>Ga0209061_1001510_pt1 | contig 37941 bp, 32 predicted proteins | sample Coa_R1_10_FD_187157 | JGI IMG/M metagenome (GOLD analysis project Ga0209061, IMG submission 187157) | Surface soil microbial communities from Centralia Pennsylvania, which are recovering from an underground coalmine fire - Coalmine... | ecosystem: Environmental > Terrestrial > Soil >... | reverse complement strand
TGCTGGCCCTGTATGTCGCCGGGTACTCCGGATACCGGATCTTCGAGGAGACGATCAGGATCGACTCCTCGGCCTACTTCCTGGGGATGCGGCTGAACTTCTTCGTCGCGGTCGTAATGACCGCCGTCGGCCTTGTGTGGTTCACCGTGGTCCAGCGCCGCGGCGCCGGGCAGGCCGCCCAGGCTCCCGGCCCACCTCAGGCCGCCCAGCCTCCCGGCCCACCTCAGGCCGCCCAGCCTCCCGGCCCACTTCAGGCAGCCCGATCTGACAGCACGGCAGCCCGATCTGACGGCACGGCATAGCCACGGCTCTGGCGCCGATCCCGGCATGGCTGCCGCCCCGGTTCCCGCGCGCCGGGCGCGGGCCAGCCTTGCCCGTATGAGATATCTCGATATCATTACACCGTTATGGCAAGCCTGGAGCCCGCCGGGGCCGGCAAGGCCCGGACCAAGAACATGGTGCTGCGGCTCGACCCTGACCTGGCCGAACTGCTGGCGGCCGTCGCAGAGGTGGAGGGCCGCTCGGTGTCCGACGTGGCCCGGGAGGCGATCGCCGCGCTGGTCGACGCGCGCCGCAGGGACAAGCGGTTCCGCCGCTTGCTTGAGGACAACCTGGCCCGGCACCAGCGCCTGCTGAACCTGCTGCGGGACGACCAGCCGTGACCGCCCTGGACGCCGCTGACCTCGTGGTGATCGCCGGCCGGACCCTCGGCATCGGCACCGACGCCGCGCTCGCCCAGATGGACATCGCCGCCGCGCAGGCCGCGCTGGCCGAGGCGCGGCCATCCGGGCAAGGGCCGGGTGCGGCGCTCCCCGATCGCGCCGCCGCCGCGGCGGCCGGGATCGGGCTGCTGCGCGCGCTGCTGCGCCGCCGCCCGTTCCCGCAGCACAATGAGCAGGTGGCGGTAGCGGCCGGGCTGCAGTTCCTTTCGCTCAACGGGTGGCGGGCCGACCTGGACCCGCCCGCGGCCACCGTGGTGGTCGTGGAGGCACTGTCGTCCGGGCAGTTGAGCCCGGATGACGCCGCGGCATGGCTGTCGCCGCGGCTGAGCCCGGCACGCCGGGCCAGGCAGGCGCCCAGGCGCGGGCCGCGATCCGGCACCGCGCCGCCGCGTTCGCTCCCGGCAACCCGCGCGCCTGTCCGCCGGACGGTGGCGGGCGCCCTGCTCGCGGTCGCGGTCAGCGGCGTCGCCCTGCTCGCCGCGGCCTGCTCAGAGGGGCCGGCCGCGCCTGCCGTCCACTCAGGCGGGGCGTCGACTGCCCGGCAATCCCCGAGCGCGGGGAACCCGCGGAACAGCGGCGTCCTGATCGTGCCGCGACGGGCGGTCAGCGGATACGGCGGCGCGGCCGGTAGTACAGGTACCGCCGGGAGCGGGGACCGGCGACCGCGCTGATCAGCAGGGCGGAGACGATCAGCGAGACCACGAACGTGATGATCAGGTGGCCCGGCCCAAGCAGCGCCACGGTGACGAAGCCGCCGACCAGCGCGCCGACGATGCCGAAGAGCATCGTCCGCAGGATGCCGATCCGCTGCCGGCCCGGCACGAGAAGGTGCGCGATCCCGCCGATCACCAGCCCGGCGATCAGCCACGCGACGATAGCCGAAAGCGTCATGGGACGTATCCCTCCATCCTCGCCTGGAGGCCTACCCAGGACATTCCGGTTCATTCCGGCGCGGCCCGGCCGCACGCGGCAGCCAGGCCGCGACTTCCCGCCGGGCACGGGGAGTCGATTGCGCAATCGGCCTGCTCTAGTGTGGTCGAATGCGCAATCGGCATGCTCTAGCGTTCTCGATTGCGCAATCGAGAACGCTGGGGCGGGCCCGACCGCGCAATCAAGTACCCGGCGGCCACCCGGGCAGGCGCGCCCGAGGGGGCAGGCCGCGGCGGAGCGGGGGTGCGCGGGAGCGGGGGTGCGCGGGAGCGGGGGTGCGCGGGAGCGGGCGCGGCGGGGAACCACGCGTGCGTTCGGGATAGATGAAAGAGAAGCCGCCTCACGGGAGGAGTACCGGCCTGGCCGGAAACCAGGCCGGTACGCGCTGGACGCGGATCAGGACTGCGGCTTGAGGCGCAGGAGGACCACCTCGTCGCTGCCGGTGCCCGGGCCGTTGTTGGTGCCCGAGGGCTGCCCGCTGTCGTAGGGATCCTGCTGGGTGGGCCAGCCGGTGAAGTGCTGCGAGTTGTACTCGAACCAGTCGGCCGCCGTGGTGGTCGGGATGACCGGCAGGTTCGTCGCGACGTACTGCTCGATCGGCGCGAGATCGGCGGTCTGCTGGGCCACGGTCTGGTCGCCGTTGAGCTTTTGCAGGTCGGCCTGGATCGCCGGGTCCCGCAGGCGCTCGAAGTCGCCCTGGCCGCCGGCGATCAGAGTGTCGTCGAGCCACGTGTCGTACAGGAAGTACGGCGTGATGCCGCCGCTGCTCCAGTGGATGGCGAGCTGGAAGTTGCCGCTGGCCATGTCGGCGTTCCATGCGTTCACCGTGATGCCGTCGAAGGTGGCGTTGATGCCCGCCGCCCTCAGCTCCTGGGCGACCAGCGCGCCGTCTTGCGCGTAGTCCGTGTAGGAGGACGGGTCGACGATCGTGAGCTTGACTTCCCTGCCGTTCAGCGCGAAGTACCCGGCGCTGTCCTTCTTGTAGCCGGCCTTGGCCAGGATCTGCGCGGCCTGGGCCGCGCTGCCGTTGGCGGGCACCGTCATGCTGGCAACCGAGGGGGCCAGCCAGGCCTGGTAGGTCGGCAGGGTGAGGCCGGAGGCGTTGGTCAGCGGGGCCTCAAGGCCGGATTCGCCCTCCGAGCCGATGACGGTGCGGTTGATCGCCACGTCGATCGCCTGCCGGACGGCGAGCTGGTTGGTCGGCCACTCGTTCAGGTTCGGCCACAGGGCGTTGGAGGAGCCCGCCGCCTCCCAGAAGTGGTGGTGCGCCGGGTCCTTGGCCACGAAGTCCTGCTGGAGGTCCGGGATGTAGTTGCCGGTCCAGTCGATCTGCCCGGAGAACAGGGCGCTCAGCGCGCCGGTGTTCGAGGTGTAGTCGGGGAAGTAGACCTTGGCGACCGGCACGTTCTGCCAGTAGTACTTGTTCTTGACCATCGTGAAGCCCTCGGGGGTGAAGCTGCCCAGGACGTACGGGCCGGTGCCGACCGGGTTCGGGTCGGTGAAGGTGGCCGGGTTGCTGACCTTGGACCAGACCGACTGCGGCAGCATCGCCTGGCCGGCGATCTGCTCCAGCTTCATGTACTGCGGGCTGGGGAAGTTCACCGTCACCGTGTCGCCCGAGGTGGACACGCTGCTGATCTGCAAGCCGCCGATGTTGATGTCGTCGGTGCCGCTGCTGTGCTGCTTGACGTAGTTGAAGGTGAACGCCACGTCCGCGGGGGTGAACGGAGTGCCGTCGTTCCACTTCACGCCCTGGCGGATCGTGAAGGTGATCGACTTGCCGCCGTTGCCCCACGCGTACTTGGTGGCTAGCCACGGGTAGCTGACGGTCGGGTTGGCGAGGTCGAACTGGATCAGCGGCTCGTAGACCAGGCCGGTCGCGCCCATGCCCTGGGGGGCGGCGGTGGACACGAACGGGTTGAAGTCCTGGCTGATGCTGTTCTCAGGCGAGCTCTCCATGACGACCTCGGAGCTGGCGCCGCCGCCTGAGGAGGGGCTTGACGTGGTGCCGCCTGCCTGGCTCGATCCGCTCGACGAGCAGGCCGCGAGGCCCGCCGCAAGGAGGCCGGCCGCGGTGAGCGCCAGCGCTGCCCTGCCCGTTGTTCTTCTGATAATCAACTTTGACCTTCCTCTCGGGTGTCGCGGTAACGAGGACTGAGGGGGTCAGGCCGCGCCGCCTCCGCGGCGGAGGCGGCCACGTCCAGGCGCCAGCAGGCTGCCGCCCGCTGCGGCGTCAGCAGCTGGAGCGCGGGGTTCTCCTGGCGGCACCTGCCGACCGCCAGGGGGCAGCGGCTGCTGAACGGGCAGCCCGTCGCCGCCGGGCCGCCCCCGGGCGTTCCAGGGGGACGGGCAGTCCCCCCGCCCGGGGGCCAGGGGGGCGCGGGGGGACGGGCAGTCCCCCCGCCCGGGGGGTCACCGGGGGGTCGGCCCCCGGGGGAAATACTGTCCGGGTCGGGCGCGGAGGCGATGAGCAGCTGCGTATAGGGGTGGGCGGGGTGCTGGGTGACGTCCTCCGCCGGGCCGCGCTCGACGATCTGCCCGCCGTACATCACCAGCACCTCGTCGGCGAAGTAGCGGGCCGAGGCGATGTCGTGGGTGATGTAGAGCATCGCCAGCGACAACCGGGTGCGGAGGTCATCGAGGAGGTTCAGCATCTCCAGCCGGATGGAGACGTCGAGCATGGACACGGGCTCGTCGGCGAGCAGCACGGTCGGCCGCGCCGCCAGGGCCCGGGCGAAGGAGACCCGCTGCCGCTGGCCTCCCGACAGCTCGTGCGGGTACTTCGCTACGAACTGGGCGGCCGGCGTGAGCCTCACCTGCTCGAGCAGCGCGGCGACCGCCGCGTTCACGTCCTTCACGTCGCCCTGGTGCAGCCGGACCGGGCGGGCCAGGTGATAGCCCACGGTGTGCACCGGGTTCAGCGAGGAGAACGGATCCTGGAAGACGTACTGCACCTGGCTCTTGTACCGGCGGAACGCGCGGATCGACCGGATGTCGACCGGCCGCCCGCCCAGGGTGATCGTCCCGGCGGTCAGCCGCTCCTGGCCGGCGAGCAGCTTGGCGACGGTGGACTTGCCCGAGCCGCTCTCCCCCACCAGCGCGACGACCGCGCCCCGGTAAAGGCCGAACGAGACGTTCCTGACCGCGTGCAGGACCGCGCCCGTGCCCAGCTTGTAGTCCTTGCTGAGGCCGGCCGCCTGCATGGCGAGCGGGCCGCGGGATGCGGCGGCCGACTGGACGGCCTCCGCCGCGGCGATCGCGGCCCCGCCCGCCGCGGCCCCGCCCGCCGCGGCCCCGCCCGCCGGGGCGCCGGCCGCGGAGGCCGCGTCCGTGCCGATGACCGGCTCGGTCATGACAGCACCTCTTTCCGGCTCGCTTCCGGTGTCACGATGGGGCAGGCCGTCAGGTGTTCGGCGGGGGCACTCGCGGGGCCGCTCCACGGCTCCAGCGTCATGTCCACCGCCCCGCAGGCCGGCACCGCGTGGGCGCAGCGCGGCGCGAACGGGCAGCCGGGCAGCGGATCGCGCAGGTCGGGCGGCGAGCCGGGGATGCCGACCAGCTCCCGGCGCGGGCCGTGCAGTGACGGGAAGGAGTTGAGCAGGCCCCTGGTGTACGGATGCGCCGGGTCGCGCATGATCGCCTGCGAGGATCCGGTCTCGAGCAGCCGCCCCGCGTACATGACGGCGATCCGGTCGGCCAGCTCGAGCAGCAGGGACAGGTCGTGGGTGATGAAGCAGATCGCGAAGCCGAGCGTCTCCTTGAGCTCCACGATCTGCGCCAGGATGTCCCGCTGCACCACCACGTCGAGCGCGGTGGTGGGCTCGTCCATGATGACGACCTCGGGATCGGAGGCGAGCGCCATGGCGATCATCACCCGCTGCCGCATGCCGCCCGACAGCTCGTGCGGGTAGGAGCGGAGCCGGTCGCGCGGGATGCCGACCAGGTCGAGAAGGCCGGCCACCTTGTCCCTCGCCTCGTCCCCCGGCAGCCTCAGGTGCGCCTGCACCGCGTCGAGCAGCTGGTTCCGGACCCGGAGCACCGGGTTGAGCGCGTTCATCGCGCTCTGGAAGACGATCGCGATCTCCCGCCAGCGCAGCGCGTGCAGTTCCCTGCGGCTCAGCGTGAGGATGTCGGCGGGCGCGCCGCCGTGGGTGATCCGCCTGCCGTGGTAGCGGACGCTGCCGCCGGTGATCAGGGCCGGCGGGCGAAGCAGCCGGGTGGCGCCGTAGGCCAGCGTGGACTTGCCCGAGCCGCTCTCGCCGCACAGGCCGACCACCTCGCCGGCGTTCAGCGTGAGGCTCACCTGCTCGACCGCGCGGACGTCGCCGGCCGGCGTCCGGTAGGCGACGGACAGGTCGCTGATCTCCAGGATGGGGCTCACCGGAGCTCACCCCCGGCCGGGGTCTCGTCAATGAGCGAGCTGCGCGAGAAGGAGCGCGCGAACGCCGCCAGCCGGCCGCGGCCCGCGGTGAGCTGGGCGAGCACCGGGGTGGGGTCGGTGGCCCAGACGCGGCGGCCGGCGACCTTCGCCGCGCCGCGCGAGGCGCGCAGCCGGGGGTTGCCGAGCTCGTCGATGCCGACGTTGAGCAGCACCAGCGAGGTGCCGATGAGGGCGACCGCCAGGCCGGGCGGCACGAACCACCACCATGCGCCGAGCTGGAGCGCCTGCTGGCTCTGCGCCCAGTACAGGATCGTGCCGAGCGACCAGCTATTGAGGTCGGTGAGGCCGACGAAGGCCAGCGCCACCGAGGTGCCGATCGCGTACAGCACCGTGTTGACGAAGCTGGCGGCGATCAGGCTGACCTCGTTCGGGATGATCTCGAAGGCGATGATCCGCCAGGCCTTCTCGCCGGACTCGCGGGAGGCCGCGATGAAGTCGCGGCTGCGGACCATCAGCGTCTGCGCTCTGATCACGCGCGCGCCCCATGGCCAGCCGAGCACGCTGAGCACGATGATCGTGGGCAGCTGCCCCTTCTGCGGCAGGTAGCCGAGCACCAAGATCAGCAGCGGGAGCGCGGGGATCACCAGGAACACGTTGCTGACCAGCGAGAGGATCTCGTCCCAGACGCCGCCGAGGAACGCCGAGGTGACTCCGACGGCCACCGACAGCGCCGTGGCGATGATCCCGACGAGCAGCGCGAGCTCGATCGTCAGCCGGATGCCGACCAGCAGCTGGGAGAGCACGTCCTGGCCGGTCTGCGTGGTGCCGAGCAGGTGCTGCGCCGACGGCCGGGCCATCAGCAGGCTCGGGTCCGGGTTCGCGTACGACGGGTCGTAGGGAGCCACCTCCGGGCCGATGATCGCCGCGAGGGCGAACACGCCGAACAGCACCGCCCCGGCCTTGGCCTTGAGCGGGAGGTTCCGCCAGATTCCTGCGAGGGTCCTCATCGGGTTGCCTCCCGTGCCCGCACCCGCGGATCGAAGAAGACGATGACCATGTCGACGATCAGGTTGGCGACCAGCACCGTGAAGGTGATCACCAGGAAGATGGCCTGCATGAGCGGGTAGTCGTCGGAGGAGACGGCGTTCAGCAGCAGCAGCCCGATGCCGGGGTAGGCGAAGACGATCTCCATCACCAGCGCGCCGGAGACCACGAACCCGAGCGCGAGGCCGAACCCCTGCAACTGGGGAAGCAGCGCGTTGCGGGCCGCGTAGGTGTAGATGACCCGCCGGCTCGGCAGGCCCTTCGCCTGCGCGGCCACCACGTAGTCCTCGCCGATCGTGGTGATCATGACGTTGCGCATCTGGAGCATCCAGCCCGCCACCGAGGTGATCACGATCGTGAACGCGGGGAGGACCGCGTGCTGGACGGCGCTGGCGATGAAGGCCCAGTCCCAGCCGGGCTGGGTGGCCGCGCCGTTGTACCCCTGGCCGGTCGGCAGCCAGTGCAGCTCGACGCCGACCACGTCGACGAGCACGAGCGCGAGGAAGAAGTAGGGCACGGCCTGGAGGAACATGAGGCCGGGCAGCGAGCGGTCGAGCCAGCCGCCATGCCGCCAGCCCGCGAGGATGCCCAGCCCGGTGCCGGCCGCGAAGGCGATCACCGTCGCGACCCCGACCAGCGTCAGCGTCCACGGGATCGTCTGCGCCAGCAGGCTGGAAACCGGCGTCGGGAAGTTCGCGATGTCCGCGCCGAAGTTGAAGGTGAAAACGTGGCCGAGGTAGGTGACGTACTGAGACCAGAGCGACCCCTGCTGTCCCCCGCCGAGCATCAGCTCGAGCGCCTTGATCGCGTCGGGCGTCAGGTTCGGGTACTTGGCCACGACTGACTCGACAGGGTTGCCCGGCATCGCGCGCGGGATGAAGAAGTTGGCGGTGATCGCCACCCACGCCGCCACCAGGTAGAAGGCCAGGCGGCGAACGATGAACGGCATGCCTTCCACCTACCTTTCTGTCTTCTCCGGTTTCGGGCCTTGTGCGGCCCTGGTCCTTGTCGTGCACGCGCCGGCGGGCGCGGCGACGGGGGCGACCGGCAGGCGGGTCAGCGTTCCCGGCGGGCAGCCGCAGCTCGACCGGATGACCAGCTCGGTCGGCAGCAGCTCGACCCGGGGCCGCAGCGCCGGCTTTGCGATCAGCTCGAACAGCCGGTCGCAGGCCCGTTCGCCGATCTTGCGCATCGGCTGGTGGACCGTGGTCAGCGGCGGGTCGCAAAGGCTTGCGGGGAAGATGTCGTCGAATCCGACGACGGCGACCTCCTCCGGTACCCGGATGCGGCGTGCCGCGAGGGTGCGGAGCACTCCGATCGCCATCTGGTCGTTCGCGCAGACGATGGCGTCGGGCAGCGTGCCGCCGCCGGCGAGCAGCCGCTCAGCGGCTTCCTCGCCGCTGTGCACGGTGAACCGCCCGCTGTAGGAACCGGTCAGCACCGTGCCCGGGTGCGCGCCGATGACGGACCGCATGGCCAGGCGGCGCGTCTGGGCGTCCGGCGCGGTCGCCGGGCCGTCGACGTGGAACAGCCGGCGCCTGCCGTGCCCGGCGACCAGGTGCGCGACGAGAGCGTGCGCGCCCGACCAGTTGTCCGCCGACACCACGTTCGCGCCGCGCAGGGCCGTATCGCCGGCGACGACCACCACCGGCAGCCGCCTGGCCAGCTCCGTCACGACCGGCGAGGGCACCACGCCCTCGCCGATCAGCAGGCCGTCCACCTTTCCGGACAGCGTCAGCAGCCGGGACTGCACCGGCTCGTCCTCCGGCAGCGGGACGCCGAGGTTCTCGTCCTCGCGCACGAAGGTGATCAGCAGGGACCAGCTCCGCTCCCGGATGCGCGCCTCGACTCCCCGCATCACCTCGTCGTAGAACAGCAGGCTCATCGACTCGATGTCGTACTGGTTCGGCTTGAGCCCGGTGTGCTCCACGCAGACGAGGCCGATCACGTCCTTGCGGTTCCTGGCCAGGCTCTGCGCCGCGCCGTCCGGCACGTAGCCGAGCTCCTCGATCGCCGCGCGGACCCGGGCGCGGGTGCTGTCCCGCACCGGGCCTTGCCCGTGCAGCACCCGGGAGACGGTCGCAGTCGACACGCCCGCATGGCGCGCGACGTCATAGAGCGTTACCACGCTGTAACCTGCCGCGAATGTAAGCGTTTACAACTGTAATGTAAGCGCTTACGCTAAGCCCTGCCATGGGTCGCGTCAAGGAGGAATTCATGAGCAAAGGAACGTCGCCCGGCGAACCGCTCGCCTTCCCGGCCGGCTTCGTGTGGGGCGCGGCGACGGCCGCGTACCAGATCGAGGGATCCGCGGACGCCGACGGGAAGGGGCCGTCGATCTGGGACACGTTCAGCCACACGCCCGGCAAGGTCCGCGGCGGCGACACCGGGGACATCGCCTGTGACTCTTACCGCCGCTACCCCGAGGACGCTGACCTGCTCGCATCGCTCGGCCTCGGCGCCTACCGGTTCTCGGTCTCCTGGCCCCGGGTGTTCCCCGACGGTGCCGGGAAGGTCAACCAGGCCGGGCTCGACCACTACCGTGCGCTCGCCGACGCGCTCGGCGAGCGCGGCATCGCCGCCGTGGCAACGCTCTACCACTGGGATCTCCCGCAGGCGCTGCAGGACCGCGGCGGCTGGGCGGCGCGCGACACCGCGGCGCGCTTCGCCGACTACGCCGCCACCGTCGCCGGGGCGCTCGGCGACCGGATCGCGCGGTGGATCACGCTGAACGAGCCCGGGGTCGTCGCCGGCAACGGGTACCGCACCGGCGTCCACGCGCCCGGCCTGCGGGACACGGCGGCGGCCGCCGCGGCCACCCACCACCTGCTGCTCGGGCACGGCATGGCCGTCCAGGCGCTCCGCTCCGCGCTCCCCCCGTCCGCCGACGTGGGCATCACGCTCAACTTCCAGCCGGTGCGCGTCGCGCCGGAGTCCGCCGGCCTGCTCGAGGAGGCCCGGCTGATCACCGACGCGAGCCTCAACGGCGTGTTCCTCGAACCCGTGCTGAACGGCCGGTACCCCGGACGCGCCCTTCCCTTCCTGCTGCCGCCGGCCGGCCTCGTGCGGGCCGGGGACATGGAGACGATCGCCGCGCCGCTGGACTTTCTCGGCGTCAATTACTACTTCCCCGCGCACCTGCGGCCCGGTGACCCGGAGCGGCTCAGGCGGAACGAGGAGCCGCCGCTGCCCGGCATCGCCGGCGCCGTCCACTACCGGCCCGACGGCATGGAGCAGACCCCGATGGGCTGGCTGGTGGACCCCGAGGGGCTCTACGAACTGCTGCTCCGGCTCACCAAGGACGCGCCCGGGCTGCCGCTGTACGTCACGGAGAACGGCTGCGCCGCTGAGGACTACGTGAACCCCGACGGACTCGTCAACGACGTCGAGCGGGTCAGGTACCTGCACCTGCACCTCGACGCGGCGGCCCGGGCGGTCAGGGACGGGGCCGCCCTGTCCGGCTACTTCGTCTGGTCGCTGCTCGACAACTTCGAGTGGGCGTACGGGTACCAGAAGCGGTTCGGGATCGTCTTCGTCGATTTCGGCACTCAGCGCCGGATCCCGAAGGCAAGCGCCGCTTTCTACGCGGCCGCCGCGCGGGCGAACGCGGTCCCGCCGCTGCCGCGGGACGCCGCCGGCCCCCGCGGCTAGCCCCCGCGGCTAGCCCCGCGGCCGCCGAGGAGCCGTTCGAGGGCGCGGGCGACCTCGGCGGCAAGGTCGCCGCCCCCGGCGGCCGGCGCGCCGGGGGCCGGCGCGGGCGGCGGCTCGGGTTCGGCATCCCTGGTCAGGCGGCAGTCCAGGCACTCGACCTGGTCCAGCCGCCTGATCAGGTGCATGCTCCCGCACCGGGCGCACCGGGAAAGGTCCGCGAGCGCGGACGGCTGGCAGGCGGGGCAGATCAGCACCTGGTGCTCGCGGATCACGCCGCGGCGCCACGGGCTGCTCTTGCCGGCTTCCGGGTCCGCCTGCCGCGTGCCGCACCGGTAACACGGCACCTGGTCCCCCTCCCGTCCACACGGGTAGCGCCTGCCCGGACGACTACAGCGCGGCGAGCGCCTTCTGGTAGTCGGCGATGTCGCGCGCCTGCGGGATCGGGTTGACCACCTTCCAGCGCACGACGCCTTCCTTGTCGATGATGAACGTGCCGCGGGTGGCGACGCCGCGGTCATCGTTGAACACGCCGTATTCCCTGGCGACCGCGCCGTGCGGCCAGAAGTCGGCAAGCAGCCGGAACCGGAAGTTCTCCGCCTCGGCCCAGGCGCGGTGCGCGAACATGGAGTCCACCGACACCGTGAGCAGTTCCACGTCGTCGCGGTTGACCTCGGGGAACTCGTCGCGCATCCCGCACAGCTCGCCGCTGCACACCGGGCTGAAAGCCAGCGGGTAGAACACCAGCACCACGTTCTTCTCGCCGCGGAAGCTGGAGAGCTTCACCGGGGTTCCGTGCTGGTCGGGAAGCTCGAAGTCGGGGGCCTCGTCCCCGATCTCAACTGCCATGCCTGAAATCCTCTCGATGCCGGCTGGCCTGTGCCAACAGGAACGGATGGTCGGCGCGAGGCGAGCCCGCGCTGACGCCTGCCACGCCTAAGTGTGCCACTGGGCGCGGGGGACAGTCGCCACCGCCCGTTCGGCATAAGGCATGGGAGGTGACGGCGGTCAGCGGCGCGCTTTGGGCGCCACCAGCCGGGAACCCGACCAGTCCCTGGCCGCGCTCACGCTGGAGGTCTGGGCGAGGCCCGCGGTGGGCGCCGCCTCGCCGATGTCGCTCGGCTCGACATGGCCCGGCCTGCCCGCCTTGGGCGTGAGCAGCCATATGTACCCCCCGTCGGCCAGCGGGGTCAGCGCATCGACCAGCGCGTCCACGAGGTCTCCGTCACCGTCCCGCCACCACATCAGGACCACGTCGACGACGTCGTCGTAATCCTCATCGACGAGCTCGACGCCCTCGATGCTCGCGATCGCGCCGCGCAGCTGCTCGTCGCAATCCGTGTCATAGCCGAGTTCCTGCACCACCTGACCCGGCTTGATGCCGAGCCGCTCGGCCTGGCCGCGTTCATCCTGCGCCTGGCGCGCGGTCGCGCTCACTGACGTTCCTCCCGAATCCTTCCTCGCGTCCCCAGCCGCCCTGGGCGTCAGTGGCCGCGTCAGTACTTCTTGTTGGGACAGTTCACACTGGGTCGGCCCTGCGCGCAAGTGGCAATCCGCCTTCAGCTGAAAACAGCCGCCAGATATTGACCTTCCCGGCCGCCGCCCGGGACGCCTCCCGGCCCGCGGCCCGCCTGCCCGGACGCCGGCCCGCGCGGCCTGCCCGGACGCCGGCCCGCGCGGCCTGCGTGCGCTGCCCCGGGGGGCGGGCAGCAGTTACCGTTTGGTAGAGATGAAAAACCAGCCGAGTCGTACGACGATTGGTCTGGACAAGCTAGTAGAGCCACCGCGGCCAACAGCCGCCGAACAGCGAAGGCGAGGCTACCGGCGTGGCTACCGGACGCCAGCGTTACTCGATCATCAGCGACGGGCTGCCCACGCAGCTCCCGGACATCGACCCAGACGAGACGCGGGAGTGGATGGACTCCTTCGACGCGGTCACCCGTACCCGCGGCCGTGGGAGAGCCCGCTACCTCATGCTGCGCCTGCTTGAGCGGGCGCGCGAGCAGCAGGTCGGGGTGCCCGGCCTGCGCAGCACCGACTACATCAACACGATCCCGCCCGAACGCGAGCCCTGGTTCCCCGGCGACGAGTACGTCGAACGGCGCATCCGCGCCTATATCCGGTGGAACGCCGCGATCATGGTGTCGCGGGCCAACCGGCCCGGCCTGGGCGTGGGCGGGCACATCGCGACGTACGCGTCGGCGGCCTCTTTGTACGAGGTCGGGTTCAACCACTTCTTCCGCGGCAAGGACCACGGGGAATCCGGCGACCAGGTGTTCATCCAGGGGCACGCCGCCCCCGGCATCTACGCGCGCGCGTTCCTGGAGGGACGGCTCACCCAGGCCCAGCTCGACGGGTTCCGCCAGGAACTGTCGCACCCCGGGGGCGGCCTGCCGAGCTACCCGCACCCGCGGCTGATGCCGGACTTCTGGGAGTTCCCGACGGTGTCCATGGGCCTCGGGGCGCTGAACGCGATCTACCAGGCGCGGTTCAACCGCTACCTGCTGGCCCGCGAGCTGCACGACACTTCAAGGTCGCACGTGTGGGCCTTCCTCGGCGACGGCGAGATGGACGAGCCCGAGGCGCTGGGCGCGATCGGCCTGGCCGCCCGCGAGGAGCTGGACAACCTCACGTTCGTCATCAACTGCAACCTCCAGCGGCTGGACGGCCCGGTACGCGGCAACGGCAAGATCATCCAGGAGCTCGAGGCGTTCTTCCGCGGCGCCGGATGGAACGTGATCAAGGTCATCTGGGGCCGCGACTGGGATCCGCTGCTGGCGCAGGACACCGACGGCGTGCTGGTCAACAAGATGAACACCACGCCGGACGGCCAGTTCCAGACCTACAGCGTGGAGTCCGGCGCGTACATCAGGGAGCACTTCTTCGGCGGCGACCTGCGGCTGCGCAAGATGGTCGAGCACCTGTCCGACGACGAGCTGCGCACCCTGTCGCGCGGGGGCCACGACTACCGGAAGGTGTACGCGGCGTTCAAGGCGGCGCGCGAGCACGTCGGCCAGCCGACCGTGATCCTCACGCACACGATCAAGGGCTGGACGCTCGGCAAGGACTTCGAGGCACGCAACGCCACGCACCAGATGAAGAAGCTCACCGTGGCCGAGCTCAAGGAGTTCCGCGACCGGCTCTACCTGCCGATCCCGGACTCCGCCCTGGAGGCGGAACTGCCGCCGTACTACCATCCCGGCGAGGACTCCGACGAGATCCGGTACATGAAGGAGCGGCGAGCCGCCCTCGGCGGCGTGCTGCCGCGGCGGGTGGTCCGCGCCAAGCCGCTGCCGCAGCCGCCGGACTCGGTGTTCGAGGAGTACCGGCGCGGTTCGGGCAAGCAGTCCGTGGCGACGACGATGGCCTTCGTCCGGATCCTGAAGGACCTCATGAAGGACCCGGTGATCGGCGACCGGTTCGTGCCGGTCATCCCGGACGAGGCGCGCACGTTCGGCATGGACTCGCTGTTCCCGACCGCGAAGATCTACTCGCCGATGGGCCAGACGTACGAGGCGGTGGACCGCAACCTGCTGCTGTCCTACAAGGAGTCCGAACGCGGCCAGATCCTCCACGAGGGCATCAGCGAGGCCGGCGCGATGGGCTCGGTGATCGCGGCGGGCACCTCGTACGCCACCCACGGGACGCACATGATCCCGGTGTACGTGTTCTACTCGATGTTCGGCTGGCAGCGGACAGGCGACCAGATGTGGGCGCTCGGCGACCAGCTCGGCCGCGGCTTCCTGCTGGGGGCGACGGCCGGCCGCACGACGCTGACCGGCGAGGGGCTACAGCACAACGACGGGCACTCGATGCTGCTCGCCTCGGTGTCGGAGGCGTGCGTGTCCTACGACCCGGCCTGGGCGTACGAGGTCGCGGTGATCGTGAAGGACGCGCTGCGGCGCATGTACGACGCCACGCCGGAGCACCCCGAGGGGGAGAACATCTTCTACTACCTCACCGTCTACAACGAGCCGTACCCGCAGCCGCCGGCGCCTTCGGTTCCCGGGCTCGACGAGGGGATCCTGCGAGGCCTGTACCGCTATGCGGCCGCTCCGCCGGTTCCTTCGCCGGTTTCTTCGCCGGAACGGACCGGGGCGCCTCCGGCCAGGGCACAGATCCTCGCCTCCGGGGTGGCCATGCCGTGGGCGCTGCGCGCGCAGGAACTGCTCGCGGCGGACTGGGGGGTCGCGGCGGACGTGTGGTCGGCGACCTCGTGGACCGAACTGCGCCGGGAGGCGCTGGCCTGCGAGTCGCACAACCTGCTGCACCCCGAGTCCGCCGAGCGGGTGCCGTACGTCACGTCCGTGCTGTCGGGCGCTCCCGGCCCGGTGGTGGCCGTGTCCGACTGGATGCGCGCCGTGCCGGACCAGATCGCCCGCTGGGTGCCCGGGCCGTACACGTCGCTGGGAACCGACGGGTTCGGGTTCTCCGACACGCGGCCGGCCGCCCGGCGGTTCTTCCACGTGGACGCGGAGTCGGTCACGCTGGCCGTGCTGTCGTCGCTGGCGCGCTCCGGGCTGGCGGACAAGTCCCTGCCGGCCCGGGCGATCGCCAGGTACAAGCTGGACCTCCCGGTTTCGGAGGCTCTCGGCTAGGGTCCGGCCGGGGCGCCTCCGGCCGGGCCGGAGGCGCCCCGGCGGGCGGAGGGGCCGGGCGAGGAGGGCGGCCCGGGCGCGCGGCGGCCGGGCGCGCCGGGCGAGGAGGGCGGGCCGGGCGCGCGGCGGCCGGGCGCGGCGGGCGCGCGGCGGCAGGCGGGACGTGGCACGCTGATTGCGTGCAGGCGAAACGGCAGGCTAAGGGGAACGGCGCCGGGACGCCCCGGGCGCGGGTTCACCCCGAGACGGTGCAGCGGATCGAGCGGTCGATGGGCGCGCTCGCCACCGCGGCGAACGCGGCGATGGACGAGCGGCTGCCGTGGTTCCGCAAGATGTCCGCGGAGAACCGGTCGTGGCTGGGCCTGGTCGCGCAGGCGGGCATCGCCGCGTTCGCCGACTGGATCAAGCATCCCGAACGGCCGCGGCCCGCTGCCACGGAGGTCTTCAGCACCGCCCCCCGTGAGCTGGCCCGCGCGGTCAGCCTCCAGCACGCGGTAGAGATGGTCCGCGTGATCATCGACGTGGTGGAGACCCGGGTGGACACGCTCGCCGCGCCGGGCGCCGAGGCCGAACTGCGCGAGGCGGTGCTGATCTACGCCCGGGAGATCGCGTTCAGCGCGGCACAGGTCTACGCGCGCAGCGCGGAGGCGCGCGGCGCGTGGGACGCCCGGCTCGAGGCGCTGGTGGTCGACTCCCTCGTGCGCGGTGAGGCGCAGGACAGCCTGAACTCGTGGGCGTCGGCGCTGAACTGGTCCTCCTCCCCCGTCTCGGTGATCGCCGGCACCATCGACGGCGAGGAGGCCGAGCCGGTCATCGAGGAGCTGCGCGCGCAGGCCCGCCGGACGCGGCTCGACCTGCTGGCCGGCGTGCAGGGGGGCAGGCTGATCGTGGTGCTCGGCGGCACCGGCGACCCGATGGCGGCCGCGGAGAAGCTCGCGGGCCGGTTCGGTCCCGGGCCGGTGGTGGTGGGGCCGCCAGCGCGGGACCTGCACTCGGCGTCCTCGTCCGCGCGGGCCGCGCTCGCCGGGCTGCGGGCGGCGCCCGCCTGGCCGGACGCGCCGCGCCCGGCCAGCGCCGATGAGCTGCTTCCGGAACGGGCCCTGGACGGGGATCCCGACGCGGTGCAGACCCTGGTCACGGAGGTGTACGAGCCGCTGCTCGCCGGCGGCCCGGCGCTGCTCGACACGCTCACCACCTACCTGGAGCAGGGATCGTCGCTCGAAGCGACCGCCCGGATGCTTTTCGTGCATCCCAACACGGTCCGCTACCGCCTGCGCCGGGTCACCGAGCTCACCCAGTACATTCCGTCAGCCGGCCGGGACGGTTTCACCCTCTGGGTCGCCATCATCCTCGGCCGCCTCGCCGCCCGCCGCGGCCAAACCTGAACCGCGGTGGCCGCCCGGCCCTCGCCCGGTTAATATCCCACCTGGCACGTCCGGGTCCCCGCGGCGGCCTGATCGTCGAGGTCCCCGAGGCCGAACCCGCCGCTGCCAGGCACCGGGAGCGCCTTGACGCCAATGCGCCGCCGGGCGTCCCGGCCCGTATCACGGCGCTCTTCCCGTTCCCGCCGCCCGGGGCGATCGGCTCCCCGGTGCTGCGATCGGCTCCCCGGTGCTCGCCGGGCTTGAGCGCCCGTTCGGCGCGGCCGGCCGGTTCCGCTTCCGGCTGGACCGCACCGGCTGGTCCGGGACGGACGTGCTCTGGCCCGCCCCGGCGGATCCCGGCCCCTTCCGCGCCCTGACCCGGCGCGCCGTCGAGGCGTCTCCCGGCTTCCCGCCGTACGAGGGGCGGTCCGGCGATACGAGGGGCGGTCCGGCGCTTCGTTCCCCCACCTGACCGTCGGCCACGGTCACCCCCTTGGCGACCTGCGCGCCGCCGGGGCCTGCGTCCAGGCGCACCTGCCCATCGACGCGCACGCCACCGCGGTCACCGCGCTGACTCAGCGATCCGCGGGAGGGCGCTGGACCAGGGTCGCCGCGTTCGCCCTGGCATAAACGGGCCGGCTCATCATGAGGTTTGCCGAAGTGCCGGTACGGCAGCCGTAGTTCGTGACCGCGGGTTGCCTGGCGCGGTCAGGCGGATATCGGCGGCGAGCCCGCGGTGCCGGTACTCAGCGGCAGCGGCGGCGAGCCCGCGGTCCTGGCACTCAGCGGCAGCGGCGGCGAGCCCGCGGTCCTGGCACTCAGCGGCAGCGGCGGCATGGCCGGCCGGGCGTCCTCGGTCATCATCGCGGCGGCGGCGTCCACGTCGGCCGGCCCGACATCACCCAGGATGTTCCCCGATCCTCGACATCACCCAGGATGTTCCCGGATCAATGCCGAGACCGCCATGTGCTGGCACGGAAATGGCGCGTGCGCGCCGTACCAGCCTCATTCTCCATGATCCTGTAAGATTTTTAGCTTATAGCCGATTTTTCTTTCCTCATGAAAGGTTTTTAGGCACTGTGCGGCCGTTTTAGGCAGTGTGCGGCCGTTTTAGGCACCGGCGGCCGGCGGTGCGGCCGGCGCACCCAGGCCGGCCACCCCGGCACCGGGCCGGCGCGCCCGGCCCCGGGCGCGGAACGCCGCGGGTGACGGGGCGGTGACTGCCTGGTAAACGGTCTTTAGAGGTAGTCTACAAATTATCGCGCGCGAACTTCGTGACGTTCGTTATCGGGGTGGCGGACCCCTACAGGGCAAGGTTGACAACGTGCTGATCTTCACCGCGCCCGGGCAGGGCGCGCAGACTCCGGGTTTCCTCTCCCCCTGGCTCGAACTCCCTGGCCTCGCCGACCAGCTCGGCGCCTGGTCGGAGCTGGCCGGGCGCGACCTGGTCAGGCTGGGCACGGCCGGCAGCGCTGAAGAGATCACCGACACATCCGTCGCGCAGCCGCTGCTGGTGGCGGCGGCACTCGCGGTCGCCGGGCTGCTCGGCGAGCCCGACGCGGTCGCCGGGCACAGCGTCGGCGAACTCGCCGCCGGGGCGATCGCCGGCGTGCTGAGCCCGGATGACGCGATCCGGCTGACGCGGGTGCGCGGCGAAGCCATGGCGGCGGCCACCGCGGCCGAGCCGACCGGGATGACCGCGGTGCTCGGCGGCGACGAGACGGCCGTGCTCGCCGCCATCGCCGACGCCGGGCTCACCCCGGCGAACATCAACGGCGCCGGGCAGATCGTGGCCGGCGGCACGCTCGCCGAGCTTGAGGCGTTCGCGGCCCGCCCGCCCGCGGGGGCGCGGCTGCGACCGCTGCGGGTGGCGGGCGCGTTCCATACCCGGCACATGGCTCCGGCGGTCGAGGCGCTCGCGCGGGCGGCGGCAGGCACCGTGGTCAAGGACCCCGCGATCCCGCTGCTCTCCAACGCCGACGGCCGCGTCGTCACCTCCGGGAAGAACTGGGTGGAGCGGATCGTCGCCCAGGTCGCCGCCCCGGTCCGCTGGGATCTGTGTATGGCGGCCATGGCCGGCATCGGGGTGACCGCGCTGATCGAGCTCGTGCCGGGCGGCACGCTGACCGGGCTGGCCAGGCGCGCCCTGCCCGGCGTCGAGCTGCTGGCGCTGAAGACCCCGGACCAGCTCGGGGCCGCGCGCGAGCTCATCGCGGCGCACGCCGCGCCGGCGAACGGGCGCGCGGCCCCGGCCGGCGGCCCGGGGAGCGAAGGACAGCCGCTGGCGCGGCCCGAGCCGAAGGAGCAGGCGTGATGCCCGCGAACGAGGAGAGCGCCGGGACGGGCGCGCGGGTCCTTGCGTTCGGGGGGTACCAGCCGGACAAGGTCGTCACCAACGACGACCTGGCCAAGATCGTCGACACCAGTGACGAGTGGATCCGCGCCCGGGTCGGAATCGAGAGCCGCCGGGTCGCCAGGGACGACGAGACCGTCGCGGACATGGCCGAGGCGGCCGGCGCCAAGGCGCTCGCCGCGAGCGGGCTCACCCCTTCCTCCATCGACCTGGTGGTCGTCGCCACCTGCACGCCCGAGGTGCAGATCCCGAACGTGTCCGCCACGGTCGCGTACCGGCTCGGCATCACCGCACCCGGGGCCTACGACCTGAACGCGGCGTGCGCCGGGTTCTGCTACGCGCTGGCGGCGGCGTCGGACTCGGTGCGGGCGGGCAGCGCCCGGTACGCGCTGGTGATCGGCGCGGAGAAGCTGACCTCGTGGATCGACTGGAACGACCGGTCCACGTGCATCATCTTCGCCGACGGGGCCGGGGCGGCCGTGGTGGGGCCCGCCGGCGCGGGTGAGCCGTCCGGGATCGGCCCCGTCGTCTGGGGCAGCGCGGGCGACATGGCCGGGCGGATCACGATCCCCAGCCGGACCGGGAGCCTGCGGCAGGACGGGCAGGCGGTGTTCCGGTGGGCGACGACGGCGCTGCACCCCGTGGCGCTTGAGGCGTGCGTCCGGGCCGGGGTGACGCCCGCCGACATCTCGGCGTTCGTCCCCCACCAGGCGAACCTCCGGATCGTCGAGGCCATTGCCCGCAAGCTCGGCATTCCGCGTGATCGCGTCGCCGACGACATCACCCACGCCGGGAACACCTCATCGGCGTCGATCCCGCTCGCGCTGTCCCGGATGGCCGAGCAGGGACGGCTGCAGCCGGGCACGCCGGCGCTGCTGCTCGGGTTCGGCGCCGGCCTGTCCTACGCCGCGCAGGTGATCACGCTACCCTAGCCACGCCGTTGCCGGGCGGATGCCCGGACATGCGGGGCGATCAGGCTGACAAGCAGCTAACGAACACGGCCAGAGAAGGAGCAACAGTGACTGACCAGGAGATCCTCGCCGGGCTCGCCGAGATCATCGACGAGATCGCCGGCGTGCCGGCCGATGAGGTGACGCCGGACAAGAGCTTCGTCGACGACCTCGACATCGACTCGCTGTCGATGGTCGAGATCGCGGTCGCCGCCCAGGACAAGTTCGGCGTCGAGATCCCGGATGAGCAGCTCAAGGACCTCAAGACCGTCCAGGACGTCATCAATTTCGTGAGCAAGAACTCCTGAGGCGGGGCGAGGAGACGGGCAAGCCCCTACGCGTGTGCGGAGGTTGCAGTGAGCAGCAGCGATCGGGTTAGCGTCGTCGTCACCGGGCTCGGCGCGATCACGCCGCTCGGCGGTGATGTCGCGTCCACCTGGTCGGCGATGCTCGCCGGCACCAGCGGGGTCCGCCGCATCACCGAGGACTGGGCGGAGTCGCTGCCGGTGAAGATCGCGGCGCCGGCCGCGGCGGATCCGGTGCCCGTGATCGGCCGGGTCCAGGCCCGCCGCATGGACCGGTGCGAGCAGCTCGCGCTGGTGGCGGCGCGCGAGGCATGGGCGGACGCGGGATCGCCCGCGGTCGACCCATACCGGCTCGGCGTCGCGGTCACCAGCGGCATCGGCGGCATCGGCTCCACGCTGGCCGCTTACGACGCGCTGCGCGAGAAGGGCTGGGATCGCATCTCGCCGTACACCGTCCCGATGCTGATGCCCAACGGCGCGGCCGGCTGGATCAGCATCGAACTCGGCGCCAGGGCCGGCGCGCACGCGCCGGTGAGCGCGTGCGCGTCTGGTGCCGAGGCGATCGGGTACGGCATCGACATGATCCGCTCCGGCCGGGCCGACGTGGTCGTGGCCGGCGGAACGGAAGCCGCGATCATGGCCCTGAACATCGGCGCGTTCGCCGTGATGCGCGCGATGTCCACCCGCAACGACGAGCCGTCGCGGGCCTCGCGGCCCTTCGACAAGGGGCGCGACGGGTTCGTGCTCGGCGAGGGCGCCGGCATCGTCGTGCTCGAGTCGCTCCCCCATGCGCTCGCGCGGGGCGCGCAGATCTACGCGGTGGCGGCCGGCGCCGGCTACTCCTCCGACGCGCACCACATCACCCACCCGGCGCCCGGCGGCGCCGGCGGGGCGTACTCGATCTCCTCCGCCCTGCGGGACGCCGGAGTCTCGCCTGAGCAGGTGGTGCACGTGAACGCGCATGCCACGTCCACGCCGGAGGGCGACCCGCTGGAGGCGCGGGCCATCGAGTCCGCGCTCGGCGAGGCCGCCGCCGGCGTCGTGGTGTCCGCCACCAAGTCGATGACCGGCCACTTGCTCGGCGGGGCCGGCGCGGTCGAGTCGGTGGCCGCGATCCTCGCGCTGCGGGACCGGACAGCGCCGCCGACCATCAACCTGGAGGACCTCGACGACGAGGTGACCGTCGACGTCGCCACCACGGCGCGGCCGCTCGCGCCCCGGCCCGGGCAAGGGCCAATGGCGGTGCTGAACAACGCGTTCGGCTTCGGCGGGCACAACGTGACGCTCGCGTTCACCGAGTACGCCCCCGAGGGGGCCTGACCACCGCCAGCACGGCACGGCGCCTGGCCGGCGAGGGCGTGGCCGCCGACCGTGCTCAGCCGAACCGGACGGCCAGGCGGCGGTACAGGGACGGCACGGTGACGCGGACCAGTCCCGGCAGCCGCGTCCAGCCCGGGATGTAGACGTCCTCACGGCCGCGCAGCGCGGCCTGGCAGATGAGGCTGGCGACCCGGTCCGGCGGCACCGGCCGCGGCCTGGCGCGGGCATAGGGGGCGCCGCGGCGGGCGAAGAACGGGGTGTCGGCCACTCCGATGACCACGTGGGTGATGGTTACCCCGGTGCCGCGCAGCTCATACCGCAGCGCCTCGGCGAACGCGCCCAGCCCGCCCTTGGCCGCGGAGTACACCGCCTCCCCGCTGACGCCGACGCTGCCGGCGATCGACCCGACCAGCACCACGTGGCCGCGGCGCCGGGACAGCATCTGCGGCAGCAGCAGCCGCACCAGTTCGATGGCCGACACCAGGTCGACCATCAAGATCTCCTCGGCCCGGCCCGGCGGCATCGCCGTGAACGGGCCGTACCAGCCTACGCCCGCCCCGGCCACCAGCATGTCCACCTGCCCGGCGGTCTCCAGCGCGGCGCTGGCCAGCCAGGCCGCGCCGGCCGTGGTGGCCAGGTCGGCGGTCAGCGGCACCGAGTCCGTGCGGGCCGCCACCTGCCCGAGGCGGCCGGCGTCCCGCCCGGACAGCAGCAGCCGCCAGCCGCCGGCGGCCAGGCAGTCCGCCACCGCGGCCCCGATCCCGGACGACGCCCCGGTCACCAGGGCTATCCCGGGCGGGTCATGGGGATGCGCGCGTCCGTCCATCACGCAAGGAACGCTACGAGGACGGCACGGATGCTCGCATCCCCTGAATTGATAGCCGTCAGCGCGGAGTCCGGCGCTCAGGCGGCTCAGGTACGGGCTTCCAGGACATGGGCCAGCGCGGCCCGGTTGGTGACCTCCAGCTTCCTGAACACCTTCCGCAGGTGGTAGGCGACGGTGTTCGCGCTGATGAACAGCTGGCTGGCTATCTCCACGTTGGAGGCACCCTCACTGGCCAGGCCGGCGATTTGCAGCTCCTGTGGCGTGAGCTCGTCGCGGGCGGCGGCGCTCCGCTTGCGGACGTGCTCGCCGGTGGCCAGCAGCTCCACCCGCGCCCGGCCGGCGAACGCCTCGGCGCCGATGCTGTCCAGGATGTCACAGGCGCTGTACAGGGCGGCCCGGGCGTCGCGGCGGCGATGCTGGCGGCGCAGCCACTCGCCGTAGAGCAGGTGGGCCCGCCCGAGCTGCGGCACGATCCGGCTGTGCCCGAGGTGCTCGATGGCCCCGCGGTACAGTTCCTCGGCGTCATCGTCGTCCGCCAGCAGTGCCCGCGACCGGAGCAGCATGCCCAGCGCCCAGTCGGTGCCGGCGGCCTCCGCACGGGCGGTGAACTTCTCCAGCGCGGCGGCGGCCTCCTCGACCGCGCCGCATCTGGCGGCCGCCTCGATCAGCTCGGGCAGCAGCTCGATTTCCGCCGGCATGCCTTCTCCGGACGCGTTCAGGGCGTGCCGCAGCGCGGCCTGGTAGTTGCCCGCGCCCAGCTCCAGCACGGTCAGCGCGATGGCGGTGAAGCCGATGACGAACCCGTATCCTGCCTGGGTGGCCTCGCTCACGCGAGCGGCGGCGAGCGGCCGGGCCGCCGTTTCCCGCCCGCGCCACGCCAGCACCGCCAGCTCGCCGATCCCGGTCCTGAGGTCGTCCGCGACCCCGGTCGCCGCGGTCAGTTTCCGCGCCTCGGCGGTTGCCGCCTCGGCGGCGGCGAAGCGGCCCGCGAGCGCCTCGGAGTAGCTCAGCAGCCCGAGCGCCGAGGCCACCGCCGCGGGGGAACCGTGGCTGCGCGCCTGCGCGACCGCCCGCGCGCAGCTGGCGTGCAGCGCCGCGTCGTCCAGCATCTCATAGGCGGCCAGGGGGGCGATGAACACGAAGCGCAGGTGCTGGCTTCCCGCCGGCACCTGCTGCGCCGCCACCGCGAGCGCCTGGCGGAGCCGGGCGATGCCCGCCTTGTCCTTGTGCTCGGCCAGGGCGGCGAAGCCTTCCAGGGCAAGGCCGGCGACACTCGCCTTCGTGCCGGTGCGGCGCGGAGCCGCGCGGACGGCCTCCAGGACCTCGGCGATGCCCGCTCCCCTCGCGAACCGGCCGGCCCCCAGGGCCGCTTCGAACGCCTCGAGCAGCGCCTCCCACGCCTGCCCGGGATGGAGCTGCTGCAACGCCCTGGCCGCGTCGAGCAGGATCGGGGAAGCCTCCGCGGGCTTCCCCAGCGCTATGCGCACGGCGCCCCGCAGCCGTCTCGCCCGCGACCGGGCCAGGGGGTCGTCGAGATCCGGCGCGGCGCGTTCCACCAGCGCCGCGGCGGCCCCCGGATCGCCGGCGTTGAGCCTGGCCTCGGCGATGGCCAGCGTGCGCGCGGCGCGCCGTGCCCGGTCGGGGGTCAGCATGGCCGCGCGCTCGAGGAACGCCGCGCAGCCTGCCCAGTCGCCCCGGGCGCGCGCCCGGTCCGCCGACTGCGCGAGCTCATCGGCGAGCTCCTCGTCGGCGCCGCTGGCCGCGGCGGCCAGGTGCCACGCCCGGCGGTCGGGGTCGAGCCCGCAGTCGCTGGCGGCCGCGAGCGCCTGGTGCGCGCGCCTGCGCTCGCTCGCCGCGGCGCCGTAATAGACGGCCGAGCGCAGCAGCGGATGGACGAACGACATGTGGGAGTCGAAGCGGAGAACCCGCTCCAGCCCCGGGGTGTCAGCGGCGTCGGCTCCGGCCCCCAGCAGCCCGGCGGCTCTCCAGAGCAGCTCCGGCTCCCCCGACGGCTCGGCCGCGGCCAGCAGCAGCAGGGTCCGCGCCGCTGGCGGGAACGCTCGCACGCGGCGGAGGAACGCCGACTCGAGCCGTTCGCCGATACGCAGCGGATCAGGCAGGGGCAGCGCGCCTTTCAGCTCGGCCGGCGACAGGCCGTGGCCCAGCTCGATCAGTGCCAGCGGGTTGCCGGCGGTCGCCGCCAGGATCCGGCGCGCGACACCCTGATCCAGCGGCCGCCCCGCGACGCTCGCCAGCAGTTCCTGGGCCGCCTCGTCCGGCAGGCCGTTCAGCCGCAGCTCGGCCAGCCCGTCCAGCGCCGTCCGCTGTTCCCCGTCGCCGACCGCGAAGATCATCGCCACCGGGTCGGCGGACAGCCTGCGGGCGACGAACCCGAGCGCGTCCAGCGAGACCTTGTCCAGCCACTGCGCGTCGTCGATGACGCACAGCACCGGCTGTTCCAGCGCCGCCTCGGTGAGCATCGTCAGCGCGGCGATCCCGACCAGGAACTGGTCCGGCGGCGGGCCCGCGGCCAGCCCGAACGCCGACGCCAGCGCTTCCCGCTGGGGTCCGGGCAGCCGGCCGAGCGATCCCAGGAACGGGACCAGCAGCTGATGCAGGGCGGCGAAGTCGAACTCCTTCTCCGCCCGCGCCGCGGTCACCTGCACGACCCGCATGCCGCCGGCCGCCCGCGTCACATGCTGCAAGAGTGCCGTCTTGCCGATCCCCGGCTCGCCGCGCAGTACCAGCACGCCGCTGGACCCGTGACAGGCCGTGGCAAGCAGGTGGTCGAGCGCCTGGCACTCCTCGCTCCGCCCCACCAGCGCGTGGGGTTCCCTACCCACCCACATATCAATCCACGGTAATTGCTGCCTCTGCGAGGACCTCGGTAAGGGTCTTCATACCCGCTTCTGTTCCTTTCCGCGAGGACAGCGTCCAACCCGGGGGACTACCAGTTTTGAGGACGCGAGGCGACCGGGGCGCGGGAAAGGGTAGAGCCATGTCGCCTGCGGTTGGCCCGGCCGGCCGCAGGCTGTCAACGTGAGGAAGGGGACATCATGGGAAAACATGCGCGAATTGCGCTGCTGCTCGGTGCCGCCGCCTGCCTGCTGGCCGTCATGGTCGACTGGATCGTGGAGGAGCTCTGAGGCGGCAGCCTCTGAGCACGGGCGGTTAGCCCACCGCGTGCCCGGCCGCAAGGCGTGCCGTGCGCGGCCGGGTTCAGCGCTGGAGGTGACGTGGGGCAGGACGTCCTGCTGCTGACCGGGCCGCTGGGGCTCGGCCATGAGATGATGGCACGCTGCTGCGCCGGGGTGTTCGGGCAATCGGGGTGGCGCGCACGCCGCCTGGACAGCATGTCCCTGCTGGGACCGTGGGGCGGCGGCGCGGGCGCGCGGCTGTTCAACCGCCTGATCGCCGTCCCGGTCCTTTATGACGGGCTGCACTTCGCCCACCTGCGGACCGGGAGCAGGCTGGCGGAGCGCATGGACCGGGCCGCCACCGCGCGGATGGTGCCCGCCCTCCGGGCCGAACTGGACCGGCGGCCGGCCGATGTCGTGTTCAGCGTGTTCGCCACCGGTGCCTCGGCGGCGGCCAGGCTCAAGGCCGAAAGGCCGGGCCTGCGCACGGTGGTGCTGTGCACGGACGTGACGGTGCACCGGCTGTGGGTCGCGGAGGGAACGGACCTGTTCCTGGTGACCTCCGCGGCCGCCGCGGCATCGGTCCGGCGCTACCATCCCCGGGCCCCGGTCGCGATCGTGCCGCCGCTGGCGCGGCCGGAGTTCTACGCCGCCCCGCCGCGGGAGCAGGCCAGGAGGGCGCTCGGCGTGCCTTTGGAGGACTTCTGCGTGCTGGTCATCGACAGCGGCTGGGGGTTCGGCCCGCTGGCGCAGAGCGTGTCGGCGCTGGCCGGCGCGGGCGTGCATGTGCTGGCGGTCGCGGGCCGGGACCGCCGGGTCGAGCGGCGGCTGCGGGAACTGGCCGCGAAGACGCCCAAGATCACCCCGTTCGGGTTCACCGACCGGGTACCCGAGCTGATGGCCGCCGCCGACGTCGTCGCGGCGCTGCCCGGCGCCAATACCTGCGGCGAGGCCCGGGCGGTAGGGCGCCATCTCCTTCTGCTCGACGTCATGCCCGGTCACGGGCGGGACAACCTGCTGCACGAGCTGGAGCTCGGCCATGCCGACGTATGCGTGCCCACCCCGGACGGGATCACGGCCAGCGTGCTGGCCCTGCGGGATGCGGCCGCCGCCCACGGGGCGCGGCCGGTCAGCCCCGCGCCCCGCTGGGAGCCCGCCTTCGTGGCCGCCCTGCGGCGGATAGGCGTGGACCTGCGACCGCCCGCCCCGCCGGCTCTGTCCGCCTCGCCGGCCCCGCCGGCTCCGTCCGCCCTGTCTGCCTCGCCGGCTCCGTCCGCCCTGTCCGCCTCGCCGGCCTCGCCGGCCCCGCCCGGCGGCGAGCCGGCCAGCGCCGCCGGGCGCCCCCCGGTCGCCCGCCGTGTCCCTGCTGACCTGCCGAGAGGTGAGTCCACATGATGCGCACCCTCTTCCTCAATCCCCCGTCCTACGCCGGCTTCGACGGCGGGGCCGGCTCCCGCTACCAGGCCCGGCGGGAGGTCCGGTCGTTCTGGTACCCGACATGGCTGGCCCAGCCGGCCGCGCTCGTGCCGGACAGCCGGCTGGTCGACGCCCCGCCGGCCGGGCTGACGCTGGCCGACGTCGTCCCGATGGCCAGGGAGTACGAGCTGGCCGTGCTGTACACGAGCTCGCCGACGTTCGCCGGCGACGTCAAGGTCGCCGAGGCGATGAAGGAGGAGAACCCCGGCCTGCTGATCGGCTTCGCCGGCCCCAAGGTGGCGGTGGAACCCGAGCCGTCGCTGCTCGCCTCGCCCGCCATCGACTTCGTGGCCCGGGAGGAGTTCGACTTCACGATCGCCGAGGTGGCCGAGGGACGCCCCATGGCGGATATCGATGGCATCAGCTACCGGGACGGCGGCTCCGTGGTGCACAACGCCGACCGGGAGACGCTCCAGGACATGGACCGGCTGCCGTTCGTGACCCCGGTCTACAAGCGCGACCTGCGGATCGAGGACTACTACATCGGGTACCTGCGGCATCCGTACGTGTCGCTGTACACCGGCCGGGGATGCCGGTCGCGGTGCACGTTCTGCCTGTGGCCGCAGACCGTCGGCGGCCACCGGTACCGGACCCGGAGCGTGGCCAGCGTGCTCGCCGAGGCGGCCCTGGCCAAAGAGCTGTTCCCGCAGATGAAAGAGCTGTTCTTCGACGACGACACGTTCACCGACGACCGGGCCAGGGCCGAGGAGATCGCCCGGGGGCTCGGCAGGCTGGGCATCACGTGGTCGTGCAACGCCAAGGCGAACGTGCCGCGGGAGACCCTGCGGGTCATGCGGGACAACGGGCTGCGGCTGCTGCTGGTGGGCTACGAGTCCGGCAGCCAGCAGATCCTGATCAACATCAAGAAGGGGCTGCGCGTGGAGCGGGCCAGGCGGTTCGCCGCCGACTGCCGGGACCTGGGGATCACCGTGCACGGCACGTTCATCATCGGCCTGCCCGGCGAGACCAGGGAGACGATCCAGGAGACGATCCGCTTCGCCCGCGAGGTCAACCCGCACAGCATCCAGGTGTCGGTCGCCGCCCCCTACCCCGGCACCGAGCTGTACCGGCAGGCCAGGGAGAACGGCTGGCTGCCCGAGGACGAGGACGGGGCCGCGCTGGTCGGCCAGGACGGCACCCAGCTGGCCGCGCTGTCCTACCCGGGCCTGGGGCACACCGAGATCCTGGAGTCGGCGGACGCCCTGTACAAGCGGTTCTACTTCCGCGCCTCCAAGATCGCCGAGATGTCCGCCGAGATGGTCCGCCATCCCGACATGGCGGCGCGCCGCCTGCGCGAGGGCCGCGAGTTCATCGCCTACCTCGGCCGCCGCGACCGCACGAGGAGGCCAGCCTGATGCGCGTCCTGCTGGTGCATCCCAGCGCGCTGATGTACTCGGAGATCTTCTTGCGGCTGGAGCCGCTCGGCCTGGAGCGGGTCGCCGCGGCCCTGCTGGCCGACGGCCATGAGGTCCGGCTGATCGACCTTCAGGTCTACCGGCATGCGGACCTGCGGCGCCAGGTGGCCGAGTTCCGGCCCGAGGCGGTCGGGTTCAGCCTGAACTACCTGGCCAACGTGCCCGAGGTCGTGGACCTGGCCAAATGGGTCAAGGCCGCGGCGCCGGACTGCCTGGTCTTCGCCGGCGGCCACAGCGTGTCGTTCGTGGCCGAGCACGTCCTCGCCCACGCGGACGGGGCCATCGACGTCGTGCTCAAGGGCGAGGGCGAGACCGGGGCTCCCGCGCTGCTCGCCGCGGCACCGGACCGGGCGCTGGCGGAGGTACCGGGGGCGGTCACCCGGGACGGCCCCGGCCGCCCGCCGGCGATGCTGCACAGCCTGGACGAGCACCTGCCCGCGCGGCACCTGGGCGGCCGCCGCCGCAAGTACTTCATCGGGGTGATGGACCCGGCCGCGTCCATCGAGTTCACTCGCGGGTGCCCGTGGGACTGCTCGTTCTGCAGCGCCTGGACGTTCTACGGCCGCAGCTACCGCAGGCTGTCGCCGGAGGCCGCCGCCGAGGACATGGCCCGCATCGCCGAGCCGGGCGTGTTCATCGTCGACGACGTGGCCTTCATCAGGGCCGCCGACGGCGACGAGATCGCCAGGCAGCTCGAGCGCCGCAAGATCCGCAAGCAGTACTACCTGGAAACCCGTTGCGACGTCCTGATCCGCAACGAAGAGGTGTTCCGCCGCTGGCGGCGGCTCGGGCTGAACTACATGTTCCTCGGCCTGGAAGCCCTGGACGAGGAGGGCCTGGCGGCGTTCCGCAAGCGCTCCACGCCCAAGGTCAACAACAAGGCCCTGGAAATAGCCCGGTCCATGGGGCTGAGCGTGGCGATCAACATCATCGCCGATCCGGACTGGGACGAGGCGCGCTTCGCCTTCGTGCGCGAGTGGGCGATGAGCGTCCCCGAGATCGTCAACATCACCGTCCAGACGCCCTACCCCGGCACCGAGACCTGGTTCACCGAATCGCGCCGGCTGACCACGCTCGACTACCGGCTGTTCGACGTGCAGCACGCCGTGCTCCCCACCCGGCTGCCGCTGCATCGTTTCTACGAGGAGCTGGTCAAGACCCAGGCCGTGCTGGCCCGCAAGCACCTCGGGTTCGCGGCGCTGGCCAAGACCGCGGGGATCGTCGCCCGGCAGCTGCTGCGGGGCCAGACCAACTTCGCCCGGATGATCTGGAAGTTCGACAAGGTCTACAACGCCGATCGCCAGTATGCTGAACACCTCAGGCAAGCCCGGTACTTGCTGCCCCCGCCTGCGGAAACCCCGGTGGCGGTGCCAGCCCGGAAGGAGCTGTTCATCCATGCGCCTGCGATGCGGCGAAGGTCATGACCCGTACCGGCGCATAGCCGCCGCGGCAGGCGGGTACCCAGCCTGAATGGCGGCCATGTCCCAGACCCTGGAGCTGCCCCGGCCGGCACAGCTCCTGCGCAGCACCGGGTGGAACCTGGTCGAATCGTTCGGGCTTCCCCTTGGCGGCTACGCCCTCGCCGCGTGGCTGTGGGGGCGCGACGCCGGCGTGTACGCGATGCTCGCCGCCATCTGGATCACCGCCATCGCCCGCAAGCTCGCCACCGGCTCGGTTCCCGGCCTGGTGGCGATCTCCGTCATCGTGCTCACCGTGCAGGGCGTGGTCGCCGCCGCCACCGGGAACCTGTGGATCTTCCTGGTGCACTTCCCGCTGGCCAACCTCGGCCTGTGCATCGTGTTCGCCTATACGGCGCGCGGGCACAGCCCGCTCGCCGAGCGGCTGGCCGCCGAGGTGATCGGGCTGCGCTCCCGGGCCCTCAGGCAGCCGCGCCTGCACCGCTTCTTCCAGCACGTCACCGTGCTGTGGGCCGGCATCTTCCTGCTGCTGGCCGCCGCCCTGGGCGGCCTGCTCGTGGCGGATCCCACCGTCACGTACGTGCCGATCTGGGCCGTCATCACGGTCGCGTTCATCGCCGCCGGCATCGGCGTGTCCACCATGTGGCTCCGGTCCGTCCTGCGCACGCTCGGCATCGGGCTGTGCTTCGGGCCGGCCGCCCCGCGCTCTCCCGAGGGCGTCGGCAGCGGCGGATAGGCGATGCCGACGCTGATCGCCGCGGTAACAGCCGTCGTAAGCGCGCTGTTCCTCGGGATCGCGGCCGTCGCGGATCAGCGCAGCACGAAGAAGATCCAGGCCCGGGGCGCGCTGTCGCCCCGGATCATGCTCGATCTGGTCCGCCAGCCGCTGTGGCTGGCCGCCGTCGGCGCCAACGTCGTAGGGTTCGCCCTGCAAGTGGTGGCGCTCAGCTTCGGGAGCCTCGCGCTGGTGCAGCCGCTCCTGGTCTTCGACCTGGTCTTCGCCGTCCTGATCTCCTGGTATCTGCGGAAGCGGGACCACGTCCGGCGCCCCGGGGGCACGCGCGCGGATCTCGCCATGTTCGCCGGGGTCGCCGCGGCCGCGGCCGGGGTGGCGGGGTTCTTGGCCATCGGACAGCCGTCGGGCGGGCAGACCCATGCCAGCTTCGCCATCTTGCCGCCGCTGCTGACCGGGCTGGTCGTGGTGGTGGGCGGCTGCCTGCTCGCGGGCTCGAGGAACCGGACCCTCCAGCCGCTCGCGACGGCGCTGGCCTGCGGCGTCTGCTACGGGGTCGCCGCGTTCTCGATCAAGCTCGTCACGTCCGAGTTCCACGGGCCGGCCGAGCTGTTCGGCGACTGGCCCATCTACATCCTCGTCGTGGTCGGCCCGGTCGGCTACCTGCTCAACCAGGACGCCTTCCAGGAGGGCACGTTCCTGGCGCCGGTCCAGGCGATCATCACCTCCGCCGATCCGGTGATCTCGATCGGCCTCGGCATCCTGTGGCTTGAGGTGCACGTGCGCAACAGCCCCGCGGCCGTCGCCGGCGAGGTCATGTCGCTCCTGGTGATGGTCGCCGGAATCGTCGTCACCGCCCAGCATGCCCCGCAGGTCGCGGGCAGCCCGGGGAAGGCGGCAGCCGGCGCCGCCGTCGGCCGGGCGGCGCCGCAGTTACCCGGGCCGCGCCGCCGTCGGCCGGGTGCGGCGCCAGGCGGCGGCCCTGCGGCCGCGGACGGCCCCGCACGGCGCACCGGGCCGCGCGGGGGTGCCGGGCTACGCGGGGGTGGCGTCCGTGCCGCCTGAGGCGGGGCCCGTGGGGGGCTCATCGCCCGCGGGCGGGGTCCCCGGCCCCTCGGCGGCGGTGGCGGCACGGCTCTCGGCGAGCAGTTCTTCCAGGCGCGGACCGTACAGCCGCCGGAACGTCCGGTGCGCGCGGGCCCGGTCCAGGATGGCGACCTCGAGCTGGGCGGCGGCCAGCTCGGACTGCGCGCCGTTCCCCGGGGACGAGCCCGACGATCCCGAGGACGGGGCCGCGAGGGCGGCCAGCGCGGCGCCGAGGGCCTCGGTCAGCGACATCCCGTCGGAGAATCGTTCCTTCAGCGCCGCCGCCACCTGGTCGGCCTGCCCGCCGAAGGCGACGAACCCCGGCTCGTCGGTCACCGAGCCGTCGAACGTGATCCGGTAGATCTGGTCGCTGTCCGGCGTGAGGCCGACCTCGGCGACCACGATCTCCACTTCGAACGGCTTGTTGCTATCGGTGAAGATGGTGCCCAGTGTCTGGGCGTACCAGTTCGCGATGCCGCGGGCCGTGACGTCCCCCCGGTCGAACTGGTACCCCGTCACGTCGGCGTACGTGACGCCGGCCTTGCGCAGGTTCTCGTACTCGTTGTACCGGCCGACCGCGGCGAACGCGATCCGGTCGTAGAGCTCGCTGATCTTGTGCAGCGCGCTGGACGCGTTGGGCGCCACCATGAGGATGCCGCCCGCGTACTGCAGCGCCACGCAGCTGCGGCCGCGCGCGATGCCCTTGCGCGCGTAGTCGGCCTTGTCCCGCATGATCTGTTCGGGCGACACGTAAAACGGCATGGACACCGCAGGAGGTTCCTTTGCTGGTTGTCGTCGGGGGAAGGGGTCTCATCGGACGCCGTCTGCGGCTGGGCCGCGGCCGTCAGCCGGCGCTCCGCAGCGGGGCGGGCGGGCCGTCGGGCGAGCGCATCCGCTCGTCCACCACCTGCTGAGCGTAGTCGGCGGCCTCGGTGTCCGGCAGCCGCCGGAAGCCCTCGTCGGTGATCGTGGCGACGACCGGGAAGATCCGCCGGGTGAGGTCGGGGCCGCCGGTGGCGGAGTCGTCGTCGGCCGCGTCGTACAGTGCCTGCACGCAGGCGAGCACCGCGTCGGTCACGGGCATGTCGTCACGGTACAGCTTCTTCAGCGCGCTCTTGGCGAACACCGAGCCGGACCCGATCGAGTGGTAGCGGTGCTCCTCGTACGGGCCGCCCGCCACGTCGTAGCTGAAGATCCGGCCGGTGCCGGTCTCCTCGTCGTAGCCGACGAACAACGGGACCACGGCCAGGCCCTGCATGGCGCCGCCGAGGTTGCCCCTGATCATCGTCGCGAGCCGGTTCGCCTTGCCCTCCAGGGACAGCGACCGGCCTTCCATCTTCTCGTAGTGCTCAAGCTCGACCTGGAACAGCCGGACGAACTCCAGGCCCACGCTCGCCACGCCCGCGATGCCCATCGCCGAGAACTCGTCGCTGCGGAAGACCTTCTCCACGTCCCGCTTGGCGATCATGTTCCCGGCCGTGGAGCGCCGGTCGCCTGCCATCACCACGCCGCGGGAGCAGGCGGCGGCCACGATCGTGGTCGCGTGCGGCAGGTCCGCGATGACGTCGCTGCCGCCGCCCGCGGGCAGCGGGCCGCCGCCAGGACCGCGGAATCCCGGCAGCAGGTCAGGCGCGTAGGCCGCGAGGAAATCCGTGAACGACGGGATCCGCGCTGCCATGAACGCCCCCGGCTGCCGCATCACGCCGTCGAAATACCCTCCCACGCCGCCGCCCCTTTCTCCTGTCGGCACAACCCAGCCGGCCAGCACAGTCCGATGTCCTTGAGCAGACACTACCGTCCGTTCGGAATGTGAATGTACACGCACCGGGCCCATGCCTTTCACCCGCCGCGAACCGCGGAAGGGCGCTACTGGCCGCCCTTTTGGACGTAGGAACGGACGAACTCCTCGGCGTTCTCCTCGAGCACCTCGTCGATCTCGTCGAGGATCGAGTCCACATCGTCAGAGAGCTTCTCGTGCCGTTCCCTGACCTCCTCGACCGAGGCGCCCGGGTCCTCCTCGGTCTCCTCCGCGCGCCGCGTGGTCTGCCGCTGGCCTCCGGTGTCCTTCGTTGCCATCTGTGGTACCTCCGTCGTCCCGGGGGTGACCCCCCGATAGCTCCAACGTTATCGTCGCCAGCGGGCGGCCCGTCCAATCCTCCGCCGCGACATTGGTACCAAGTAGCTACTCTTGCGCGGTCAGCGCGGCGACGAGATCGCCGGCCGTGCGGCAGCGGTCGAGCAGCTCGCCGACGTGCGCCCGGGTGCCGCGCAGCGGCTCGAGCGTGGGGACCCGCTGGAGCGACTCCCGGCCCGGGATGTCGAAGATCACCGAGTCCCAGGACGCGGCGGCCACCGAGTCCGCGTACTGCCGCAGGCAGCGGCCGCGGAAGTAGGCCCTGGTGTCCTCCGGCGGGTTGTCGATCGCCCAGGTGATCTTGTCCTCGTCGGTCAGCCGGACCATCCGGCCGCGCGCCGCCAGCCGGTTGTACAGGCCCCGCTCCAGCCGGACGTCGGAGTATTGCAGGTCGAAGAGCTGTAGCTTGGGGTGGTCCCAGCCGAGCCCGTCGCGGCGCCGGTATCCCTGGAGGAGCTCCAGCTTCGCCACCCAGTCCAGCTCCCTGGACAGCTGCATGGGATCGTCGGCCAGCCGGGTCAGCACCGACTCCCAGCGGTCGAGCACGTCCGCCGTCATCGGATCGACGTCCGCGCCGTACTTGTCCTCGATGTGCTTGCGGGCATGCTCCAGGTACTCGGTCTGCAACTGCACCGCGGTCATCTTCCGGCCGTCCCGCAGCGTCACCAGGTGCTTGAGCGAGGGGTCGTGCGACACGGCGCGCAGGTCGGCGACGGGCGCCTCAAGCGACAGGTCGGCGCTGAGGAACTTGTCCTCGATCATCGCGAGCACCAGCGCGGTGGTCCCCATCTTCAGGTAGGTGGCCACCTCGCTCATGTTCGCGTCGCCGATGATGACATGCAGCCGCCGGTACTTCTCCGGGTCCGCGTGCGGCTCGTCGCGGGTGTTGATGATCGGGCGCTTCAGCGTGGTCTCCAGGCCGACTTCGACCTCGAAGAAATCGGCCCGCTGGCTGATCTGGAACCCCGTGCCGCGCCCGTCCGCGCCGATCCCGACCCGGCCCGCGCCGCAGACCACCTGCCGGGTGACGAAGAACGGGGTCAGGTACCGCACGATGTCGGCGAACGGCGTGGACCGGCGCATGAGGTAGTTCTCATGGCAGCCGTAGGAGGCGCCCTTGTTGTCGGTGTTGTTCTTGTACAGCTGGATGCCGTGGCTGCCGGGCACCGTGGCCGCCTTGGCGGCCGCCTCCGCCATGATCCGCTCGCCGGCCTTGTCCCAGATCACCACCGACAAGGGGTTGGTGCACTCGGGGGCTGAGTACTCGGGGTGCGCGTGGTCCACGTACAGCCGCGCCCCGTTGGTGAGGATGACGTTCGCCAGCCCCAGGTCCTCGTCGGTGAGCTGGGTGGAGTCGGCCGCCTCCCGGGCGAGGTCGAACCCGCGCGCGTCGCGCAGCGGGTTCTCCTCCTCGAAGTCCCAGCGGGCGCGCCGCGCCCGGGCGGCCGTCGCGGCCTGGTATGCGTTGACGATCTGCGACGAGGTGACCATCGCGTTGGCGCCCGGCTGACCCGGTACGGCGATGCCGTACTCGGTCTCGGTACCCATGACCCGCAGCACGCTCATAGTTGTTCAGGGTAGTGCCGGCCGACGCCATCGTCTGCCGGCATGCTCTGCTCGTGACTCAACGACTCGCCCGCGGGTCTACAGGTACTGGCCGGTGTTCGCGACCGTGTCGATCGACCGGCCCGCCTCGGTGCCCTGCTTGCCGGAGACCAGCGTCCGGATGTAGACGATGCGCTCGCCCTTCTTGCCGGAGATGCGCGCCCAGTCGTCCGGGTTGGTGGTGTTGGGCAGGTCCTCGTTCTCGCTGAACTCGTCCACGCAGGCGGCGAGCAGGTGGCTGACCCTGATTCCCTTCTGCCCCGTCTCCAGGAACTCCTTGATGGCCATCTGCTTGGCCCGGGCCACGATGTTCTCGATCATGGCGCCGGAGTTGAAGTCCTTGAAGTACAGGACCTCCTTGTCGCCGTTGGCGTAGGTGACCTCGAGGAAGCGGTTCTCCTCGGACTCGCTGTACATCCGCTCCACGACGCGCTGGATCATCGCGTCCACCGTCGCCTGCGCCGACCCGCCGTGCTCGGCCAGGTCGTCCGGGTGCAGCGGAAGGTCGGTGCGCACGTACTTGGAGAAGATGTCCCTGGCCGCCTCGGCGTCCGGCCGCTCGATCTTGATCTTGACGTCCAGGCGCCCGGGCCGCAGGATCGCGGGGTCGATCATGTCCTCGCGGTTGGAGGCGCCGATGACGATGACGTTCTCCAGGCCCTCCACGCCATCGATCTCGCTCAGCAGCTGCGGGACGATCGTGTTCTCCACGTCGGACGAGACGCCCGACCCCCGGGTGCGGAAGATGGAGTCCATCTCGTCGAAGAACACGATCACCGGCATGCCCTCGCTGGCCTTCTCGCGGGCCCGCTGGAAGACGAGCCTGATGTGCCGCTCGGTCTCGCCGACGTACTTGTTCAGCAGCTCCGGCCCCTTGATGTTGAGGAAGAAGCTCTTCCCCTCGGCGCGCCCGCCGCCGCCGCCCTCGGCGGCGGCCGCGGCGGTCTTCGCCGCCACCTGCTTGGCGAGGGAGTTGGCGACCGCCTTGGCGATGAGCGTCTTGCCGCAGCCGGGCGGCCCGTAGAGCAGCACGCCCTTGGGCGGCCGCAGCTGGTGCTCGCGGAACAGGTCCGCGTGCAGGTACGGCAGCTCGATGGCGTCGCGGATCTGCTCGATCTGCGTGCTGAGGCCGCCGATGTCGGTGTAGGAGATGTCCGGGACCTCCTCCAGGATGAGCTCCTCGACCTCGGCCTTCGGGATCCGCTCGTAGACGTAGCCGGAGCGCGGCTCGAGCAGCAGCGAGTCGCCGCCGCGCAGCACCTGGTCGCGCAGCGGCGCCGCGAGCCGGACGATGCGCTCCTCGTCGGCGTGCGAGATCACCAGGGCGCGCTCGCCGTCGGCGAGCACCTCCTTGAGCATCACGACCTCGCCGACGGTCTCATACCCCTGGGCGACGACGATGTTGAGCGCCTCGTTGAGCACGACCTCCTGGCCGGGCCGGAGCTCGTCGAGGTTGACGTTCGGGCTGACGTTCACCCGCATCTTGCGGCCGCCGGTGAAGACATCCGCCGTGTTGTCGTCGCACGCCTCCAGGAACACCCCGAAGCCAGACGGCGGCTGCGCGAGCCTGTCGACCTCTTCCTTGAGGGCCACGATCTGGTCCCTGGCCTCGCGCAGCGTTGACGCCAGCCGCTCGTTCTGGGCGGTGACCGACGTCAGGCTGGCCTCTGTCTCCCGAAGCCGTTCCTCCAGCAAGCGGACCTGGCGCGGTGAATCGGCGAGCCTCCTGCGCAGCACCGCAATCTCCTCGTCGAGGAAGGAGATTTGCGCGGTAAGGCTGCTCACCTCATCCTCGTGCCGCGAGGCCCGCCCGCCGTCATCCCTAGCTGCCACGGCCCCTCACCTCCTCCCTGGGGAGCACGAACTACCTATGACCCTACCTAGCCGACGGCCATCCCCAAACATTCCCGGCGCGCAGTCGATTACGCCCTTGTCGGGTTCACGGGGAAGAAACCGCAGGACAGCACCCTATAACAAGCACGGAGTCATATTTTGGTCGCATACGGTAGCCGATTATTCCGCCGGATGCGCGCCCTTGGCCGGCCTGCGGCGGCGGGGCGGCGCGGTCACCCCCGCGGCGAGCCGCCGGGCGGTCACCAGGAACCCGGTGTGCCCGATCATGCGGTGGTCCGGCCGGACCGCCAGGCCGTCCACGTGCCAGCCGCGCACCAGCGTCTCCCACGCGGCCGGCTCGGAGAACCCCCCGTGCGCCCGCAGCTCCTCCACGGCCCGGGATAGCTGCGTGGTCGTGGCCACGTAGCAGCAGACCAGCCCGCCGCTGGCCAGGGCCGCGGCCGCGGCGGGCACGCATTCCCATGGCGCGAGCATGTCCAGGATCACCCGGTCGAAGGAACCGGGCTCCCCGGCGGACGCGGCGGAGGCGGCGGAAAGCTCTCCCACGGACAGCCGCCACTGGGGCGGCAGCCCGCCGTAGAAGCGCCGGACGTTCGCCCGCGCGATCTCGGCGAAGTCAGCCCGGGCCTCGAAGGAGACCAG
>Ga0209061_1001508_pt1 | contig 37985 bp, 36 predicted proteins | sample Coa_R1_10_FD_187157 | JGI IMG/M metagenome (GOLD analysis project Ga0209061, IMG submission 187157) | Surface soil microbial communities from Centralia Pennsylvania, which are recovering from an underground coalmine fire - Coalmine... | ecosystem: Environmental > Terrestrial > Soil >... | reverse complement strand
TGGCGCCGAGCCCGAGCAGGCGAGCGGTGAGCGAACGACGAGCGACCGACCGCATCGTGGTCCTCCTGCCAACGAGGTGCGCAGGGAGCAAGACGCTCCATCCACGACGCTACGCCAGGCAGCACCCCCTGCTATCCGGCATCTCCCCCAGCGCTCCCCTAGGGGTTGGCAAGCGGCGCTGCCAGTGAGCGAGACGTCCACCCGGCACACCACCGGCGCCACCGGCGGGCACACAGGCAGACGTCGCACGCAGGGCAGGGAGCGCGCTGCGGCGGGTGCGCGAGGTGAACGCAGCTCCGCCTTTCCTTGCAAGCTGTGCGCTTTTTGCCGAGAAGAGGGACGGCCTCTCTACGATCACTCAGGTGGCTCAAAGTGAGACGCCTAGCCTATCGCCAGGGACGGTGGTCAAGGCGACGCCACGCACACCCGCGCTCCGGCGCAGGCTCCAGCCCTGTTGGCGCTGCGCCGGTGACTGATAAGCAGTCTGACAGCAGGGCTGGCAGCAGTGTCAGGTGAGGGTGAGGGGGCGCCACCGCCAGACGTACCGTGTTCTTCTGGATCGTCGAACCCGGGTGCTCAAGAACGTCGTCGCACACGCGCTGCTGGTAGAGCGGCGCGGTTGACACGACCACTGCCCAGCTGCCCGTAGTTGTGCTCGCCCCACGCCCAGACCCACCCGTTCGTATTCCGCACCAGCGAGTGGCCCTCACCCGCAGCGATGGCGACCATCGGAGAGGGCAAGCCTCTCACTGCTGTGGGGGTGGGGCCAGTGGCCGTGCCATCGCTCGGTTGACCACCGCCATCGGTACCCCGCGTGGGCCATGGGAGCACCAGCAGCACGATGACCACCCCGACCACCACCAGGCCCCTGAGACGCGAACGCCAGCCTCGTCCTTTGCACATCGCGCACGCCCCTCCCTTGCCTGCACAAGCATGGCCGCGACCGTCGCTCTCCCATATGCAGCAGACCGTCACCCCCCTCCACCAGCACACGACCAACACGCGGTCCGTCATCCTTGCTCGCCGCCTCGGCGCTTCCCGGAAGACCCATCTCGCAGGCTCGCAGCGGGCTTGCCCACGCGGCTCGCCATCCTCCTCCCTGGCGCACCGCCTCCTCATCACGCCCAGTTGCGCAGCGATCCGTCGGAGACTCCAGCTCGGCGCCAGCGATGGTGGCAGATATCTCAAAGTGAGACATCCGGCTATCGTCCCAAACGGTGTTCCGTGATGTGCCGAGCACACGTGCACTCCGTCGCAGGCTCTAGTTCGGCACCGATGACGGCGATAGGTGCCGAATGCGGACGTGCAGCGTCCCGGGCAGCCTGCATGTCGCTCATCTCCGGTGCCCCGATCGCCCGCGGGCGCGTGGGTAACAACCCGGAAAACAAACCCGGTTTGTAACCCCTTTTGGTGACGCTCTCGAACGCTGTAGGACGCTCTAGGACGCTTTGGTATGCGAAAACGCGCGTAGCGAGGCGCGCTTGATGATAAACATGTGATCGCCAGAAGGGGCGGAGCATCAAGCAGCACTCGCTGCGGCCGACACTCTCTTTAGGAGTTCAGCTATCGGCCTTCGGGAGGAAGCGCGTGGCGATCGAAAGTCCGGCCGCGTGCGAGACGATCGGCGCCGCGCGCCCCGCGGCCCGCGTCACCGCGTACGTTGCCCGGTACCGCGCCCTCGCCGCGATCCTTGTCCTTTCGGCAGCGCTCGGCCTCTGGAATCTGCCGCGCGAGGGCTACGGCAACCTTTATTACGCCGCTGCCGTCCGCTCGATGCTCGACAGCTGGCACAACCTTTTCTACAGCGCCTTCGATCCGGGTGGCTACCTGGCGATCGACAAGCCGCCGCTCGGCTTCGCCCTGCAGGCGCTAAGCGCGCGCCTGTTCGGCTTTTCGGGCGTCGCGCTGATTTTGCCACAGGTACTGGCACAGATCGGGGCGGTCGCGCTGCTATACGTGCTGGTGCGGCGCCCCTACGGCGCAACAGCGGCGGCGCTGGCGGCATTGGCGCTCGCACTGACACCGATCGCGGTCGCCACCGCGCGCAACAACACGATCGACACCCAGGTCGTCCTGCTCGACTTGGTGGCCGTCTGGGCAGCGCTACAGGCCTGCGAGCGCGGTAGCGGCCGCTGGCTACTCATCTGGGTCTCGATCCTGTTCGTCGCCTTCCTGGTCAAGCTCGGCGAAGCGTTCCTCGTCGTGCCAGGCAGCGTAGCGGCCTACCTGTGCTGCGCGCCATTGGGATTAGGGCAGCGACTGTACAGGCTAGCGCTCGCCAGTGCGCTGCTTATCGTGCTCTGCGGCACATGGGTTGCGGTGATCGACGCTACACCCGCCGCGCATCGGCCGTACATCCTCGCCAGTACCGACAACTCGGAGGTTAGCGTCGTTCTCGAAGGAAACGGCCTCGGGCGTCTCGTACCCGACACCCTGCGGCACGCCGTGAAGGCCGACGTCGCCACGGTAGACAGCAGCGACGCCGCGACAGTCTCCTATCCAGCGCTCTCCGCCAGCGGCAACACGGCTGAGATCGGCCCGCAGGGTCTGCTGCGGCTTCTCGGCCGGCCCCTCGCCGGGCAGATCGCCTGGTTGCTGCCGCTGGCGTTTGTGGCGCTGGCCGCCGAGATCACCAGTAGCAGGCGACAGAGCACTGCACCGCCGCATCGCGAACGCGCCGCCTTCGCCACCATCTGGGGCACCTGGCTACTCACTGGCTGTCTCTTCTTCAGCACGGCGGGCTTCTTCCACCGCTACTACCTCGTGATCATCGCGCCGCCGGTGGCGATCGGCGCGGGGGTGGCCCTGGCACGCATCGGCGCGCGCGTAAACATGCCAGGCCGTCATTGGCGCGCGATGTTGGCCGCGGCGGCGTTACTCGTCACGTGCGAAACGCAGGCGCTCATCGTTCATGGCACCGGGACGTACGCCTGGCTGATCCCATTGCTGGCCGTGGGCTGCGGTGTGCCAGCGCTGATCCTGCTGCTCGCCCGCTACCCCGCTCGGCATCCCCTGCGCGCGCCCGCGCCCGCGGCGCAACGCGCCCTGTATCGGTGCGCCGCCGCGACGCTCTTCTGCGCGCCGCTGCTCTGGTCGCTGGTCACGGTCGTACACGGCGGTGCGGCGGAGCTACCGTTCGCAGGGCCGGATCTAGCACACGTCTCGCGTTCGGCGTTGCTGCCCGATGGCTATCCGCGCGAGGCCGATCCAGCACTCATCGCCTTCCTACGAGAGCGGCACGACGGCGAACGTTACTGGCTCGGTACCTTCTCGACCGTGACAGCGGCGCCCGTGGTGCTGGCGTTGAACAAGCCGGTGATGGCGATCGGCGGCTTTATCGGCGGCGACCCGACGATCGACGCCGGACGTCTGCGCGAGCGCGTGCGCGCCGGCGAGGTGCGCTTCTTCCTGCTGCCCGATGCTACCCGCATCCGCCCGAGCGACGGCGAAGGCGTGCCGGCAGACGTCGTGGAGGCGGTGACGTGGGTGCGACGCACCTGCGCGCCCGTGCCCGATGCGCTCTGGCGCAGCCGTCCGGACCCGCCGGCCGATCCGTTGATCGCGCCGTACTACACGTTCATGACGGGGGGACAGCTCTACGATTGCCGCGGCGCCGTGCCGCCCGCTTGACACGTCCGGCCGCGCCACGTACCGTGAAGCCGTTAACAACCGCATAGCCACGCTTCGCTCTTATCAAGAGTGGTCGAGGGAACGGCCCGACGAAGCCCGGCAACCGAGCCGCGAGGCCGCGGTGCCAAGTCCGGCCCTGCCGCGGGCAGGGAGAGATAGGAGCAGCCCTGGTCTGGCATCACGGCTGCCCGCGCGGGCAGCCCTTTTTATGCCGCACCGTTCGCCGCCGCACCGCGACCACCGCGGCCGCACGGGCCTATGAAGCGAGCTACCGCGGTTGCGGGTCGGGGGCCTGAGCAGATGGAGACGGTGCTCTGGCGCGGCGATCATCTGGTGCTGCTCGATCAAACGCGCCTGCCACATGAAGAGATCTATCTAACGCTGCGCGACTATCGCACCGTGGCCGAGGCCATCCGCGCGCTGCGCGTGCGTGGCGCGCCTGCGATCGGCGTCGCGGCGGGCTACGCACTGGCGCTGGCCGCGCGCGCTGCGGCCGACTTGCCGCTGCCCGCCTTTCGCGCGGCGATCGACCGCGCAGCCGCCGAGCTGATCGCTACCCGCCCCACCGCCGTCAACCTTGCCTGGGCCGTCGAGCGCGTACGTGCCGCCATCGCCGCAGCCGCCTCGCCCGCAGAGGCGATCGAGGCGGCGATCGCAACAGCGCGCGCGATCCAGGAAGAAGACCTCGCCGCCTGTCGCCAGATCGGCCGCAACGGTGCCGCGCTGCTGCCCGATACCGCCACCGTGCTGACACATTGCAACGCGGGCGCGCTGGCGACCGCCGGCTACGGCACGGCGCTTGGCATCGTCCGCGCCGCCGTGGAGGCGGGCAAGCGGATCGCCGTCGTGGCCGACGAGACGCGGCCACTGCTGCAGGGAGCACGGCTGACGGCCTGGGAGCTGCAGCAGGACGGTATCCCCGTGACGCTGATCGCCGATACGATGGCTGGCCACCTCATGCAGCGCGGCGAGATCGACTGCGTCGTCGTGGGTGCGGACCGCATCGCCGCCAACGGCGATACAGCGAACAAGATCGGGACGTATCAGGTCGCCGTGCTGGCGAAGGAGCACGACCTGCCGTTCTATGTCGCCGCGCCTTGGAGCACTGTCGATCTGGCGACACCCAACGGCGCGGCGATCCCGATCGAGGAGCGCGATGCCGAAGAGGTGCGCGGCTTCGGAGGGATACGCACGGCACCCGCCGGCGTTCCTGTACGCAATCCGGCGTTCGACGTCACGCCGGCACGGTATATTACGGCGATCGTGACCGACCGCGGCGTGGCGCGGCCGCCGTACGCGGAGAGCCTCGCCGCGCTTGCAGCCGCGCCGAACGCAGCGACGGCTGCATAAGGAGACGCGAGCCGAAGGGGGCAAAGAGGTGGGCGACGCGCGCATTGCCGTCATCGGCGGCAGCGGCTTCTATCAGATGGACGGTCTGACCGAGATCGAGGAACGCCGGATCGCAACGCCGTTCGGTGCGACGAGCGACGCCATCGTGATCGGCACGCTCGCAGGACAACGCATCGCCTTCCTGCCGCGCCACGGCGTCGGGCACCGCATCACCCCCTCGGAGCTGCCGCAGCGCGCCAACATCTGGGCGCTGAAGGCGCTCGGCGTCGAGTACATCATCTCCGTCAGCGCCGTTGGCAGCCTGCAGGAGGAGATCCGTCCGCTCGATCTCGTGATCCCAGACCAGATCATCGACCGCACGCGCGGCCGGCAGAGCACGTTCTTCGGCAACGGCCTCGTCGCGCACGTCGCCTTCGCCGACCCGTTCTGCCCATCGCTTTCGGCGGCGCTGGTTGAGTGCGCGCGCGAGACAGGGGCGCGCGTCCATCGCGGCGGCACGCTCATCGTGATGGAGGGACCGGCCTTCTCGACGCGGGCCGAATCGGGCCTGTACCGGCAGTGGGGAGCCAGCATCATCGGGATGACGGCCTTGCCCGAAGCCAAACTGGCGCGCGAGGCTGAGATCTGCTACGCCACGCTTGCCTGCGTGACCGATTACGATGTCTGGCACGAAACCGAGGCCGATGTGACCGCCGAGATGATCGTGAACAACTTGCGTCGCAATGTCGATGTCGCCAAGGCGATCGTGCGCGCGGTGGTTCAGCATCTACCGGCACGCGACGCATGCCCCTGCCCCAATGCCCTGGCGACAGCGCTGGTGACGGCACCGGAACACGTACCCGAGCGCACCCGCCGCGACCTCGCGCCGATTATCGGCAAGTACCTGCCCGTGGAGGCGCGCACCGTATGAACTGCACGACCAGGGGAGCCAGCGTCGCATGAACAGCATTCTTGTGGTTGGTAGCGCGGCGTTCGACGATATCGAAACGCCTTTCGGCCGGGCGGAGCACGTCCTGGGCGGATCGGCGATCTACTTTGCTGCCGCCGCCAGCCTTTTTGCACCGGTACGGATCGTGGCGGTCGTGGGCCGGGATATGCCGTCCGGCGCCTACGATTTCCTCGCCGCGCGCGGCGTCGATCTCTCCGGCATCGAAGTCGCCGACGGGCCGACGTTCCACTGGGCGGGCCGGTACGATTACGATCTCAATCAGACGCACACGCTGGCAACAGAGCTAGGCGTTTTCGAGCACTTCGCGCCGAAGCTGCCCGAGAGCTTCAGAGACAGCCCGTACGTCTTCCTGGCCAATATCCATCCGACGCTGCAACAGGATGTGCTCGGCCAGATGCGCGCGCCGAAACTGACGATGATGGACTCGATGAACCTCTGGATCAGCACCGCGCGCGCCGCCGTCGAAGAGACAATGCGGCGGGTGGATATGGTCAGCATCAACGAGTCCGAAGCGCGGCTTTTCGCCGGCACGAGCAGCGTGCTGAGCGCGGCACGCAGGATTCTGGCGCTCGGGCCAAAAACGGTGCTGATCAAGAAGGGCGAGTACGGCGTCGGCCTGTTCACCGGCGAGGATTACTTCGTCGCGCCTGCCTATCCGCTCGAAGAGGTGTACGACCCCACCGGCGCGGGCGATAGCTTCGCCGGCGGTTTCCTGGGCTACCTCGCCGAGACCGGCCGCAACGACGCCGACACGATCCGGCGCGCGGTGATCTACGGCAGCGCCGTCGCCAGTTTCACGGTCGAGGCGTTCGGTATCGAGCGACTGAAGACGTTGACACGCGACGAAGTCGATACGCGGTACCGCGAGTTCCGGCTCTTTACGCAGTTCGGAGAGCTGTAGCGTGGCGAAGCAACTACACGCCCTGCCCCTGGCACGCGCAAAACGGCGGCTCTACCGCGTCGAGTGCGTGCGCAACGCGGACGCGATCCGCGCCCTGCTGCAGCCCCGGCGTCTCTACGCGGCGTACGCGCTCGGCCAGCTCGAGCCGCACCTTTTTCCGCTCGTGACATGCTGGCGGGCGATGGCGCTGGAGGAGCCGGCCGAGGCGCTGGCGCTCTTCTCGCGCGGCGGGCTCGGGGATGCGCTCTTCTTGATGGGCGACGAGCACGCGCTCGACGCGCTGCTTTCGCTGCATCCCGGCCCGCGGCAGAACTACGTCACCTGCGAGCCGCAGCATCTCGAAGTCGTGGGCAGGCGCTTCGCCATCGCCTCCGAGAGGCCGATGATGCGCATGGCCGTGACGGCGGAGACGTTCGTGCCGCCGCGCGTGCCGCCCGGCGCAACGGTACGCCGGCTAACGGCTGAAGACACGCGGCACGTGAACCGGCTCTACGGTAGCGAGGGCACGCCAACGTACTACAGCCCGAGCCAGATCGCCTCGGGTTGCTACCACGGCGTCATCGTCGAAGGACGGCTGGTGGCGGTGGCGGGCACGCACGTGATCGCCCCGCACGAGGGGATCGCCGTCGTTGGCAACGTGTTCACGCACCCGCGCTGGCGTGGTCTCGGCTACGCTACGCTGGCGACGGGCTGCACGACAGCGGCGCTGCTCGAAGAGTGCCGCGATGTCGTGCTGACCGTCGATCCGCTGAACATGCCCGCGGTGCGCGCGTACGAGCGGCTGGGCTACAGTCGCGGCATCCGCCTGATCGAAGCCGCCGTCACACGGCGTGACGTGGTGCCGTTTGGCGCGGCGATGCGTCGGCTGCGCGCGCGCCTGCGCGCCCGCGAACGCGGCGTCGAGATCGCGCGTCGTTAGCCTAGAACACGAACGGCAGAAACAAGCCAAGGAGAGATCGATGGCCACCGTACAACAATCCGGCGACGTGCGCGACAGAGCACTCGCCAACGAAGGCATCCGCCGCATCGAGTGGGCCGCGCGCGAGATGCCCGTGCTCGCACAGATCCGCGAGCGCTTCCGCGAGCGCCAACCGCTGCGCGGTCTGCGCATCGGCGCCTGTCTGCACATCACCACCGAGACGGCCAACCTGCTCATCACGCTACGCGACGGCGGAGCACAGGTCGCGGCGTGCGCTTCGAACCCGCTCTCGACCCAGGACGATGTTGCCGCGGCGCTCAACGTAGAGTACGGCATCCCGACATTCGCGATCAAGGGCGAGGACAACGCAACGTACTACGCCCACATCAACGCCGTGCTCTCGACCGCCCCACAGATCACGATGGACGATGGTTGCGATCTCGTGGCGCAACTGCACAAAGAGCGGCGCGAGCTTCTGGACGGTGTCATCGGCGGCACCGAGGAGACGACGACCGGCGTCATTCGCCTGCGCGGCATGACGCGCGAGGGAGCGCTGCGCTATCCGATCATCGCCGTCAACGATGCCGACACCAAGCACCTCTTCGACAACCGCTACGGCACGGGCCAGAGCACGCTCGACGGCATCATCCGCGCAACGAACATCCTGCTGGCGGGCAAGACGATCGTCGTCGCTGGCTACGGCTGGTGCGGGCGCGGTTTCGCTAGCCGCGCGCGCGGTATGGGCGCGCAGGTGATCGTGACCGAAGTCGATCCGATCCGCGCCCTCGAAGCGGTGATGGACGGCTTCCGCGTGATGCCGATGAGCGAGGCGGCACCCATCGGCGATATCTTCGTCACCCTTACCGGCGATATCAACGTCATCGACCGTGCGCACCTTGCGGTCATGAAAGACGGTGCGATCCTGGCCAACTCGGGCCATTTCAACGACGAAATCAACATCCGCGCGCTGGAGGAGATGGCCGAGGGGCAACGGCCCGTGCGCGCTTTTGTGCAGGAGTACCGTCTCGGCGACGGCCGCCGGCTCTACCTGCTCGGCGAGGGACGGCTGATCAACCTCGCTGCCGCCGAAGGCCACCCCGCGAGCGTGATGGACATGAGCTTCGCCAACCAGGCGCTTTCTGTCGAGCATGTGGCGCTCAACGCCGGCAAGCTGGAGCCGGGCGTCTATCCCGTGCCACGCGAGATCGATGAAGAGATCGCGCGGCTAAAGCTGCGTGCGATGGGTGTCAGCATCGACACGCTCACGGACGAGCAGCGCGCCTATCTCGCCTCCTGGGAAGCGGGCACATAGCCAGAGAGCATCTTACGGACCCTCGCGCTTCGCGAGGGAGAAAGGACGAACTCTTGAGCACGACCTTCATGACCTCCCCATCGCTCCTCCTCACCTCTGAATCGGTGACGGAGGGGCATCCCGATAAAATGTGCGACCAGATCTCGGACGCTGTGCTGGACGACATCCTCGCCGCCGAGCCGACGGCGCGCGTTGCCTGCGAAACGGCGACGACGACCGGCCTCGTCGTGGTGATGGGCGAGATCACAACCAACCACTACGTGGACGTGCAACGCATCGTGCGCGAGGTGATCCAGAGCATCGGCTATACGAGCGACGAGTACGGTTTCAACGCCGATACCTGCGCCGTCATGGTTACGCTGCACCCGCAATCGCCCGACATCGCCGGCGGTGTCGATCGGGCGCTAGAGGCGCGCATCGCCGCGGGCGAGGTCGACCGCTTCGCCTTGCAGGGCGCGGGCGACCAGGGCATGATGGTGGGCTTCGCCTGCGATGAGACGCCCGAACTGATGCCGCTCACGATCGCGCTCGCGCACCGGCTCACCCGGCGTCTGGCCGAGGTACGCAAGAGCGGCATCCTCCCCTACCTGCGGCCCGACGGCAAGTCGCAGGTCACGATCGAGTACGCGTACGGCAAACCGCGGCGCGTCGATGCTGTCGTCATCTCCACCCAGCACGATCCGACCGTGCCCCAAGAGCGGATCGCTGACGATGTGCGCGAAGTCGTGATCAAGCCCGTGATCGAAGCGGCCGATCCCAACCTGCTCGACCGCGACACGAAATACTACATCAACCCCTCAGGTAGGTTCGCGATCGGTGGACCGATGGGCGATGCAGGCCTCACCGGACGCAAGATCATCGTCGATACGTACGGCGGCATCGCGCGGCACGGCGGCGGTGCGTTCTCCGGCAAGGACCCGTCGAAGGTCGATCGTTCCGGGGCGTATGCCGCGCGCTACGTGGCAAAGAACATCGTTGCTGCCGGCCTCGCCGACCGCTGCGAGGTGCAGGTGTCGTACGCCATTGGCAAGGCCGAACCGACGTCGCTCGCGATCGAGACGTTCGGTACCGCGCACGTGCCCGAGGAAAAGATCGTGGCGCTCATCAAGCGCCACTTCGATCTCCGTCCCGCCGCGATCATCGCGCACCTCGATCTGTTGCGGCCGATCTACCGGCAAACGGCGTGCTACGGCCACTTTGGCCGCACCGATGTCGATCTCCCCTGGGAGCACACGGACAAAGCAGCGATCCTGCGCGAGGAAGCTGGGCTAACCGCCGCGAGCGCGCGCTGACGCGGACGCGCGAGGCGGAGGCCCCGTCTCGGCGCGCCGGCTGGCAAACGGCAGACGTAGAGGCACAACGAAGGCCCCGAGAAACTCGGGGCCTTCGCAGTGTGGCCGGCGAAGAGCGCTGCCCTGCGCGAGCGACAGCAGCGCGCAGAGCGAAAGGGCTGAGGACGCTAGTCCTCGTGCTTGCGAGAGCGCAGGGCGAACACGCCACCCGCGATCATCACGACCGCACCAAGGCCAGCCGTCGCCGGCAGCAGCGGGCTGGTATCGGTGTCGGCCACGCCGCCAGCACCGGTGTTCGGCAGTTGCACGGCCGCGGGCTTCTGCTGCGCGGGCGCGGGCTTCTGAGCGGGAGCCTGCGCCGTCGGCGACGCGATCGGCGGGCGCGCCGTGGGTGCAACCGTTGGCGCGCGTGTCGCGGTCGAAGGTGGCGGCGGAGGCGGTGGCGGCGCCGATGGCGTCGCTGTGCGTGCGCCCCCACCCGGCGGCGGGGGTGGTGGGGGCGGCGGGGGCGCGCCCGCGCCAGCGGTGGCGGTCGCGGACGGCGCCTGGGCGCTCACGCTCACCGCGCCGTGCGAGGCGCCGGCGAGAGCAGCGCCGCCGATAAGCAGGGCGCCAACAGCTACCGCTGCCGCGCCGTGCCCGGACTGGAGAAGGCGTTTCCCAGTTCTGAACACTAACGTCCTCCTGGTAAGCTCTGCTGTGCGTTGTCGAAAAAGTATCTTGCCGGCACTTCAATCCGTATAACATCCCTTGCAACGGGCCGTCAAGAACCATCTCCCCGATCTCGCCCTGCCCGCCATAATCCTGGAAGGTGCAACCCTTGAGCAAGCGCGCGGCGCGATGCTACGATCCGCCGCGCTGGGTTGCGCGAGGAGTTGCCATGGGTCGAACGGTCACCGTCCGCGTTCCCGCCTCCAGCGCCAACCTTGGCCCCGGCTTCGACGCGCTCGGCCTTGCGCTCGATCTCACCGCCCGGGTCACGCTGACGCTTCACGACCGCCCCGCGCCCTATCCGCGCACGAAGGCCGAACAGATGGCGCTTGCCGCGGCGCAAGCGGTCTTCGTCCAGGCCGGTCGCACGCGTCCTGCCGAGCTACAGGCTGCCTACGAAGGGGACATCCCCGTTGGCCGCGGCCTCGGCGCCAGCGCGGCGCTGCGCGTCGGTGCGCTCGTCGCCGCCAACCGCCTGCTCGACGACCCCTTCACGCCCGAGCAGATCGTCGTGCTCGCTGCCGAACTCGAAGGTCACGCCGACAACGCCGCTGCTGCCCTTTTCGGCGGCCTACAGGTGGCCGTCTGGCATCAGGGAGAGGTCGTGCACGTGGGCGTGCCTGTGCCACCCGCGTTGCACGCCGTGCTGTTCGTGCCCGAGATGGAGATGCCTACCGGCGAGAGCCGCAAAGTGCTCCCTGCCGAACTTTCGCTGCCCGAAGCGGTGTTCAACATCGGCCGCGCCGCGTTGCTCGTGGCAGCCATGGCGACCGGCAGGCTCGACGCTCTGCGTGTGGCTACCGACGACGTCCTGCATCAGCCGGCCCGCGCGCGGATCTTCCCCGCCCTGTACGATGTGATCAACGCCGCCCTCGCCGCCGGCGCGCTCTCGGCGCACCTCTCCGGCGCCGGCTCCGCCGTGTTGGCGCTGACAACGGCCACACCGGACGCCGTGGCCGAAGCGATGCGCGCCGCCGCGACCGAGCGCGGCTATCCCGGCGACACGATCGTCACCCAGCCATGCGCCGAGGGGGCAACGGTGATCGCCGACAGGCGACTGCCATGAACGGCCAGCCGATCATCGTGCAGAAGTACGGCGGCAGCTCGGTTGCCGACGCCGAGCGTATCCGCAACGTCGCGCGCCGTATCGCCCGCCGTCGCGCCGACGGCACCAGGGTTGTCGTCGTCGTCTCGGCGATGGGCGACACAACCGACGACCTAATCGCGTTGGCCCAACAGGTCTCCTCGACGCGACCAGCGCGCGAGATGGATGCCCTGCTCTCGGCCGGCGAGATCATCGCCAGCGCCCTGCTCGCCATGGCCTTGCAGGATATCGGCGTCGATGCGATCAGCCTGACCGGCCTGCAGGCAGGCATCCGCACCGACAGGGTGCACAGCAAGGCGCGCATCCTCAACATCGAGCCGCGCCGGATCGTCGACGAGCTGGACCGTGGCCGGACCGTGATCATCGCCGGCTTCCAGGGCGTCACCTCGGAGCTCGATGTGACCACGCTCGGGCGGGGCGGTTCCGACACCTCCGCCGTCGCGCTAGCGATCGCGCTGCACGCCGCGGCCTGCGAGCGCTTCACCGATGTCGAAGGCGTGTTCACGACCGACCCGCGCATCGAGCCACGTGCGCGCAAGTTGCGCGATATTGGCTATGAAGAGATGCTCGAACTGGCCAGCGCGGGCTCGAAGATCCTCCATCCGCGCGCCGTCGAACTGGCCTGGCTGTACAACCTGCCTGTGCTCGTCGCCTCCTCGTTCACCGATGCGCCGGGCACGCTGATCCATGGAGGACCCTCGATGGAACCGGCCAACAAAGCGCGCGGCATCGCCCACGATTACGACGTTGCCAAGATCACGATCCGCGGCGTACCAGACCGTCCTGGTATCGCCGCCGCGCTGTTCGGTCCGCTCGCCGACGCCGCGATCTCGGTCGATACCATCGTCCAGAACGCTAGTCTCGATAACCTCACCGACCTCACCTTCACCGTCGCCAAGAACGACCTGCAGCGCTCGCTGGAGATCGTGCGCCCCATCGCCAGCGACATCGGCGCGCGCGATATCGCTGCTGATACCAACCTGGGCAAGGTGAGTCTCGTCGGGACCGGCATGCAGAACACCCCTGGCTACGCCGCGCGCATGTTCCGCACGCTGGCCGACCAGGGCATCAACATTGATCTGATCACCACCAGCGAGATCCGCATCACCGTCATCATCAAGGAGAGCGAGGTGGAGAAGGCCGTGCGCGCGCTCCACGCCGCCTTCGAGCTGGACCGCGAGGATTGAAGCCGTCGCTCTGGGTATCCACGGCGTACCAGGCGCTGGAACGCATCGCCGCTGAGCCGCTCTACGTAGCCCCGCAGATGTGCGTCGTGCCGGCTCCCGTGTAGTCGGGAACCGGTCAGAAGCCCAGGCTGCTCCGCAGTGTGGTGCGCAAGTAGAACGAGGGCCATGCGGCCGCCGCATCCTTACCGCTTCTCTAGCGCTGTGCGCAGCCGCGACAATCGCACGGCGCGCCGCGCGGCGCATCGTCTGGCAAACAGCTGCGCACAATGCCACCGGGCGGTACAGAGGCATTGTCGAGGCTCTCTCTGTCAAGCTGATGAGGTATCGGGCGCGCGCCCTCTGTACCCTGCCACGGGGAATCTTTACGCTCAGCGTATGCAGCGTACCGGTCCGCGCATCCGTCTTGTGCCGCGTGCGCTCGTCGTCTCGGCCGCAGCACCGCGCGCGCTGCCGCTCGTGAAGTGGGCCGGGGGCAAACGCGGGCTGATCGAGCAGCTATTACGCTACGTTCCGGTCGATTTCGGCACCTACTACGAGCCGTTCGCCGGCGGCGCCACGCTCTTCTTCCACCTTGGCCCCGCACGCGCCGTCCTTGCCGATGCGAATCCGCATCTGATCGAGCTGTATACCATCGCGCGCGATCGGCCAGAGGCGCTTGCCGCCGCGCTCGACGCGCTACAGCCGCACGTGCTGGACAAGACCTTTTACTACGAGATGCGCCGTCGTCTGCCCGAGACGCTCGATCCCGTGCAACGCGCCGCCCGGCTCATCTACCTGAACAAGACGTGCTACAACGGCCTCTACCGCGAGAACAGCCGCGGCGAGTTCAACGTTCCTTTCGGCCGTTACCACCGCCCGCCGACGCTCTACCAGCGCGACAACCTGCTCGCGGTAGCCGCGGCGCTGCGCCATGCACGCCTGCTCTGCTGCGACTTCGCCGAGGCCGTGCATGATGCTGCGCCGGGCGATTTCATCTACTTCGACCCACCGTACGTGCCGCTCAACACCACCGCCAGCTTCACGCGCTACACACGCGACGCCTTTTCTGAAGAGGATCAGCGGCGACTGGCACGCGTCTTTCTCGAGCTGGCCAAGCGTGGCTGCCACGTGCTGCTCTCGAACTCGGACACGCCGCTGGTACGCGCCCTGTACGCCGATTTCGCGATCGAGGAGGTGCGCGCCGGCCGCAACATCAACTCGCGCGCGAGCGGTCGCGCGCCGATCAGCGAACTGCTGATCAGCACCCATCCGCCCGCACGGGAGCTGTGACGATGCCGGGACGCGCACGCGCCACGCTGACCGGACAGAGTCTCGTGGCCGAGGTGAAGCGCATCGGCGAGCGGCTTGGCCTTACCGTGCACACCGAGGTCCGCGTGGGGCGCCGGCTGTGGGGCGCGATCCGTCGCATCGACGTGGTGCTGATCGACCCGCAGACGCGACGCACGCTCGGGCTGGAGTGCAAGGCGCAGGGGACAAAAGGCACAGCGGAGGAGAAGATCCCCGCGATCGTCGAGGACATCGCTGCCTGGCCGATCCGCGGTCTGATCGTGATCAACGGCCGTGGTTTCTCACCGAACATGCGCCAGTTCCTGATCTCGACAGGGAAGGCCGTGGAGCTCGAAGACCTGGAGAACTGGCTGCTGCTCTACTTCGGCCTGCCGCTGCCGCAACCCGAGCAGAAAAGCTTCGACAGCCTGCCCGAAAGCGAGAGCTGGGCCCGCACGGCATCATAGGCCGAGCAGAAGCGCGGCCCAATCACGCGGCGCAAGGCTGCGCAGGCCAGCCCGCCCACAATTGATCGCCAGCAGCTTCTCGAAGAGGCCGGGGCGCGTTTGCAGCCCACGCATCGCCCGGTCTTCGAATCGTGGCGACGCGCACAACGCCAGCGCCAGCCAGGTAAGCCGGGTACCCGTCGTGCTCAAACGTCGGTGCTCGACCGCGTAGGCGGAGAGATCGAGCGGACCAGGCAGCGTGAGCGCCCGGTCGATCGTGCGTGCGGCAGCCCGTGCCTGGGCTAGCGCCGTGACGATCCCCTGGCCGGTGATCGGGTCGAGAAAGCCTGCTGCATCGCCCACGAGCAGCACGCCGGAGCCGGCCACGCGCCGTGCCCGCGCCGCGAACGGGCCGGTGGCACGCACACCGGGAAGGGGCAGCGCACGCCCGAGTCGTTCCCGGAGCGGCTGCAGTGTCCCCACGACGCGGGCGTAGCCATTGGCGAGGTCGCCGCGCATGTGCCGCATCAGGCCGCGCCCGCCGAGCAGCGCCACCAGCACGCGGCCATCGCCCAGCGGCGTCAGGTACGCTTCGCAGCCACGCGCGAGCACAACCAGCACTTCCGGCGCGATCTCCTCGCCCGGCGGCAGCGCGTAGTGGCCAACGACCGCCCAGCGCCGGGGGAAACGCCATCGGACGTTCCAGCCGAGCCATGACCGCACCCGCGAGTGCACGCCATCGGCACCAACGAGCGCACGCGCGCGGATCTGCCGCTGACCATCGCTGATGACCCATTCATCGGCGCCGTTGCGGCGTAGCTCGCGTGCGTGAAACCGCTCGATCACGCACGCGCCGGAGCGGCGCGCTTCGTCGAGCAGGATGGCATCGAGTGCCAGGCGAGCGACGCCCAGACCCCAGCGCGCCCTACCGTTGCCAGGGACGGGAAAGGCAGCAGCAGCCGTACGACCATCGGGCAGTGCGTAACGCACGCCAGCAAGGTCGCGCGCTCCTGCGGCGCGCACGCGGTCGAGCACACCCAGCTCGGCGAGCAGGTCTACGCCAGGAGGCATAATCCCCTCGCCGCACGGCTTATCGCGTGGAAAGCTGGCGCGGTCGATAACGACGACGTTGCGCCCCGCGCGCGCCAGATAGATCGCCGTGGCCGCACCAGCCACGCTGCCGCCGATGACGGCAACATCCGCTCGTTCGTTCATCTTCACCCGTTCGGTCGCGACTGCTGTGCGCAGCCTACATCACATACCGGTGCGTGCGCTGTGATCTTGAGCAGCGCGTGGTATAGTCGTCGCAAGATCGCGACGAGCCAACAGGTGCTGCCACAATGAACGGTCAACCTGACGGCACGCTTCAGACCGCGAAACGCCCGGGGCTGCTCCGACGTGAAGCGGGCAGGCTGATCGGGGCGGTGGTGGTCATCGCGCTGCTCGCGATCTTCATCATCGAGAACTCGCGCACCGTTCGCGTCACGTTCCTGTTCTGGCGAGTAAACACCAGCCTCGCCTGGGCGTTGCTGACGGCGGGCGCGCTCGGCCTGCTCGCCGGGCTAGCGATCGCGTGGCTACGCAGGCATATGCGCAGGAGATGACGCAGCTTCTAGCAACAGACATCTCCGGTGGCCCATGTACGTCAATGGCTTTGAGATCGGGCGAAAATTCGTGCCGGCTTGACATTCGCATGTTGCGAGAGTGGTGGCAATCACGCGGTTGCATCGCGACCGTATGACTTCCTTCCATCAGCTGTTAGGTCCATCGGCACCGGGTGACAGGCGCGCGGCTGGACCTGTCATGTGCCTCTCACGATGGCTCTCTAAGCCCGCGCAGGTCGCGGCACCAGACCGCCAGGCAGCTGCTGCGGGTTATCGTCTCTCTCTAGTTGCAGCCCTTGCAGGGGAACTCTGCGCTGCCAGGAGAGACGCCGCGAGGGGTAGAGGCATCAGACGCTCAGGAAAAAAGTGACGCAGCCGGGTTGACAGCGCCACAGAGTGGACGTAACATTCTCCATCAAAAGATGGCGGATGTGAAGAAGAGTGTGAGCTATGCACGGCATCGGGGCCGAGGTCGAGAGCGCTATGCGGCGCCGGCTTTGGCGTCTGTTCGGTGAGGATGGGCGTTCCGTGATCATCGCGCTTGACCACGGACTCTTCACCACGAGACTCCAAGGATTCACTGATCCGGCAGCACTACTAAAGACCATCTGCCGAGCGGGCGCCGATGCGATCCTAACAACCTACGGCCTCGCGCTGCGCTACGCCGACGCCATTGCCGGATGCGGGCTAATCCTGCGGTTAGACGCTGCCACCACGATCGCCGACCATGGCTTTTCTGCCTGCCAGCAGCTCTTTGCGCCCGACGTGGCGCTACGCCTGGGTGCCGATGCTGTCGCGTTCATGGCCTTCCACCAGCACCCACACGAGGCAGAGATGATCCAGCGTGGCGCGCACATCATCAGTGAGGCGCACGCGCTTGGGTTGCCTGTGATGGCGGAGATCCTACCGGGAGGTTACGAAGCGAATCCGGAGAACTCTACATCATCAGCTCTAGTCGCAGCATGCCGCATTGGCCTTGAGATCGGTGCGGACTTCATCAAGACTCGCTACGCCGCGGATGACGGCTTCGAGCGCGTTGTCGCTGCAGCGGGAGTGCCGGTGACAATCCTTGGTGGTCCTCGTAACGAGCGTGACCTCGACTTACTGCGGATGGTGCAACAGGCAGTCAATGCTGGCGCGGCGGGCGTTGCGCTCGGCCGCAATGTCTGGCAGCATCCGCACCCCGAGCGGATGGTAGCAGCGCTGCGGGCTGTGGTGCATGACGGCAGGACGGCCGACGAGGCGCTGCAACTGTTAAGCGAACAGGTGGCAAGCCGATGAAAGCACTACGATTGCACGGCGCGCGCGATCTTCGCCTGGAGGAGGTCGAGGATCCGCCTTGTAGCGAAGACAGCGTCCTTATCCGCGTAACCGGGTGCGCGATCTGCGGGAGCGATCTGCGGACGTTCAACACAGGCACGTCCGGCCATGGCCTGCAGCTACCGCGGATTATGGGCCATGAAATCGCCGGCATCGTGCACCGAGTCGGTGCTCATGCACCGACGGATCTTCAGCCAGGGGAGGCTGTCGTCGTTGGGGCGGTCGTGTCTTGCGGTCGATGTGTCTACTGTGCGCGCGGCCAGCACAACCGTTGTCTTGCACGTGAGGTCGTCGGGTACCAGTTCGACGGCGGGTTCGCCGAGTACATGCAGGTGCCCTCTCAAGCTCTCCGTATCGGTAATGTTGTCCGGATACCGCACGAGTTCCCCCCCACTGTAGCCTGCCTCGCCGAGCCGCTGAGCTGTGCTTTGAACGGCCAGCATCTCTCCCGCGTTGGCCCGGGAGACACCGTGCTCATTATCGGTGCTGGTCCTCTAGGGCTGATGCACGTGCAGATCGCTCGGCTAAGAGGTGCGACCAAGGTCATCGTACTCGAGCTCTCCGCAGAGAGGCGCGCTCTGGCTCTGCACGTAGGCGCCGACGAGGTTATCGATCCGCAGGGCAACGACGTCACCGAGCGCCTCCTCGCACTGACAGACGGCAAACTGGCGGACGTGGTTATCATCGCTGCGCCTTCTCCGGACGCAGCCGAGCAAGCCTTGCTCTGGACCGCGAAGGGCGGACGCATCAATGTCTTCGCAGGGTTACCGCGGGGTCAAGAGCAGATCACCCTTGATCTCAATACCCTGCACTACCGCGAGATCACGGTGCACGGTACGTCCGACTCCGCGGCCTGGCACCTCCAGCTCGCGCTAGAGCTTATGGTCACTGGACGCATCAATCTTCAGCCGCTCGTTACTCACACCATCTCGCTCGACGAAGCGGTCGCGTTCTTCCAGAACGGTCCTGTTCCCAGCCTGATCAAAACCGTGGTCGTTCCGTAGGGGGTAACACAGTCGGATCAGGACGCATGGGCGCTCCGTTATGTGAGGAAGGCTAAGGAGAGGAGAGCTATGTCGATCAATGCAGCGGGACGGATCTCCAGGAGGACCTTCGTTAAGGTGGCCAGTGGCTCCGCGGTTTCTCTTGCCGTTGCTGAGGCGTTGACGGCCCTGGGCTGCACCGGCAAATCGAATGCGCCGGCCAAGGCCACGAGCGCAGCCACCCAGCCATCGGCGCCGGCATCAGCGCCACAAATAGCGACGAGCACTGCTACCACATCCCGGCCGGCCGGCACCACAGGCGCAGCCGCGGCCAGCAAGGGACTCACTGTGACCTTCGTCGCTCAGCAGATGAGTGCCGAGAGCAACCAACGCTCGCTCAAAGGTTTTCAAGATTACCTCAAGGGCAAGAACCTGAGCTGGAATGTCACTGTTACCGACGCGAAGGGCGATCCGGGCACGCTCTCGAACATGGTGACCGACGCGGCTACGCGTAAAGTCGACGCCATTGTGATCGCCTTCGGCACGCTTACAGCGGCACAGGGTGCCCTCAAAGCAGTAGCTGACGCAAAGATCCCTCTGTTTACGCTTGATTCTGGCTACTACCCTCCATCCATCTGTGACATCGCCTCAAACAACTATGATATAGGCGGCAAGATGTCTGAATACATGGTGCAGAGGTTGCTTGCTGAAGGCAAGACCAATGCCAACATCTGCACCGTTATCGCCAACTTCCATCACGGTACCCGCAAGCGAGGAAAGGTACTTGAAGCAGTACTCTCGGAGAACCAGTGGATCAAAAGCCTCGATAGTCGGGTGATCCAGTACGAGGGTTTTTTCGAGACTACACTGAATACCGTGCGCGACTGGCTCACCCGCTTTGGCGATAAGATCGACGCAATCTGGTGCCCATGGGATGAACCAGCCACAGCCGCCGCGCAAGCGATCGTGAATAGCGGACGAGACGTCAAATCGATGTTCGTTGTCGGTGCCGATGGGCACCCACCCGCTGTTGACCAGATGCGGAGCAACGCGAACTGGCCGCTGGTCGCAACCGTCGCGCAAGCCTTCGAGCTGTGGGGGGCCGTGGCCGCCTACTTCATTGAGCAGATCGTCGCTGCAGGGAAGCCAGCACGCGATGTGGTGCCCATCCCCGTGATCGACCTGCCATCGCCGCTCATCGTCAAGGGCATCAATCTGCCAGAGCAGGGCAAGATGCCCTGGCAAGCGACCGATCTTTACGATCTCATCGAGAAGCAGGCGATAAGTTCAGCTGGATAAGACAATCGGCTGAAGAAGAGGGTCATGGGTCTGACACTGTTCGAAGCTCGTGGCGTGTACAAGCGTTTCCCCGGTGTCTTAGCGCTAGCCGGCGTCGATTTCAGGGTGCGTGCAGGGGAGGTGCACGGGCTGATCGGGATGAACGGCGCGGGCAAGAGCACGCTGGTCAAGATCATCAGCGGCGCTTACGCGCCAGACAAGGGCGAGATGACGTTTGAGGGACGACGATACGCCCCTCATACGCCGGCGGATGCTATTCGAACGGGCGTAGCTGTTGTCTATCAGGAAAGAACGCTTGTACCGTTTCTCACCGTTGCCCAGAACCTCGTGCTCGGACGTGAACATACACGGTTTGGCTTGCTAGACGAGGCAGCCGCAACCAGGCAGACCCAGTCCCTGATTGAGCAGCTCGACCTGCCATTTCGCCCCAGTATTCCAGTGCGTCGCCTCGGAGAGGGAGAGCGCCAGCTGGTCGATCTGATGCGGGTGTTGAGCCATCGTGCTCGTTTGATCATCCTGGATGAACCGACTGCTGCATTGACGCCAGAGGAGACGGAACGGCTGTTCAATGTAGTGCAGCGTCTGCGCGACCAAGGTATCGGGATTATCTTTACTTCCCACCGTCTTGATGAAGTGTTGGCAATCTGCGATAGACTGACGATCCTCCGCGACGGTCAGGTTGTTTACACGGGCTCCCCATCAGCGCGCAGTCGACGCGAAATTATCGACCTCATGCTAGGCCGAGAGCTCACAGAACGCGATGTGCGCCAGCAGCACACCGCCGTCGCGCCAGCGCTTTCTGTCCAGCACTTCAGTGGCGAGGGTTTTTACGACGTCTGTCTCGCCGTAGGCAAAGGCGAGATCGTCGGCCTTGCCGGCCTCGTCGGCTCAGGGTGTACGGCGCTGCTGGAGACCCTTGCCGGGGCGCGCCGACCTCGGCAGGGTACCATGATCCTCGCAGGGCGCTCTGTGCTATTTCGCTCTCCCCGCGCAGCGATCAAGCAGCGGGTCGTCCTCTTGCCAGAAAAGCGCTCCGAGAAAGGCCTCATAGAGCGCCTTACCATTCGCGACAATCTCGTGTTGCCGTCCCTGCAGACCTTTTGCAGTTTTGGCTTCGTTCGACGCTCGCGAGAACAACAGGCGGCAACTGGTATGATGCGACAGCTACGCATTACCGCTCCACATACCGAGTTTTCCGTACGGAACTTGAGCGGTGGAAACAAACAAAAAGTGGTGTTCGGTAAGTGGCTGCTTGCGTTACACGCGACCGATGGTGCGGTCTTCCTGCTAGATGAACCGACTGAGGGTGTCGATGTCGGCGCCAAGGTCGAAATGTGGACCATGATCCAGGATCTGGCGACCAGAGGAGCGGCAATCCTCATCGCGTCGTCCGATCTCGACGAACTCTTGCAGCTCTGCGACCGTATTTACGTCCTGCGCCGAGGGAGGATCGTGAATCAGTTTCAGCGCGGTGCTGCTACGCAGGCCGATCTGCTGCACGCGATGGCGCTTGAAAGCGACGTGGAGCCACAGAGTACAAAGACTGGAGCGATGGGAGCGGAAGGATGAGCGACGAGCAAGCGATGTCGCGTGTCCAGACAGAGGCGCAGCCGGAGCGAGGGCACAAAGCCTTCTCGGGCGATGTCCTGTTTGACTTCTTGAGCACGTATGGCACAGTTTTCGCACTGTTCATCGTCGTAGCGATCTTCACAGCTATTTCACCAAGATTCATTTCATCTGATAATATCATCAATATCCTTCACGAGATTGCTACTCTCACCATCGTCTCAATCGGTCTCACCATCTGCGTGGCTGTAGGCGAATTTGACCTCTCCGTCGGCACGGTCGCGAGTTTGGCGGGCATCGTGGTCTCCGGTCTGATCGTACGTCAGGAGCGCTCCGCGCTGGTCGCGATCCTGGCAGCGCTAGGTTGTGGTTTAGCGTTTGGCCTCCTCAACAGTGTCATCGTGTGCGTCCTGCGCATTCCGTCGCTGATTACCACGTTGGGAACGTCTGCGATTGCCGTTGGCGCTAACTTCGCCTATGCGAAGGGTGACTCGATCTACGGTCGCTTCCCCTCCACGTTCAAATTCATCGGCCAAGGAGAGATCGGCCCAATTCCCACTGCGGTTGTGATTGCCGCCGTTCTAACCGCGCTGGCCTACGTGTTTCTGAACCAGACACGTTGGGGTAGGTATGTTGTTGCTACGGGCGGCAACCCTCAGGCGGCGAGGCTAATGGGCATCAACACGTTGATGTTCAGAGCGATTGGACTAACCGCCGCCGGTCTCTGTGCTGCCCTAGCAGGCGTAGTGCTGACCTCGTATCTCGGAACCGGTCAGCCAACTGGAGGTGACGTTTACACCCTGGATGCGCTTGCTGCCGTCTTCGTCGGCATGACGACTGTGCGCCCTGGTCAGGCCAACATCGCAGGCACAATCGTTGGGGTGCTCATTCTCGGCGTGATCGCTAATGGCCTGAACCTTGTTGGCGCGCCGTTCTACCTCCAGCAGATCGTCCGCGGTTCGATCCTCATCGCCTCAGTCTCGCTTGCGGTGATACGAGAGGAAATTCGTCTCTTCTAATTTAATTGGAGACGTTGGGACGGGAGCGTAGCTGGGCTCTGGAGGTGTGCGATGCGGGATATCTATCTGCTGGGGATCGATGGCGGCACAGAAAGTATACGCGTCGGCCTCTTCGATCCCACCGGCCGGCCGGTTGCGATTGCGAGCGAGCCGTACCCACTCTTTCACCCTCGTCCAGGATGGGCCGAGCAGCAGCCAGAGGACTGGTGGGCCGCCCTGGCGAGCGCCACACGGCGTGCCCTGGCCACAGGCAATGTGCCTGCAGACGCGATCGCCGGCATTTCGCTGGACTGCACGAGTTGCACAGTCGTCGCCGCGGATCGCGAGGGGCATCCGCTGCGACCAGCGATCCTCTGGATGGACGTGCGCGCAGCAGAGCAAGCGCGTCGAATTGCGGCGACGCAAGATCCCGCGCTCAAGTACTGCGGCTTTGCTACTGTCTCGGCAGAGTGGTTGCCCTGTAAGGCGCTCTGGCTCAAGGAGCACGAACCCGAAACATACAGCCGGGCTGAGAGGATCTGCGAATACACAGACTGGCTCGTACATCGGTTGACCGGAGAGTGGACGGCCAGTATCAACACCGCCAGCATCCGCGCCTTCTACGATCGCAAGCAGGGTGGTTGGCCGCGCATGCTCTACGACGCCGTCGGTCTCGACGACCTGCTGGAAAAGCTACCGCCGCGTGTGCTGGACATGGGCGTTGTCGTCGGTTCGCTACGGAGAGAAGCGGCCGCTGAGCTTGGCCTGCGGCCGGGGATCCCGGTCGCCGAGGGCGGAGCGGACGCCTTCGTCGCCATGATCGGTCTAGGCGTGCTCGAACCAGGACGCATGGCGCTGATCACCGGTTCTTCCCACCTCCTGCTTGGCCAGGTCGATAGACCATTCTACGGTCCAGGCTTTTTCGGTGCCTACACCGATGCTGTCCTTCCGGGCCAGTACACGATTGAGGCCGGCCAGACCTCGACCGGTTCGGTCGTCAAGTGGTACCGGGAGCAATTTGCTGCCTCACTGGCCGAACAGGCCGCTTGTACCGGCACGTCGACCTATGAGGCACTCGATGCGCAAGCCGCTGCTATTCCACCGGGCGCAGAAGGCCTGATCGTGCTCGAGTACTGGCAGGGCAACCGTACGCCCTACGTAGATCCACACGCACGCGGTGCGATCTGGGGCATGTCGCTGAAACACACTGCGGCGCATATCTACCGCGCCATCATCGAAGGTATCTGCTATGGGACCGAGCACATCCTGCGGGTGTTCCACAATTATGGCTACCAGCCGCAGGAACTCGTCGTCTGCGGCGGACCCACGCGCAGCCGCCTATGGTTGCAGATCCATGCCGACGTCAGCGGCTTACCGCTCTCGATACCACGGGTCACAGATGCAGCGCTGCTGGGTTCGGCGATGCTGGCTGCAGTTGGCGCCGGAGTCCATCCGAACATCGGGATTGCCGCACGGGAGATGGTCGCTATCAGCGAGCGGATCGAACCAGATCTGGCCCGGTATGACCTCTATCGCTTCTTCGTAGACAAATACATCACAACGTACGAACGGCTCAAGGATCTCATGCACGAGATGACAGCGCATATCGCCGCACTGCCTACCGCATAGCGACTGCCACGGGCGACGTAGAAACCATGAATCATCCTACGCCTTGGTCGTCGATACGACGCTGATCTAGAGAGGTAAGCAGCGCGATGCCAGCAGGAATCTGCACGAGATAAGCTACCGCCCAGGTCACGTGCGGTGCTCAACTGACCGCAGGATGCGTCTTGCTCGCACCACAACGCCACGTGATGACCTGTTGGTGCGAGGGCGTCATGATCGGCTCAAGTCGAGGTCTCCTCGTCAAGACGCAGGACCTCGCGACCGGTCTCGCTGTCCGTAACAAGCACGTGGATAGCCCCTGTCCGCAACGCACCGAGGATAGCAGGCGCCTTAACTTTACCGGCTGCCACCGCCATCACCGCGGGGATGCGTTTCAACAGGCCAGGCTCAAGGGCGATAATCCGCTTGTTGATGTCGATCTCCAGAATCCGGCCGGTGATGTCAAAATGCCAGCCGCAAATGTCCCCGACAGCGCCTTGCTGCTGAAGCCGGGCAATGCCGCACTCGTCTAAATAACCAGCACGCTGCAGGGAGGAGACGCCCGAGACCAGCGCTCCGATCCCAACTAGAGCAAGCTCTGCACGTGCAGCGCGCTCTAACCCCGGTCGGACACTTTCATGTTGACGAAGCGCCTCTGCCAGCGCGGGGTCATCGACAACCAGCGGTGCAGGCAGATACCAAAAGCGTCCACCAAGCAGCAGCGCAAAGAGACGCGCGAGTTCGATCCCGTCGACCTCTGGAAGATGCGCACCGGCACTACCGATCATCTGCACCACATCGATCCCGAGGCCAGGGAGCGGCGACAACGCATCAGCGACGGCACGCAGCGCAGTACCCCAGGTTACAGCCAGGGCAGTTTTGCCATGAAGCAGCGTTTCGAGCTGCCGCGCAGCAAGTTCGCCAACGCGCATCGTGAGTAGATCGGGGCGAACGTGCTCACCACGTAGGACGAAGGCCGACTGCAGGTGGAATCGTGAGATGAGCGCATCTTGAAGTTCGTCGTCCTGAGGCAAGCGGTGAACGATTCTAAACTGAACGATGCGACGTTTCTGCGCTTCTTGCAGCAATTTCGAAACATTTGAGCGCGAAATGCTGAGACGAGCGGCGATCTCCTCCTGGTTTAGGCGTTGGATGTAATAAAGGGTGGCAACATCTGCGAGAAACTCATCGCGATCCTCGGATTTCAAACGCATCTCCGGGTGCCCCACATCGCCGATGCATATCCAGGAATCAGGGTATAGCTCCGGCTCTGATCGGCGCAAGCAACTCACTTGTGATCACCAGCGAAGAACCGCTGCTGACGCTAGAGGTTTTTTTGGGTTTCTTGGAGGCAGCCAGTGCTAGGGGGACAGCGGCTTTGCCATGCGCGACGCCATGCCATGCCTCTCGGGAATATGGCGTCCACGTGTGCACCAACCTCCGGTGCGTGGTAGCGCTGGACCGAGCAGAGCTCTCTGCCCAAAGCTCGTGACATCGCCGTCTGAGGGCCTGCATGCTAGAGAAGACGACCGCGGCCGACCGGAAGGTGGCAATGGAATTCACGAATCCCCGTTATGACCCTACCCAAACGCCACATTGTTGGATACCAAGGTGGAAGTGCGAAGCTGTGGCGAAGTCTCTCCCTGGCCCAGGGACACGACGGGCAAACGCGGACATCACAGAGAACTCCGCTGCAACGACCGCGGCCGTTCCTCCTATGCCCATACCCGGGACGAAGACACCTAGACGCCGCATGCTGCCCAGTCGCAGTCTGCTTGTGCTGCCGCGGCGTTGGTCGCGACATTACAGGCGTACCGGCAGGGGCGGTTTGGTCCCGTCGGACCTGACGCCTGTCTCGAAGGAGAAGGCGCTACTGGCAGCGCGTGGGCGAGACCGCGCAGACACTCGCACCTGCCACAACCCCTGCGTCTTCCCTGGATCCTCGCGGATGGGGGGCCGCGCATCCGCTTCTACACCTACACGATGCTACCGTTGAAGGAAGGCGCACCGATGCATATGGTAACGCAAGCACCGGGCACACCGGCGCGGAGCCAATGCCGCAGCACGCATCCCATCCAACACGTGGGCGCACCTCACCACGGAGCACTGCCGTCCGGAAGGACTCGTTCGGATCCGCTCCGGCATTGCCAGATCGAGATGCTCCGCCTCCGGCTCGCTCCCTCACTGCTCCCGTGGCCGCACAATGGCGTCTAGCATGGCCACCAGCGACGCCAGACACCCGATGATTACCGAGGCCGAGCCGAGAATGCTATCCCATGGCGGAGACGTCAGCCCCGCCAGCACCATCCCAACTACCACACCCTGGAGTGGCCCAGACGGCACAACGCGCCCGCTCGATTTTGGTGTCAACCCGGCCGGGTGCCGGCACACCCTTCTCCTGCACGACTGCGGTGGTGAGTATGATGCGCTGCCGGAAAGCCGAACGCCGCCACCAGCGTGACCGTGGTGCCCCACCCCATAGCGAAAGCCAGGGGTTTGCGCTTAGCCTGCCGGCCGACGGTCCCAGACGATCCGGGGGTTGGGCGCTGTGTCGCGTTGTGTTCCTTCTCCTCCATCACGCTGCCTTGCTGGGCGAGCGAGCGAGGCAGGTTCTCGGCGTTCCGAGCCAGGCCATCGTTGCAGGTCATCGGGCAGGCGTCGGCGTGGGCAAGGTGATGGGTTGGCCATTGGCAATCTCGACCAGCCACTGTTGCTCAGTGCCATAGTCCTTGACCAAGCTCATCGCCTGACTGAAATCGGCATTGGCGGTGACGTCATCCTGCTGCAAGAACGCCAGCGCGCCGTTGATGGTGGCATCCAGGGTGTTCTTCAGATTCTGTTGCGCGCGCGTCCCGCACCAGGGGACAGATGTGTCGTCGACGGTCCGACGCAAGTCCTGCAGGCGCGCGATCACAGGCGACAGGCCGATGCGCGGGGTGCTGAGTACCAGCTGGACGAGATCGTTGGCCTGCAAGGCCTCTGGTCTGAGCACCGACATGGCTGTACGTGCCTGGCTGGACGAGCAGTAGATCGCGCTGCCATCAGGCAGCGTGGTGGCAGGGAACGCCTGGGGATGGTCAGCGCGCAGCGCGTCGACCGAGCGGTAACACCGCTGCGCGACGATCTCGGCGTCGTGCGGATGGCGCGTGGTCGTGTTGTCGACGTACGCGCCGGAGGTCAGCAGTTTGACGGGATGAGAGGTAGGACAGCCGCCCTGACTGTCAGCGCGCACGCTCGCGTGGTTGGGCGCCAGGGCGGCTGTCGGCGTCGCGGGGTGCGAGGTGCTCTGGCCGCTGGGCGCGCTGGTCGAGCTGCAGGCGCTCAGCAACAGCATGGTAGCGACGCACGCCAGCAGCCCGTGCCATGCGCGTCGTGGCCGGCGCAGGGGCGCGGAACACCGCCGGTGATCGACGGCACCAGACGATCCGGGGGTTGGACGCTGTGTTGCCCTGTGTTCCTTCTCCGCCATCGTGCTACCCTCGTCCGCTGCATGCTCAACGGTGCGCACATTATACACATCGCATGAGAGGAGGCAAGGTGGCGATCTTTCCTAGCCCCTGAAAGGCGGGATCTCCGCGCCGCCGTGGTCCGATGATTGTTCCCCTTCCCGACCGCTGGCCCGACCAGCCCGCTATCTCCCCACGCCTGCTCGTCGACGAGCTGCGCGCCGCGCTCGCCGACGTCGCCCCGCGCGCCGAGATCGTCGCCGCCGTCGTCGCCGGCGCGTCGGTGCTGCGGCTCGAGGTCGCGACGCGCACGCATCCCGAAGCGCGGCGCGTCGCCGACGTCGTGCGCGCGTTCGCCGAGCGCTACCCCGACGTGCTGATCGCGCTCGCAACGCGCGTCGAACGAAACGGCCGCTCCCACTGAAGGTCGTCCGCTCTCCGCTACACTGGAACTATAGCCATAATAGCATATATAGCATAGTAATATAGCTTGCGCTAGATCATGACACCCCGTTGACACCCCATGCAGCACGCGTGTCACAGGGGCGCAGCGTGCGACTAACAGCGGTGGTGAGAGACACGCAGACAGCCACGCACGCCGTCGCGCGTGCCGGTGAGCGCTTTCGTGCGGTCAGTGGAGACGTCGCATGGCAGGAGTGGAGGGACTCGAACCCCCGACCGGCGGTTTTGGAGACCGCTGCTCTGCCAACTGAGCTACACTCCTATGTCTGCCGCTTTCCCATGCTACCAGCAGCGCGCCGCCCGAACAATTGCCCTGCCACAGCACTCCCGTCGTACGTATTTCGGAACCCAACGAGCGCACCGACTGCGCGGTGAACCCCGCAGCCTGGTGTCACTCTGGTGCCAAGCTGGGGTCGGCTCACGGGCGCGCTACCATCGCTCCCGGCCGCTCATCGTGACGTCCTCCCTCACCGTGCGTCTACAGGGCTCGGCCCTCCAACGCAAAATGTGGTCGCCCGGTCTCTCTGCCAATCGCCCACAACGCCACGAGCGCGCTATCTTGTCCCCGCGATACCTGGCGCCTCGCCACGCCGCCGAGGCTTGGGATGCGTGCTCCTGGCACCTGCTCCGATCGCTTCGTCCCTCTTCGGAGCGCCGCGCCGGAAGAGGGTCCACACACGACCTTCGCCGCACTGAGCGCTGCTGTCCAGAGCTGTCGTCGCTGTGCAACCATGGCCGGACGCGTGCCCGTCTTCGGCCCGGCGAACGGTTCTCCCGCCGCCCGCATCGTCGTTGTGGCCGAGGCACCGGGGCGGTTCGGCGGCGATCGCACCGGCATCCCGCTGAGCCATGACCGTACGGGGCGCGCGTTCGAGCGCCGCCTGCGCCTCGCCGGTCTCGATCGCGCCGACCTCTTCATTACGAACGCCGTGCTCTGCAACCCGCGCGACGACCGCGGCCGCAACCGCAGCCCAACGAGGCAGGAACAGATCGCTTGCTCGATCTGGCTCGCCGCAACGCTCGCGCTCATCGATCCAGCAGTCGTGCTGGCGCTCGGCGCCGTGGCGCTTACAGCGCTGGAACGCATCGCCCCGCACGGCCTGACGCTGCGCACGGCGGTCGGTGTACCATCCCGCTGGCACGGCCGCTGGCTGGTACCGCTCTACCATCCCTCGCCGCGCGCGGAACTCCATCGCTCGGCCGAGCAGCAGGATGCCGATTTCCTCGCGCTCGGCCGCTGGCTCCGGGAAGCGGGCTTTTTGCCCTAGCGCGCAACGCTCCCTACCATGGAAAGCGCCGGGTCAGGAAGCAGACGTTCATGAGTCTCGACGCCCTGCCGTACATGGCCTTCCTCGTCGTGCTCGAAGCGGCGGTCGGTGGCGCCGTTGTGACGTACGCCGTTGCGCGCCGCGGTCTCGTGACGCGCGGCTACATCAAGTTTTGCGCTGCGAGCACGCTCGCATGCGCTGCGCTTGCCCTGTGGTCGGCGCTCACACTGCCCACCGCCTCCTCGGTGAGCGGCTACCCCCTCGATACCGGTCCGTTCGCCGCGACGCGCGCCGCGATCGCCGTCCTCTGCGCATTGCTCGCGGGCTACACATGGGCAGCGTGGACCGAACGCGACTCTCTCGCGCACGGGCTGGGTCTGGCCGCGAGCGCCGTGGCGCTGCTCTGCGTGGCGCTCGCGGCCGCGATCTTCCGTTTACCGACCTGGGGCTACACCGGTGTCTTCGCGAGCCTGTTGCTCGGCGCGCTCAGCCTCGGCGTTGTCACGCTGGCGATGGTGCTTGGCCACTGGTATCTGACGACGCCGCGCCTCTCGGCAAAGCCGCTCAACGAGCTGTCGCTAGCGGCGATCGCTGTGCTGGCCGTGCAGACAGCAGTCGTGTTCCTCAACCTCGCCGCGCCGGTGCGCGTCAACCCCGATCCCGGCGCACCACCGCTGATCCAGGACCCGGCTTTCTGGCTGCGGCTGCTGGTCGGATTGGCGTTTCCCATCGTCCTCGCCTGGCTGGCCTGGCGGGCCAGCCTTATACGCGGCATGATGTCGGCAACGGGGCTGCTCTATATCGCCACCGGCGCGGTGCTGGCCGGTGAGGCGCTCGCTCGTGGCCTGCAACTGGCCACGGCGAAGCCGTTCTGACCGCTCGGCGGAGGGAGGAGATAACGATGGACGACCCGATTCTCGACCGCGAGCGCGCCTGGCGCCTGCTCTGCGAGTACACCAAGACTGAGCCGCTACGTCGCCACGGCCTCTCGGTCGAGCAGGTAATGCGCGCGGCGGCGGTCAAGTATGGCGAAAACCCCGACCGCTGGGGCATCGTTGGCCTGCTGCACGACTTCGACTACGAAGCCTTCCCCGAGCAGCATCCGCTCTCCGGCGAGCCGATTTTGCGCGCCCACGGCTACCCCGAGGATATCATCCGCGCGATCAAGGGGCACGCCGACTTCCTCGACATCGACCGCCAAACGCCGATGGAGAAGATGATCTTCGCCGTCGATGAGCTGACGGGCTTCGTGATCGCGTGCGCGCTCGTCCAGCCCGACCGCAGCCTCAGCTCGGTGAAGGTACCCTCGGTGCGCAAGAAGTTGAAGGATAAATCGTTCGCGCGCAACGTGCTGCGGCAGGATATCTTCAAAGGTGCTGAGGAGCTGGGCGTCGAGCTCGACGATCAGATCGCCTTCGTCGTCGATGCATTGAAGCCTGTTGCGCGGCTGATCGGCCTCAACGAGTAACCCGCGTGGGTCCCGCGCCGAACGTCCGGCGGCTGCCACCCGGCGCCTCAGGCCAGCCGCTGGGTAGATGCCCGTGCCAGCAAAACCGTCAGGAACCGTGCCGCGGTCGATCTGTCTGACAACCCCGCGAGCGATAGGGGCAGCAAGCTCTCCGCGTGTAACATGGGCTCTCATCCTCCGTCCAGAAGGGTGGGAGTGTCGCGCTCTCACGACGCCCACCCTGCCCGCGCTCGTCTGGCCGCGAAGAGCGCAAAGCCGTTCGACCACGAAGTGAGGTGATCAGTAATCGGGCAGGTAGCGCTTGATCTCCCACGGCGTGACCTGCGTGCGATACTCCTCCCATTCGATCGCCTTCGCTGCCAGGAACCGCTCCAGCACCTCGTGGCCGAGGATCTCGCAGATCACCTCGTCGCGTTGCAGTTCGCGCAGCGCTTCGTCGAGCGAGGCAGGCAGCGGGCGCACGTTGTGCTCGGCGAGCAGCGCCGGCTCGAAACCGGCGATGTTCTCCTCCAGCGGCTCCTGCAGCGGCAGCTCGCGCTCGATACCATCCAACCCCGCGCCGAGCATGACCGCGAAGGCGAGATACGGGTTGCAGCTCGGGTCAGGGCAGCGCAACTCGATGCGGGTTTCGTCCGGATCGCCGCTGCGTGTTTGCGGCACGCGGATCAGCGCCGAGCGGTTGATGCGCGCCCAGCTCACGTACGAAGGCGCCTCGAAACCGGGCACCAACCGCTTGTACGAGTTCACCAGCGGCGCCAGGATGGCGCACATACCGCGCGCGTGCGCGAGCTGCCCGGCGATGAAGTGCCGCGCCAGCGGCGAAAGCTGGTATTCATCCTCCGGGTCGAAGAAGAGGTTGCGCCCGGTTTCGGCGTCGATCAGCGCCTGGTGCACGTGCATGCCTGAACCCTGGACGCCGAAGATCGGCTTCGGCAGGAAGCTCGCCCGCAAACCGTGCTGCTGCGCCACCGCGCGCACAACGTATTTGAAGGTCACCGTGTCGTCGGCGGCGCGCAAGGCGTCGCGGTAGGTGAAGTCGATCTCGTGCTGGCCGGTGGCGGCTTCGTGATGGCTATTCTCGACCAGGATACCCATCCCCTCCAGCGCGTTGACCATCTCCTTGCGCACCTGGTAGGCGAGGTCGGTCGAGAGGTCGAAATAGCCAGCGGTATCGTGCGGCGTGGGGAGCAGGCCGTTGTTGGTGTCGGTCGTGAACAGGAAGAATTCGATCTCCGGCCCGGCGATGTACTGAATGCCCATTTCGGCAGCGCGCTGGAGTTGCTGCCGCAGCACCCAGCGCGAATCGCCCCCGAACGGTTCGCCGTCGGGCGTGTAGACATCGCAGATCACGCGCGCCGTCGTGTTCTCGCCGCGCTCCCATGGCACCACCACCAGCGTGGAGAGATCGGGGCGCAAATAACGGTCGCTCTCCAGCACACGCGCGAACCCTTCGAGCGTCGAGCCATCGAACCACTCGCCGTGCTCGACACAATGGCGGAAGCGATGGGCTGGCACCGTCACGCTTTTGACGATACCGAGCACATCGACGAAGACGAGGTTGACGAAGCGCACATTTTCGCGGGCGATCAGTTCGAATGCGGTGCGTTGGACATCGACCATACGCTGCCGTCCTCGCGCGCGGTCGCCGCGCGCTCTCCGTCTCCGTATCTTTACGAGCGCCGCAGCCGCTGCGCCAGGCGCGCGGGCCAGCTGCGCTGCCCGGCACGCTTCGCCTCCGCGTCCTCCGCAACCTCGCCCGCGGCGAGCGCCCGCAGGTCGCGCAGCATCTCCTCCGCGCCCTGGTAGCGTTCCCCGGGGCGTTTCCGTAGCGCGCGCATGACGATCGCTTCGAGCGCGGGCGGCACGTCCGGACGAAAGCGCGAGGGCGGCGGTGGAGGAGTATTGAGCTGCTGGAACATGATGGCGTTGGGATTATCGCCCTCGAATGGCACGCGACCGGCGAGCATCTCGTACAAGATCACGCCAAGGGCGTAGATATCGGTGCGGGCATCGCCGCGCTGCCCCGTCACCTGCTCCGGCGCCATGTAGTCGGGTGTACCCGAAGTCTCGCCGCGCAGGCGGAAGGTCAGCCGGCGCAGGCCCACCATGCGCGCGCTGCCGAAGTCGATCACCTTCACCGTGCCATCGGGGAGGACGATGATGTTCTCCGGCTTGAGGTCGCGGTGGTAGACGCCGCGCGCATGGGCGTGGGCCATCGCGGCGGCGATCTGCGTCGCGATGTTCACGGCCTCGGCGAGTGTCGGCGGTGTATCGCTCTCCAGCCACTCGCGCAGCGAGCGCCCTTCGATGTACTCGAGCGCCAGGTAGGGCGCATCGCGGTCAACGGCGGCGCGAGCCAGTCGCTGGATGTTGGGATGGCAAAGACGGCTCAGGATCAGCGCTTCGCGACGGAAGCGCGCCTCCTCCTCGGGCGCGTTGACCGTCGCGGCCGGCAGCTTCAGCACCACGCGCTCACCGGTGGTGCGATCGCGCGCGAGGTACGAATGCCCCCAACCGCCCTGCCCGAGCGGCGCGATAACCTCGAACTGGTCGAGCCGATCGCCGGGTTGCAGCACGTCACGCTCCGATCGCCGCGGCCGCAGGACACGCTCAGCCGCGGCCGAGCCAGCTTCGCCAGCGCGAGGGCGTTGCCGGCGCGGGGCGCACCTCGCGCACCGCTGCAACTGCCACCGTCATGTTATCCGATGCGCCCCTCGCTGTGCCGAGGGCGATCAGCGCACGGCAGGCATCGGCCGGTGGCAGTTCGACCACGGTGCGCCGCAACTCTTCGCTGGTGACCTCGTTCCAGAGGCCATCGGAGCAGATGATGTAGATATCGCCCGGTTCGATCCGCTCGCGCAACGTATCGACCTGCAGGATGAGATCGGAGCCGAGCGTGCGCGTCAGCATCGTGCGCGCGGGGTGACGCAACGCCTGTTCCGGCGTGATCAGGCGCATGCGCAGCATCTCCGCGAGACGGGTGTGATCGGTCGTGAGCTGCTGGATGGCACGTTTCCGTACGCGGAAAGCACGGCAATCGCCAACGTGCGCCAGTAGCAGGCGGTCGTACTGCAGCGCCAGCGCGGTGAGCGTCGTCTGCATGTTGAAGCAGGCGGGATCGTCGTGGCCGCGGTCGACAATGGCCAGGTTAGCCTGCTGGAAGGCCCGCGAGAGGAAGCGATCTCCGAGCGGAGCCCCCTCTTCCCGTGCAGCGGTAAGCAGCGTCTCGATGGCGAGGCGGCTGGCAACCTCGCCGGCACGGTGCCCACCGAGACCATCGGCAACAGCGACCAGGTGGGTGGACGCTCCGTCCTCGCCGTGCAACTCGATGGCGGCCGCGGAATCCTCGTTACCGTCGCGCACCGGCCCGGGATCGGTCAGAATGGCCACATCAACGCGCGGCGGCGCTTGCACGACCATCTGCCCCCCTCGCTCCGTCCAAGTATCGGCGCTGGGGGTTTCGCGCGCGTGTCTCGCGTGTTTCTCACATGTTTCAGACGCGCCGGGTCGCGGTTGCGTCGCACATACGCGCACGCGACGATGATGACAACGCTCGGCGAACCGGACGGGAGGAGAGCAGTGCGCGGACAACTGGCGGTGCGTGTCGATGCGGCGCGGGATATGGTCTGGCGGGCGCTAACTGGCGACCTGGCTGCCAGCGGCCCGCACGTCGAAGTGCTGACGATGCGCGCGCCGGAGGAGCTTCGCCTCATCGCGCGAACGGCACCCGGCGAGCGCATGCACCTGCGCTACCTGCTCGCTTCCGAAGGGGCGGAGGCAACGATCGTGCGCGCCGAGATGCGCGTCGAAGGCGGGCTGTATATCGCCAAGAAGCTGCTCTCGTTCGGCACCGTCGACCGCGCTTACCTGCGCTTGCTCGCCGTCGGTCTGGACAACCTGCGCGGTGCTTTCCTGCCGCGCGATGCCGGCGCCGATCTCTCTTCGCTCTAGCGTTTAACCGCCCGCGGCAACGCCTGCTCGAACTGCCAGACCGTGCGCGAAATCGCGGTGATCGCGTCCAGCCCGTCGGAATCGCCCGCGCCAGCCCCGAGCACGACCAGCACGTACGGCCGGTTGCCGGCGTAGACGATCGCCGCATCATTGAAGACACCGATATCGGTACCAATCTTGTGCGCCACGGGTACGCCACCCGGCACGCCCGACTGCACGCGGTCGTTCCAGGCCGTATTTTCGAGGTAGCCGATCAGCTCGTTCGTCGCGGCGGGCGGGAGCAGCGCGTTGCTAGCAAGCTTTTGCAAGAGCGTCGCCGTATCGCGCGCCGTCGTCGTATTATCCGCCAGCGACGTGTTCGTCAGCCCCCACGCGGCGATCTCCTGCTGCACCGTGGGGAGACCAAGTTTGTTGCCAAGGACGTACGCGGCCGTGTTATCGCTCTCCTCGATCATCAGCCGCACGAGATCACGGTACGAGTACGTCTGCGGCGCAGGCGAGAGCTGGATCGTGCCGCTGCCGTAACGCTGGATGTCGGCGTCGGTAATCGTCACCTGATCGTCGAGGTTGAGCAGATGCTGCTGCGCCCGGCGGTACAGCGCGATCGCCAGCTCGAGCTTGTTCACGCTGGCGGCGCGGTAGGGGGTGTCGGCGTCGACGGTAAGCGATGCGCCCGTCGTGAGGTCGAGCGCCATGACCGCGTAGCGGGCGGGACCGTGCTGGGCCACAACCTGGTTCAGCGTTCCCTGCCAGGTGGCGAGGAACGCCGGATCGACCCGAGCCGTGGATGCAGAGCTTTTGCCCACGTTGCGGGCGTGCGTGCTGCCCACCTGACTACGACTGAGCCATCGCGCGAGCGTGAAGAGACCAAGCACGATCGCGACGATCAACATGAGCGTCAGCAACAGGCGGGGCACGCGCGAACGCCGCGGCGGGGCGTATGGTGAAAGCGGACGGTAGCCCATCGGGCGCGGCGCTTTCGCCGGCGTCGGCCGTGACGCGGCCACCACGCGCGTCTGCGGAGTGATCGATCGGCCAGCGCGGTAGGCGGCGTGGTTCGGAGAAGGTGGACGGATAAAGCCGGCCTGGCGCTGCCGGCGAGAAGCGATCACGTCGTCGGTCTCCCACCCGTCCACGCGCCGTAGGGTATCACGGCGACGGACGGCAAGCCTGAAAGTACGCTCAGCCGGGCGACGGCGCACGCTGAACGTAAAAGATGCGGTACGCCCGGCCACTGTTAGCCTATAACAGAGCCGGCGGCCATCGCGAGGAGGTACGGCGCGTTATGGCGATCAATGTGCGCTTACTCGACCACTCACACGACCCGATCCGATCGCTGTACCTGGCGTATCGCACGTGCTACTCCTCGCTGACGCCGCAGGAGATCGCGGACAGGGTAGAGGACGAGCGGATCAGCCGCGAGCAGATGCTAGCCTTCGTCCTCGAGCGGCTCAAGACGGGGCACGTCAGCCCGCTGGAGCAGGTCTGGTTCGAATTTGCGATCTCGGGCGTGAGCCGCGCCTTCTCGCACCAGTTCGTGCGGCATCGTGTGGGCATCTCGTTCGAGCAGCAGAGCCAGCGGTACGTGACGTACAAGCGCGGCAGCTTCCCCTACGTCACCCCCGACACCGTTGTCGAGAAGGGCTTCGGCGAGCGCTACGCGGCGCTCATGCGCGAGATCGGCGCCTTCTACGACGAGATGGTGGCCGCAGGCGTACCGGCCGAGGACGCCCGCTTCGTCCTGCCCAACGCAACGGCAACGAACTTCAAAGTGACGATCAACTTCGCCGCCTTCCTCCACCTCGCCGATCTGCGGCTATGTACGCGCGCGCAGTGGGAGTTTCGTCGCGTTGTGGCGCTGATGCGCGCCGAGGTCTACCGCCGCTTCCCCGAGCTGGCGCGGCAGCTTCAACCCAAATGCGGCGAGCGCCGTATGGGCTACTGCGACGAATCGTACGAAGCGTGGCTCGCCTGCCCGCTGGGCCGCAAACGCCCGCACAAGTCGACGCTCTTCGCCATCTTCGATGCGTACCAGAGCGGCGCGACCGCTGCCTCGCCAGCGATGCCGTCGGACGCCCGGCCGCTCGACGAGGAGGACTTTCGCGTCATCGAGACGTACTCCGACGCCACGTAGTGCGCGCTGTCCGCGCTTATCCGGCTGCCACATTGCGCTAGCTGCCATCTGCACAGGTTGAGCGCGGCAGAGGCGAACGCCAGACGCACTCTCTTATCCTCTGGCCGCACCGGGTGAAGCGTGCGCGCCCGCTTGCGCGCTGCGTCGCGTAGCGAGCGGTATGCTGGCGTTAAGAGACGCGCGACGGAGCGCGAGCGATGGCACACCTCGAATATGCTGTGCTACTGGCCGTGGCCTGGGCGTCGGTACTGTGGACGGATCTGCATTTCGGTCTCGGCGTTGCCCGCAAAGGGCGGCGGCTGCTCGGCACGCTCGCTATCTGCCTCACCTTCTGCCTGGCATGGGATAGTCTCGGCGTGCACCAGGGTATCTGGTCCTCGAACCCACACCGCGTGCTCGGCATTTGGGTATTGCCGGGCGTGCCCCTAGAGGAGATCTTCCTGCTGGGGCTGATCATCTACGTCAGCATTGTCCTCTGGCAGATCGCCCAGCGTTCGTGGATGGGGAAAAAAGTGGAGCGTGACACGCATGCACGCCTACATCGTTGAAGACGTTCTCGCCCTGCTGCTGGTAGCGCTGCTCGACCACGTAAGTGGCGTACATCTGCTATGGCGGCGGCACTTCTGGCTGCTACTGCTCGTGCTGAACGCTGCCACGCTCATCGCCGATGGCTACCTGACGGTACGCCCGGTCCTGCTCTACGACGATGCCCGGTTAACACTGCCACGACTCTGGCGTATGCCGCTAGAGGATCTCGGTTACGGCACCGCGCTGTTCGTGCTGGCCGTACTGACATGGGAGCTACTGGGACGT
>Ga0209061_1001507_pt1 | contig 38032 bp, 37 predicted proteins | sample Coa_R1_10_FD_187157 | JGI IMG/M metagenome (GOLD analysis project Ga0209061, IMG submission 187157) | Surface soil microbial communities from Centralia Pennsylvania, which are recovering from an underground coalmine fire - Coalmine... | ecosystem: Environmental > Terrestrial > Soil >... | reverse complement strand
CTCCCGACGTTGCCCGCGAGGTCGCCGACGACCAGGTCCAGCTGGGCCATCGCGACCCGAAGCGCCATGGACGTCAGCCTACGGGCGCGCCGGGACGCACCCCGGCCCCCGGAGCTCCGACGCCGACGCCCCGGCCCCCGGAGCCCCGACGCCGACGCCCCGTGCCGGCGCCCCGGAAGCCGACGCCCCGCGCCGGCGCCCCGGAACCCGGCGAGATTCACACGGCGTTCACACCCAGGACACGACGGCGCCACGAACCCCTGCTCTAATGGCACCACCAGCGCACGTACGGGCAGCCGAAGGTGCCGGCACACCGGGAGGACGGGGAGCAGTGAGCTACCAGGCCGAGTACATCTGGATCGACGGGACGGAGCCGTCCCCTCTGGTCCGCAGCAAGACGAAGATCGTCGCGACCGGCAAGAAGCCGGGGATCTGGGGGTTCGACGGCTCCAGCACCAACCAGGCGACCGGCGACAACTCGGACTGCGTCCTGCACCCCGTCTTCTCCTGCCCGGACCCCCTGCGCGGGGGGGACAACGTCCTCGTGATGTGCGAGGTCCTGGACGTGGACATGGCTCCGCACCCGACGAACACGCGGCACCGGTGCGCGGCGGCGGCCGAGCGCTACGCCGCCCACGAGCCGTGGTTCGGCTTCGAGCAGGAGTACACGTTCCTCCAGAACGGCCGTCCGCTCGGGTGGCCCGCCACAGGGTTCCCCGCACCCCAGGGCCCCTACTACTGCGGCGTGGGAGGCGACAAGATGCCGGGCCGCGAGATCGTCGAGCGCCACACGGCCGCCATGCTGCGCGCCGGCTTGGCCATCGAGGGCACGAACGCCGAGGTGATGATGGGCCAGTGGGAGTTCCAGATCGGGATCCTGTCGGCACCCGAGTGCGGGGACCAGCTCTGGACGGCGCGCTGGCTGCTCTTCCGTGTCGCCGAGGACTTCGGGGTGTGGGCGACGCTCGAGCCCAAGCCCATCCTCGGGGACTGGAACGGGGCAGGGTGCCACACGAACTTCTCGACCAAGCAGATGCGGGCGGAGAACGGCTGGGACGCGATCGTCGCCGCCTGCGAGGCGCTCGGCAAGAACGTCGACGAGCACGTCGAGAACTACGGGTTCGGCATCGAGATGCGCCTCACCGGGCACCACGAGACCCAGCACTACTCGAAGTTCAGCTACGGCGTCTCCGACCGGGGCGCGTCGATCCGCATCCCCTGGCAGGTCGCCAAGGAGCGGAAGGGCTACATCGAGGACCGCAGACCGAACGCCAACATGGATCCCTACGTGGTCAGCCGGCTCCTGATGGAGACGGTGTGCGGCGCCGCCGAGGGCGACGAGAGGTAGCCGGGAGCGCCGGCGCGGTGCAGAGCCAGCGCGACTACGTCCTGCGCACCGTCGAGGAGCGGGGGATCCGCTTCGTCCAGCTGTGGTTCACCGACGTCCTCGGCACGTCGAAGGCATTCAGCATCACCCCTGCCGAGCTGGAGACCGCCCTCGACGAAGGAATGACCTTCGACGGGTCGGCGATCGACGGGTTCTCCCGAGTCCAGGAGGCCGACGTGCTCGCACGCCCGGACCCCAAGACCTTCCAGCTGCTCCCCTGGCACGGGCGGGACGAGACCGTCGCCGCGGTGTACTGCGACATCTTCAATCTCGACGGCAGCCCCTTCGAGGGGTGCCCGCGCCACACCTTGCGCCGGGTGCTCGAGCGGGCCCGCGACGCGGGCTACACCTTCTTCGTCGCACCGGAGGTGGAGTTCTTCTACTTCGCGTCGGCGGACCCGGCCGAAGGGCCGCGGCCCCTCGACTCCGGCTCGTACTTCGACCTGTCGGTCGACGACCGCTCGAGCGAGGTCAGGCGCCGCACGGTCCTCCGGCTCGAGGAGATGGGGATCCCCGTCGAGCACGCGCAGCACGAGGACGCCCCGTCCCAGCACGAGATCGACCTTCGCTACACCGACGCGCTCACCATGGCCGACACGGTGATGACCGTGCGCCTCGTCGTGAAGGAGACGGCGCGCCACGAAGGCGTCCACGCGAGCTTCATGCCCAAGCCGATGGAAGGGGTCCAGGGCTCGGGCATGCACACCCACCTGTCCTTGTGGCAGGGCGAGCGCAACGCCTTCGCCGACTCCGCCGACCCCTACGGCCTCTCCGCCAGCGCCAAGGCCTTCATGGCCGGGCTGCTCCACCACGCCAGGGAGATCACCGCCGTCACCAACCAGTGGGTGAACTCCTACAAGCGGCTGGTGAGCGGCTACGAGGCCCCGGTGCACATCGGCTGGGCGCGCAACAACCGCTCGGCGCTCGTCCGGGTGCCAGTGGTCAAGCGCGCCAAGGCCGAGTCCACGCGCGTCGAGTACCGGGCGCCCGACTCGGCCTGCAACCCGTACCTGGCCTTCGCCGTCATCCTCGCCGCCGGCCTCGCAGGCATCGAGGGCGGCTACGACCTGCCGGCCGAGGCGGATGCCAACCTCTTCACCCTCTCGGAACCCGAGCTTCGGGCGCTCGGGATCCGCTCCCTGCCGGGATCCTTGAAGGAGGCCGTCGACGAGATGGCCGACTCGAAGCTCCTCGTGGACACCCTCGGCGAGCACGTCTTCGAGTGGTTCATCCGGAACAAGCGCGCCGAGTGGCGCGACTACAGCGTGGCGGTGACCCGCTTCGAGCTCGACCGCTACCTCCCCACGCTGTGACGACCCACGTGCGCCGCCGCCGCGGCGGCGGCGACAAGACTGAGGGCCGTGGAGCCGCTGCTCTGCTTCCCTGAGCCGGTGCCGCCTGTCGTCCACGCGGCGCTGCGGGACGCCGGGCTGGACTTCCGTGGCGCCGGGAGCCTGACGCACGCGGACGCGCTCGAGCAGTCGGTGACGAAGGACGGGTGGGCGGGGGCGATCGTGTCGGCCGCAGATGGGCTCGCCGACGCCCTCGCCCTCTGCGGCCACCTCCGGCACCGGGACGAGCCCGTGCGCCCGCTCCTGCTCCTCGTGCTGGCCGACCAGCTGGACGCCCTGCGACTGCGCGACGACCTGTACGACGACTTCTGCATCCTGCCGTCGACGCCTGCCGAGATCGCCGCCCGGCTCGGGCACCTCCTGTGGCGGGCCGGGCACGGTGCCGGCCCGGAGGTGCTCGTGCACGGCCCGCTCGTCGTGAACCTCGAGACCTACCAGGCCGCGGTGGCGGGGCGGGTGCTCGACCTCACCTACATGGAGTACGAGCTGCTGCGGTTCCTCGTGGCGAGCCCGGGAAAGGTGTTCACGCGCGAGACCATCTTGAACCGCGTCTGGGGCTACGAGTACTACGGCGGGGCGCGCACCGTCGACGTCCACGTGCGGCGGCTCCGGGCGAAGCTCGGGGAGGAGCACGCCCACCTCATCCAGACCGTCCGCTCGGTCGGCTACCGCTTCGGCCAGCCGGCGTGGGGACCGGCCGCTGCCGGGTGACGCCGGTCAGCCCCGGGGCACGTACGCCCAGGCCTCGACCTCGACACGCGCGCCGAGCGGGAGGGAGGCGACCCCGATCGCGGTGCGCGCAGGCCGGGGCTCGGGCCAGGTCTCGGTCCAGATCTGGTTGAGCAGGGCGTAGTCCGCCATGTCGACGAGGTAGACGGTCGTCTTGACCACGTCGGCGAGACCGGCGCCCTCGCCGGCGAGCACCCCCGCGGCGTTGGCGAGCGCCTGGCGGAGCTGGCCCTCGGTTCCCCCCTCGACGAGACGAGGAACCCCGTCGGGGCCCGGCAGCGCCCCGACCTGTCCCGAGGTGACGACCCAGTCCCCGGCACGCACGACCGGGCGGTAGGGGCCGACCGGCTTGCCCCCCTGGGTCCCCGCGCCGGCGGGCGCGCTCAACGGGCCCTCCGCGCGTCGCGCCGGGTCGGCCACTCCGGCACGAGCCCGTCGGTGAGCCACGCGGCGGCGGCCGTCGCCGCCAGCACGGCGTCGGAGCCGTTCACCGGCCATCGGTCTTCTGGGTGCAGGGTCACGTTCACCCACGGAGTGTCGCGCGCCGGCAGCACGCCGTACGAACGCACGGTGAGGTCCTGCACCTCGCCTGCATCGTCGACGGCGATCCCCTCGCTGCGGACCCAGCCGAGCGCCTGGTGCACCGCCCCGATGCAGTAGGACCGCAGGACGACGGCGTCGAGGATCTCGCCTGCCCACACCTCCACCTCGACGGGGCCGTCCTCGGGGACCGACACCCGGGCACGGCCCCCCGACGGAGCGGTCACCTCGACGGCGGCACCGGGCAGCGCGGTGCCCTGGGCGCGCATCTCGAGCACGGTGCGCGCCACGAGCACCTCCGCCCATCCCGCGCCCCGCAGGTCGGCCGACACAGGGGGTCCGGCGACGTCGACCGGCTCCACCCGGACCCCCGGCGCGACGGCCGCGACCCGCTCGGCGTACTCGGCGAGGCCGACGGCATCCGGCGTCCGCGCGACGCGAAGGACGCCCGTCCCCTCGGGGTCGAGGGCCAAGGCGACCGGCGGGCGCTTCGGGCCGCGCCGGGCCACGTCCTCGCGCGACCACAGGACCCGCACGGGCTCGCCACGCGCCGCCGCGAGCTCCGCGGCGAGCGCCGGGACCGGGGAACGCCGCTTGCCCCCGAAGGCGCCGCCGTTGGCGAGCGGGGTCGCCGGCCTCCCTCCGGGAACGCACCACGACGCGTCGGGCTCGAGGTAGGCAGGCTCCACCCACGTGGTCCGGAGCACGAGCGCCCAGTCGCCGTCGGGGAGGGCGAGCGGGTGGCGGAGCGGGACCGGCGAATTGCGCCCTTGGACCTTCCCAGCAGCGCGGCGGGCGGCGGCGAGGGTCGCCTCGACGGCGTAGGACCCGTCGGCACGGGGGACGGCGACGGCGGCGCCTGGGGGCGCGCGGTCGTCGGCGAACCCGGCGTGCCCGAGGACCGTCCGGGTGGTCGAGCTCTGGAACGTCGGACCTTCGAGCTGGGCGCGCCAGGACCCGAGCAGCGGGTCGCGCACGGGCGCCGACCCCGAGACGGGGCCGGGAGCCGGCAGCTCGGGCGCGTCGGCGTCGCGGCGCAGGCCCGATGCGCCCGCCGCGCGAGGCGGGCCGACGGCGACCCCGAGGACCGCGCCCGCCGCCTCGACGATGGGCTGCCACCCCGTGCACCGGCACAGGTGCGCGGCGAGCGCCCGGCGGATCGCGGCCTCGTCGAGCGTCCGACCTCCCGCCGCGGCGGACTCGAGCGCCGCGAGCCGAAGGACGATCCCAGGGGTGCAGAACCCGCACTGGCTCGCGCCCGCGGCCACGAAGGCGTCCGCCCAGCGCCGAGCGAGCACCTCATCCAGACCGCCGGTCGTCGTCACCTGCCGGCCCTCGACGCGCCGGACCGGCGTGACGCACGAGACGCGAGGCGCGCCGTCGACCCAGACGGTGCAGCAGCCGCACTGGCCCTGGGGACTGCAGCCGTCCTTGGGCGTCCGGACCCCGAGCACCTCGCGCAGGGCGTCGAGGAGCGACACGTCCTCAGCGCCGACCTGCACCTCTCGCCCGTCGACGCTGAAGGTGACGGTCATGTCGGTCCCGATGGCATCGGGAGAGACCGTGCCGCGCCGCGCGGGCGCGACGGGTGGCGGGTCAGCTGAAGGACGAGCCGCACCCGCAGGTACGGGTGGCGTTCGGGTTGCTGATGTGGAACCCGGCTCCCTGGAGACCGTCGGAGTAGTCGAGCGTGGCACCGGTGAGGAGCTCCGCGCTCGTCGGGTCGACCACCACCTTCACGCCGCCGAACTCGCGGACGATGTCGCCGTCGTCCTGCTCGGAGTCGAAGAACATCTCGTAGCTGTACCCCGAACAGCCACCCGGCTTCACCGCCACGCGCAGGGCCAGGTGCTCACCGCCCTCCTCTTCTGCGAGGAGCTGGGCGACCTTGGCCGACGCCGACTCGGTCAGCGTGACGGGGTCGGGCTTCTTCCCGATGCTCACCGTCGTCATCGTCGTCACCGTTGCCTCCTTGACGGCTCGTGGGTCCGGCACGGCCATGATACCGGCGACCAGGCCGGGCCGGCGCGTGCGCGAGGCGAGCGGCAGGCCCGGCAGTGGGAGGTCGCCGGTAGGCTTCAGGTGTGTCAGCCGCCGACGGAGCGCCCAGTCGCCAGGACGTGCTCGCGAGGCTGCGGGGCGTCGTCGACCCCGAGCTCGGCGACGACATCGTCGACCTCGGGATGGTCCGGGACGTCGCGGTGTCCGACGCCGGCGACGTCCGCGTCGACATCGCGCTCACCATCGCGGGATGCCCGCTGCGCTCCCAGATCGAGCGGGACGTCCGCGGCAGCGTCGGGGCGATGCCCGGGGTCCGGTCCGTGGACCTGGTGATGGGCCAGATGGACGAGGCGGAGCGCGCAGCCGTCATGGCCCGGGCGCGCTGGAAGGCGCGGGAGCACGCGCCGGCGACCGCCGTCCCTCCGCGGGCGCGGGTGCTGGCCGTCGCCTCGGGCAAGGGGGGGGTCGGCAAGTCGTCGGTCACGGTGAACCTCGCCGCCGCGCTCGCCCGCCGCGGCATGACCATCGGGGTCCTCGACGCCGACATCGGCGGGTTCTCGGTCCCGCGCCTGCTCGGCATGGAAGGGCGCCTGGAGGCGCGCCAGGGCAAGATGGTCCCGCTCGAGCGCCCTGCGGGCACCGGCGTGCTGCGGGTGCTGTCGATGGGGTTCCTCGCCGACGAGGACCGTGCGGTGATGTGGCGCGGCCTCCTGCTCAATCGGGCCGTCCAGCAGTTCCTCCAGGACGCCCACTGGGGCGACTTGGACTACCTCTTGGTGGACCTGCCTCCCGGCACCGGCGACGTCCAGATGGGCCTGGCACGGATGCTGCCGCGCACCGAGATGCTCCTCGTCACGACCCCGCCTCTCGCCGCCCAGCGAGTCGCCGCCCGGGCCGCCGACATGGCGCGGCGCGGCTACCTGCGGGTGGCAGGCGTGATCGAGAACATGAGCGACTTCACCTGCGAGCACGGGACCTCCTACGCCCTCTTCGGGTCGGGGGGAGGCGCACGCCTCGCCGCCGATCTCGGGGTGCCGCTCGTGGGGTCCATCCCGCTCCACCCCGACATGTCCGCCGCCGGCGACGCCGGCGAGCCCGTGGCGCTTGGGGCTGGCGAGCTCTCGGCGGTCTTCGCCCAGCTCGCCCGGGCGGTGGCCGACGACATCGCGCCGGTCGTGGAGACGGCAAGCTGCACGGCGCGCCTCCTCGACGCGCTCGGGGAGGCGGCCGGCCCGGCCGAGCGGCCGGAAGCTCAGGCGCCGGCCGGCACGTCGCCCGCAGACGAGGCGCGAGCGGCGCGCGCCGCGCGGTAGGCGGGCGCGGGCGAGGTCCCGACCTCTTCGGCCAGGCCATCTGCTGCCAGCTTGCGCAGGTGGGCCCACAGCGAGCGCCGGGCCACCGGGAAGAGTGACGGGTCCACGTCGGCGTACACCGCCGGCACGAGCTCGTCCACGGTCGCACGCCCGGCCCGCTCGAGGGCATCGAGCACCCGCCGCTCCCGCGCGAGGCGGTGGGCGATCACCGCCTCCACCACGCGGCGCGGCGCACCCAGGAGGCGGCCGTGGCCCGGCGCGAGCGCCTCGGGCTCGGGGTGGAGGTCGGCGACACGGCGCAGGCTCCCGAGGTACTGGGACATGTCGCCGTCGGGAGGCGAGATCACGACGGTCACCCGGTCCATCACGTGGTCGCCCGAGAGGAGCACCCTCGGCCGGTCGAGGAGCCAGCACAGGTGGTCGCTCGCGTGGCCCGGGGTGTGCAGCGCGGTGAGGCTGAAGGAGGAGGACTCCAGCGCGAAGCCGTCGGGGGCCTCCACGTCGGGCACGAACCCGGCTCGTGCACCGAACCCGACCACCTCGGCACCGGCCAGCTCGGCGAGGCGCGCCGCTCCGGGGGCGTGGTCGAGGTGGGCGTGGGTGACGAGCACCCAGCGCACGGTGCCGCCCTCGGCGACCGCCGCACGCAGGACCGCCTCGAGGTGCCGGGGGTCGTCGGGGCCCGGGTCCACCACCGCCACCTCGCGCGTGCCGACGAGGTACGTGTTGGTCCCCGGCCCGGTCATGACTCCCGGGTTCGGTGCGGTCAGGCGGCGCAGGCCCGCCGCGAGGACGTCGAGCCGGCCGGGCACGGGCACCGGGCCGAGCCCGGTGTCCGGCACCGGGGCAGGGATGCCCGTCTCAGGCATTCCCCGAAGTGCCGGGCGCAGGGGGGTCGTAGGCGGGGTCCCCCGGGAGGACCAGGCGCACGCCGTCGCCGTCGGCGACCACTCTTGGGAGCACCGTCTCGATCTCCCGCTCCTGCGAGGCCGCCTCGAGGAGGTCGGCGCTGCGCGCGAAGCGCCCGATCGCCTGCAGGTTCACGATGGTGGGGAGGATCAGCTCCATCTCCCCCGCCCGATGGCGCTCGAGGGCGTCGGCAGGTCGCACCCACAGGTGCGAGATCGTCTCGGCGCTGTCGTGCGCGGGCGACTGGCCCGGGGGGGCGGCGGCGACGAAGAACCACGTGTCGTAGCGCCTCGGCGCGCCTTCGGGGGTGATCCAGTGCGCGAAGGAGTGGAGCTCGTCGACGGCGAGCTCGAGGCCCTCGGCCTCGCAGACGTCGAGGAAGGAGCGCTCCCGCGCGTTGAGCGCGGCGCGGTGGCGGGCGAACCGCTGCGCGACGCGGGGGTCGGCGAACGAGACCGGCGATCCGTCGGGCCCGCGGGCGAGCAGCAGGCCCGCCTCCTCGAAGCACTCGCGCACCGCCGCGACGGCGTGACCGAGAGCTCCCGGCCCGGTCCCGAGGGCGGCACCGACGGCGCCCGGGCGCTCCGGGCAGCGCCCCCGCGCCCTCGGGCCGGCGTCGAGGGGGTCGACCGCGCCGCCGGGGAACACGTAGGCGCCACCCACGAAGTCCGCCTGCAGGCTCCTGCGCAGCATCAGGACCTCGAGGGGGGAGGAGCCGTGAGGCCCGTCGCGCACGACCATGACCGTGGAGGCGGGTCTCGGAGCCACAGCCGGTCCGGACCGGGCCCACAGGTCGAGGGCTGGCGGCCCGGTCGGATCACCAACGGCTCGGGCCACGCCCGCCGAGGATACCGGTGCGGGCCGCACCGGGACCCCCGCGCCCTCCCGCCCCGGGCCGACTGCAGCCGGCACCGGGGGCTGGTCTACGCTTGCCCGGCGCGTCGGGCTCGCCGTCGGCGTGTCCCGACCCCGGTCCCTTCGGGCGGGACGCAGCGGGCTGCCCCGAGCCGATCGATCCCAGACGTCCGACTTCGACCAAGGAACTCACCAGACCATGGCGGAAGGTGCCAGTGACAACCCCCGGCGCAGCGCGACGGACAAGGAGCGGAGCAAGCAGCTCAGCCGCCCCGTGAGCGGCAGGGAGTCGGCGAGGGGTCCGGCGCGCGCGCCGCGCGGCCGGCCGGGCGCGGGATCGGCGGCACGAGAGGGGCGCCGGGCGCGGCCCCAGGCAGGACGCCCCCAGCCCGCACGACGGGGCGACCGCTCGGCCGGACGGGCGGGCCGCCGCCAGCCTGCCGGGCGCGCGGGGGCGTCGGGCCGCTCACGCACGGGGCTGTTCGTGTGGGGCTCCATCGCCCTCGTCGTCGTGATCGTGGGCATCGTGGTCGGCGTGAACCAGCTCTCCTCCAAGACAACCAAGGGCCTCATCTACGACCCGGCCCCCGTCTCGGCGACGGTCCTGCACGAGATCACCCACGTCCCGACCTCCGCGTACAACGCGGCCGGCACCGGGGTCCCCGGCACGATCAGCGTCCCGCGCGTCGTGAACGGCCAGAAGCCGCTCAAGGTCGACGGCAAGCCGGGCATGTTCGGCCTCTTCGGCGAGTTCTGCCCGTACTGCGCGGCGGAGCGGTGGTCGATCATCACGTCGCTGTCGCGCTTCGGGACCTTCCACGGGCTGGAGACGATGCAATCCTCCCCGGTCGACATCTACCCGCGGACCCAGACGTTCACCTTCAAGACAGCGACGTACACGAGCCCGTACCTCGGAGCGGAGCTCCTCGAGCTCTACGGACAGGACCAGGCCACAGGCAACCACCCGGTGCTGAAGCGGCCTACGAAGTCCGAGCTCGCCATCATGAGGAAGTACGACGTGGGGTCGACAACACACTCGGGCACAATCCCGTTCTCCGACTTCGGGAACAAGGTCTTCTTCGCGGGTGCGACCTACAACCCGAACCCCCTCCAGACACTCTCGCGGACAACAATCGCCGCCTCGCTCAAGAACCCGGGCAAGAACGCCGTGGCCAAGCTGATCCTCGCCGCGTCGAACTACATGTCCGCGGCGGTCTGCAGCATCGACGGCGGGAAGCCTGGGTCGGTGTGCTCGAGCGCGGGGGTCAAGGCCGCTGCCGCCGCCCTCAAGCTGACGACCTGAGCCCCGATGCGCGCGACGGGCACCAAGCCGAAGCGGCCCGCCCACCCGACCAGGCGCGAGCGGGCGGAGCTCCAGTCGATGGCGGCGCGCGCGCGCCAGGACCGCACGAGCCGCCTCGCGCACCTGGCGGCGTTCCTGCGGGGGCACGACGCCCGCGGCCGGGAGCTGGAGGAGCCCGCCCGTTGGCGCCCGTACGCAGCGCTCGGGCTCGCCGTGGTGGGCCTGGGCATCTCGTCGTACCTCACCGCTGCCCACTTCTCCGGCGCTGCGCTCGTGTGCTCGGACACCGGGGTCGTGAACTGCGAGAAGGTGACGACGAGCGCGCAGTCGTACTTCCTCGGGGTGCCCGTGGCCCTCTGGGGGCTCCTCTTCTACGCGGCCACGACCGCGGTGAACCTGCCGGCGGCCTGGAGGTCTCCCGACCGCCGGCTGCACGTCCTGCGGCTCGTCATGGCGGTCGGCGGGATGTGCTTCGTGCTCTACCTCGTCTCCGCGGAGATGCTCATCATCAAGAACATCTGCCTGTGGTGCACGGGCGTCCACGTGGTCACCTTCCTGCTCTTCGTGCTCGTGACGACCACCGTCCCCCGGATGCTCGGCTGGGGCGGCGTCCAGCCGGAGCCGGCGGGGCCCGGCCGAGGCTCGACGTCCTGAGCGGGCCCGACGGCGCCCCCGACCGCCGGAGATGACCACCGAGGACCCGTCCGCAGAGGGAGCGCCCACGCTCCGAGAGCGCGATCCGCTCCCGCCAGACCCCGCCGCAGCCGCCCGGCGGCCGGCGACGTCGCTCCTCACCTGGGGAACCGTCGCCCTCGTGCTCGTGATCGCCGTCGTGCTCGTGGTCGTGAAGCTGACCGGCGCGCCCCCGGTCTCGACACCGTCGGCCGCGACCGGACCGACACCCGCCCCTGCTCCGGTCGTCAAGGCGGTCACCACGATCCCCGCCTCGGTCTACGACGCCGTCGGGGTCCGGTCCCCGGTCGCGTCCGTGGTGCCGCCGGCGTTGCTCCACGGCCAACCCGCCCTCACCGCCCGCTCGAAGCCCGAGGTCGTCTTCGTCGGCGACGAGTTCTCCCCCTACAGCGCGGCGGAGGGGTGGGCCCTCGTGGCGGCGCTCTCGCGCTTCGGCACCTTCGGCGACACGCTGTACTCGACGCAGTCGGGGAGCAACGAGGCCTTCCCCGGCACCCCGACGTTCGCCTTCGACGGGACCCGCTACCGCTCGAGGTACCTGAGCGCCACCCTCGTCGAGCACTACGGGGACCAGAAGAACGGGTCGGGCACCGCCTACGCCGTCCTCGAGCCGCTCCCAGGCAGGATCAGGACGCTCCTCGCCCGCTACGACCGGCAGACTTCGGCGACGGTCCCCTTCGTCGACGTCGCCAACGTGGCCGTCGTCACCGGCGGCGAGTTCTCACCGTCCATCTTCCAGCAACTCAGCGTGAACGAGATCGCGACGGGGCTCGCGGACCCGAAGGACCCGGCGACCCAGGCGATCGTGGCGTCGGCCAACTACCTCTCGGCTGCGATCTGCCGCGCCGACGGCGGGCGCCCCGCGAGGGTGTGCACGAGCAGAGGCGTCCGCGCGGCGCAGCGCGCGCTCGAGGCCGCGGGCTGAGCCGCCCCTCCGGCCGTCCACCCTGCGGCGTCGGCCGGATCGTGACCCGGCTCGGAGGCTCGAGGAGGTCAGCCGGCTCTCGCCTCGAGGAGCTGCTTGCGCTCGGCCTCGTTCAGGCCGCCCCAGATGCCGTGGGTCTCCCGGATCCTGATGGCGTAGTCCAGGCACTCCTCGCGCACGATGCACCCTGCGCAGATCGCCTTGGCGCGCGCCTCTCGTTCCAGGCGCTCGTCCTTGCGCTCGGCGTGGGCAGGCGGGAAGAACGCCGTCGACTGCGGACCACGGCACGCCGCCTTGGCCTGCCAGGCCTCTCCTGCGCTCCGCATCGCCACCGGGTGCCCCCCTTCACGTGCGTTGCCAACAGTACCGTCGGGCTCCATCTCCGGACAAGGGCGATGAGCAGGGCTTTTGAGCGTGGGAACCCGGGGAGGGCGCCGTGCGGAACTACGCTCGCCCGAGATGGACGTCGCGGCGTGGTGCAGCCAGAGCCGGGTGTGGGTGGTCGCCGGCAAGGGAGGGGTCGGCAAGACGACGGTCACGGCGGTGCTCGCCGCGGCCGCTGCGGCCGCAGGGCTGTCGGTGCTGGTCGTCGAGCTCGAGGGCAAGGCGGGCCTCGGCTCGTCCTTCGGCCGCACCGAGCCGATCGGCTACCGCCCCATCGGGCTGCGGGGTCCCACGCCCACAGCGGGTGCGACGGGCGGCGCGCCGCCTGCGGGGGCCGTGTGGGCAAGGCGGCTCACCCCGGACGACGCGCTGCTCGAGTACCTCGCCGACCACGGGCTCGAGCGGGTGTCGAGACGCCTGGTGTCGAGCGGGGTGCTCGACGTCGTCGCCACCGCCATCCCCGGGATCCGCGACGTCCTCGTGCTGGGGAAGGTCAAGCAGCTCGAGCGTGGCGCAGCGGCGGACATGGTGATCCTGGACGCCCCGGCGACCGGTCACGCCATGACGTTCCTCACCTCGGCGAGCGGGCTCCTCGACGCGGCGAGAGGCGGCCCCGTGCGCCAGCAGGCGTCCGAGGTCGTCGACCTGCTCCGTGACCCTGCGCGGTGCCAGGTGCTGCCGGTGACCCTTCCCGAGGAGATGCCGGTGAGCGAGACGGCCGAGTCCGCCGCGCTCCTGCGCGACCGCGTGGGGATCCACCTCGGTGCCGTGGTGGTCAACTGCTACGAGGAGGGCTCGCCCGCGCTCGAGGTCCCGGTCGCGGTGGCGGCCCGGGAGGCGGGGGCCGTCGTCGACCCGGGCGCCGCAGCGGCGCTCGAGGCGGCCAGGACCTTCCGCCTGCGGCGGCTCCAGCTGGTCGACGAGCAGGTCGAGCGTCTGGCACGTGCGCTCCCCCTCCCGCAGCTGCGCATCCCGAGGCTCGGCGCCCCGCGCATCGGCCCGGAGGAGCTCGACCAGCTCGCGCGCGCGATGGCGGGAGCGATCGAGGGCCTCGCCGAGCCCGTCGGCGGCCGGTGACCCCCATGGACGAGACCCTGGACGCCCTCGTGGCTCGCCGCCAGGTCGTCGTCTGCTGCGGGCCCGGAGGCGTCGGGAAGACGACGGTCTCGGCGGCCTTCGCGCTCGAGGCGGCGCGTCGCGGACGCCGGGCGTGCGTGGTCACCGTCGACCCGGCGAGACGCCTCGCCGACGCCATGGGGCTCGAGTCGCTGCCAAACGAGCCGGTCGCCGTCGAGGGCGGCTTTGCGGGGAGCCTCCACGCCGTGATGCTCGACTCCCGGACCACCTTCGACGAGCTCGTCGAGCGCTACGCACGCACACCCGGCCAGGCGGAGGCGATCAAGGCCAACCGCCTCTACCAGAACTTGACCGGCGCCCTCTCGGGGACCCAGGAGTACATGGCGATGGAGAAGCTCTACGAGCTCGTGCGCTCCGAGGACTTCGACGTCGTCGTCGTCGACACCCCGCCCACCCGCAACGCGCTCGACCTCCTGGACGCACCCGGGCGGCTCACCCAGTTCCTCGAGAACCGGCTCTTCCGCGCGCTCATGGCCCCGACGCGCCTGTCGCTCCGGGCCCTCAACGTCGCGACCCAGGCGCTCCTCAAGACGATCTCCCGGGTGGCCGGCACCGAGATCGTCCAGGACGCCGTCGCCTTCTTCCAGGCCTTCCAGGGCATGGAGGTCGGCTTCGACGAGCGGGCGCGCGCGGTGCGCGCGCTGCTCGCCGACCCGGCGACGGCCTACGTCGTGGTGACCTCGCCGCGCGCGGACACCGTCGAGGAGGCCGGGTACTTCGCCTCCCGACTCGGCGAGCGCGGGGTGCGCACGGCGGCGCTCGTGGTCAACCGGGTCCACCCGCACTTCGGCCCCCGCGACCTCGAGCTCCCTGCGCACGACGCGCGCGACGCGCTCGGGGCGCTCGTCCGCAACGCCTCCGAGCTGGCCGAGCTCGCAGACCTCGAGGAGGGGGCCTTCGTGGAGCTGGCGGCGGCCGTCGCACCGGCGCCGGTCGGCCGCATCCCGCTGCTCGCCAGCGACGTCCACGACGTGGAGGGGTTGACCGCCGTCGCCGACGCGCTCTTCGGGCCCGACGGCGAGCCCCCGACAGACCGGCCCCCGAGGGGAGCGGCGACAGCGATCGGGTAGGCTCCGGCCGTGGCACGGATCCTCGTCGCGAGCGACGCGCCGAGTGTGCGCGCGGAGATCGCGTCGACCGTCCGGGGTGCCGACACCGAGGTGCGGGAAGTCCCCTCGGGGCCCGAGGTCCTGCGGGCCGTACGGGAGAGCCCGCCCGACCTCGTGGTGGTCGACATGCAGATGGGCAACATGGGCGGCATGGCAGTCTGCCTCGAGCTGCGCCTCGAGGAGTCCTACCTCGACGTCCCCCACGTGCCCGTCCTCATGCTGCTCGACCGGCGTCCCGACGTCTTCCTCGCCCGCCGCTCCGGCGCAGAGGGCTGGTTGGTCAAGCCGCTCGACCCGATACGGATCCGGCGCGCGACCCGCGCGCTGCTCGCCGGGGGCACGTACCACGACGAGTCGTACAAACCCGTGCCGGTGGCGGTCGGCGCAGCGGCGCCGTCGCGCACCGGCACCTCCGGCGGCTGAGCCGCGACACGGTGGCAGGGCGCCGCTCGAGCCAGCCCCCACCAGAGGGCGAGCTCGCCCGGCGCGGTCGCCGGTGGTTCACCTGGGGCCGCGCCGACGGGGAGGCGAGGGTGCGGCGCGGACGCCGGGACGCCGCCTACGAACGCTCCGACGCCGCCGAGCAGGAGCGCGTCATCGTCGAGGCGCTCGCCGACCTGCGTGACATGGACGTCCGGGAGGTGATGACGCCGCGCACCGACGTCGTGGCGCTCAGCATCCCGGTCACCGCAGAGGACGTCGCCAGGGCCGTGCGGGAATCGGGCCACAGCGCCTACCCGGTGGTGAACGAGGGTCTCGACGACGTCGTGGGGGTGCTCTACGTCAACGACCTCTTCCGCACCCGGCGCACGACGCCCGCCGAGGGTCGAGAGCCCACCGGTCTGTCCCCGATCGAGATCTCCCGCCGGGTCCGCCAGGCCTACGTGGTGCCCGAGTCGCGCCCGATCCTCGCCGCGCTGGTGGAGATGCGCCGCCACCGCCGCGGGTTCGCGGTCGTCGTCGACGAGTACGGAGGGGTCGCCGGCGTGCTCACCGTGAAGGACCTCCTCGAACCGATCGTCGGGGACCTCCACGACGAGCTCGACGCCGACGACGGCCCGTCGGTCGTCCGGGTGGACGGGTCCCGCTGGCTCGTCGATGGCCAGACCAACGTGGACGAGGTCCGCGAGCGGCTCCACATCGCCATCCCGGAGGGTGAGTACGTCACGCTCGGTGGCTTCATCCTCGACGCGTTGGGCCACATTCCGCTCGAAGGGGAGGCGGTGACCGTGGACGGCTGGGAGCTGACCGTCCACGAGATGGACAAGCGGAGGATCTCCGGCGTGCTCGCCCGGCAACGGCAGCACTCACCCGCCCGGAGCTCCGGTGCGGCGCCCTCGCCGGGAGACGTCCCGGAGGGCTGAGGTAGTCTGAGCACCTGCCGGGAGACTTCCCGGTGACGGGCTGTGGCGCAGTTTGGTTAGCGCGCTGCGTTCGGGACGCAGAGGTCCCCGGTTCAAATCCGGGCAGCCCGACCACCACCCGAGGCCACCACCCCCTCGCCACCGCGACTCCGCGCTCTACCACCCCGGCGACGTCGGGCCCGCGGCCCCCGTGGCGATCCGTAGCGCCCTGAGTTCACCGAGAGTTCACCCAGAGTTCGCTGGCGGCACATCTTCGGTTCAGGGCAGGGTCAACTTCCCCCGGCACGATCTTCCCAGGGCCTGCTGCACAGGCGGCGAGGGGCCGAGCGACTCGAGGAGGCCGCGTGTGAGTGACGGGACGGCGTCGGTGACCGAGCTCTACCGCACGCTTGACGACGCCGACGTGGGCCGCAAGCACTGGCTGACGGTCTTCACGGCGGGAATGGGCTTCTTCACCGACGCGTACGACCTGTTCATCATCGGCACGGTCACCGTGCTGCTCACCCCGATCTTCCACCTGAGCACGAACCAGATCTCACTTCTGAACTCGGCGTCGCTCCTCGCGTCGGTCGCCGGCGCCCTCACCTTCGGCAGGCTGATGGACCGCCTCGGCCGCAAGAAGATGTACGGCGTCGAGGTGACGATCCTGGTGGTCGGCGCCGTGCTGACCGCCTTCTCGTGGAACTTCGCCTCCCTGTTCGTCTTCCGCCTCATCGTCGGCTACGGCGTCGGGGGCGACTACGCCACCTCTGCGGTCATCACCTCGGAGTACGCCAACAAGCGCTCCCGCGGCCGCCTCGTCGGCTCGGTGTTCGCCATGCAGGGGCTCGGACTGCTCGCCGGCCCCGCGATCGCGTCGATCTTCCTCGGAGCCGGCGTCCCGACCGGGATCGCATGGAGGCTCATGCTCGGGCTCGGCGCCGTGCCGGCCGCGTCGGTCATCTACCTACGGCGCAGGATCAAGGAGACCCCGCGCTACTCGCTGGGCGTGAGGGGAGACGTGGCCGCCGCCGCGAGCACCGTCGCCTGGGTGACCGGCAGCACGCCCGCGCTCGTGAACGGAGCGGCCGCCCCCCGCCCGGACGCGCCGCTTCGCACCATGGACCGGCGTCGCGCCGCGCGGGTCCGCCTCACCTCCAAGCCCTTCCTCCTCCGGCTGATCGGCACCGCAGGGTGCTGGTTCCTCATGGACATCGCCTTCTACGGCAACTCGGTCTCGAGCCCGCTCATCCTCAAGCTGCTCGAGCCCACAGGCACGCTCCTCGACCACACGCTGACCTCCCTCGTCATCTTCGCCGTGGCCGCCTTCCCCGGCTACTGGGTGGCGGTCTTCCTCATGGACCGTCTCGGGCGGAAGCGGATCCAGTGGCAGGGGTTCGCGGTGATGGCGGTCGCCTTCGCGCTCATCTGGCTCATCCCCGGAGGGTCGAGCGTCGTGGGGATCTTCCTGCCGCTCTTCGCCATCAGCTACTTCTTCGTCGAGTTCGGCCCGAACCAGACCACCTTCGTGTACCCCTCGGAGATCTTCCCGACCTCCGTGCGCGGGACCGCCGACGGCATCTCCGCGGGGGCGGCCAAGGTGGGGGCCTTCCTCGGTGCGCTGCTCGTGCCGCACCTTCTGGCTTCGGTCGGGATCGGCGGCGTCATGGGGGTGATGGCCGCCGTGTCGGCGCTCGGCGTCGTGCTCACTGTGGTCGCCCTCCCCGAGCCGAACGGCCAGGCCCTCGAGCTCGCCTCGGCCGAGACGTGCCCCGAGGACCTCGACGCAGGAGCGGTGCTCGGCGGGGCCCCAGGCATCTCCGGGAACGACACCCCTCGGGCAGCCACGGAGAAGCTCGCCGAGGTCGCAGGCGGGTAGCGCGACGCGTCCCGCGGGGCACGACCACCGCTCCCACCAGGGGCGGGTGGTCGGTAGTGTGGCGAGGGCAGATGCCCAGCGCGCTCGAACCAGCCCGGCACGGCCCGCCGACCCCGCAGGGAGCTGGGTGACGTGGCCACCGAGATGCTCTTCCTCAGGGACTCCTACCTCCGCGAGGTGCGAGCCGCGGTCACCTCGGTGGACGGGAACTGGGTCACGCTCGACCGCACCGTCTTCTACCCGACCGGAGGCGGCCAACCCCACGACACCGGGACACTGGGCAGTGCGCGCGTCGTGGACGTCCGCAAGGACGGCGACGAGGTGCGGCACCTCCTCGACGGACCGGTCCCCCGGCCGGGCACCACCGTCGAGGGACGTCTGGACTGGGGGCGCCGCCACGCGCTCATGAGGACCCACACGGCGCTGCACGTCCTATGCGGCGTCATCTGGCACGAGTGGGGAAGGGCGGTCACCGGAGGGAACATGGAGCCGCTCCGCGCACGCATGGACTTCGAGTTCGACCCCCTTCCGGAGGACTTCGGCTCCACCGTGGAGGAGCTGGTGAACGCGCAGCTCACCCGAGCGCTCCCGATCGAGGTGCGGTTCATGCCCCGGGCCGACGCCCTCGCCGACGAGGACCTCATCCGCACCAAGGTGAACCTCGTCCCCGAGTCGGTGACCGAGCTCCGAGTGGTCGACATCGTGGGCCTCGACAAGCAGGCGGACGGCGGCACGCACGTCCGCAGCACCGACGAGGTCGGTCGCGTCCGGGTCGTGAAGACCGAGTCCAAGGGCCGCTCGAACAAGCGCATCCGCATCGAGGTGCTCGATTGACCCGTCCCGGCGCACCGCGCGGGCCCCGCACCCCTCGTGACACCGAGGGCGGCGCAGGCCGCGTCCCGCCGTCGCGCGTCGTGGTCACCGCGGGCCACGTCGACCACGGCAAGTCGACGCTCGTCGAGTGGCTGACCGGCACGCACCCCGACCGCCTGGAGGAGGAGCGACGGCGCGGGCTCACCATCGACCTCGGCTTCGCGTCCGCGCTCCTGCCCTGCGGGATCGAGGTCGGGTTCGTCGACGTCCCGGGGCACGTCCGGTTCCTCAAGAACATGGTGGCAGGCGTCGGCGCAGTCGACGCCGCCCTCTTCGTCGTCGCGGCGACGGAGGGGTGGAAGCCCCAGACCGAGGACCACCTCCGCATCCTCGAGGTCCTCGGGGTCCGCCACGGCGTCGTCGTCGTGACGCACGCCGCGGCCGTGGAGCGAGAGCGCCTCGACGCCGTGCGCGCCGAGATCGCCTCACGGGTGGCAGGCACCTTCCTCGAGACGGCCCCGGTCGTGGCCGTCGACGTCCCGGCGGGGATCGGGCTCCTGGGGCCGGCGGGGCTCCGGGCGGTGCTCGACGCTGCAGTCGCCGGGGTGCCCCCCGCCGCGGACCGCGGCCGGCCGCGCCTGTGGATCGACCGTTCCTTCGCGATCCGGGGGGCGGGAACGGTGGTGACGGGCACCTTGGCCGGGGGGAGCGTGGCGGTCGGCGACCGTATGGAGATCGTCTCGTCGGGCAACCCCGAGCCTCTGGAGGGGCGCGTGCGCGGCCTCGAGAGCTACGGCAGGCGGCTCGACGCCGCGGAGCCCGGTCGGCGCCTTGCGGTCAACCTCGCAGGGGTGGACCACCACGCCGCCGTCCGGGGAGCCGCGCTCGTCCGGGCACGTCAGTGGCACCGGTGCAGCGTCGCCGACGCCGAGCTCACGACGGTCCCTTCGCTCGGCCATCCGGTCACGGCGCGCGGCGCCTACCTCGCCCATCTGGGGACCGGCGAGCAGGCCGTGCGCCTGCGTCCCCTCGGCCGAGCCCAGGGGATCCAGGCGGGCTCGACCGCAAGGGTGCGCCTCTGGCTCACCGCTCCGCTCCCCCTCGCCCCGGGCGACCGGTTCGTCCTGCGCGAGGCCGGCCGCAAGGAGGTGGTCGGCGGCGGGATCCTCCTCGACGTCACACCAGTGCTCCCCCCGACGCGCGCCGATCCGTCCATCTCGGTCGAACGGGTGGTCGCCGAGCGCGGCTGGGTCGAGTGCGACGAGCTCGAACGTCTCGCAGGCACTCCCGCCGCTCCCACGATCGGGCGCTGGGTCGTCGACCCGCGCGCCCTCGCGGCGATGCGCGACGCGCTCAGGGCGCGCGTCGCGGCTGCCGGTGCGACCGGCCTCGACCTCTCCGTACTGGACGAACGGGAACGTGCCGTGGCGGCCACCCTCGAGGGGCTCACGGTGACGCACGGCATCGCGCGCGTGACCGAGGGCGCGCCGCCGGAGGCACCGGAGCGCGCCGCGGCCCACCCGACGCCCCAGGCCCACCCGGACGCAGGATCTGCAGGGGCGGACGCCGACCTCCTCGACCACCCGTACCTCGCCGCCCTACGCGCGTCGCCGTTCGACCCGCCTCCGCCGGCCGGGGTCGCGCGCAACGACCTGCGCCGGCTCGTCCGCAGCGGGCTCGTCGTCGAGACCGACGGCCTGTGGTTCGCGGCGAGCGCCGTCGAGGACGCCGCCCGCCAGATCGCGGCGCTCCTCGCGCGCCGTCCGCAGGGGGTCCGCGTCGCAGAGGTGCGCGACGTCCTCGGGGCATCGCGAAGAACGGTCCTGCCGCTTCTCTCGCACCTCGACGCCGCGGGCGTGACGCGCCGGCACGGCGATCTCCGCACCGCCGGCCCCAAGCTCCCCCCACCACCCTTCCAGTCTGCAGTCGACGCGCCGAGGAGCAGCCCATGAGCGAGCAGCCTGTCCACGCGGAGGCAACGGGCGAGGTCGACGGTGCCGGGCGCGCCGACACGGTCGACCTCACGGAGTGGACGACCTGCGGCGGGTGCGCCGCCAAGTGGGGGGCGGGCCCGCTCGACGAGCTGCTCGGCTCCCTCGGGGCTCCGAGGGGCGCGCCCGCGTCTGGGGGTGACGGCGCCCTCCTCGTCGGCCTGGACGCCTTCGACGACGCCGCAGTCCTCGCGCTCGGCGACGCGGTGGCGCTCGTGTCGACGACGGACTTCTTCCCGCCGATGGTCCCCGATGCCGCCGACTACGGGGCGATCGCCGCCGCAAACGCCTGCAGCGACGTGTTCGCGATGGGCGGGCGCGTCGTGCTCGCCCTGAACATCGCTGCCTTCCCCGAGCACCTCCCGAGCGACGTGATCACGGCGATCGTCTCCTCCGCGGCGGCCGTCGTCGCAGAGGCCGGAGGTGTCGTCGCCGGGGGGCACACGATCAGGTCGCAGGAGCCGATCTTCGGTCTCGCGGTCCAAGGCTTGGTGCACCCGGACCGGATCCTGACCAAGCGCGCCGCGCGCCCGGGCCAGGCAGTCGTCCTGTCCAAGCGGCTCGGCACCGGGATCGTCCTCCAAGGCGGGTCCGCGGACGAGCGGCGTGTGACGGTCGCAGGGATGCGGAGGCTGAACAAGGAGGCGTCGCTCGCGCTGCAGGCGCTCGGGGGTGCGGTCGGGGCGGTCACCGACGTGACCGGGTTCGGCCTCCTCGGGCACGGCTGGGAGATCGCCGAGCGCTCCGGCGTGACGTTCCACTTCGACGCGGATGCGCTCCCCCTCTACCCCGGCGCGCTCGACGCCGCACGGCGCGGCACGCGCACCGGCGGCGACGCGCGGAACCGGGCCCACCTCTCGGGGCGCGTCGCGTCGTCGGCGACACCGGCGGTCGAGGCGCTCGCCTTCGACCCGCAGACGTCAGGAGGGCTGCTCGCGACCGTCGAGCCCGACGCCGTCGGGAGCCTCGCGCACAGCGGGTTCGTCCTCGTCGGACGGGTGGGCGAGGGTCCCGCGCACGTGGTGCTCGCGTGAGCAGACGGCCGGGCGCCGGCCCCGGGGAGAGCGACGCTCCGAGCGCCACCCGCCCGCCCTCGGTGGACGCGCTGGCCCGCTCCCTCGCGCCGAGCGGGTTGCCGCACCCGGTCCTCGTCGAGGCCGCCCGCGGGGCCATCTCCGCCGGCAACCCCGCGAGCGCATCGGAGCGGGCGGAGCGAGTCGCGGCGACGCTGCTGAGACCGGTCATCAACGCGACCGGGGTCCTGCTCCACACGAACCTCGGCCGCAGCCCCGTCGCCGTCGCCCGGAGAGGGCAGCCCGCTCGCTACGGCAACGTCGAGCTGGACCTCGAGTCCGGCCGCAGGGGCTCGAGGAACGACCACGCCGCCCGGCTGCTCGCGCTGGCCGCCGGGGCGGAGTCCGCCATCGTCGTGAACAACGGGGCGGCAGCCGTCCTCCTCGCGCTGAGCGCGCTCGCCGCCGGACGCGTCGTCCCGGTGAGCCGCGGCGAGCTCGTCGAGATCGGTGGCGGCTTCCGGATCCCCGAGGTCCTCGCGGCGTCCGGCGCCCGGCTGGTGGAGGTCGGGACCACGAACCGCACCCGGCTCTCCGACTACGCCAAGGCGGTCGAGGGCGCCGCCGGTGCCGTCGGGGTCGTCCTCAAGGTCCACCGCTCGAACTACCGGCTCATGGGGTTCACCGAAGAGGTCCAGGTGAAGGAGCTCACGACCCTGGGTGTGCCGGTCGTCTTCGACATCGGCTCGGGCCTCCTGGACGAGACCGTCCCCTGGCTCAGGACAGGCCCCCCGCCATGGCTCCAGGGTGAGCCCGCCGCCCGCCAAGCGCTCCAGCAGGGCGCGGGGCTGGTCACCTTCTCGGGCGACAAGCTGCTCGGAGGACCGCAGGCGGGCGTCATCGCGGGGCGGCGAGACCTCGTCGAGCTCTGCGCCCGCCATCCCCTCGCACGGGCGCTTCGCCCGGGCGGGCTCGTCCTCGAGGTGCTGCAGGAGACGGCCCTCGCCTACCTCCGGCGCGACGGTGACGCCATCGCCTTCTGGCGGATGGTCCAGATCCCGGTGGACACGCTCCGCCGCCGGGCCGAAGCCCTGGGCGTCGGAGAGGTCGTCGCCTGCAGCTCGGTGCCAGGCGGCGGGGCGCTCCCCGGGCTCGAGATCGCGTCGGCCGGGATCGCGCTCCCCGGGGACCGCACGGCGCAGCTTCGGCGCGCGGAGCCCCCGGTGATCGCCCGGGTCCAGCACGAGCGGACGATCCTCGACCTGCGGACGGTCGACCCTTCCGACGACGAGCTCGTCGGAGCCGCGGCACGGGCCGCGCTCGCAGGGTTCCCAGGCTGACCGCGCGCTGCGGGCGCCTTCAACGCTGGCGGCGCCGCACGGCCCGCCGGAGGATCTCGTCGTAGACGGCCACACCCTCGCGGCTGAGCCGCGCCTCGGGGCCGCTCGCGATCGCGACCCGCTCGGGCACGATCCCCCAGACCGGGACCCGCTCGGACTCCCACCATGCGAGCGTCTGGGCCAAGTCGTTGGTCCCGAGCCGTGCGGCGCACACGACCACCCCGTAGGGGGTCCCCGAGGGCACCATCTCGACGGTCGCCACCACCCGGGAGAACTCGACTCCCCCCGCACGGGTCGGGATGACGACCGCGTCGGCCCGCTCGATCGCGGCTCGGACGATCCGCTCGTCCCCCGGGGGGGTGTCGACGACGGCGAGGCCCCCGTGGCGCTCCATCGCGCGCGCGACCGTGCGCTCCGAAGGCGCCTCGGCCAGCTCGACGCCCTCGACCGGACGCTCCTCGAGCCACTCCGCGGCGGACGCCTGGCGGTCGGCGTCGACGAGGACGACGGGGCCGTACCCGCGCTCGGCCGCCGCGGCCGCGAGGTACACGGCGGTCGTGGTCTTGCCCACTCCGCCCTTCACGTTGCTCACGACGATGTTCACGGGACGCGGCTCACGGGTTGCTCACGGACCACTCGATTGGAGCTCTCGGTGCGGCAGGTTCGACGGCGGCGAGTGTGCCCCGCCACCGGGCGCTCTGTCCAGCCGGTCCAGGAGTGCTGCCCCCGTTTCGCATCCCACGGGTGCGGGTAGCAGGGGTGGCGGCGGAGCATGGAGCCCCGGCCTGCGACGGAGGTGGAGCATCATGATCGGCGGATTCGTGGCGAGCCTGATCGTGTTCGCGATCGGTGCCATCTTGGACTTCGCGGTGACCGTCAGTCCCTACCAGCACGGCTTCAACATCCAGACCGTGGGGGTGATCCTCATGATCGTGGGAGGGATCGCCGGGGTCTGCTGCCTGGTGGGCATGGCGGTCGTCGGCACCGGTGCGGGCGGGTGGCGTCGTCACCGGACGGTGGTGGAAGACGGGCAGGGCAACGTCGTCCGGCGGGAAGACACCTACATCTGACCACTGACCGCGCGCGGTCCTCCGGGTGACCGCGCGGCAGCCCTCCGGGGAAGGCGGCGCCCGGGGTCGCACGCGGTCGACGGGTCCCGAGCGGAGATAGCGTCGGGCGGTGCGCCTCAGTCTTTGGCCCTCGACCTCCCAGGGCTGGGAGGACTTCCACGATGCCGCGTCGCATGCCGAGGCGACCGGATGGGACGGCCTGTGGGCGGCGGACCACTTCATGCCCGCCGAAGGCCCGGACCGTCCGATGCTCGAGTGCTTCACCGTCCTGTCGGCCGTCGCCGCGAGCGTGCCGAGGATCCGGATCGGCTCGCTCGTCGCGGGCAACACGTACCGGCACCCTGCGGTGCTCGCCAAGATGGCCGCGACGCTCGACCAGGTGAGCGGAGGCCGTCTGGTCCTCGGCCTCGGCGCGGGGTGGCAGGAGAACGAGCACGCCGCCTACGGCATCGAGTTCTCCGACGTGGCCGGCAGGCTCGCCCGGCTCGACGAAGCCTGTGCGGTGCTCCGTCAACTGCTCGACCACCCGCGCGGCAACTTCGCGGGGCGCTTCTACACCCTCACCGACGCCCCGGCCGAGCCGAAACCCGTGCAGGCGCACCTCCCGCTCCTCGTGGGAGGCGGGGGCGAACAGGTGACCCTTCGCATCGCAGCCCGGTGGGCCGACGAGTGGAACACCTGGGGCGATCCGGGGGTCCTCGCCGCGAAGGGCCGCGTGCTCGACGCGCACTGCGCCCGGATCGGGCGTGACCCCAAGGAGATCGCCCGCTCCGCACAGGTGCTGGTCGAGCTCGACGGGCACGCCGCAGCCTCCCCGCCGGCGTCCCGGCGTGCCTACCCCACGGCGTCGGGCAGCCCAGCGCAGCTCCAGGACATGCTGTACGCCTACCAGGAGGCCGGAGTCGGCGAGTTCATCATGCCGGACTGGAACCTCGGCACCGGCGCCGCGCGCAGGGATGCCATGGACCGGTTCCTGGAAGAAGTGGCTGCGCCGCTCCGCGACTGACGCTCCGCGACTGACCGCCGCGGTGGCGGTTGCCACCATCGATTGCCATCGATTGTTGCCGACCCCACCGGCGCCGTCCGCGGCGACGGTCAGCGGGCGAGCGCCCCCATCGGGTCCCAGGCCGGGAGCACGATCGGCTCCTGCTCGAGAGCCTGACGCTGCTCGTCGCTGAGCAGGCTCTTGCGGGCGGAGATCTCGAAGACGTACTCGTCGAACCACGAGTCGTTCATCGTGTAGAAGCCGTCCTTGCCCTTGTCCTTCCCCCAGCTGTTCTCGACGCGCCAGCGTCTCGGCCGGGAGTCGGCGAGGTCCACGCCGGTGAAGAGCATGGCGTGGGTCATCTGGGTCTCGTGGTAGAGGAGCCGCTGCGCCTTGTCCATTCCGAACGACGCGTCGTAGACAGACGGGAAGTCGTACAGCCTGGCGTCCCAGATCCCGTACTCGTTGCTCATCATCTTCCCGACGTCGCAGCCGAACCAGACCGGCTCGCCCGACTCGAGGACCCCGGCGGCGATGCGCTTCATCTCCTGGATCCCCACGTTCAGGTAGACGACAGGGGGAGCACCGACGACGTTGCCCAGGTGCTCGACGGTGAAGGTACGACCCACCGGGCTCGATGGGCGCGGGTCGTGCACGAGGCAGACGTACTCGTCGAGCGGGAGGTCGACGTAGCGGCGGGCGAACTCCTGGGGGGTGATCGTGCCGTCCCGGTGGAAGGCGCGGTCCGAGTCGATCCACTGCCAGTCGAACTCCTCGGGCGGCGTCCCGAGGTGCATGCACAGCACCCGGTGGACGGTCGCCAGGACCTCGGCCTTCTCCGCCCGGGCGTCCTCGGTCGAACGCGCGGCCGTCTCCCGAAGCGCCATCGCGCCCTGCCGGAGCAGGTAGCGGAGCACGGAGTTCATCCGCGCCGTGTTCGAGGAGCTCTGGGTCTCCGGCATGAAGGCCTTGGGGACGAGCCCGTGCTTCTCGACCAGCGCGACGAACATGTTCCACTGGCCGCCGTCCCCAGCCACGCTGTCGAGCAGGAAGGCGACGGTGCGGTCGTCGACGTCCCGGTCGGCCGTCTCGATCACCGCTTCGAGGAAGTAGTTGGCACGCTCGAGCTTGTCCCAGAACATCATGTAGTTCTGCGAGAACTCGAAGTCTTTCAAGCCCATCTTCTTCATGGCCCCCACGCGCAGGAGGTTCAGGCCGGCGAAGAGCCAGCACCGCCCGCTCCGCTCCTGGTTCGTGACCTTCCAGTCGTCGAGCGAGACCGAGAGCGCGTGGTCGGTGGAGTTGACGATCTCCCGGTTCAGTGCGACGTCGTCGACGCCCACCTTGGTGATGGCGTTCTGCGCCAGGCGGTAGGCGGGATTCGCCGAGAACTCCTTCTCCAGGTGCCGGACGTCCTCAGTGCCGAGTGTCTTGCGCATGCTCGTGCTCCCTCTCTCCTCACTCGCTCTTGTCACCCGCGTCGCAGCCCGGTGCTCGCACGCAGGCTACCAACGCCTTCGCGGGAGCCTTCGCGGGGCCATCCGTGCGCGCACGCGGCACGCCCCCTGCTGCGGCGTCCTGTCTCCGGTCAGCCGCTCGCGGCGCCGTGCGCCGCCGGTGCCTCGCGCGTGTGGGTGAGGGCCGGGTCCCGGATGGTCCACCCCTGCGCGGGGAGCGGCGGCGGGAGCGGCCGACGCCGCACCGCAGACGGCTGTCCCGCCGCGCCGCCCCGCGTGCCCCGGTAACCCGTCGCGACGGGCCGGTTCCCGGACGCACCGGCGGTCTCCTCCACCGACCGCAACGCGGCGAAGAGCATCTGGGCCATCACGCGCCGAGCCGCTGCGATCGAGAGCCGGTCAACCGTGCGCAGTCGGTCCCAGGTCGACCACGAGGCGGCGATGTCGAGTGCCGCCAGCAGCTCCTTGCGGCGCGCGCCGGCAAGCTCGAGCTCCTGGGCGAAGGTCGACTCGAGGAACTGGACCATCCGCTCCTGGGTGGCGGCGAGCCGGGCGGCCATCCCCGGGCTGTGCGGTGCCAGGACGGTCACGTTGCGGCCAAGGTTCCCGATCGACTCGAACAGCTTGGCGCGCAGCTTCACCGTGCGGTCCACGCGCGTGGAGAGGGAGAGGTGGGCAGGGACGTGGAGCGCGAGCTCACCGAACCGGTCGGCGTAGAGCGTGCCGACGATGTCGTGCAGGGAGTCCAGGTCGTCGAAGTGGTGGAAGATGAGGCGGAGCGACACGCCCGCCCGCTCGGCGATGTCGCGCGAGGTGGGAGGGGCGTCGCTCTCCTCGAGCAGCGAGAGCGCCGCCTCGGCGATCCGACGCCGCGTGCGCTCGCCCCGTTCGGTCGGCGATGGTCGGTGCCCGCGCGACATCCACAGGGGGTCGGAGTGGCTCCGCATGGCGGTCAACGCCCGGCCCGGCCCGCGGCCGGCGCCGCGTGGGCCCTCAGCAGCACCAGATCTCGTAGGGGTGCGGGCCGGTCGACGAGCTCGCGCTGAGCGTCTTGGCGGCCACCTGCCCGCCGCCGACGACGGTGAGGCCGGCGACCATCGCGAGCAGGGGGACGAGACGGGTGAGGATCCTCCGCATGGCATCTCCTAGGGGGCTACTTGACTGGGATAGGCAAGTGCAGTCAACGTAACCGGTCAACACGTGCCGGTCAAGCGCCGACAGGCGCCGCCAGCCGGGCCGGGGACATCCCGAGGCAGGCGGTCGCGGCCCGGTACGCATCGCGCGCGTTGGCGGTGTCCCCCTCCTCGTCGAAGAGGGCGGCCAACTCGGTCCACAGCTGGGCCGCGCGGCGCCCCGCGCCGGCCCCGGTGAGGACGGCGACGGCCTGGCGGTAGCGGTCCAGCGCCCCGCGCCCGTCCCCGCGTAGGGCACGGACCCGACCGTGGACCACGTACGCCGCCGCGGCGTGGAGGCTCGGCTCCCCCCCGAACAACTCCAGGGCCTCGTCGGCGAAGCGGAGTGCGCCGTCGAACTGGCCGCTCAGCAGGTGGGCGCGCGCCCGCTCGACCGCCACGCACCCGAGGTCGACCCGGCTCCCGCCTGCCGCGCGCAACCCCTGCTCCGCGCGCTCGAGCAGGGCGAGGGCGGCTCCCACGTCCGGGGAGTCCTGGCGGAGCAGGACGTTGGCGTGCGCGAGGCGCGCCCGCGCGAGCAGCAGGGCGTTGTCCCCCTCGCCCTGCAGCGCCACGGCACGCTCGGCGTAGCTCAACGCGCTCGCCACGTCTCCGCGGTTGGCGGTGAGCTGGCTCGCGTTCCAGTAGGCCGCGGCGAGGGACTCCGGGTTCCCCGCACGCTCCGCCCGGCTGAGCGAGTCCTCGGCCAGGTAGACGGCTCGCGCGACGTCCCCGCGCTCGTAGTAGGCCGACAGGAGGGTGACCGAGACGCGGATCCCTGCGTCGCTGTCACGGAGCCCCAGATCGGCGAGGGCGGCCAGCGCCGCCTCGCCGAGGTCCACCGCCCGGTCGAGGTCCCCGATCTCCCGGTAGCAGCGGAGCAAGGCGATCACCGTCTTCACCCACCGCGCGCCGCCAGGCTGGGCCTGCTCCAGGAGCGGCTCGAGCACCCCGATGGCCTGCTGGAGGCGGCCTCCTGCCTCGAGGGCTGCCGCGCGGCCGGCACGCGCCTGCTCCTCGAGCTCGGGGTCCCCGGCCTCCCGCGCCGCGCGCTCCAGGTCGGCGAACTCGGACTCCGCCCGCGCCACCTCGCCGGCACCCAGCCGGTACTCGGCCTGTCGCAACCCCAGCCTGACCTGCTGGGTGCACTGGCTGTCCACGCCGGTCACGAGGTAGTCGACGGTCGTCCCGACCGCCTCCGCGAGGGCGGTGAGCAACGGCGGGCTGGGTTCGCGCTGGCCGGACTCGATGCGCGACAGGTAGCTCGCCGACACCCCGGCAGACCGCGCCAGCGCCTCCTGGCGGATGCCCTTGGCGACGCGCAGCTCGCGCAGTCGACGTCCCAGGCTGTTCGTCGGCACACGTTCCATCCGAGGTCCACCCCCACTCGGTCGTGGTCGTCCGCTCGGCCGGGTCCGGCCGAACCCCCACATTGTCATACAGAGTTGCCTCAACTTGACAGATGGGGAGCCCTCTGGCAACCGAGGCCCGTGTCGGCGGACCGTCGCGGCGTGCCCGGCGAGCCGGTCGACCCGTCTGCGGGTGGGGGGCGAGCAGGGGCCATCTTCCTGCATCCAACCTGAAATGATCTGGTGGAGACGATGGGATTCGAACCCACGACCTCCTGCGTGCAAAGCAGGCGCTCTAGCCAACTGAGCTACGTCCCCTGCTCCCCGTCTCCGGGGACGCCACATCCTACGGCCCGGCTACGGGCAGCTCCGGCGCGCAGAAGGAGCTCAGGAGCCTGGCGGCCGGTCCGGATGGGGCGGGATCCGCAGCAGGAGGTCGAGTGTCCGGTTCGCCTCGGCCTTTCCCTTGTCGGCCCCTGCGACCGACTCGATCGCCTCGATGATCTCGCTGCCGATCAGCTCCCGGCGGTCGATCAGCGCATCGGCGAGCGCGTGCACCACGGCACGGTGCCGCCGGAGCACCGCCTCGCTGTCCGCGTAGGCCTCTTGCAGCAGCTTCTCGGCGTCGGCCCGCATCTGGTGGTCGCCCAGCACGCTCGAGACGAGCCCGCCGCTCAGGGGGCCTGCGGCGTCGTCAGCCGCCATGGAGACGACGGACTTGCCGAACCCGAAGGCGCCGACCATCTGGGCCGCGATCCGGGTTGCCGCGACGAGGTCGCCTGCGGGTCCGGAGCTCACCTCGCCGAAGAAGAGCTGCTCGGAGGCCTTGCCCGCCATCGCGATCCGGAGCAGGACCTCGTACTCCCCCTTGGTTCGGGTGAACCGCTCTTCGGCATCGGAGTGGGCGAGCATGCCGAGGGAGTCGCGACGCTTCACGATGCTCAGCACGTCGAGCCTGCGCCCCTCGCCGAGGAAGTAGGCGACGGTCGCGTGGCCGGCTTCGTGGAAGGCGACGCGCCGGAGCTCCTCTTCGGTGTAGACGGCGGCGGTGTCCTTCTCGCCCGTCTCGAACTCGACCTTCGCCTCGGTCAGGTCCTGGAGCGTGAGGCCGACCCGCCCCTTCATCAGCGCGAGCGGGAGCGCTGTGTTGATGATGTGCGAGATGGCGACGGGCGAGTAACCGGCGGTCATCCCGGCTACACGGTCGGCTGCCTCGTCGAGGTCCATGGCCGGATCGCACGCGACACGGGCGAGGTAGTAGCGGGCGATCTCCGCCCGAGCCGCCCGCGAGGGCAGGGAGAAGTGGATGGAGCGGTCGAAGCGTCCCGGGCGCAGGAGCGCGGGGTCGAGGCTGTCCGCCCTGTTCGTCGCCGCGACGACCAGCACGTTCGGGACGGTCACCGGCTTCGGGGCGATTCGGAGCGCGGGCGGGAGGAAGCGGTTCAGGGGCTCGACGACGAGGCGCCGCAGCACCCTGCGCGCCCGGCGAGGCTGGTCGAAGGACTGCATCTCGGTGAGCAGCGTGTTCACCACTCCCGCCAGTCCCTCCCCCCTGGGCCCGCCCATGCCGCTGCGTGCAGCACCGATCGCGTCGAGCTCGTCGATGTACCCGATCGCCCCCCCTTCGCTCACCGCGTAGCTGCGCAGGGCGCGGAAGAAGCTGCGGATCTTGCGGCCGGTCATGCCGTAGAACTGGGACTGGAACGACGTGGCGGAGACGAAGAGGAACGGGACGTCTGCCTCCCGCGCCATCGCCTTGGCGAGGTACGTCTTGCCGGTCCCGGGAGGTCCCTCGAACAGGATCCCCCTTCGCGGGAGCCCACCGAGCTCCTTGAAGCGCTTGTACCCGAGGAACAGGTTGAGGGTCTTCACCACCTCGTGCTTCACGTTGTCGACGCCGACGACGTCCTCCAGCCCGACGTCGATGTCGCCGGGCCTGAAGAGCGTGTGCGGGGAGGCACCCCCGCCGACGAACTGCGCACCGAGGAGCAGTGCCAGCAGGCCGACGAGCAGCAGCGCCGGCAAGTAGCGGGCGACTGTGGCCCCGACGCTCGGGAGCGGGACGAGCGGTCGACCGGAGATCTCGCGCCACAGGACCCACCCGAAGACGACGAGCAGCACCCCGACGAGCTTGCGGAGGCGGCGGCGGCGGTGCTGCTCTCGGACGGCGGCCACGTCGCCCTGCTCGCCGAGCACCTCCGAGCCGACCAGCCTCTGGAAGCTCGACACGTTGGTGTTGCGGTCTTCCACTGAACCTCGGCTTTCCGTCGCCGGCCACCGGCCCTGCAGTCGCTCGACGAGGACCGCGTCCGGCGTGTCCGCGGGCCGTCGCAAGGGAGGACGGGCTCTCGAGCCTACCTGCGCCTACCGGCGTCGCGCGGCCGTCACGTCGCGCGCCGGTACGCCCGCACCGCCAGCGGCACGAAGACGGCGACGATGCCGGCCAGCCACGCCGCGCTCTGCCAGGCATGGAGCGCGAGCGGTCCACCCAGGGCGAGGTTGCGGAGCTCGTCGATCACGATCGTGACCGGCTGGTTCTTCGCGAACGCCTGCAGCCATCCCGGCATGGACCCGACCGGCACGAAGGCATTGCTCACGAACGTGAGGGGGAAGAGCCAGACGAGCCCGAAGGAGCTCACGGACTCCTCGTCCTTGATGGCGAGACCGAGAAAGGCGCTGACGGTGCAGATGGTCACGCCGAACGCGATGCCGAGGGCCATCATCCCCACGGCGGGTAGTGGGCCGTCTTGGAAGCGGAACCCGACCGCGTAGCCCACGCCGAGGATCACGAGCAGGGTGACCGTGATGCGGAGCGTGTCCGCCGTCAGCCGACCCAGGAGCACGGCGGAGCGCGCCATCGGCATCGCCCTGAAGCGGTCGATCACCCCCTTCTGCAGCTGTCGGGACAGTGCGATCGCCGTCCCGAACGAGGCGAAGGCAGCAGACTGGGCGATGATGCCCGGCATGAGGAAGTCGACGTAACCGCCGGGCACCTTGACCGGGATCGCTCCGCCGAAGACGTAGCGGAACAGCAGCACGAACATCATCGGCTGGATGATCGTGAAGAAGATGAAGGCCGGGTTGCGCACCCAGATGAGCAGGTCCCTGCGGGTCAGCGCGGCCGTGTCGCCCACCGCGAGCACGAGGCGCCGCCCCGGCGGGACGTTGGGGACGTCGATCGCGCGGAGGGCGGGAACGGTCGCGCTCGGCGCGGTCACGAGGCCCTCCGGCGTGCACGCCTCCCGCGCCCGGCAGGCTCGGCCGGCTCTCCGTCCTCTTCGGTGGAGTGCCCCGTCAGCGAGAGGAACACGTCGTCGAGCGACGGGCGGCGGATGCCGAGACCCTGGGGTCTGACCCCGAGCCCGTCCAGGAGCCGCACGGTCTCGACGAGCGCTTGCGACCCCTGCTCGCCGACGGGGAGGCTGACGAGGCCCGTCTCGTCGTCGACGTGGGGATCCCCCACCGACAGTCCTCCGAGCGCCCCGAGCACCGCTCGGCGCTGCTCGGCCTCGGGCACCACGAACTCGACGACGTCGCCCCCGACCCGGTTCTTGAGCTCCGTGGAGGTGCCCGCGGCGATGACGGTGCCCCGGTCGATGACGACGATCTCGTCGGCGAGGGCGTCTGCCTCCTCGAGGTACTGGGTCGTGAGGAGGAGCGTCGAGCCCGAGGCGACCATCTCCCGGATGACCTCCCACATGGCGAGGCGGCTCCGCGGGTCGAGCCCGGTCGTCGGCTCGTCCAGGAAGACCACCTGGGGGTGCGCGACCAGGCTCAGCGCGAGGTCGAGCCTGCGCTGCATGCCTCCCGAGTACCCCTTGGTCGGACGGTCGGCTGCCTCCAGCAGGTCGAAGCGCTCGAGCAGCTCGTCCGCACGGCGGCGGCGGGTGGCAGGGTCGAGGTGGTAGAGCCGGCCCATGATCTCGAGGTTCTCCCGGCCGGTGAGCTCCTCTTGGATCGCGGTGGACTGGCCCGCAAGGCCGATGACCTCGCGCACGGCGGCGGGAGCCCTCGACACGTCCCGGCCCTCGACGAGCGCGCGGCCCCGATCGGGACGCAGGAGGGTGGTCAGGATCTTGACCGCGGTGGTCTTTCCGGCTCCGTTGGGACCGAGGACGCCGAGCACCTTCCCGCGCTCGACCTCGAGGCTGATCCCGCGCAGCGCCCGTACCTCGCCGAAGGACTTGTGGACGTCCTCGACGAAGATCGCGGGGCCGTCCCACTCGCCCCTGTGCCGCCGCGCGCCGGTCGCGCGAGGTTCGCCGACACCGCCGGGCTGTGGCGCGACGTGCAGCGCGTCGACGGCACCTGCGGTCCCGTGCTCCACGATCGATCCCTCCATGTCCGGTGGGTGGCACTCGCGGCCAGTGCGGCGAGCCGTCCCAAGCCCAGCAGGGCGGACGGCCGCTGGCAGCACCGCGACGCGGCCCGGCGGTGGCACCGGCTGCTGGCACGAAGCACTGGGGAGACGCCCTCGACCACCGCCTCGTCAAGGATACCTTGACACGGGGCTCCTGTCAAGCAAAACTTGACACATGGGCAGTCCCACGGATGCGGGCCCTCGCAAGGTGCCCCCCCTGCTGGTCCAGACGTGGGAGACCGCGACCGGCGACCCGGACCCCCTCGTCGCGCTCGGTGCCACGCGAGCCCTCGGCGCCTTGCTGGCCACCTGGGAGGCGAAGCTGGCCTCCGAGGCGGTGTCGTCGGGGGCCACGTGGGAGGCCGTCGGAAGCTCGGTGGGTGTGAGCAGGCAGGCGGCGTGGGAGCGCTTCCACCACGACGTCGAGGACTTCCGCCGCCAGGTGAAGGACGCGGCCCGTACCCTCAAGGAGCGCCAACGGGAGGAGTGGAAGGAGTTCCGTGACGACGTCAGGCGAAGGGCGCGCGGTGGCCGCGGGCACCTCCGCTGAGCGCGCGGGCACTCGCGGCGGTCGCCGTCGCGGCGAAGGACGTGAGGACGCGGTACCAGGAGGCGTCGTCCACGACCTCCCGTCGGACTTGCGTTCGGCGCTCGTCGCTGCCTCGAGGGCCCTCAGCGCGTGGGAAGACATCACTCCTCTCGCGCGCAACGAGTTCATCTGCTGGGTCGAGAACGCCAAGCAGGCAACGACCCGGGCGCGCCGTGTCCGCCGCACGGTCGAAGAGCTGGAGGACGGGATGCGCCGTCCGTGCTGCTGGCCCGGCTGCACCCACAGGGAGCGCACCGGGAAGCCGTAGCAGCCCCGGGTGTCGCAGCCCCGGTCCGTCAGCCTGCACTCGCGAGGCGTGTGAGGGTCTCGGCGATGTCGGCCTCCGTCGTGCGCGGGTTGATGGTGCAGAGGCGCAGGACGGGCCTGCCGCGAAGCGTCGTGCTGCTGACCGCGGCGAACCCTTCCTCGGTTACCCGGGATGCAGCCTGCGCGCAGTCCTCGACATGCGCGCCGCGGCGGACGAAGGTCACGATGCCGAGCTGCGCCGGGGTCACGACCTCCCAGCGTTCGTCGGACTCGAGCAGGCCCTGGGCCAGCTCGGCCAGTTCGATCCCCCGTGCGATCGCCGCCCGGATGCGCGCGAGCCCGTAGGTGCGGAAGGTCATCCACACCTTGACGGCGCGCGCACGCCGGGTCAGCTCCAGGCTGCGGTCGCGCAGGTCCACCTCGGCGTGCCGGGCGGTCACGTCGGCGAGGTACTCGGGGGTCATGGTGAAGGCGGCCTCGAGCGCGCCCGGACGTCTGACCAGCACCGAGCCCACGTCGTAGGGCTGGAAGAGCCACTTGTGGGGATCGAGCACGACCGAGTCCGCTCTCTCGATGCCTGCCAGTGCCGCACGTCCCTTGGGGCACAGCGCGGCCGGCGCCCCGTAGGCACCGTCCACGTGGAGCCACAGGTGCTCCTCTTGGCAGAGGTCGGCGAGCTCGGGAAGGGGGTCGACGGCACCGGTGTTCGTGCTGCCCGCGCTCGCGACGACGATCTCGGGGCGACGGCCCGCGAGCCGGTCCGCCTGCACCGCCTCGGCCAGCGCTGCGACGGGCATCCGGAAGCGCTCGTCGGTCTCGATGATCCTCACGTCGCCGGTCCGGTACCCCATGGCGAAGAGCGCCCTGCGGACCGAGGCGTGGGTCTGGTCGGACAGGTACACGACGCCCCTCTCCCCCGCCTTGGCTGCGGCGGCGTTGGTTCCGGCGGCGTTGGCTGCGGCGGCGTGGCGTGCGGCGATGAGCCCCGTCGCATTGGCGAGCGAGCCACCGCTCGTCAGCACCCCTTCGGTGCCCTCGGGCATCCCGAGGAGGTCGCGGAGCCAGTCGACGACGACGAGCTCCACCGCGGTCGTCCCCGCACCGCCGAGCCAGGACGCCGCCATCGAGTTGAACCCGGTCGCGAGCCACTCTCCGAGCACGCCGGCGAAGGACGAAGGTCCTGGGACGCGGGCGAAGAACCGGGGGTGGTCTCCGTGCTGCATGTTGGCGAGCACGACGTCCACGAGGGTCTCCAACGCCCCGAGCGGGTCGCCGGGGTGCTCGGGCGGGGGACCTCCGAGGATGCGAGCGAGCTCGGCAGGGTCCCGGACCGAGATGACCGGGTCCCGCTCCCCGTGCTCGAAGTGGTCGACCACGCGGTCGACCACCCAATGGGCCAGACGGCGCATGTCGTCGGCCTCCATGCCGAGGGTGTCCGCCCGATGCGGTCCGTCGCTGTCCACCCTCGGCCTCCCCTCCTCGTGCATGCTCACCCGGGCGCGGTGCGGAGGTCTTGGATCGGCCCTCCTGGCACAACGGTAGCGAAACCGCCTCCGACTGCGACGACGCGAAGTTAGGAGACGACGGCCCGCAAGCCGTCACCTGTCGTGGACACATCGCGCGGGCACGTCCTCACACAAGGGCCAGCGATACCGCGGCCCGCGCCCGGTGCACCGCAACCCCGTCCGATCACCGCGATTTGCTCGTCCCAGCCCTTTGGTCGGCATCTGGGACGAATGCGACCCCGTCGATCTCGATCAGCGCACCCTCGACGATCAGGTCCGCGACGCCGATCGCCGTGCTCGCGGGCAGGGTTTGCCCGAACACTTGGCCACGGACCTCATTGTAGGTGTCGTACTCGTCGAGAGCGGTGAGGTAGGCCGTCAGCTTCACGACGTGCTCGGGTCCGCCGCCTGCCTCGGCGAGCGAGCCGAGCAACTGGTCCAGGGCACTTCGTGCCTGTGCCCTGAGTCCGCCCGGCACGACGGCGCCGGATCCGTCGGTTCCCATCCTTCCGGAGAGGTAGACCCAGGTTCCGGCCCCGTTCACTCGCAAGGAACTGCTGAAGCTCCTGCCAGCAGGGCCTGGCGACCGTTCGGCGGTCATCGGCACACCCCTTTTCTCGTGGCTACGAAACGAGCTGGGCTCGTGTTCACGACTCGTCGTCTCTGGACGCGAGCAGCTCCAACTTGTCCATCGCCGCTGCGAACGCGACCCGCTCGGCGTCGAACGGCGCCCGACCGAGACCGGCCCTCCAGAACTTGGGCAGCACGGACTCCAGCCGTTGGTAGCCCTCCTCGACCTCTGCGGGGACGTCGTGGTCGTACCACGTCCGGTAGTCCCCGTACCCGTGGTCGTAGTTCCAATCGGGGGTGTGGAAGAGCCGACCGGTCACAGGGGGCTTCTCGGCGGGTTGCGCGGCGAGGAACAGGACGAGCGGCAGCATGTGCTCGCACACGAGGGGTCGCATGAAGTAGACCCCCCCTCCGCTCTCGGTGAATGCGCGGGCGGTGGCGTCGAACCAGGAGGCTCTCGTGTGTCCCGGCATGATCGCGTTCACGGCGATTCCTTCGTTGAAGAGCTCTTGCGCGAGGTAGAACGTCGCCGTCGTGAGCGCGGACTTCGTGGCCTGGTAGGGCATCTCGGTGGTCCACGGTCGCGCTCCGTAGTAGGCACCTCCGTTCGAGGTCATGAGCACGCCGCTGCTCACGATGTTCATGATGCTCCCACTACCGGACTCGAGCATGGGGCGCACGAAGCGCCGGGTCACCTTGATCGTGCCGAAGACGTTCACCTTGAACATGGCTTCCCAGTCGCTGTCCTTGGTGTCGAGGAGTTTCACGTGCCCGAGCGGTGCGAAGAGCGTCTCGGAGACCAGCCCGGCGTTGTTCACCAGGATGTCGACCCTGCCGAACCTCTCCATCGTCGCGTCGTAGAGCCTGTCGAGGTCGGTGTCCTCGGTGATGTCGGCGTCGAAGGGCATCGAGTGCTGGCCGTGCTCGAGCGCCTTGCGATACTCCTCCGAACCGCCCCACGTCTTGTCCGCGCTCACCACTGCAGCCCCGGAGCGGAGCAGCCCGTCGGCCATGGAGCGGCCGATGCCCCTGGCCGCCCCCGTCACCACGGCGACACGGCCCTCGAGCGACGGCCCGAATCGCCCGATGGCAGCTTCCACATGCGCGCGCTGCCGGCGTCGTAGCTCCTCGGCGATCTCAGTCACAATCGGTCCTCCTCCTTCTCCTTGATTCGGTCTCTTCGACGCATCGGCCTCTTCGACGCTTCGTGTGGTCTCACCTGACATCAGGCATGCCCGCGCTCCTAGAAGAAGATCGACACACCGCGCGGCAGGATGGTCGCGTCGAGGTGGATGGTCCTCCGGCAGATCCGCCAGTCGTCGTCTACGCGACGAACTCGGTCGTGCCGACGGCCAACCCACCACGCCTCGTCCCGCAGCTTGCGAGCCTGCCGGACGACGAAGCTGCTCTTCACCGGGACCTCGTCGCCTTCCTCCTCGCCGATCAGGACATTGGTGACGATGTGGCAGGTCATCGACACCGGGGTCTCCACGTGCGAGAACCCGGTCTCGTCCTTTGCCACCCGTGCCATGAGGGTGTGCTTGTCGTCCTTGATGATCGGGTGGCCGGCCGGGGGCACCTTCCCCTGGACGTGCTCGGTCAGCGGCATGAGGTACTCGATGTCGTCGGTGAGGAGGTCGAGCCACTCCTTGAACCTCCGTTCGTCGAGGAGGTGCGCCTCACGGGCCAGCA
>Ga0209061_1001503_pt1 | contig 38076 bp, 34 predicted proteins | sample Coa_R1_10_FD_187157 | JGI IMG/M metagenome (GOLD analysis project Ga0209061, IMG submission 187157) | Surface soil microbial communities from Centralia Pennsylvania, which are recovering from an underground coalmine fire - Coalmine... | ecosystem: Environmental > Terrestrial > Soil >... | reverse complement strand
CAGGCCGGAGACGTCCTGAATACCACCGGCGCTGATAACGGTTCCGCTCGCATTGCCGCCGGCTGAGATCACCTCCGTCCCGCCGGCCAAAACCGTTCCGCTCGCCGACCCGCCGGAAGAGACCATATCCTTGCCGCCGAAGTTGACGATGCTGCCACTCGCAACCCCGCCGGGAAGGATGATCTCTTGACCGCCAGAATTGACCGTGGTCCCGCTCGCCAGGCCGGAGACGTCCTGAATACCGCCCGCGTCGATGACCGACCCGCTCGCATTGCCGCCGGCAGAGACGACCTCCGTCCCGCCGGAACTGATCACGGTACCGCTGGCCACGCCGCCGAAGAACACATTCTCAAAGCCGCCGGCGCTGACCACGGCGCCGCTAGCCACGCCGCCGGAAAAAATCGTATCACTGCCGCCAGCCTCGATGAGGCCGCTGATCAGGGACCCGTAATCGTTGATTGTTCCGCCGGAATTCACCGTGCCGCTGGCCGTTCCGCCCGAGTCCACAAACTCCAGGCCGCCGGAGCTGACCACGGTGCCGATAGCCATGCCGCCCGCGGACACAACCTCTCCCCCACCGTCGAATAGCACGGTGCCGCTGGCCACGCCATATACATCCTGAGAGCCGCCGGAGCTGACCACGGTGCCGCTGGCCACGCCGCCCCAGTACACAACTTGTTCGCCGCCGGAGCTAACCACGGTGCCGTTGGCGACGCCGCCCGACAACACATTCTCAACGCCGTAGCTGACCCTAGTGACGTAGGTCTCGCCGCCCGAGAACACATCCTCAAAGCCGCCGGAGCTGACCACGGTGCCGCTGGCCACGCCGCCCGACTCCACTTCCTCAATGCCGCCGTAGCTGACCACGGTGCCGCTGGCCAAAGCACCTGTTTCCGCAATAACTTGCTCGCCGCGGTAGCCGACCACGGTGCCGCTGGCCAGAGCACCTGAGTAGATAATTTCGTAGCCGCCGCTGCTGACTATGGCGGCGATCGTCAGGCCATAAACCTTCTGCCAGCCAAGCGCGCTGATAACGGTTCCGCTCGCGCTGCCGCCGGCAGCGACGTTCTCCGTCCCGCCGCCGCGCACCACCGTGCCGTCGTCTTCTCCTCCGGAGAGGATCGTGGCGGTGCCCCCGGCCGAGATGATGCTGCTGATCAGAGACCCGTAATCGTTGATTGTTCCGCGGGAATCGAACGTTCCGATTGCTACACCGCCCGCCTCTACATACTGGAGACCGCCGGAGCCAACCAGAGTACCGCTGGCCGTGCCGCCTGAAGAGACAATCTCCTCGCCGCCGGCGCTGATCACGGTGCCGCTGGCCACGCCACCCGATAACACCCTCTCAGCGCCGCCGACCACATCGGTGTCGATGGCCACGCCGCCTGAGGATACAATCTCAAAGCCGCCGGCGCTGATCACGGTGCCGCTGGCCACGCCGCCCAAGCCCACACCGTCATAGCCGCCGGCGCTGATCACGGTGCCGCTGGCAAAGCCGCTCGAGGAGACAATCTCCTCGCCGCCGCTGAACACCCGCGTAAATATGGCTAGGCCGCCCGAGGAGACAATCTCCTCGCCGCCGGAGCTGACCACGGTGCTGAAGGCTAGGCCGCCCGAAGCGACAATCTCCTCGCCGAAGGCACTGACCACAGCGCTGATGGCTAGGCCGCCCGAAAAAATCGTGGCGCTGCCAAATGAGCCGTTAGATCCTTCGAGGACAAAACCGCTGATCAGGAACCCCGAATCGTTGATTGTCCCGCCGGAATCCGTGATGTTCACCGCCGAGCCGCCGGAGGAAATGTTCATCACATCGCCGCTGCTCATCACAATGCCGGAAGAAGTCTGGCCGGAGCTGACGGTGTAAGTGGTCATAAGCGTTCCTCCGATGGTCTAGCGCTCGGCTTGGCGCCGAGCGGCCAAGTGTGCAGCTCCGAACCCCGGAATGCGCCGAATGGCCGCTTTCACATGCTCCGCGGTGATCAGCCGCGTGCATTCAAACTGCCGCGGCGTGGCAAACGCGTTCTTTGCTTTTATGAAGACGCCGGCGCCGTGGATCAGCGCTGCTTTGGTCTCGGTCTCGAAGAAGATATTGCCCGTATGAAGGGCAGAAAGCCGCACCCACCATTTCCCCGCCGGCGCACTGCCGAGGGGCCTTTCGGACGACCCGCTCCTGCTGCCCTTCGCGGCCACGGCCGTCGAGGCGATGGGGTGATCTGACGTTCTCGGCCCCCTCCTTCCGCAACCGTTTTACATAAAAAAATCGCTGATTTCCCGTCAAGTAATTACAAATTACCACGGCATCAAATCATCGTGAACAAATCATCGTGAACGTTCTCGCGGCTCGCCCCTCAAGCCGCCCGCCACCCCTCAGACCCAAATGCGTCGCGTTCCCCGCCCAAGCAAGGCAAGAGATGCCTTGCCCTCAAGCACGGCTCTCGCTATGTTTGTGGCGGAAGTTGCGAGCCGTTCGCAACTACAGAGCCGCTTCGAGGGACGCATGGGCAACGATTACAGCCAAATCGCACGGCGTTGCGAGCGCGCGGTGGTCACCGCTTATCGCGACCTCCGCGAGCACGGCCTCTCCGATCTTGAGGCTTTCACCGCCTGCACCACGCTCTATCGGATCCATCACCCCGAAGCTTCCATCAGCGAAGCCCGCCGCTTGGTGGCGGAGTGGATCGACCACCACGTGGTGCGGCATGCCACCGGCCCCACACCCGGCTGCAACTGCCCGGCCGATGAACCGAACCCCTAAACTCCCGAAGATTTAACCCTTAAAAATTTATTCCGCCGCGGCGGTGCGGTGCTCCTGAAGCCGCGGCATCAGTTCGACGAGATTGCACGGGCGATGGCGCGCATCGAGCTGCCAGACCAGGATCTCGTCCCAAGCATCTTTCACCGCGTTCGGGCTGCCCGGCAGCGCGAACAGATAAGTGCCTCCAGCCACACCCCCGAGCGCACGGGATTGCATGGTGGAGGTGCCGATCTTTTGGTAGCTCAGCATCCGGAAGAGCTCGCCAAATCCCTCGATACGCTTTTCCATGACGCGTTCGAAGGCCTCGGGCGTCACATCCCGCCCGGTAATGCCGGTTCCGCCGGTGGTAATTATTACGTCCACCTCGGGGTCGCTGATCCAGGCGCGGAGCTTGGCCTCAATCGCTGCGATCTCGTCGCGAACGATGCCGCGCGCGACCAGCCGATGCCCGGCCTTGGCAATCCGTTCGGCCAACGCATCGCCGGACGTGTCGGTGGCTGCGGTGCGTGAATCCGAAATCGTGAGAATGGCGATATTAACGGGGACAAAGGCTTTGGTTTCGTCGATTCGGGCCATGGCAAAACCTCGCTCATGCATGCGCTCAGGCGCACACACACGCCTGCGCACTGAGGTTAGTGGTACGCCGTTTTTTGCACCGCCGCGCGCTTGCTGCCGGGTCGCATTTCGGCAGAAAGCTGCGGGAAGCGGCCTTCGGCAAGCGCCTCCAGGCTCGGCGCGGAAAGCCCGAGCCGTGCCGCATAGAGCCAAGTATAGACAAGGACACGCTGAAGATAAAGGCGGGTTTGCTCGGCCGGAATGGCTTCGATGAAGAGCAACGGGTCGCCCTTGTCTCGGATGGCCGCGGCCCAATGCGCAAACGCGCTCGGCCCGGCATTATAGCTTCCCAAAAGCCGCAGCAAATCGCCCCGAACGTCCGAAAGCCCGGCGAGGTGCAGCAAGTATCGTTGCCCAAGCTCCAGATTCACCGCCGGATCCCGCAAAAGCGGTCGCGCGGCTTGGGTTTTGCTCATGCTTGCCAGAAACTCCGCGGTCAGCGGCCGGATCTGAAGCAGCCCCTGCGCGCCCTTGGGAGAGGTTGCAGAGGCGTCGAAATTCGATTCAAGCCGAGCCAGCGCGTAAATCAGAGCGGGGTTGAGGCAAAAGCCGCTGCGGGGCGCAAGATGCGGCACGGGCAGGGCGGAAATTTCCTGGACGGTTACCGGCCCATCGCCGCCGCGCTGCACGAGGGGGCCGAATTCCGCCGTAACATCAAAAAGCTCGGCCGCCTCCGCCACACGTAGCACCGCGCCTTGAAGCCCGGGCGTGTTTTGGCTGCGGGTCAGCAATTGGCGAAGTTCCGCACCGGCACGCTTGCTCTGGTGGATTTGCAAGAGGGCAAAGGCGCGGCTTCCTTCCTCGGTGGCTGCAATTGCCTCGACATCGGCTTCTCCGAGCACGCCGAAGCCGCGGGCGGAGTGCAGCCGTTTCAGAAGACGCGCGGCCAGAATACCGTAAAAGCTTCGCGGCACCGAGGCGGCGCGTTCCAGGCGAACCCGGGCCCCCTCCGCATCGTGCATCACCCGATGCGCGCGCGCAGCCCAGAAGTTTCCGGCGGCCACAAGCGCTTTCGGAGCGTTCACACTGCCGGCAGCCGCATCAAACCAGCGCGCGGCTTCGGCAGGGCGATCTTCGCGCCAGGCGACAAGTCCCGCGACATAGGCCGCAAGCCCTACCTCTCCGCGGCTTTGGTGCCATGCCGCAACGGCCAGCGCGCGTGCGGTGGCGTCTTTGTTGGCGGCGAAGGCCGCGCGCGCCAGCTCTGCGCGCAGCGTCGCGCCGTAAAGCGGCGTCAGGCCCTTTGTGCGTGCCAAAAGCCGCAAAGCCCGGCCGGGATTCCCGTCACGGGAAAAAATGCGCACGGTTTGGTCCAAAGCGGGGTTGCGTGGAAAAGACGGCCCGAACGCATCTTCGATCACCGCCATGCTTTCGGAAGCGGCGGGGCTCGCTGCCGTCGCTTGAGGCTGCGAAGGCGGCGCTGCGGTGTGCGGCTGGCGGCGCAGCAGCAGCGCACGAATGGCCGGCGCGTCCGGAAGGGTGGGGTAGCGGTTCAGCCAATCCGTCAATTCTTCGATACTGGCCCGATAATGCGGGTTCAAGAACCGATCGGCGAGCACGTGGCCAAAAAGCCCGGCGCCAAGCGGGGAATGGATATCCAACCCTTCCGACTCGCGCACCGCGGCCGCGATATCGCCGCGCGCCTGCAACGCAAACACCCGCTGGAACCGCACCGCCATCCCCGGCTCCAAGGGCTGCGGCAGCATCACCTCTGTTCTGCCGTCGGGCGAGACGCGCGGCAGCGCAAAAGCGGTATCATCCGCCTCGGCATACGCTTTGGAAACCGTTGCCCCTGCGATGAAGGCGGCGCCGGCCAGAATGACGTGCGCGGCCGGAAAGTTCCAGAACGCGTGACCTATTCCTCGCATGAGCCAGCGCCCTAACGGGCAAGGGCGCCGTTGGCAATGCCTCAAGAATAAGAAAAGTTTAAAAAATAAGAAAAATTTTATTTAGAGAGTTTTTTGAGATCGGTCATTTTAATCAATTTTTTGTGAAAACACGATCGAGACGTAATTTTAACGTTATCAAGTCCGCCCATGCCTCCCGCTTCGCCCCCGGGGTGCGCAACAAATAGGCCGGATGATACATCGGCAGCGCCGGCACCGGATCTGCCAGAGAAGGAATGCGCACGTCCAGCCATTTTCCGCGCAAGCGGCGGATCCCGGCGTTGTTGCCGGTGATGGCTTTGGTTGCCAGCGCGCCAAGCAGCACCAAAAGCTTCGGCCGCACCAAGGCAATATGGCGCAACACAAACGGCAAACACAGCGTCACCTCGGCATCGGTGGGGTTGCGGTTGCCCGGCGGGCGCCAGGGAATAACGTTGGTAATCAAAAACTTACTCCGATCCAGGCCGATGCTGCGGAGCATCCGGTCAAGCAACTGCCCCGAAGGGCCGACGAAAGGCAGGCCGGCACGGTCTTCTTCGGCGCCTGGGGCTTCGCCGATGAACATCAGACCCGCTTCGGGGTTCCCGTCGGCAAAGACCAGATTGGTCGCGGCGGCGCGGAGCGTGCAGTCCTCGAAACCGGCGAGGGCAAGCCGGAGTTCCTCGAGAGTCTGCGCCGCGTTCGCGAGGGCTTCGGCGCGCGAGACCGCCCCGCCGCGAAACAAATCCGGCGCAAGCGCGAAAGAGGCGGGCGATGCAGGGATCGCGCTCGCGACGCTCGGCTGGGACGCCGGCGGCACGGCGCGCCCGCGTCGGTCCAGAGCCTGTTCGCACAGCGCTTCATCGGCTCCCCATTCCAGTTGCAGTTTCAGCGCCGACAACGCATCCGACATTTTCGCTCTCTCCACGCGTGGCCGATATTGCTCCGTTTGCGCATTGCTTTATAGCCAAACCTCCATAGCCAAAGGCAATGCAGCAAGGAGCTCTGGAGAATGAGTGAGCAAACGCCCGCGCGCGAGGTCATGGAGTTTGATGTCGTCGTGGTCGGCGCGGGGCCGGCCGGGCTTGCCGCGGCCATCCGGCTCAAGCAGTTGGAGCCGGAGCGGAGCGTCTGCGTGGTCGAGAAAGGCAGCGAGGTCGGGGCACATATCCTCTCCGGCGCGGTCATGGAACCCAGGGCTTTGAACGAGCTTCTGCCTGGCTGGAACCCGGAGGAGATTCCGCTTGCCACGCCTGCCCGGGACGATCGGTTTCTCTTGCTGACCGAAAAACGCGCGTTTCGTTTGCCCACGCCGCCGCAGATGCGGAACGAGGGCAACTATGTCGTCAGCCTCGGCAATGTCTGCCGCTGGCTTGCGCAAAAGGCGGAAGCCCTGGGCGTGGAGATTTATCCGGGATTTGCCGCGGCGGATTTTCTGGAAGAAGACGGCCGCGTGGTCGGCATTCTCACGGGCGATATGGGGGTGCGTAAGGATGGCACGCCGGGCCCGAACTATCAGCCGGGCATGGCGCTTCGCGCCGCTTACACGCTGGTTGCGGAAGGCTGCCGCGGGTCGCTGGCGAAGCGGCTCATCGGGCGGTTCGGGCTGGCAAAGGAGTCCGCGCCGCAAACCTACGCTCTGGGCGTTAAGGAATTGTGGGAAATTCCCCGCGAAAAACATACGCCGGGTTTGGTCATTCACACCATCGGCTGGCCGCTGGATTGGAAAACCTACGGCGGCTCGTTTATCTATCATTTCGGCGAAGGGCTGGTATCGCTCGGCTTCGTGGTGGGGCTTGATTACCGCAACCCGTGGCTTTCGCCGTTTGAGGAACTGCAGCGATTCAAGATCCATCCGGCCATCCGGACCATGTTCGAGGGCGGCCGGCGCATCGGTTACGGGGCGCGCGCCTTGGTAGAGGGCGGGCTGCAAGCCCTGCCGGGATTGACCTTTCCGGGCGGGCTTTTGATCGGCGATGCCGCCGGGTTTCTGAACGTGCCGAAAATCAAGGGCTCGCATGCGGCGATGAAATCCGGCATGATGGCGGCCGAAGCGGTGGCGGAGGCATTGCGTGGCGATCGCCCGGCCGAACTTTCCACCTATCCGGAGCGATTCCGCGCAAGCTGGCTTTGGCAGGAGCTTTATCAGGCGCGGAATATCCGCCCGGGCTTTGCCAAGTTTGGGCTATGGGGCGGGCTTTTGCACGCGGGGCTGGACACTTATGTCTTCCGCGGACGCGCGCCCTGGACGTTGCGGCATGCCCATCCCGACCACGCCACGCTGCTTCCCGCGGACAAAGCCACGCCCATTGCTTACCCGAAACCCGATGGCATACTCACATTCGATCGGTTGAGTTCGGTGTTTATCAGCAATGCCAACCATGAGGAGGATCAGCCTTGCCACTTGAAGCTTCGGGATCCTGCGCGTTGGTTTCCGGAGAATTGGCAACGTTTTCGAAGCCCGGAAAGTCGCTACTGCCCGGCAGGGGTCTACGAGGTGGTCGGGGCGGAAGAGGGAGCACCGAAATTACAAATCAATGCACCCAATTGCGTGCATTGCAAAACCTGCGACATAAAGGATCCCGGGCAAAACATCGATTGGGTTCCCCCCGAGGGCGGCGGCGGGCCCAATTATCCGGGCGGTATGTGAATTCTCGGGAAGAAAGCGAGGCGAAAGCGACTATTTTTACACGCAGCCGGCCGGGTGTCGGTGGGAGGAAAGTTTCCGAAACCTTTTACGGCGTGGCGAAACCCTGTAGGATTGAAAAATGATGCAAATGGTTTCTCGTCCGCGCGGCGTCCTTCTTGCAATCACGCTCCTGTCCGCCTGCGCGGCAAGGAATGCGGTGGACCCGCCGGATCCATCCAATTTGTATGGAGATTTCCTGATCGGCACCTATGCCGCCGATCACGATGATTTTGAAACCGCCGCCACCGCGCTGCTGGCCGCGCATGAAAAAGATCCGTCCAGCCAGGACATTCTGGAGCGCGCGTTTTTGGCGAGCCTCCTGGACGGGCAACCCGAAGCTTTGCGGCTTGCTCCCCAGCTTCCCCAGAATGCAACGGCCCAGTTGCTGCTTGCTAATGAAGCGGCCCGCGCCGGGGATTGGGACCGCGCCGCCGCGCGCTTCGATGCGCTGCCGCATGAAGGAGTAACCCAGCTGGTCCAGCCCTTGCTGGTGGCCTGGGCAGAGCAAGGCGCCGGCCGCACGGATGCGGCAGAGGCCACCCTGCGGCCCTATCTGGAACGCAGCCAATTGCGGGCGGTCTATCTGCTGCATGCGGCCTTGATCGCCGATGTTGCCGGCCGCGGCGCGGATGCCGAGCGATTTTACCAGGCTGCGGCGCAGCAATATGGCGGGCTCAATTTGCGGCTTGGGCAGCTTCTGGCAAGCTGGAAAGCCCGTCAGGGGCAAATGGCCGAGGCCACGAATATCCTCGAGGCGCTTGGGCGCACCGGCGATCCGATCGGCATTGTCGTTCCAACCCTGATGAAACACATCACCGCCCAGCCGATCGCAACGCCTACGGACGGAATGGCGGAGGCGTATCTTGCGCTCGGCGCCTCGTTGGTGCAACAAAACGAACGCGAATACTCCATGGTGCTGGCGCGGCTTGCTCTGGATTTGCGCCCCGATTTCACCGCCGCGCGGTTGTTGATGGCCGACAATTTTGCCGCCGCCAAGCATTTTCATGCGGCGCTCCATGCGCTCGCGCGTGTGCCGGAGAGCGACCCCTATTATCCGCTTGTGCAATTGCGCCGGGCTTCCTTCGAAAACCAGGCGGGTGAGAGCGAAGAAGCCATCGCGCTGCTGCACGAGCTGATTGCGGAATATCCCTCGCGCCCCGAAGCGGCGGCGGAGCTTGGCGATATTCTGCGCGAAAAGAACCGCTATGCGGAGGCCATCGCGGCCTATAATACCGCTATTTCCAGAATCGGCGAACCCCAGCCGGGGAATTGGGTGTTGTTCTTCGCCCGCGGGATCGCGTATGACCGCTCCCATGAGTGGGAAAAGGCGGAGGCCGATCTCAAAGAGGCGTTACGCCTTGCGCCCAATCAACCTTACGTGCTGAATTATCTCGCCTATTCTTGGGCCGAGCAAAGACGAAATCTCACCGAGGCGCGGCAGATGCTGGAAGCGGCGCTTCGCCAACGCTCCGACGACGGCGCCATTATCGATAGTCTCGGTTGGGTACTCTTCCGCCAAGGAGATATCCGAGGCGCGGTGCGCATGCTGGAACGGGCGGCAGAGCTGGAACCCGAGGATGCCACCATCAATGCCCATTTGGGTGATGCCTATTGGGCGGATGGAGCTAAGCTGCAGGCCGCGTATCAATGGCAACTGGCGCTGACGCTGAAGCCCGATCCCGAGGATATCCCCGCACTGAAAGCAAAGCTGCGGGAAGCACAACTTGCTTTAAGCGGGCAGACAGCGGCGAATGAACAGGCTCGCTAAGTGCTGAAGGATCAAGAGATTGCGAACGGAGCGGAGGAACCCGCGCCGGCGAAAGTCAATCTGTTTCTACACATTTTGGGAAAACGCGCCGACGGCTATCACCTGCTTGAGAGTTTGGTGGTCTTCGCCGCGGCGGCGGATACCTTAAGCCTCACCCAGGCCGAGACGCTTTCGCTGCAGGTCGCCGGACCCTTTGCCCAAGCGCTGGATGATTCCGAGAATTTGGTGTTGCGCGCCGTGAAGGCTTGGGGAGAACGTTCCGGAATCATTCCGAATGCGGCATTGAAGCTTGTGAAAAATCTTCCGGTTGCGGCCGGGCTTGGCGGAGGCTCGGCGGATGCCGCCGCTGCGCTGCGTTTGCTTGCACGCCGTTATGCCCCGCTTGCCAAGGCGGAGCTCTTTAAGGTTGCCCTCTCTCTCGGCGCCGATGTGCCGGTCTGTCTTCGCTCCCGCCCCGCCCGCATCTCCGGCGTGGGCGAGCACGTCGCAGAAGCCCCGAAACTTCCAACCTTCGGCTTGGTGCTTGCCAATCCCGGCATCAAGCTTGCCACCGCTTCGGTCTTTCGTGCCCATTCCTTGCCGCCGAGCGAGCCGGTAAGGCTTCCGCCTTTTTGGCTGAACGCGCGGAAGATGGCGGAGGATCTTCGGCCTTTGCGCAACGATCTGGAACAGGCGGCGTGCGCGCTTTGCCCGCCTATTGCCGAGGTTTTGGCCGCAATTGCGGCAACCGAAGGCTGCCTTCTTGCGCGCATGAGCGGCTCCGGGCCGACATGTTTCGGGCTTTATGAGCGCGCGGAACAAGCCAAGCGTGCGGCGGAACTTCTGCCCAAATCCTGGTGGCGATGGGGAGGGGCTTCCTTTAGTTGGGGAGAACAAGAAGAATGAATGCGTTTCGTAACAATGCGCTGAAGCAGCTTGAAGACGAAAGCATTGCAATTTTTCGGGAAGTTGCCGCAGAGGCAAGAAATCCCGTTATGCTTTACTCCATCGGCAAGGATTCCTCGGTGCTGTTGCATTTGGCGCGTAAGGCTTTCTATCCGGCGCCGTTACCCTTTCCGCTTTTGCATATCGATACGAAATGGAAATTTCGCGAGATGATTGCCTTTCGCGATCGCCTGCCGGAGCGGTACGGCGTTCGCGTCATCGTCTACACCAATGAGGAAGGGCTTCGCCAAGGTATCACTCCGTTTACCCACGATCCGACGACGTATACGCACATCATGAAAACGGAAGCCCTTAAGCAAGCGCTTGATCGTTACAAGTTCGATTTTGCCTTCGGCGGCGCGCGGCGCGATGAGGAAGCTTCGCGCGCGAAAGAGCGGATCATTTCGGTTCGCAACAGCAACCATGCCTGGGATCCGCGCAGGCAAAGACCGGAACTTTGGAATCTTTATAATACGCGTCTCGGCCCCGGTGAAACTGCGCGCGTCTTCCCCCTCTCCAACTGGACCGAACTCGATATCTGGCGCTATATTGCACAAGAAAATATCGAGGTGGTGCCGCTTTATTTCGCTTCCGAAAGGCCGGTGGTGGAACGGGACGGGACGTTGATCATGGTCGATGACGATCGGTTTCCCCTTGCGCCGGGCGAGGAAGTCAAACTGCAACGCGTGCGTTTTCGCACGCTCGGCTGCTACCCGTTGACCGGCGCGGTGCTCTCCGACGCTACAAGCCTTGCCGATATCATTCGCGAGACCGAAGAATCCCGCTTTTCCGAGCGAAGCGGGCGGGTTATCGATCACGACCAGCCGGCCTCCATGGAGCGCAAGAAGCGCGAAGGATATTTCTAAACCAGGCGAAACCGATAGCGGGAAAACTCATGGCGCGCCTGAAACAAAAAACCAAAACCCCGCCGGAGCGTGCAAAGTTCCCAAGAGTGCCGGAGCTACCCGAGCCGCGCTGGTGCATCGATTTTGCATACCTGCGCGACGGCAATCTTTTCATTATCGGCTGGCTTTTGGAGGGGGTGCGGAGCATCACGGCCATGGCGGCGGAGCTCGGCGCGGCCCGCTATGATTTGACGCACCATTTTTGCCGTCTCCCGCGCCCGGATGTGGCGCTTGTGCTTGGGCCGGAAGCGGCGTGCGGGCCGGAGCAATGCGGCTTAATGGCGCTGGCGCGCGTGGATGCGCGCCGTGTCGATGGCAAAGTCCTTGTGCTGCACCTCGCACTTTCAGACGGCAGCGCGCTTCGGTTGGAAGCCCCGCTTTCCGATGATTCCGAGATGTTCGCTTCGTTCACCCATCAATACCGGAACGAATTACGGCAAATGTTGGCGCGGCTTGCCCCCGCCGTTTCCGCACCGCTCGCAGCCGCGGCGTTCGCGGGCGAGGGGGCGAGGCTTTTGGTTCGACTGCCCCACGAAATCGAGCGGCATGTGCGGCTTTCCCTCGACGCCGCCGTTTTGCCCATTCCCGGCCGGCTTCTGCTTTTGGGTAAAATTGCAGATCCTGCCGGGGTGATCACCGTGCTTTCCGCCTTAGACCCTACCGGAGAGCCCTTCGTGCCGCAGTGGACATCGCGCGGGCGATTGCCGAACCCGAAACCTTGGGAAGAGGCGCTGGAGCGTTTTGTGCTTTTGGCGCGGATCCCACCCTACGAAACCGGAGAGGGCTGTGTCTTTACCGCTGCTTCGGAGGCCCGAGCCTGGCAACAACCCCTGCAGGATGCCTTTGCCGCCGACCACGGCATAGACGCGCTTGCCGAGGTGTTTGCCACTCTCGATGCGCCCACGCGCCTCACGGCGCTCGATTTGCTCGCGCAATCGAGCGCCGAAGAAGCCCTGACAGGAGAAGAAAGCGCCACGCTGCGCCGTTTGTGGCACGAGGCCATCGAGGATCTTCCCGAGCGGCTTTCCTCCCCCAGACGCGGATTGTTCATCTCGCCGGATCCCGCCTTTGCCATTCCGGGCCTTGGGGTATTGGTTCGCGGTTGGGCAACCTTCGATCCGGCGCTTTCTCTTTCGCTCACATTCTGCACCCCGGGTGGTATGCCCGTAGAGCTGATCGGCGCATGGCATCGTCATCCGCGGTTTGACGCGCGGGCGGAGCTTCTCAAAGCCGGCGCCGCGCAACCCGACGACGAGGCAGGCTTCATCGCTTTGGTCCGCGTGCCGGCGGCTGCTCAGGCCGCTTGCGGGTATCTCCTTGTGCGGCAGGGGACAACGCGGGAAGCCTATCTTCGAGTGCCGATTGAGCCGTTGCCTGCGGAGCCCCGCCTGGCCGCCCAGGCGTTGATGGATGCCCTGCCGTTTTCCTTGCGCGAGGTCCGCACGGCATTGGCCGATCACTTAGCACCGGCCCTGGCTGCTGTCTGGCCGCCGAAAGCCGCGGCGCCGGTGGCCCCGATGGTGTTTTCCCCCTCTCGCGCGCAAGCGGAAATCACCGTCTCCTTCATTATTCGCGTGGCGGAAGAACCCGAGCGGATTGCGCGCCAGCTCGCCGCCTTTGCCGATGACGCTGACCTTCATCGGGCCGAGATGCTCTACGTGATCGATAACCCGGCACTCTACGAGGCTGCCCTGCTGCTCTGTCAGGACCTGCCTTTGTTCGAAGAGCTCTCGTCGCGGCTGCTCTACGGCAAGCGGGTGCTCGGGCAGGCGGGGGCCTACAATCTCGGCGCAAATTTTGCCCGTGGGCGGTATCTTTTTCTGCTTGCCCCCGATGTCTTGCCGACCAAGCCGGGCTGGCTTTCCGAGATGCTTGCCGCTTATACCGCGTTGCCCAAAGCGGGTGCTTTGGGCCCTCGGCTTATCATGGACGGAGCCGACAACACCGAGCATCCGGCCGCGTTTCGCTTTCGCCGGCTTTCGGCCTGCGAGGGGCTATGGTCGGCAGAGCGAACCCTTCCCCCTTCCTCTGCCGAGGGCAGAAAACCCAAGCCGCTTCCGGTTCCCGCCCTTTCTGCCGCGGCGCTCTTGGTCGAGCGTGCGCGGTATGAAGAAGCCGGCGGGTTTACCGATGCCTATTGCGAGGATGCCTTCGCCGAAGCGGATTTCTGCCTGAAGCTCGCACAGCGCGGCCTTCGGCATTTTGTGCTGCCCGAGTTGGTGATGCAGAAGTCGCTTCCTTTCCCTACCTCTCTGCTTTCCACGGCCCGGCTGGTCAATATGTGGCGCTTCACCAATACCTGGGAGGCAAAACTTACGAGCATGCAGGAGCAAGGCACCCTAAGCCCTGAGGGAGCACGGCTACTCACGTAAGCATCATTGGTGCAGATAGAGATTCCGGGTCGCCTCACCCATCCTGTTTTCTCCAAGGTTTAGCCCGGCCTATTCTCGGGTCATGCAACAAAACCTGTTGGAGATTCTATCGCCGTCGGCCGAACTATCCAAATCTGGAGCTAAAAATGACCTGCTGACTCCACAGGCTATTCAAGAGCTGGGCCCTGAGTATTGAAATGCAAGAAGTCGTAGCGATCGACACCGACATACGATCCGCCAGGAATGCAGTGGTCATGGAAATCCCACAGTGTGCCGAGAAAACAACGAGCACGCCGACGCCGAACATCGAGCGGTCGCACTACCGTCCGGGCAATGCCGTTACGGTAAGGATACCGCACAGTATCGAAGAATTGGGCTGGACCCCCGAGGAGGCGTTGGAAACCTATCTTCGTTTGCGGACGTTTGCCGAAGACTGGGATGCCCCGGGCATGGAGGCTTACGATAATATAAGCGTGGCGATCAAGCGAGTGGACCCGGCGGGTCAAACGATGGGCCTACGCACGGACTCCGTGGTCGTGACGGACAACTTGGCCACGGTGTTGAATCGCGAAATCGACAAAACCATAGGGCACTGCCGGCTCATGCATCAGGTGGATCAGGCCTTGAAGCCGACGGTCGGGTTGAATCGAGGTTAAGCTCTGAAGGAACAAGACTTGCACCGCATCATTTGCACCTCCAATCCCTCGCGGATGAGCGCATGAATCACGGAAGTGCGAAGCTCAGCCTGCCGCCGGACATCCCGAACAAAATCACAAAAGCGAGCCCCGCCGCTGCCGTTGCGCTCCCGATCAGAAAGCGATCCGCGTAAGCCTTGCGTACCCCATGCGTCAACATTACTGCTCGCGCCCCGGCCGCTAAATGCGAAAGAACGAAAAACACGCCAAGGCCATAATGTGGTACCAAGCGAATATTCCAGGCGTCCTTGATCAAACCGGCCGGTGCGCCGGTTGCGAAACTCCAATCGGTATCAATGCCGAGATAGAGCCGCCCAAATACAAACACCGAATTCATATGGCCGAGCACATAAGCGGCAAGAAAAACACCGCTGCCGATCTGAAAACTGCGGAAGCGATCCATCGGCTGGGCACTCGCCCGCGTGGCGAGATAAACGCCGCTGCCGACCTGGAACAAAAACAGCGCAATCAGCAGTGGCTGCAACACTTCCTGCCGATAGACGCGGCGCACGGTCTTCATCACCGCGCGGTAGACCTCCGGCCCGGCCACGAACGTCAAATGATTCGCCAAATGGAGAGCAAGAAAAATCACCAGAATGCCGAGCGCCGATAGGCCGTGCGCTACGCGAAGGCCGGCAGGGGCAGGTTTGGCACCGGGCAGGGAGGCAATCTTGGTCTTGCTATCGGAGAATACCACCAACCCTGCCGCGGCCAGCCAGAACGCAGCCCAAAGCCAAAGCTCCGGCACCGGGTCTTTCAATATGTAGAGCTCGACGCCCAAAAACACGAACATCGGCGGCGCCGCCACGGCAAGCAGAGCCACCGCTCGCGCGCGCCTTTGTGCGAGACTCGGCTCTTGGATCTCCCCAAGCGAGATTGCGCTCAGCAGCGCGAGCATCGGCATTGCCAGGGCGAGGATCAGCAACAGCACGGCAAGCGCCGTCCGGAGAGCAGGGGCGGCCGCATGGCCGCTCACCAACGAGGTCACGCACGCGTGAAAAGCTTCCAGAATCAGCGGGTAAACCAGCGCGGCAAACGGCGGCACTACCAGCGGCAAGGCCGTCCGGGCCTCCAAGCCGCCGATGCGGTTTGAAAGAAGAGCACCGGACGGCCTTGATTCGCTCATCGGACTCTCCGAGAAGGTCTCGCTCGCACCTTCTCTCTTGAAGCGATTGCAATTTCCCCGCGGGGTCTATGTCTCCACGCGGTAATTCGGGGCTTCGCGGTCGATCGCCACATCATGCACGTGGCTCTCGCGAATCCCCGCGCTCGTCACCCGCCGGAACCGGGCATTGCGCTGCAGCTCGGCAATGGTGGCGCTGCCGGTATAGCCCATGCCGGCCTTCAGCCCGCCCACAAGCTGATGGAGCACCTGCGCCACCGGTCCTTTATAAGGAACCCGGCCCTCGATCCCCTCCGGCACCAACTTCAACGTATCGGTAATTTCCTGCTGGAAATAACGGTCCGCCGAACCGCGCGCCATCGCACCCAGACTGCCCATGCCGCGATAGGATTTATACGAGCGACCCTGATAGAGAAAGACTTCGCCGGGGGCTTCGTCGGTGCCGGCAAGCAGGCTTCCCACCATCACGCAATCGGCGCCCGCGCCGATCGCTTTCACAATATCGCCGGAATTGCGAATGCCGCCGTCGGCAATCGCGGGCACGCCGTGCGCGTGGCAGACGCGCGCCGTTTCCCACACCGCGGTAAACTGCGGCACGCCCACCCCGGCCACCACCCGCGTGGTGCAAATACTTCCCGGGCCGATGCCGATCTTGACCGCATCCGCCCCGGCTTCGATCAAGGCCAACGCGGCCTCCGGCGTTGCCACATTGCCGCCGATCACATCCGCCGCGTTGGTCAGCTTCTTAATCGCCGCCACGGTGGCCAGCACCGCCGCCGAATGGCCGTGCGCGGTATCCACCACGAGCACGTCCACCTCGGCTTCCAGCAACGCCCGGGCGCGCTCAATCCCGGCTTCTCCCACCCCAACCGCCGCCGCCACGCGCAGCCGGCCCAACTCGTCCTTGTTCGCCAGCGGGTGCTTCTCGGCCTTGTCCATATCTTTCACGGTGATCAGGCCGATGCAGCGATAGGCCTCATCCACCACCAAAAGCTTCTCGATCCGGTATTTGTGCAAAAGCTGGCGGGCTTGTTCGGGCAGCACATCGGGCGAGACGGTAACCAGGTTTTCCCGCGTCATCAGCTCAGAGACTTTTTGCGTCGGGTCGGTCGCAAACCGCACATCCCGATTGGTCAGAATCCCGACCAGCCGGCCCGAGCCGCGCTCCACCACCGGCACGCCGCTAATCCGATGCGCGGCCATCAAAGCGCGCGCCTCCGCCAGGGTCTGATCGGGGTGGATGGTCAGCGGGTTTACTACCATTCCCGATTCGAATTTTTTCACCTGGCGCACCTGGGCCGCTTGCTCGGCAATGCTGAGGTTTTTGTGAATAACGCCGATGCCGCCGTGCTGCGCCAGCGCAATCGCCATCGCGCTTTCCGTCACCGTATCCATGGCCGAACCCACCAGCGGGATGTTCAGCCCAATCCGGCGCGTGAGCCGAGTGCTCGCATCGGTTTCGGTCGGCAAGACATTCGAATAGTTCGGCACCAGCAAGACATCGTCGAAAGCCAGCGCCTCGGGTATGCGCCCGTTGCCGGCCTCGATCGGGGTGGCCTCAAACTTCTGGGGAAACGGATTGTCGGGAGCCATGCGCAACCTTTTCGCGACTATGGCGCGAGCAGATAAGCAGAAAGCAGTTTGGGCGCAAGCGTTTCTCGGGCGTTGCAGCCTTTCATTTCAGGCGGGCGGCCGAAAGCCCTGCGCAACCACGTAAAGTTCCCGCGATTCCGGCCGGCTCGCCGGGGGTTTGGCATGTCGCACCCGGGCAAAACTTTTTTTCAGCGTGGCCAGCAGCTCCCGTTCCGTCCCGCCTTGCCAGACCTTCGCAAGAAACGCCCCGCCGGGGGCAAGGATGGAAAGCGCAAAAGCCGCTGCCGCCTCCGCCAAGGCGATGATGCGCAGATGATCGGTCGCCGCATGCCCCGTCGCATTCGGTGCCATGTCCGAAAGCACGAGGTTCGCCGGGCCTCCGAGCGCCGCGGTAATGCGCGTTTGCACGGCGGGATCGGTAAAATCCCCTTCGATGAAACGCACGCCTGGAAGCGGCGCAATCGGCAAAAGATCGACGGCAACCACGATGCCCGCCCCGCGGTTTCGGGCAACCTGGCTCCAGCCGCCCGGTGCCGCGCCCAAATCCAGCACGCGTGCGCCGCTGCACAAAAGGCCGAAGCGCTCATCCAGTTCGATCAGCTTAAACGCCGCGCGAGAGCGCCATCCGGCGGCATGTGCCGCCTGCACATAAGGGTCGTTGAGCTGGCGGGCAAGCCAGCGCTGCGAGCTCGCCGAGCGGCCCTTGCCCGGCTTCAAGACCACGGAAACCGCGCGTCCGGGCAGCACATCCGGTTTCTTTCCGAAAGGCTTCTTCGGCATTTGGCTCATGCGCAACTTCCCTTTTCGGGAGAAAAGCCGGCAGCATTGCGCCGCGCACGCCCTCGCCGTGCGGAGGCCATCATGCGCAAAAGCATGCCTTCGCGGAGGCCTCGATCGGCCACCACCGCGCGCGGCGTTTGCCAGAGCTTGAAAATGGCGGCGAGAATCGCGCAGCCCGGCAGCACGAAGTCGACCCTGTCGGCGCCCACGCAAGGGTGGGCGGCAAGCCGCTCGGGATCCAAGGCGGAAAGCCGCGCCAGCGCTTGCGTGACATCGTTATGCGAAAGCACCACTCCGTCAATTTGCGGGCGGTGGTAGCGGGGCAGGCCCAACACCACCCCGGCCACCGTGGTCAGCGTTCCGCTGGTGCCCAAAAGCAGCACCCCGCCCAGGGCAATCTCGCGGGAGATGCAATGCACCTGCTCAAACGGCAACAAGCGCGACTCGACTTCCGCAACCGCTGCTGCAAAAGTCCCTTGACTGAAGGCCCCTGTTCCGAAGCGTTCCGCAAGGCTTGCCACCCCGAGCGGCAACGAGCAGTAGCCGACGAAGTGCGGCCGCTTCGGGGGCGGTGCCAGCCGCACCCAGATCAGCTCGGTCGAGCCGCCACCAATGTCGAAGAGCAGGGCGCGTCTGCCCTTCTCGCGCCAAAGCAGCGGTGTGCAGCCCTCCAAAGCGAGTTCGGCTTCCTCGCGCGGCGAGATCACTTCCAGCGCAATGCCGGTCTGCTCCCGCACGCGTTCCAAAAACGCCTCGCCGTTTCGGGCTTGTCTGACGGCTGCGGTCGCCACCGCGCGCATGCCCGCCAGCTTGCGAGGCCCAAGCTTTTCCGCGCAAGCCGAAAGCGCAGCCACGGCGCGGTCCATCGCCGCGGCGGAAAGCTCGCCCGTACGCAGTAGACCTTCACCCAAGCGAACCGGGCGGCTGTAACTGTCCAGCACGCGAAAGCCGCTGCCGGCCGGGGTGGCCACCAAAAGCCGGCAATTGTTGGTGCCGAGATCAATGGCGGCGAAAACCGGGCCGTCTTGCCTGGCAGAGGCACGTTGCGGAGAGGCGGCACGCTGGAGCATGGCAGAACCTTGCACGGTTCTCTGACGAAAACATTCTTCCAAAGCTTTCTACCCCTCGCAAGCTTCGGAGCTTGCCCTTGCAGGCGCCCCCGCTCACACACTCTACACGTGCTATATATTGCTATGCCGTGCCGCAAATGGCACCCTTAAGCTTTCCGGGGTGGCCCTTATCTTGATCGAGTCTCCTATTCGCCCGTCTCGTGCGAATTTCTATTCCGGCAGCCCGCTCGATCGCGCGGTCGAACGGCGCGAAGATGCGGCGTGGATTGCCGCGGCTCTTGAGAATGCAGAGAGTTTGTTCGTGCCGGTCTGGCGCGGGCGGCATCTCGTGCGGCTGCAGGAAGAGGGCACGCCGCAGGCGGTTTTTCTGAGGGCTGATCAGGCAGCGGCGCTCCGAGCCGATGCGCAAGCCTGGGTCTTCCTCGGCCTCTGGGAGGAGAGAGCCTGTTTTGCTCTGGAGATCGGGGCCGAAGATCCCCTCGCGCTCTTGCCGGAAGGAGGCGCCGCATTCGAGGAGCTGCGCAACCTTGCGGGCGTCTTGCCGGCTCCGGAGGCTGCCGTGCTTGCCCATGCGCGCGCGATGATGCATTGGCGGGCGCGGCATCGGTTCTGCGGCGTCTGCGGCCATCCCTGCGAGCCGCGCAGCGCCGGCCATATTATGGCCTGTACGCACTGCGGCGCCGAGCATTTCCCCCGCACGGATCCCGCCGTCATCATGCTGGTCGTGCGGGGCGAGCGGGCGCTGCTGGGCCATTCGCACCGGTTTCCGCGGCTCAACATGTATTCCACCTTGGCCGGTTTCGTCGAACCCGGTGAAACCTTAGAGGAAGCGGTCGCGCGCGAGGTCTTGGAAGAAACCGGCGTGCGGGTCGGCCGCGTGTTCTATCATTCCAGCCAACCCTGGCCGTTTCCGGCCTCCATCATGCTCGGCTTTTATGCCGAGGGGCTGAGCGAGGAGATCCGCATCGATCCCCAGGAACTCCGCGATGCGCGCTGGTTCACGCGCGAAGAGCTCCGCAACCACAAGGCCTTGGGCTTCGCGTTGCCGCGCGGCGATTCCATCGCGCGGCGGCTGATCGAAGACTGGCTCGCCGCCGGCTGAGCCAACCTTAAACACTCTTGGTGCATCAGTTGGTGCATCAGTCGCCGCACGCCGCGAGCGCCATCTCCAGGTCGCGGATGAGATCCTCGGCGCTTTCCAGCCCGATCGAAAGCCGCACCACGTCCGGCCCTGCTCCGGCCGCGATTTGCTGCTCTTCGGTCAACTGGCGGTGCGTCGTGGAAGCCGGATGCAAAATCAGGCTTCGGGTATCGCCGATATTGGCGAGGTGCGAAAACAGCCGCACGCTCTCCACAAGCTTCACCCCTGCCGCGTAGCCGCCTTTCACGCCGAAGGTGAAGACCGCGCCGGGGCCTCGGGGCATGTATTTTTGCGCCAAGGCGTAAAACGGGCTTGATTTCAGCCCCGCATAGGAAACCCAGGCCACCTTGGGGTGGGCCTCGAGAAATTCCGCTACTTTTTGCGCATTCTGCACATGCCGCTCCATGCGCACCGGCAGGGTTTCGATGCCGGTGATGGTCAGAAACGCGTTCATGGGCGCCATGGTCGGGCCGAAATCGCGCAACGCCACCGCGCGCGCCTTGGTGGTGAAGGCGAAATCGCCGAAATTCTCAAAGAAGCGCAAGCCGTGATAAGCGGGCTCGGGCTCGGTCAGCGAAGGAAACCGCCCGCCCTGCGACCAGTCAAACTTCCCCGATTCCACCAAGACCCCGCCCAAAGCATGGCCGTGGCCGGAAAGGAACTTGGTGGTGGAGTGCACAACGAGGTCCGCCCCCCATTCGATCGGGCGGCAGAGATAGGGCGAGGCCAGCGTGTTATCGACAATCAGGGGAATGCCGGCGTCATGCGCAATCCTGGCGATGGCTTCGAGATCGACGACAATCCCGCCGGGGTTGGCCAGGCTTTCCACGAAAATCGCCTTGCAGCGCGGGGTCAGCGCGCGGGCGAAATTCTCCGGCTCGCGGGGATCGACAAAATGGCACTTCCAGCCGAGCCTTGGGAAAGAGCGGCCGAATTGCGTCAGCGATCCGCCATAGAGATTGCGCGAGGCAACAAATTCATCGCCCGGCTCGAGCAAGGTGAAAAACGCAAGAAACTGCGCCGCATGGCCGGATGCCGCGGCAACCGCCGCGCGCCCACCTTCGAGGTTTGCCACCCGCTCTTCCAGCACCGCAACCGTCGGGTTGGTGAGGCGCGAATAAATATAGCCGAAATTGTGCAGGTTAAACAAAGAGGCAGCGTGGTCCACATCCTTAAACACATAGGACGTGGTTTGATAAATCGGCGTGGAACGCGCTCCGGTGGTCGGATCGGGTGCCGCTCCCGCGTGGATCGCCCGCGTTTCAAATCCATAAGTGATGTTATGTTCGGGCAGGGGCTGCGTGCGGGTTGCTGCCTCCGTCGGGGCCTCGGGCGGGCGATTGCGCACCAGGCCCGAATCGACCCCGCTCCAGGAAAGCTCTCCGGCAAGGCGGCCGTATTCGATCTTGGGGCAGCGGTTCATCACCACCTCAAGCCCCGCCGCTTCCGCCCTGGCGCCTGCCGCGTCATTGCGCACGCCAAGCTGCATCCAGACCACTTTCGCCCCGATGGCAATCGCATCATCGACAATGGGATCGACCTGATCGGAGGCGCGGAAAATCTCCACCATATCCACCGGTTCGGGGATTTCGCGGAGATTGGCATAAACCCGCTCGCCGAGAAGTATTTCCCCGGCAAGGCCCGGGTTCACCGGGATCACGCGATAGCCTTTGCTTTGCAGGTATTTCATCACGAAATAGCTTGGCCGGTTCCAGTTGGCCGAGGCGCCGACCAAGGCAATCACGCGCACCGAGCTTAAAATTCGGCGCAGTTTGGCATCGGAATAGGGAATGGGGGCTAATGTGGTCATTGCTTTGCCTACGACTGTTTCGGCAATCTTTGCGACCGCTTTCGTCGCTTGGCAAGCGTAGGACGGGTTGCCGCGCAACCCGTCCCGTTCCTTGGACGTTCCGATTACGCGCCTGCTGGGGAAGACTTGGTCCGCCCGATCTCAACCCGCCAAACTTCCGGACCCTGTTCCAGGTAACGCCACGAAAACGCGCCCTTGTGCTCGTAATCAAACTGATAATACAGCGGCTTGGGGTCGTGATCGTTCACCAGCACGAAAGACTCGCCGACCCCCAGATTGTCGTAAGTCTCGAAAATCTTCTGGTGTCGTGCCGCGGGAATCAGCGCCCGCACATCCAAAACTTTGGGTTCAGCCATGGGAACTCTCCTTTTCTGCTTGAGAAGATGATCGGAAGTGCACAAGACCGTGCAGTGCCGCGTTCAAGCGCTCTGCTTCGTGCGGAAGATCTCGGCGGAGCTTGGACCAGCCTTCGGCGGCAAGCCGGCAGGCTTCCTCCGCATTGCCGCTCTTTGCCAAGGCCACGAGCGCCGTAATGAAGAGCCGGTTGAGCACGGCCACAGGCGTGCTTTCGGCCTCTGGGTTCTCCGTCATTCGCGATCATTCCTCGCGAATTCGGAAATGCGCCTTCGCGACGGGGGACATCATGCGCGGCGACCATGGCGGGTCCCAGACCACATCGACGAAAACCCCCGTGATCCCCTCTTCTTGCGCCAGACGCTCTTCCACGCCGGAGACAATGAAACCCTGCGCGGGGCACCCCGGCGTCGTCATGGTCATCCGCACGTCAACCACCCGGCCGTCGATGTTCACGTCGTAAACCAGGCCGAGATCGACGATATTGAAGCCGAGCTCGGGGTCGATCACGTCATGGAGTGCCTCCCGAACACTGGCTTCGGTGGGCAGCGGCGCATCGTCGCGCATCGGCCTAACCTCCACGCCGAATTAGGAGCCGAAACGCGCCGTCATCGCGTTGCTCGACCTTGATCGCGGCCCCGCGCGCCTCGAGCTCGGGATAAAGAAACACGGGGTTGCGCTCGTTGATCGCCTCCAAAACCTCGCCGGGGGCGAGTTCTTCCAACGTTAGCAAAATGCGAATCATGGGCTCCGGCGGCATCAACCCGCGGTTATCCAGCGTGGTCTTGGGGTTTGGCCAATCGGTGTGGGCAACGGTTTCAGTGCGGTTCGCATCCGGCTGCCGCTTCGGCGTTTCGCTCGCCGAGGCTTGGCCTGGCGTAAACAAAATTTCCCATTCTCCTTCGCCGTGATGCGATGCCACGTGCCCGAAACCCTTCCGTCCCAGCACGTGGTAAAGGGGAATCGGCTCGAATGTGGTCAGCAAGCGCAGCGGTTGGCCCGGCTCAAGCTTGCCGACCGCCTCGAGAATTCTTGGCAGCGGTTCGCCGCCGCGGCGGAGCTCGTCCCGAACATCGAGCGTCAATGGCGCGAGCATCGTCATGTTCAACCTCTCTTACGGTTGGGGAAGGTGGAAAGGAGAGCCGGGAACCGGCGCCAGCCGCGGCGTCTGCGCGTAATGCCCACGCCAGGCGCGCCGGTATTCGCGCGCGAGCAAAGCGGTGGCGACGAGGCTTACCGCGATTGCACCGCGCAGAAGTGGAGCAAGGTCGAGCCAAGCCGCGGCAGCGCCGACGGCAATCGCCGCAAAATACGCGACAAAGACGTATCGCGCGTATCTCTCGTTCACGAGGTCTTGCACGCGCGGCACCGGGCCTCTGCCGAGCCGACGCCCGAAGCGCGCAAGCCAAGCAAGGAAGGGGATGATTTTATAGAGCTGCGAGAGGCCAAGCCCGGAGAGCCAGCCGAAGAGCACGACAAAGAGCAGGCCCGGCGCGGCTCGGGTCCAGCCGTGGGAGAGAGCGGCTGCGAGTGCCAAAACCAGGGCGATGCCGAGGCTGATGAAGGCGCCGATCGCGGCCTGGTTGTGCAGCTCGATCTGCCGGCGCTTGCGGTCGCGATAAAGCCGCGCAATGTCGATCAGATAGAGGAGAATCGCCAAGCCGATCGCCGCTTGCCCGAGGAGTTTGATGCTCTCAAAGCCGCCCAGGAGTGCCGCGGCAAATCCGAGAATTGCGGTTCCGAACACGGCGTTGCCCCAAGCGCCGCGTTCGTGCGGGGCCAGCATGAACATCGGCAAAAGCTCGTAAGAGACGCCGATTGCGGTGAGAGTGAACCAGCCGCCGAGCCCGGCCAAAGCGTGATCGGCCACGCCGTTTGCCAGCATCGGCCCAAGGGCTTGTGCCGCAGCCGGCACCGTGAGCGCCAGCGCGAAAGCAAGGCCAAGGCTTACCGTCAGAAAGAGCAGCGCCAATCCGGCGATAATAAAGCGCGCGCTCAGCGGAAGCGGGCGCCTGCGTGCCAGCGGCACGGCAAGATTGAGAATTCCTGCCAAAATCCCGATCACTACCAAGCTGCCGCCTGCCGGAAGGAGCGCCGCGAGCGGGCTGCCTAAGAGGAAAAATCCCAAGACCATCCCGGCAAGGCCAAGCTCGATGAACGATAGCGTTACCAGCGAAAGGCGCTGGCTTAACAGCGGGCTGTTCGTCACCACCGGGACGAATTGAAACAGCGCGCCGAACATCAAGAGCGTGATCCAGCCGATGGTCAGCAGATGCACCACCGCCAGAGTCGGGGCGGCCAATTCCGCAACCCCGGCCCATCGCACGCCTGCTACCACAAGCGCCTGCGCCAAAGCGAAATTGCCCAAAGCGCAGGCGAAAATTGCGGGCGTCCAGCGCGAGATCCGGTCTGTGGCGGTCGGCGTGAGCATGTGTTGGGCTCGGTCCGGCGTGCTCATAAAGATATATTATTAGTGTATCTTTATAAGTCAGAGATGCGATCCTGACAAGAGCCTTTTTATCTTTTTCCGCCGGGGGGCCTTTTCCGTTGTGAAGGCATGGGCGGCGCGGCAAGGGCATTCACGTCGAATTAAGCCCGATCTGGCAGCCTCGGGAGAGAGGCAGGCAGAGCCACGCCTCTGGATGGAGCCACTTAGCCCGATCACGGAGATGCATGTCCAATCTTGTTCTGGAGCTGCGCCAAGGAGAAATGATGATCGTCAACGGTGCCGCCATTCGCTTCCGAACCAAGTCTCGGATCGAACTTGTGGCGCATGCGCGGTTTCTTTTCGGCAAGCAGATCATGCGGCCGGAGGAAGCTTGCAGCCCGGCGCGACGCATTTATTTCGCTCTGCAAATGGCATATATCGGCACTGAAGAAGAACGCCAGATTGGCTTGGAAAACGCGCGAACCTTCATTGCCGAGTTCAAGGCGGCCACCACTTCCGCCCTTGCCAGAGAAATTCTCGACCGGGCGCTTGCGGCCGCCGAGGCCGATGACGGCTACCAGGCATTGCGTCTGGCCCGGCGCATCATCCGCCATGAAGATGCGGTCTTGGGAACTCCGCCGCGGGCGAGCGCAGCCGAAGGGGGCGGGTGAAATACCCAACGCGTTTTTGCCGAAATTGCAGCGAAGCGCGGAGGGCGCAAAGCCCCGCGGGCAAACACGGCGAATGGCCCTGTATCCGCCCGGCGTTGTGAGCCGCGCCTTATCCCAAAAGCGAGAGCATTTGGCCTAAGCCGCCGTTCGCAGTGTTGCTGGGCTGAAACAGCGCGAGCACCCCCGAAGGGCCGGGGGCGGGCGGCGGATTCTCCTGTGTCAGAGCGAGATACTGCTCCACATATTTTTGGATATAGGCCGGGTTCTTGAACTTGCTGAGATCCACGGCCTTGCTGAGGATGGCGACTTGCTGGTTGAAGTCCAGCAGGCCGAATTGCTGCGGCTGGTTGGTCACCGTTTCCACCACGTTCAGCAAGGCGGGATCCGCCATGAGCTGGTCGATGGAGGTGATATTGCCGATGGTGCGCGTGAAATACAGCGCCTGTTGCATTCCGGGAATTTGGTTGCCTTCGTTCTGCTCGAACTGATTGAGTTGATATTGGCTGATAATCGTCTGGATCGTCTTCGGGTCCGACAAGGGCGGCGGGTTCCACCGCGAGAGAAACTGCGCAAAGCGCAAATAAAGTGGGTTGGCGGATTGCTGGGCAAGCGAATTCGGATCGGCCGGGTTTTGCGTCATCAAATCCTTAAGAATGCCGGTTTCGTTGATCGCCGAACTCAGGCCGAACGCCCCAAGAACGACCTCCAGGGCGCGATAATTGTTCAGCAAAGCTTGCGGCGAGCTGAGTTTCGGCGCGACGTTTTGGAAATAAGCGATATTGCTCTGCGTCGTTGCATCCGTCTTTTCAACCCGACTGGCGTATTGCTGCTCGTTTTTCTCGATGGCGAGATAGATGGGAATGGGGGGCAAGCCTCCGATACCGGACATGGAATTTTCTCCTCACCGCTTCTTTTTACAGGCTCCGGCTAAACGGGAAGTTAAGCTTTTCCCCCCATAGTCGTCTCAACCGGCCAAAATGTCGGGCGATTTCTCTATTTCGGGAGAATTTCCCATGTCTTTTTCGGTCAATACGAACCTCGCTGCGCTGACGGCTCTGCAAGTGCTGAACGATACCGAACAGCAATTGAACCAGACGCAAAATGTGATCTCTACCGGGCAGAGCGTTTCTACGGCGCAGGACAATCCGGCGATTTACGCGATCGCTCAGACCATGAATGCGAATATCGCCGGGCTTTCGGCGGTGCAGAGCGATCTTGCCTTTGCCCAATCGGTGCTGACCACGGCAAGCAATGCTTCGGCCCAAATTTCCAGCCAGCTTGCCTACCTGCAGCAAACCGTCACGCAGGGCGAGCAGAGCGGTATCAGTGCTGCCACGATCGACAGTCAGATCAATAACATCCTCAATAACATCAACGCGTTTGCCAATAACGCGACCTTCAACGGCGTGAATTTGCTGGCAACCTCGGCAACTCCAGGCGTGCAGCAGACAAGCCTCAGCATTGTCGACTCGATCAACGACACCAACCCCGTCACCGTCAATTCCCAAATCACGGGCGGGAATACCAACATGGTGCAACAGTTGGGGCTTTCCAATCTCTCCGTGGCATCGACGGGAGTTCAAATTTCCTTCAGCAGCTCCTATACGCCGGCGGCGGGAGATTACTTGCAGCTCTCGAACGGAACAAATAACTGGATCTTTGAGTTCCAAACATCGGGCAGCGCACCTGTTGCGGCGCCGAGCGGCTACGTTATCGGCGCCAACGGAAGCGGCGGCACCAATTATCTGGTGAACGTCACGGTCAGCAGTACAGCCTCACCAATGCAGTATATCGGCGCGCTGATCACCTCTTTGCAGCAGCAAGGGTTCGGCGCTTCCCTCAACAACAGCGGAACTCTCACCATCACCGGCAACAACATCTCGTATCAAAATTCCGGCGGCACCGCACAGATATCGGGATTCGTTGCAACCGGCACGGCGTATTCAGCCACAATTGCCACGCAGGAAACGGGCACCACGGCAAGCGGGCTTGCCGCCGGCCAGGGCGCGCTCACCTTGGTGCAAAACGCCATCAACAACATGAACAACATCGCGGCGACGATCGGTTCCGCGCAGCAGGAGGTAACGGGGTTACAAAACTTTGCCTCTTCGCTCAGTTCTGCCCTCACCGAAGGTGTCGGCGCACTAACCGATGCGAACATGGCTGCGGAAAGCGCACGGCTTGCCTCGCTGCAAACCAAGCAGCAACTCGGCATTCAGTCGCTTTCCATGGCGAACGCGCGGCCGCAATTGATGCTGCAGCTCTTCCGATAAACACAACACTGAAGGTGGCCGGGAGAAAATCCCGACCACCTTCTTCTCGCAAGTCTTGACGAAAAGGAACCATATTCGTTCATGACATCGCGTCAGGAAGAATCACTGCAAGACACAATACCGTTCGGCAATCTTCGTAAACCGACCGCATCCGGCATTGCGCAATATGAAAATTTCGGCGCGATCGCAGGAATGCCGCAAGAAAACGAAATTCTCGCTTTCAGCATTGTCACTTCCCAATTGGCCGCCGCAAATTCGGAACAAGAACGCATCCGCGCGCTGCATCGCAATACCAAACTTTGGGCATTTGTCCTGCAAGATATCGCGCTCAGCTCCAACAAATTGCCGGAAAATCTGAAAAAAGAAATCGCTCGGCTCGGCGCTTGGGCCATGCGCTACAGCACCAATGCCATCGCGCAACGCCTTCCCCTTGAGCCGCTAATTGCGGTCAACCGCAATATTATTGACGGGCTGAGAGACCAACTCGCACGTTTGCAGAATCTCCCGAAATCCGATTCGAGTCCAAAACGCACTCCCAACGCGCCTCAAGCGAGCGGCCCGGAGCATCACCATCAAGGGCTTGTGCGGCCGGTCATCGCATAATCCGCCACACGTTCCAGATCGGCCGGCCTAAAACACTCACGCTTGGCACACACGTCAACGCAGCGAGAAGGCCGGCAAAAATGCGCGCCAAACGCGCAACCGCCTCGGCAGCCGCGCGCTTGGCAACACGCTTCAGTCGAAACCCAAAAAGCCGGGCGCTTCCGCAATCGGCTGCGCCGCGCGCAGCGCCGCGAGATCCGGCACCGGGCGCGCCGTGCGCGCATCCCCGGCCAGCGCCGCTTCCAACGCCGCGGCCACCGCCAGCACCAACGCATCGCCGCCCCGCGGCCCGACAATCTGTAACCCGAACGGCATGCCGTGCCGGTCCCGCCCCACCGGCAAGGAAAGCGCCGGATGGCCTACCAAACTCACGGCATAGGCGAGGGCGAGCCAATGGAAATATGTCTTGGTCGCTTTGCCGTCGATTTCGCGCGGGTAAAGCTCCCGCCAGGAGCGGGGGCTGATGGTAATGGCGGGGGACAAAAGAATGTCGAAGCGCTCGAAGAAAGCTTGCCAGCGCCGATAAATCACGGTTTGCATGGCCTCCGCGCGGGCAATCTGCTCCGCCGTGAGCGAAAGACCCTCTTCCACATTGGCGCGCACATTGGGCCCCACCAGATCCGGGTGCGCGCGCACGCGTTCGGCATGGGCGGCAACGAAGGCGACCGCGCGCAAGGTCCCGAATGTTTCATCGGTACCGGAACAATCCGGGTGCGTTTCCTCCACATAGCCGAACAGCCCGCGGAATAACGCTGTTTTTTCCGCAAACACCTCGGCAATCTGGCGCTCAGTGGGCGCAAAGCCGAAATCGGGCGTCAGCGCCACACGCAGCCCGGCAAGATCCACCAGCGCCGGGAAGGCAAACTCCTCCGGTCTCCGCAACCTGCGCCCGTGCACGGTATATGCAAGCGGGTCGGCCGCGTCCTCGCCCGCCATAACGGAAAGCAGCAGGCAAAGGTCCGGCACCGAGCGCGCCATCGGCCCCAATACCGAAAGCGGCGAATAGCCCAGCACGCGCATCTCGTTCGGAACCACGCCGGGCGAGGGGCGAAAACCCACCACGCCGCAAAACGCCGCCGGGTTGCGAAGGCTCCCGCCCATGTCGGACCCGGTGGCCAAGGGTACCATGCCGCACGCCAGCGCCACGGCAGAACCGCCGGAAGAACCGGCCGCCGATTTCTGCGGATCAAACGGGTTACCGGTGGCGCCGTAGACCGCGTTCCGTGTATTTGCGCCCGCCCCCCATTCGGGGGTGTTGGTTTTGCCGAGAACGATGCCGCCGGCGGCGCGAATGGCAGCCACCGCACGCTGATCGGCCTTCGGCACGTAATCGCGATAGAGCGGGCTGCCGTAAGTCGTACGCAACCCGGCCGTATCTTCCAAATCTTTCACCCCGATCGGCAAGCCGTGCAGAGCGCCAAGCGCCTCCCCGCGCATCACTGCTTGCTCGGCCGCTCGGGCGGCGGCCCGGGCCCGCTCGAAATCGCGCGCCACCACGGCATTCACGGCATGGTCCACCGCCTCGATCCGCGCGATACAGCTTTCCACCAACTCCACCGGCGAAAGCGCTTTGCGCCCGATCAAGGCACGCGCCGTAACGGCCGGAAGATCGCAAGCCTCTGTCATTGCTCAGTACCCCGCTGCCATGCCGTCTTTGCGCGGGTCTGAAGCCCCGATCAGGCAGCCCCGCGCGCGGTCAATGAAAATCGCCTGCCCGCCGCCGAGCGGACGGTCCGCAATGGCGAGCTCGTGGCCGAGCCGAGCCAGTCCGGATGCGAGTTCGCCGGGAATTCCGCGCTCGATCTCCACGCGGCCTTGCAACGGCAAGACGCGCGGAAGATCCAGCGCCTCCTGCAAATCCAGCCCGAATTCCAGAAAATTGGTGAGAAACCAGGATTGGCCCATCGGTTGGTAATGCCCCCCCATGACGCCGAAGGGCATCACCACTTGTCCTTTCTCGGTCAGCATTCCGGGAATGATTGTGTGCATCGGCCGTTTCCGAGGCGCAATCGCGTTCGGGTGCCCGCGCTCCAGCCGAAAAGAAAAGCCGCGATTGTGCAGCATCACCCCCGAACGTTCGGCCAAGATGCCGGAACCGAAGGAGTGGAAGAGCGAATTGATAAAGCTGCACGCATTCCCGTCACGGTCCACCACACAGAGATAGACCGTATCGCGATGGTGCGGCAGCTCGGCTTCGCCCGGCGGCGGCAGTGCCGAAGCGGCACGCTCGTCGGAAATCAGGCGCCTGAGCCCCGCGAGATAAGCGGGATCCAAAAGCCGCGCCACGGGCACCTCAACCTGCGCCGGATCGGCCAGAAAAGCGTCGCGGTCCCGATACACCAGCCGCGCGGCCTCGATATGCCGATGCACGCGCGTGAGACCGAGCGGCCCGCCGGGCGGCGTCTCAAATCCGCCCAGAATGCCAAGCAGCATCAGCACCAACAGGCCCGAGCCGTTCGGCGGACACTCCCAAACCTCATAACCCCGCCAGCTTGTGTGGATCGGACGCACAAATTCGGCCGCGTGCAGCCCGGCGGCGAAATCCTCCTCGGTATGCAGCCCGCCGCGGGCGCGGAGCGTCGCCACCATATCGGCGGCAATCGGCCCTTCATAGAAGGCTTTCGCCCCGTCGCGGGCGATGGCGCGCAGCGTATTGGCCAAGGCCGGCTGGCGGAAACGATCGCCCGGCGCAGGCGCCCGACCGTTCGGCAAGAACGCATGCGCTCCGGTTGAGCGGAGCTTCTCGGCCACTTCCTCCCAGTCGTGCGCCACCCTGGGATGCACCGGAAACCCGTCCTCGGCGTAACGGATGGCCGGCTGCAGCAGCTCGTCCAAGCCCTTGCGGCCGTGTGCCCGGAGCAATGTCTCCCACGCCGAGATCGCACCGGGAACGGTCACCGTGTGCGGGGAAGTTACGTCAAGAGCCGAGATGCCGAGGCGCTCGAACTGCTCCAGACTGGCCGCCGCCGGCGCGCGGCCGGAACCGTTCACGGCCACGACCTCCCCGCTTTTCGCCGGTGCATAAAGGCAGAAGCAATCGCCGCCGATCCCGGTCGATTGCGGCTCGATCACGGCAAGCACCGCGGCTGCCGCCACTGCGGCATCCAAGGCATTTCCGCCGGCCCGCAGCACATCCAGCGCAACCAGCGTGGCCGCGGGCATGGACGTTGCCGCCATGGCCTCGTTGGCATAAACCGGGCTGCGGCCCGGTAAGTGGAAATCACGCATCGCTAAGGCTCTCCCACCGCCGGTGTTCGGATTTGCCCGGCCCGGCGCACCCGCACTCTAGACCGGATCCCAGGCAAACACATCCCCGCTCCGATCAAGCGGCACGAACGCTTCGCGTAAAGCCGGCAACGCATGTTCCGCAATCCGCTCAGGCGTCCAGCCCTCGCTGTGATGAATACCGCGCACGGGCCGGCTTTGGCTCATCAGGAAAATTTCGTTGTGGCGGGTGGCGAAAATCTGCCCCGTCACCTCCCGTGCGGCATCGGACGCCAAAAACACTGCCATCGGCGCGTTCTTATCGGGGGTCATTTGCTGCAGCTTCGCTACGCGGGCCTTCTGCTCTTCCGTCTCGGCCGGAATGGAGCTGGTCATGCGGCTCCAGGCAAATGGAGCGATGCAATTCGAGCGCACATTGTAGCGCTTCATATCCAGCGCGATGGATTTGGAAAGGGCGGTAATCCCAAGTTTTGCCGCCGCGTAATTCGCCTGGCCGAAATTGCCGATCAACCCCGAGGTGCTCGTCATATGCACATAGGCGCCGCTTTCCTGGCGGCGGAAATGCTCGGCGGCGGCACGGCTGACAAAAAAGCTTCCGTTCAGATGCACATTGATCACCGCCAGCCAATCCTCCGGCGACATTTTGTGAAAAATCGCATCCCGAAGAATGCCGGCGTTGTTCACCACAATGTCGATCCGCCCGAAGGCATCGAGCGCGGTGGCGATGATGCGCTGGGCAGAGGTCCAGTCCGCTACCGAATCGGTGTTGATCACCGCCTCGCCGCCGCGCTGCAGGATAATTCCCCGCGTCTGCTCAGCCGGTGTGGCAGATGCCCCCTCGCCGGCGAGCGAGGCGCCCACGTCGTTGATCACCACTTTCGCGCCCGCCAACGCCATGGCGATCGCGATTTCTCGGCCAATGCCGCCGCCGGCCCCGGTCACGACCGCGACTTTGCCTTCCAGCATCGCTTGCCCTGCCATCTCCGTCTCCGTTCACCGTGGATTCTCAGAAAGAAAACAGGCTGGCGAAGCGGAACGGATCTGGCAAGGGCACCTTCCGGCTTCTTAGGACCGAGCTCAGTGTGAAAGCAGGTGATTGCGGTCTCCGAGCAGCGCTGCCAGCACGGGCTCGATGGCCGCGGCCATCCGGGCCTGGCCTTCGGCGGATGGGTGCAACGCGGGCCGCGGCGGCTTGAGCTCAGGATCAAGATAAAGGCTTTCCGCAACTCGCCCATCCCGCAGGAAGACGGCGCTGAGATCGACAAACCTCACGGCCGAGTCGTGCGCGTAGACTTGGCCGAGAGCGGCGTTGACCTGGGCGCGCTTTCGCTCGACCGCCTTGCCCCGCCCGCTCGGAAGAATTCCGAGCAGCAGAATCTTGGTTCTCGGCAGGCGCTTGCGCAGAGCCTCCACATCGGCGCGGATGCCGGCCAGCGTGTCTTCGGCGGACCAATGGAGCCGTCCGAAATTGTTGGCCCCGATCAGCACGACAGCCACCTTGGGCGCGATCCCCTCCGCCTCTCCGTGCTCGATCCGCCAGAGCAAATTGGCGGTGGTATCGCCTGTAAACCCGAGGTTCACGGCATGCCGATCCCCATAAAAACGGCGCCAGATCGGGGCATAATCGGCAGCGGGGTCGGTGCTGGAGCGCTCGTAATTCTGGGTGATGGAATCGCCGTAAAACACCAGCTCCGGCTTCTCGTTGCGGAGCTCCGCCGCTTTTGCGGCAAAGCGCGCGCGCCACCACGGCAGGTCAAGCCGGGCGATGGGCGTGGCCGCAAGCACCACGCGGGGCCTTTCCGCCCAAGCCGAAGAAAGCCCAAGCCCCAAGGCCAAGAGCAGAAAAAGTCCCGCGCGGCCGATCATCGGATCATCGAAGCCCCAAATAAAGCGCGGACGCGAGCCCGACGCCGATGCAGTAATAGGCAAACGGGTTCAGCGCCCATTCGTCATGGCGGCGGAAATAGCGCATCAGGAAGGCGGTTGCGGCAATGGCAGTGGCGCCCGCGGCCAGGGCGGCAAAAGCGGCAAGTTGAAAGACCCCCGGCGCCACCTCGGCTTTCAGCAGCTTCGGCACCTCAAGGGAGGTTGCCGCCAAAATAATCGGGGTTGCGATCAAAAAGGAAAAATGCGCCGAGCCTTCATGGTCGATCCCGCGCAGCAGTCCGCCCACGATGGTCGCACCGGAACGGGAAATGCCCGGAATGAGTGCCGTGCATTGCCAGAGCCCGATGCAGAGCGCATCAACGGCGGTCAAATCCGCCAGCGGCCGGTGCGTATGCGCGCGCAGCCGCTCGCCGAACAGCAAGAGCGCGCCGTTCAAAACCAGCACAATCGCCGCCGTCGGCGCCGATGCAAACAAACCTCGCAGCCACTTTTCCAGAAGAAACCCGGCAATAACGGCCGGAATGGTCGCCACCACGATCAGGGCAAAAAGGCGGCGGCTTGCCCGCACGTCATCGGCTTCGGCCAATCCCAACACGCCTTGCGCCAAGCCCAGCCAATCGCGCCAGAAATAGAGAATCAACGCGCTCGCCGTGCCGAGGTGCAGCATCACCAGAAACGGCAAAAAAGCAGGATCGTGTTGATCCAGATGCCAGCCCAGCACGGCCGGCAACACCACGGCATGGCCAAGGCTGCTGACCGGAAACAATTCGGTCGCACCCTGCAGAACGGCGATTCCGAAAGCCTCGAGCGCTCCCATGCAGCGCGCATCTCCTGTCATGAAAAGGTCCGGGTTCTTTGCCGAAACGTGCGGGCTTGGCAAGCCTGCATAAGGCCTTGATAAAGGCTTTTCGTCTTTCAGGTCGAACGGGCATGACACTCGAACAATTGCGCATTTTTGTGGCTGTGGCCGAGCGCGAGCACGTCACCCGCGCCGCCGAGGCGTTGCACCTTACGCAGTCGGCGGTCAGCGCCGCCATTCAGGCGTTGGAACGGCGCCACGATACCCGCCTTTTTGATCGTGTCGGGCGCAATGTGGTGCTCACCGAAGCTGGGCGCGTCTTTCTTGCCGAAGCACGCGCCGTACTGGCTCGGGCCGAAGCCGCCGAGCTTGCGCTGGCGGAGCTTGCCGGCCTCAAGCGAGGGCGGCTGTTGGTGCAAGCAAGCCAGACGATTGCGGCGTATTGGCTTCCTCAGCATCTGGTGCGGTTTCGCCAGTCCTGGCCGGGTGTGGAACTTCGGGTGCGGGTGGGCAACACCGCCGCGGTGGCCCGCGCGGTGGCGGCGGGCGAGGTCGAACTCGGTTTTGTCGAGGGTTCGGTGGATGATACCTTGCTCCGCACCATTCCGCTGACCAGCGACCGGCTTTTGCTGGTGGCCGCGCCGAGCCACCCATGGGCAGGGCGCGAGAGTCTCGGCGTGCAAGAGCTCGCCGAAGCGGCCTGGGTGATGCGCGAGCCCGGCTCCGGCACGCGTTCCGAGCTGGAAGAAGCCTTGCAAAAAGCCGGCCTCGCGCCTGCCGCCCTCACCGTGGTGCTCGAGCTTCCCGCCAATGAAGCGGTGCGGCGTGCGGTGGAGCTCGGTGCGGGGGTGGCCGCGCTGTCCGAGCATGTTCTGGCCGACAGCCTGGCAAGCGGGCGGCTGGTTCGGCTGCCCTATGCGCTTCCCGCGCGCGCCTACAGCGTGGTGCGACACCGCGAGCGCCGGCTCTCGCGCGCCGCTCAGGCACTGCTGGATCTAATTGCCGAGCGGCCGGAGCTGCCGGAGCTTGTGGGCGCCCTCTCGCATAAAGCTTCGTAAACCGAAAGCGTCTGCCGGCAGATAATTTCCGAAGCAAAGCACGTCTCGGCAAGCCGGCGCCCCTCGGCCCCGAACCGAATTCGCATCTCTCTATCTTGAATAAGCGTGGCCAGCGCCTCGGCGAGGGCGCGGGCATCGCGCGGGGGAACCAAGAGCCCGTTTACCCCATGGCGCACCGCCTCGCGGCAGCCCGGCACATCGGTGGCCACCACCGCCCGCCCGGCCGCAAGCGCCTCCAGCAGCGCTTTCGGCAGGCCTTCGCGATAGGAAGGAAGGCAGACGATATGGGCGTTTGCCAAAAGCTCCGGGATGTCGCTGCGGTTGCCGAGCCAGCGCACGGCGCCGTCCGCTTCCATGGCACGGAGTTCGGCTTCGCTCAGTGTGCTGCGGCTTGCCGGATCCGGCGCCCCGACAAGCCGGAATTCCGCCTTGATCCCTCTCTCGCGAAGAAGCCGTGCGGCAGCGACAAATTCACGCACGCCTTTTTCCGGCACCATCCGTGCCACCAAGAGCACTCGAACCGTCCCTTCCGGTTCGGGCACGGGGCGAAAGCGTTCCAACTCCACCCCCGCGCCGCGGATCAGCACGGTCGATTCGGGCTTGACCACGCCGGCGCGAATGAACTCGGCTTGATCGTCCGGATTTTCGAAGATCACGCGCCCCGGAGTGTTGCGAAGGGCAAGGCGCAGCAGCAGCCGAAGAATAGGGCGAAGCAGCCGCGCCAACGGGGCTTCCGAAGCGAAGACGAAACCCATGCCCACGGGGGCGTTCACAACGCGGCGCACACCCGCCAGCCGCGCTGCCAGACTGCCATAAACCACAGGCTTCAAGGCAACATGATGCACGAGATCCGGACGAATGCGCCGATAGGCCGAAAACAGGCGCAGGAGCGTAGCAAGCTCCGAAAACACCCCCAACGAGGCGCGCTCAAACGGCACATCGATCACTTCGATACCCTCGGCGCGAAGGCTTTCGGCCGCCTCGCCGGCGCGGGTCAGCAGCGAGACCTGCCATCCGGCTTTCTGCGCCGCGCGCGCGCGGTTCAGAAAATGCGAGGCAAAAAACCAGTCGGCCGCGACGACAAACACCAGGTTTCCGCGCCGGGAAGGCTCTACCGGCAAGCTTTGTCCCAAGCGGGGGATCGGAATTCTCCGCGCGGGGGGGGGAACGGGCCGGCTTTAGAGCGTCTTGAGGAAATCGGCGAGCCGTTGCGCCGCTTCGGCCTTGTCAATCCGTTCCAAAGCCGCAAGCTCGGCTGCCAGGCGATCCATCGCCGCCTCAAAGATTTGGCGCTCGGAGAAGCTTTGATCCGGCTGGCCCACCTTGCGGTGCAAGTCTCGGATCACCTCGGCAACCGCCAAAGGATCCCCGGAGTTGATCTTGGCCTCGTATTCCTGCGCCCGGCGCGACCACATCGTACGCTTGATGCGCGCCTTGCCTTTGATGATGGCAAGCGCTTCCTCAAACATTTTGCGGCTGACCAGCTTGCGCAGACCGGCGCTTTGCGCCTTCGAGACGGGCACCCGCAAAGTCATGCGGTTTTCATCGAAGGTGATGTGGATCAGCTCCAGCCGATGGCCGGCGATTTCCTCAACCGCGATCCGCTCGACCTTGCCCACGCCGTGGGTCGGATAAACCACATAGTCGCCCACCTCGAATCGTTCCGGCTTGCTGCTCGTGCGGCTGCTGCCGGACCGCGCCGCACCGGGCGCTTGGCCCATGTTGAGGCGAGGGGGGAAAGACTGGCCGGCATGCGGGGCGGAATGGACCGAGCTCGCCGGCGGGTCTCGCTTTTCCGAGGCCACAGGAAGATCGCCCGCTTTTACCTTGGCAGGCTGATCGGCAACGTTCTTCTCCGTGGTGGCCTTCGGCCGAGGAGTTTTCGTTTTTGTTTCACTCGCTTTTACGGCATCGGAAGAGGGGATTTCGGCTGTTTCAGTTTTCTCAAGCAGCATTGTTTCTTCGGTTTTCATACGCACACGTGGACTGATTCAACAAACCAAGAGTGAACGAACCAATTCCGCGCTCCGCCCAAGAGTTTCGAAACAGCCGTCACTCCTGTTGCAATGTTGCGTTCGGCTGCCCGCGAAGCACGATGAAAAAATCAATTTACATCCGTAGATTCCAGCGAACTACGGAAACGCTGTATTTCTACCATATAATGGCTCATATGTCTATCGTATGACGGTTGAGAAGCCGCCTAAAATTCATCTTGCTATGTTTTGCCGTTACATGGACAAAGCTTATTAAAATTTACTTTTGTTTCAAAAAAGCTTTAAAGCTTCGCAGGATTGGGAGAGAAAAACTTGTCCTTCCCCGGCTTTCCATTCCATTCTTCTGCGTCAGGAGGCGGCTCTCCTTTGCGGGTAATGTTCGGCCATTGGGCAGCGTAAGTCCGGTTAATCTCCAACCAAGCGGCCGCCCGCTCGTCGCTATCCGGCACGATGGCCTCGGCCGGGCATTCCGGCTCGCAGACTCCGCAATCAATACATTCGTCGGGATGGATCACCAACATGTTTTCGCCCGCGTAGAAGCAGTCCACGGGACAGACTTCCACGCAATCCATGAACTTGCAGCGAATGCAATTTTCCGTGACCACGTAGGTCATCAGCGGCTTCCTTCCGGCGCCTTGCGCATCAAGAGTGAGAGGGGTTGTTTGCGCGCCCATATGAC
>Ga0209061_1001502_pt1 | contig 38077 bp, 25 predicted proteins | sample Coa_R1_10_FD_187157 | JGI IMG/M metagenome (GOLD analysis project Ga0209061, IMG submission 187157) | Surface soil microbial communities from Centralia Pennsylvania, which are recovering from an underground coalmine fire - Coalmine... | ecosystem: Environmental > Terrestrial > Soil >... | reverse complement strand
TCTGACAGACCTGCCGCCTCGTGTAATAGAGCTTTTTCATGACTGTGCCTCCTCGTCTCTGCTTGAAGTGTTATGCCGTCCCGACGATGGGACGACCTCATGACAGTGATTAAAAAGCCTGCTTTCCATTCGATTCGGGCGATTTGACTCCCAACATCGGAAGCCTCTCCCTGATGCGTAGCTGCGCGATAATGATTTTTAACGTTCAAGATCAGCAATCCCGGGGCGGCGTAGGGGCGCGGCGCCGGCTGGGAGGGGTGGTGAGGCGGTGGGGGCCTCTCGCATTCCCTGTCCCCCAGACAGGGTCCCCGCCTGGCTTTTCCTCCCCCTCATCCAATGAAGGCAAAGACGCGCGGGCTTGCTTCTGGCCCCCACCGCTCCACCCGACCACCCAGCCAGAGCCGCGCCCCTACGCCATCCCACCATCCCTTCCCATTGCCGATCCTGGTCGTTCAGGTTCATTATCGCGCCTCCCTCGGCGTGTAGAGCGCATCCAGGCGCGATCAATCGCGCAGCTACGCACGAAAAGGTTTGTCACGGGTATCGGCGTCAAGGTGGCGCGTGCTCTCGCGCACCACCAGATCCGGTAGTAAGATACGCTGGTGCAATTTCATTTCTGGATCGTGCAGGATCTCGACGAGATACCTGACCGCCATTGCATCCTGTTGACTGAAATCAAAGTCGATAGTCGTCAGCGGAGGCTCAACAAAAGCCGATACCTCCGCGTTATCAAAACCGAGCACCGAGACATCATCGGGAATGCGCAGGCCGTTCTCGCGCAGCGCCCGCATCGCGCCTATCGCCATTGTGTCCGAGCCGGCCAGCACGGCAGTGAAGGGCGCGCCCGTCGCTATAATCTGCTGCATCGCCTCGTAGCCGCTGCGATACGTATACTTTGCCTCGCACATCGGCCCCGGTTCCAGGCCGTGCTTCTGCAATGTCTCCTTCCACGTCGTATAGCGCCAGTGACCATTGATGAGGTCCAGCGAAGGGGGAATAGCCGCGATCTGGCGATGGCCGAGCGCGATGAGATACTCGACGGCCATGCGCGTCGCGTACACCTGATCGAAGCCAACCCAGGCAAGACGGGAACCCGGGACATAATCGCGCCGCACCAGAGGCATGCCGTTACACATCGCCAGCATCTGCTCATCGGAGATGTGCAGTGAAGGAGCGTACATCACCACTCCATCCACCAACCGCGCGGCGGCGTTCTCCAGCGCTGTGCCCAGTTCATCGATATCCGCCATCGTGACGAGCAAATCATAGCCGGAATCTTTAGCCGCCAGCACCATGTTCCTGATAGAACTGGCGAAGCGCCCGGCATGGCTGACGCCGACGGTAATCAACTCCAGCGTATGCGAGCGGTTCGTGGTCAGCATCTGCGCGATCCTGTTGGGCACAAAATCTAACGCCTGCATCGCCCGCAAAACTCGCTCGCGCGTATCCTCGGCGACGCTTTCGTTCTCATTGAGGACACGCGAAACCGTCTGGTAAGAGACGCCCGCCTGCCGCGCGACATCGCGGATTGTGACCTTCTTCTTCTTGAGTACCATTGCAGATTCTCGCCCTCTCAGACACGGCACTCGCGCGCTTACGACGCGCTATTGTGACCGTTCACAGTATAACCAATTTATCATGGCCTGTCAATGGCCCTTAATAACTGACAGGAGTGCGCATCATCTTTATGCTGGAACTGCATCCTTTCTCCAACTGCTCAACGCCGCAGGCGCCTCGTAGAGAAGGCATGGCAGGCGGCGCCGGAACGGCGCCGCCTGCCATGCCTTCTCCCCTCCGCGAGCCACCGAAGGTGGCGAGGCGTCCAATCGACAGAGCTACCTTGATTTATCATGATAAATGATGCATATACTATGTGTGATCGGTCACAAAATCTGCGACTGAAATCATCTGTACATGAGGAGATAAAAGGCAGCAATGCAAAAGAAACGTTACGCTCTTGTCGGCACCGGCTCGCGCGCGCGCATGTTCATCGACGCACTGATCACAACATATCGCGATAGTGCGGAACTGGTCGCTTTTTGCGATTTGAGTCAGACGCGCATGGACTGGTACAACCGGCGCCTGCAAACCCTTGCCGGGCTGGCGCCCCTGCCAACCTACCATGCGGACCGCTTTGATGCTATGATAGAAGAGACGCACCCCGATAGCGTGATTGTGACCACAATGGATTGTACGCATGATCGCTACATCGTGCGCGCTATGGAACTGGGCTGCGATGTGATTACCGAGAAGCCGATGACCACCGAGTTGCCAAAAATGAAGGCTATCATCGACGCCATAGAGCGCACCGGGCGCTCGCTGCGCGTGAGCTTCAATTATCGCTACACACCCGCCTATACACGCTTCCGCGAGCTGGTGATGCAGGGCGTAGTGGGGAGGCCACTGGCCGTCGATTTTTCCTGGATACTCGATACCAGTCATGGCGCCGACTATTTCAGACGCTGGCATCGCGAAAAGCAGAACAGTGGCGGCCTGCTCGTGCACAAGGCGACGCATCATTTTGACCTGGTGAACTGGTGGATCGATTCGTATCCGCGCGAGGTCTTCGCGATGGGGGACCTGCTGTTCTACGGGCGCAAGAATGCCGAGGCGCGCGGCGAACACTACAGTTACAACCGCTATACCGGCGTCGCGGAGGCCGCGAACGATCCTTTCGCGCTCCGTCTCGATGCCAACGAGATGTTTCGCGGCCTCTACCTGGCAGCCGAGGAGGAGACAGGCTACCTGCGTGACCGCAACGTGTTCGGCGAGCCTGTGACCATTGAAGATACGATGTGCGTGACCGCGCGCTATCGCAACGGCGTCCTGCTCTCGTATTGCCTGATTGCCTATTCTCCCTGGGAGGGGTTGCGCGTAGCGATCACGGGGACGAAGGGACGTATCGAGATGGATATCGTAGAGAACATCAATCATTTTGAGGGCGATGGTGCGGCCATCGCGAACGCCAGCACCGGGCCGTTCAAATCATCGCGCATCCGCGCCTATCCGATGTTTGGCGCGCCCTACGATGTCGAGGTGCCGGGTGGCAAAGGGGGACATGGCGGCGCTGATCCGGTCCTGCTGGAATATCTCTTCTCACCGAATCCACCGCCTGATCCGTTCCACCGCGCGGCCTCGCATATCGATGGCGCCGCTTCGATCCTGGTTGGTATCGCCGCTAACGAGTCGATGCGCACGGGCAGAATGGTGCGTATCGACGACCTGTTTGTGCTGCCGGAGAAGGAAACGCACGCAGAAAGGGGAAAAAGCCTATGACGCAGGCACAGGAAGATCGCTATTTCGCGCCCGATCCCGCGCAGCGGCAGGTGGCGCGCGGCCTCTATGCTCAGGTGCATTCGCTGCCGCTGATCTGCCCGCATGGACACGTTGATCCGCGCCTGCTGGCCGCCGATCATCATAAATGGGGATCGCCGGTTGATCTCTTCATCATTCCCGACCACTACATCTTTCGCCTGCTCTATTCACAGGGCATCTCGCTGGAGAGCCTGGGCATTCCGCGCCGGGACGGTGGACCGGTAGAGCGAGACCACCGCAAGATCTGGCAGACGATCTGCGATCACTGGTATCTGTTTCGCGGCACGCCGACGAGCCTCTGGCTGCGCGACGAACTGCGCGACCTCTTCGGCATCGAGGAGAAGATCACATCCGCGAATGCGCAGCATCTCTACGATCTGATCGATGCGAAGTTACAGCAGCCGGATTTTCAGCCGCGCCGCCTCTTTGAGCGCTTTCGTATCGAGGTGCTCGCCACAACCGACGCCGCGACCTCCACGCTGGAGGAGCACCAGCGTATCCGCGCTTCCGGCTGGTCCGGGCACGTCGTGCCAACGTTCCGCCCCGATTCCGTGGTCAACATCCAGCCCGGCTTCGCAGCGCAAATACAGAGATTGAGCGAGGTTTCAGGGGTGGACGTGACCGGTTATCGCTCGTATATTGCCGCGCTCGAACAGCGGCGCAACTTCTTCAAGGAACTGGGTGCGACGGCCACCGACCACGCGGCGGAGACGGCCTATACCGAACGGCTCGGCGAGCGCGAGGCGGAGACCATTTTCCAGCGCGCGCTCAGGGGCGAGGCGAGCCAGGAGGATGCACAGCGCTTCACGGGCCATATGCTGACCGAGATGGCACGCATGAGCGTTGGCGATGGCCTGGTGATGCAACTGCACATCGGCAGCTATCGCAACCACAATCCGGCGCTTTTCGCGGATTTCGGGCCTGATATGGGCGCCGATATCCCCACAGCCAGCGAGTTTACGCGCAACCTGAAGCCGCTGCTCGATCTCTATGGCCGCGAGCGCGACCTGACGATCATCATTTTCAACCTCGATGAGACAACCTACAGCCGCGAACTGGCGCCGCTGGCCGGCCATTATCCCGCGCTGCGCCTGGGACCGCCGTGGTGGTTTTTTGATAGCGTCCAGGGCATGCGCCGCTTTTTTGACGCGGTGGTGGAGACGGCGGGCATCTACAACCTTGCCGGCTTCAACGACGATACGCGCGCCTATCCCTCCATTCCGGCGCGCCACGCTCTCTGGCGCCGCGTCAGCGCGGACTGGCTGGCCGGGCTGGTCGTGCAGGGCATTATCGACGAAGACGACGCGCGCGAGATGTGCATTGACCTGGCCTATCGCCTGGCGAAACGTACCTATAGACTGGAGGTCTGAGCATCGTGCGGAAATTCTCATTCCCAATTATCGAAGAATCGCTGGTGACGCTTGACGATACCAGTTATGCGCTGACGACTGGCGAGCAGCGCGGTGAACCGCGACTCGCCGTCTCCGGCAATGTCACCGGCTTTGAGGGAGAAAGGCACGGCGATGGGACGCTGCTCGGCCCGCTCAATGCCGCGAACGCGCGTGAACTGCGCCGCCGCCTGCCCTGGTTGCGGCCGATAACGCTGGGCCTGCGCACCTCGGCGGGCTTCGGGGATCGCCTGGGCATCGCCACGCCGGGACACGTCTATGCCGTGCGCGGCACGGGGATCGCGCCGATCTTCGCGCAGCAGTCTGTCCGCGAAAACACCCGCACCGGGCGCTCGCCTCAGCAGGTGCTCGACGACGCCATGTGGGGCGTATTCCAGACGGGCTGGCGCGAAGCCTGGGGCGCCGATGCCGACCATCTTAAAACGCCGGAGGATATCGCGCCCTTCGTGAGCGCGGGCTATACGTTCTACACCGTCGATCCCGGCGACTACGTGGACGATAGCGCCGAAACTGACGACGATGAGACGCTGCTCAAAAAGGCTGGCGCGCTGCCCTGGGACGATCTCCAGAGTTCGCTCCAGCAGAGCCGCGAGCGCTTCCTGCGGCGCTTCGACCTCGATACGTTGTCGCTGGCCTTTGATGAGCATGCATTGTACAAGGCGCTCGCCAAATACGGCGGCGCGGTTGCCCATATGGTCCGCATGACGCGACGCTTAGCAGAACTGGCGAGTGGGCGCCCATTCGAGATGGAGATCTCCGTGGACGAGACCGGCACGACCACTACGCTGCTTGAGCACTACTATATTGCCTCCGAACTCAAACGCCTGCGCATCCCATTTGTGAGCCTGGCGCCGCGTTTCGTCGGGCGCTTTGAAAAGGGCGTGGGCTATATCGGAGATTTGCAGGAACTGGAGCGCAACATCGCCGGGCATGCCGCCATTATGCATGCCTTCGGCGACAGCTACAAGCTCAGCCTGCACACCGGCTCGGATAAATTCTCGGTCTATCCACTGGCGATGGAGCATACCGGCGGTCTGGTACACCTGAAGACCGCCGGCACGAGCTACCTGGAGGCGCTGCGGCTGATCGCTTCGAAGGATACGCGCCTTTTCCGCGAGCTCTGGGATTTCGCGCGCAGCCGCTATGAGACCGACCGCAAAACCTACCACGTCTCGGCGAAGCTGGAGGCAACCGCGCCAGCCTCCACTCTCAGCGATGAGCAACTCCCGGAACTGCTCAACCAGTTCGATGCGCGCCAGATTTTACACGTAACTTTCGGCTCGGTGCTCGACAGGTTCGGCGCCGACTTGCAGCGCGTGCTGCGTGCGAACCTGCCCGCCTATTACACCTACCTGCAAAAGCACTTCGCGCGCCATCTCGCCCCATTCCGCAGAAGCGAGGCAGCATGAGATAGAACGCGGATCGTTCAATGAACGTTCACCAAAGATTTCTTAATATTGCATGGCCGGTCATCCTGAGCGCCCCGGCCTGTCATCCTGAGTGACAGCGAAGGATCCGCTGGTGGCGCACGGCTCCTTCGCTGCGCTGCGCTCTACTCAGGATGACATGGAGCGAAGGATGACCGGCTTGCGCGTCTCCATACGCTCAAGAGGATAATGGGAGGTAAGCGTGTGGCGCTGCCACACGCTTACCTCCCATTATCCTCTTGAGAGCAACGCAGTTGCGATGTGTGAAAGCCCTCTTGACTTACAGAACAGTATATGTTATGACTATTTTCATTGAAACAATTCTTATTTCATATGAAACAGCGCTGGCAGGCATACATCCTGAAGCAGTGCGGAAGGGATATCGGATGTGGGCGCTTCGGTAACGGTCAAAGACGTGGCGCGCGAGGCCGAGGTATCCGTCGGCACCGTCTCACGCGTATTTAATAACCACCAGAATGTAGCGGAGGAGATACGGCAGCGCGTCCTCAAAGCCGCTGCGGAACTGGGCTACACGCGGCCCATCCACCAGGACGCGGCGCGCAACGGAAGCCGCGCGATCAAAGAAATTGGCTTCCTTTACTGCTCAATAGACGCGCTGGATACCAATGCGGTAGCCAGCAACCCCTTCTGGTCTCACATCCTGCATGGCGTAGAGAGCGAGGCGCGTAAAACCAACATCAAAGTGACCTACAGGACCATCAGCGCGCTCACCTCAACGCCTCACCTGCTGCTCTCCACAATCCAGGATATGAGGCTGGGCGGCATCCTGCTTGTCGGGCCGGCGGAACTGGAGACCATCCAGCAGATCCGGACGCTTAAGACGCCGCTGGTGCTGGTAGATAACTACGCGCCCCGGCTTTCTATCGATGCCGTGCTCGGCGACAATTTCGAGGGGGCGCGCGCCGCCGTGGATTACCTGATAGAGCAGGGGCATCGCCGCATCGCCTTCATCGGCGGCCCCACGCTGCCAGGGCCGCGCCCCCTCAACAGGATTTATACTCTGGAGCGCCGCGCCGCCGGCTACCGTACCGCCCTGCTCGACGCTGGCCTGCCCGTCAACTACGAGCTATTCGAGTCCTGCAACCTTGATCCTGAAAGCGGCTATGCTGCCTGCAAGCGCCTGTTGCAGCGCAATGCTAGCTTCACGGCCCTGTTTTGCGCCAACGACGAAACGGCCATCGGCGCGATGAAGGCGCTGCGCGAAGCCGGGCTGCGCATCCCCGATGACGTTTCATTGATCGGTTTCGACGACATCGCCCTGGTTGAGCACCTGACCCCGGCCCTGACTACCGTGCGCGTGCCAAAGGAAGCTCTGGGAGCGATGGCTGTCAAACAACTTCTGACGCGCGCCGCCGATCCTGATATGGTCGGCGTGTCGAGCGTTCTGGAAGTCGAGTTGATCAAGCGCGCCTCCGTGGCTAGCTGTCGCGCTTGATCTTTTCCGCTGGCCCCTTTTTCTCTGCTCACGCTGCTGGGAGCAAACGACAAAGTTGTTGACCTTTTATTCTGGTCATCATTATGAACGAAGGAGCAGACGACATGGCTATTTCACTGACACGACGAAGTTTTCTCATTCAAGGAGGCAAGATTGTGGCGGCTGCCGGTGTCGGCGGGACACTGCTGGAGGCATGCGGCGGTAGTCCAGGTGGAGGCTCATCCTCTGGTCCGGTCACTCTGACATACGGTTGGTGGAGCAACGGCCCGGTGAAGGACAACTCGATGCTGGCCTGGGTAAAGGAATTTACGAAGGCAAATCCCAGGATCCAGATCAAGGCCGAGATTCTTCCCTGGTCGAACTACTGGACCAAGCTTCAGACAACCGTCGCTGGCGGCAACGCCTACGATATCGTTGGTATGGCGGGCGGCAGTGCGGCGCCCTACTACGACCAGGGCGCGCTCTACGACCTCAGCACGCTCCCCGGCTACCAGGATACCGTCAAGAATCTGCGCCAGGATTCGGTGAAGCTCTGCAACTGGAAAGGGAAGCAGTACTCTCTGCCCGTCGGTGTGTATATACCGATTCTGGGCTACAACAAAACTCTGCTCCAGCAGGCCGGCGTTCCCCTGCCCGATCCGGTCAAGCCGATGGAGTTTTCCGACTTTGTGACCATGGCGCGGAAGCTTACGAAGCAGAGCGGCGGCAAGTATACCCGGTACGCGATCAATGTCAACGACTTTGGCGACACGATGTGGACCGGCCTCGTGCAGATGCACGGCGGGCAGGTCTACGACAATCCCATCAATCCGACAAAAATTCTCGTCAATACGCCGGAAGGCATTCAGGGATTGACCGACTGGCAGAGCCTCTTCACGCAGCACCTCAACCCTCCCTACGCCGAAATGGCGAATGGCCCGTGGGGCACGGGCGATATCGATAGCCTCCAGACCAATAAGGTCGCCTTCGCGCGCATTGGCGCCTTTGACTTCGCCCTGATCGAGCAGCAGAACCTGACCGACCAGATCGGGGCCACTCCGGTCTTTGCTGTCAACGGCAAGCAGGTCACGCTGGGCAACGTCAACAGTTTCGGCATCTATCGCGGCAGCCAGCACGTCAACGAGGCGTGGGAGTTTATCAAATGGGCCACCTCGACGGCTCCCGACAAAACTTTCGCGAAAATCAGCGATGTGCCTTCAAATATCGCTGCCTTCAATGCGATGAGTTCCTATATCACGCCGCAGGTCTATATCCCGACGCTGAACTCGGCTGCTCAAGGCTGGGGGCCTCTCGTAATGACGCCGCACCAGCAGCTCGGCACCGACTTCAGCAACATCCTGACAGACCTGGCGAACGCCAAAATTACGCCGGCGCAGGCTGCGCAGCAGATGGAGCAGAAGGGGAACGCGGACCTCTCCGCAAATTCTTAATGCTGGCGGACAGACCCGGTGCCTGTTGACGAACAGACCCGGTAGGGACGCTGTTTACAAGCCCGTTTTTGCGAACCGTTAAGCGGGCTTGTAAACAGCGTCCCTGCGGATGACTTTCTACGTTGATAAGGAGCTGTGTCATGCTCACACTTTCACGAACAGAGGAGCGCGCCGGGCAAGGGCGTTATAATCCGATCAGGCGTTTGCTGCACAAAGAAGGGGTTGCAGGCTATCTTTTTATCGCTCCCTGGATCATCGGGTTCATGCTCTTCTCGGCCTATCCGCTGCTGGACACGATCTACAATAGCTTTACCGAATATAAATTGTTCGGGGCACCGCAGTGGATCGGCTTGCAGAACTATCAAAATCTGCTCTTCCACGATCCGACTTTTGGCCTGACCTGCCTGCACATGCTGCTCTACGTAGTGCTGGCGACGTTGATCTATATTATTGGCGGCATGGTCCTTGCGCTGCTGCTCAACCGCGCCTTCCCCGGCAATCACTTCTTCCGTACCGTCTTCTATCTGCCAAGCCTGATGGTCGGCGTGGCGATTGGCGCAATGTTCACGCAGGTCTTCGGGGCGGAAGATTATGGCCTGGTCAATGAAGTAATCGGCATTTTCCATATTCCCCCCGTCAACTGGCTCAACAATGCCGATCACCCTATTCTCGGCCTGTTCGCGCTGATTGCCGTCAACTTCTGGTTTATGGGCGGCACAATGCTGATCTTCCTCGCCGGCCTTAAAGGCATCTCACCAACCTATTACGAGGCGGCGCGCATCGATGGCGCGGGCACCTGGCAGCGCTTCCGCTTCGTGACGATACCCCTGCTGACGCCGGTAATTCTTTTTAATACCATCATGACGCTTATCGGGCACATCCAGGTATTCGACACAGCCCTGATCTTCGCGGGCGGTGGCAGCGGCTCGATTGGCTTCAATACCTCCGTGCTGGGCTATCGCAATAGCCTGGCAACTTTCCTGACCTATCTCTACCAGGAGGCTTTTGTCTATCACAATTACGGCTACGGTTCCGCCATCGCCATTGTCATCTTCCTCATCACGCTGGCACTCACCGCTATCGTACTCGTGACATTCCAGCGCTTCACCTACTATGATCGTTAAAGGTGGCGGCGCCAGCTAGAAAGCACAGAGGTAGATTATGCTCTTCAAGCAAAAATCATTCCAGAGGGCGCTCGTCGCGGAAACTTCTGTGAGTGCGACACACGTTCTCTCTCGCCAGCGCGATAGCAGGCTTTACGAGCGGGGCCGCATGTATCAACGATTAAGCATGTTCATCACGTACATCATCTTGATTGTTGGCGCGTTTGCTATCCTGCTGCCGTTCGCCTGGCTAATCTCCGCCTCGCTCAAAACCACGACGCAATACTATGCGTCTCCTATTCAATGGATACCCGATCCCTTCGTCTGGTCCAACTACGTCGAAGCCTTTACGACCTATAGCTTTGCCCGCTACGTCGGCAATAGCCTCTTTCTTGCCTTCTACGCGATGATCGTGAACACTCTGGTCTCGTCGCTGGTAGCCTTCGGCTTTGCCCGCTTCCGCTTCCCGGGGCGCACAGCCTGGTTCATCCTGATGCTCTCTACGCTCATGCTGCCCGCCCAGGTGCTCACGATCCCGCTGTACGTGACCTTCAAAAGCTTCGGCTGGATCGACACCTTTTTGCCGCTCATGGTGCCGCAACTCTTCGGCTCCGCCTTTAATATCTTTCTCTTCCGCCAGTTCTTCATGGGGCTGCCGCGCGAACTGGACGAGGCGGCGCGCATCGATGGCTGTAGCAACCTGCGCATCTGGTGGAATGTTATCCTGCCGCAGTCGAAGCCGGTGGTCATCGTCGTTGCCATTTTCACCTTCCTGGCAAGCTGGCGCGACGCCTGGAATCCGCTGATCTACCTGAGCAGCCAGAGCAATCGTACTATTCCCCTCGGCCTGCTCTACTTTACCAATGGCTTCACGGCGGTCTATCCGCAGATGATGGCGGCAACCGTCGTCGCTCTTGCCGTTCCGGTGATTCTCTATGCCATAGGACAGCGTTATATCGATAGCGGCGTCGCTATCGCCGAGGTGAAATAGGAGTGAAGGTAGAGAGTCCGTCGCCGGCGCGACGGACTCTCTACCTTCACTTATTGCTTGTATCTATACCAGAAGAGAAGTATCATGTCGCTCACAAAACATAACAGAAAAATATTAGTATTTTATGATCCAGATTACCCACAGGCATGCTCAGAAGAGGACCTTGCCCGGCTCGTCCCCGGCGAATTTCAGATTGCCGGCGCCGGCGACCTGGCAACCGGCTTATTAGAGGAACCGTATGATCTGCTGGTCTCGTTTCACGGGCCATACTTTCCGCAACACGCCTGGCGCGCTATCCTGTATTTTCTGGAGGCGGGAGGAAATCTGGCGATTTTCGGTGGTATGCCCTTCACGCGCCCGGTGAACGAGCAGGGAACGGTTGAGCCAGAGCAGCAGGCGTATAGCGATCAGCTCTGTCTCGGGCCTTTTTTCCCTCTCCAGATTGATTCCTCTGATCTCTTTCTGGCGCCGTCTGAAGAGGCCGCCTTTCTGGATAAAGCCGCCCTGTATCTTCCCGAGCAGCAGCCAGGAGCGTTCTGGTCCTTCTACCCGCGACTGACACAGGTTTCGGACCACCCCGATGAGCTGGGATCGGCCGGCCCGTTCGATACGCTGCTCACCCCCCTGCTCTTTGCCTGTAGCGGCGCGTCCGGCCCGGCGCAGCATGTTGCCACGCCCGCCGTGCTGCTCGATCAGCAGTCCGGGCGCTTTCAGGGTGGTCGCTGGCTGCTCTCCCCCTGGCAGCCCGCCTCCCCGGAGACCTGGCTGCGGAACGAAGCAGCGATACGCGCCTTGATTCTGCTGGCTGCGATGGGCCCGGCGCTGCTCGATGTGCGTCCCCTGCTGGCCTGCTGCCAACCTGGCGAGGCGCCTTCGCTGCTGGTTGCCGCGCGCACGCGAAGCGAGGTTTATATCGAGGTGACGGTGCGGGATCCGCAGGGCGAGACGTTGGAGAGCGCCCGGATCACGCTGCCCGGCTCAGAACTTCGACAGGAGGAGCGGATACAGCTTCCACCGCAGAGCGCGGCGGGCCTCTATCGCGTCGTTGTGCATTACTGGAGCGAGGAGCGCCTGCGGATGCGCCAGGAGACAGGCTTCTGGATATGGGATGAGGCGCTGGTCCAGGCGACCCGCGACAGCATCCTTACCGCCGGGCGCGACTACTTTTACCAGCACGACGCGCCCTTCCTGATCTACGGTACGACCTACATGGACAGTCGCGTGCAGCGCAAATTCCTGACCCTGCCCAACCCTGCCCGCTGGGATAGCGATTTCGCCGCCATGAAGCAGGCCGGCATTAATACGATCCGCACGGGTATCTGGACGGGCTGGCGTAGCGAATTTATGCCTGTCGCCGGTGTCGCCAACGAGGCCGCCCTGCGCGCCCTTGACGCCTTCGTGATGACCGCCTGCAAATATAACATTCAGGTCATATTCACCTTCTTTTCTTTCTATCCGCCGCACTTCGAGGGCGAAAATCCCTGGCTGGATCCGCGCTCTCTGCAAGGACAGCAGGATTTTATCCTGGCGTTCGTGCGGCGCTATCGCGCCGTCTCGCTCATCTCCTGGGATTTAATCAACGAGCCGGGTTTTGGAGATCCCGCGTCCACCTTCGCCCCTCGCCCCATAGCGCATGATGACCGTTTTGAGCGCGCGGCCTTCCGTATATGGCTGGCTGACCGCTATACCTTGAAGGAACTGAGGCTGCGCTGGCGCCTGACTCCGGCTGACCTGGCGGACTGGGAGCAGGTTACGCCTCCCCGCGCGCCAGACTATAGCAGTGATCCCCGCGATAGCAGTACGCGGCATATGCTCAAAGTCATGGACTATACCTCTTTCTCGCAGGATGCCTTCGCACAGTGGGCGGCGAAGATGTACGCGGCGATCCGCGCCTCCGGCGGGCGCACGCTGATCGGGGTCGGACAGGACGAGGCTGGCGCCCGGCTCGCACCGCAATTCTATGCCCAGGCCGTCGATTACACGACAACCCATCCCTGGTGGAACAACGACGATTTGCTCTGGGACATGCTCCTCGATAAGACGCTCACCAGACCCAATCTGATCCAGGAAACGGGCGTCATGCTGGTCCGCGATGTGGACGGGCGGCCCTGGCGCGGCGAGCAGGAGAGCGCCTGTCTGCTGGAACGCAAACTCGTGACCGGGTTGATCGCGCGCGGCGCGGGGCTGATCCAATGGCTCTGGCATACGAATGCCTGCATGACGAGCGAGAACGAGAACAGCATCGGCCTGCTGCGTGCCGATGGCAGCGTCAAACCTGAGATGGCGACGATGCTGGAATTTGGACGGCTGATGATGGCCTTGCAGGCGCGGATCATGGAGGCCGAAACTGTGCCGCCGGTCTGGGTGGTTGTTCCCTACTCACAATGGTTCCTGCGCCCGCAACTGGGCGTTGAGGCTACCCGGCGAGCGCTGCGCATTCTGGGCTACGACTGCGGTGTGATTCCACAGGTCGTGGGAGAGCGCCAGCTTGCCGCGCTGGCGCATGCACATTACCGGCCTCGCTACCTCATCCTGCCGGGTGTGCAATACTTCGATGGCTCCGCCTGGCAGGCTCTGGATCGCTTTGTGCAGCGCGGAGCAACGCTGCTGGTCAGTGGCGTACCGACGCGCGATTCACATAATCTCCCGCTGCATCCCGCGTTCATCGACGGGAATAATGATAGCGATGATCCCACGCCGGTGTGCCGCTACGAATACCTGGAAGATGACGACGGCGCTGGCTATCAGCTTATCTTTGGCAATGAGAAGATGCACTATGTGCGCAAGGCCCACAACTATATAAAGACATACGTGCGAGGCGCCGGCAAGGTCATCTGGTGCGGCCTGCCGTTGGAGCTATCCAGCAGCCCCACCGCGATCAGCAAAATCTACCGGCGCGCGCTGGGCAGCATCGCCAGGGAGGGGGATGCTGGTATGGAGAGTCCTGTGCTCTTTGTCGAGCGGCCATTGAGAGACGGCACGCTGGTCCTGCTGGTCTCGGAAAGCTCCCGCGAGGAACAGGTGAGGCTGAGCGCGGGCATCAGACTGTCAATCGCGCCCAACCGCGCCGGAGCAGCCATCATCGAGAACAACGGCGCGATCAACGTCTTTGGCGGCGTGAGCCAGCGCCTCTAACGGATCCTGCATCTCATTTTCTCTGCTCAGAGCGCTTGACCATAACGTAACGTCACACCTTACAATGAGATAAATAGCTTGTTTGCCCTGCGCACCTGCGGGGCAGGTCGGAGATAGTGTTGTGTGAGCCGGCCACGGCTGCGCCGTGGCCGGCTCACACAACACTATCTCCGGGCGCGGCTCCGCCGCGCGGGTGCCCGGTAAGAGGTGTGGATATCACAGATCCCTCTACAGTCTTGACAACGAAAATAGCTTGCACTATAATTAGGTTGCCTAACAAATTAGGAACTAATTAACATACCAACCTATACTACAGGGGAGGTGAGACGATGGAATGTCGTAATGATAATACCATAGCTACCGTCCATAAACTGATGCGAGCCTTCATGCTTTTCCGCAAGGTTGACTGGCACAAGCAAGATGTTGCCGGTTACACGCCAAGCGAGCTAAGAGTGCTCTTCTGCATCCGGGGCTGGATGGCACCGGACAACAAACTGAGTGAAAAGCTCAGAGAGCATATGGAGAGCGGCGCCATGCCTGACCGGCTCGAAGTCGAAAAAGAGTTCAGGGAAGAGGTCAGAAAGCGTATGGAGTCCCGCACGCCGGTAGTCAAGGTGTCGGAGATCAGCAAACGGCTGCATGTGACCTCACCGACGGTAACGCAGTTGCTCAAGATCCTTGAGAGGGACGGCCTGGTCGAGCGGCACAGCGATCCCCAGGACAGGCGCTCGGTTGACTTCAAGCTGACCGAAAAGGGCGAGAAAGTCACTCAGCAGGCTGCCGAAGCTTACTGGGCCTCTATCAACGGCCTGATTGAATACCTGGGGGAAGAGGAGAGCAATCACCTCGCCGACCTGCTCTTCAAGGTGTTTCGCTACTATAACGAGCAAGCCTCCAATGCAGACTACGCATACTGGGGTGGAGACAGAGAAGCATGATTAAACTGTTCCGATTCTTAAAGCCATATCGCCTTTCATTACTTATTGTCTTTGTATTGACCTTCGCACAATCCCTGGCGAACCTCTATCTGCCAACCCTGATGGCGGATATCGTGGACAACGGCATTGTGAAGGGCGATATTCCTTACATATACGAAGTTGGCGGCATTATGCTGCTGGTAACGATTGTGGGCGCTGCCTGCGCGGTGGCGGCCAGTTTTTTTTCCGCCAGAATTGCTATTGGCTTCGGCAAAATCATCCGCGCCATGATCTTCAAGCATGTCATACGCTTCTCGCTGCACGAGTACGATGAGGTCAGCACGGCGTCGCTGATTACGCGCACGACCAACGATACCACGCAGGTGCAGCAGGTTCTGGTCATCATCCTGATGATGATGATTAGCGCGCCCTTGATGGCTATCGGCGGTATCATACTGGCGATCCAGCAGGATGCCACGCTCTCGTGGGTACTGGTCGCGGCGGTCCCGATTCTCTGCTTCGCCATCTACCTGATTATGAGCAAGGCGATCCCGCTGTTCAGATTGATCCAGGTGAAGCTCGATAAGCTCAACCTCATTCTGGACGAGGGCCTGACCGGAGTCCGCGTCATTCGCGCTTTTGACCGCACGCAGCATGAAGAGAGGCGCTTCGACGAAGCCAACCTGGACCTGACCAATACCTATATTACGGTCAACCGCATTGTCGCCTTTATGATGCCGGTGATGATGCTGGTATTGAATATGACCTCTATCGCTATTCTCTGGTTTGGCAGCATTCGCATTAATGCCGGAGACATGCAGGTCGGCGCGCTGATCGCCTTTCTGCAATATGCCATGCAGATTCTCTTTGCCATGCTGATGGTTTCGATGCTGTTTATCATGCTGCCCCGCGCCGCAGCGTCGGCGACCCGTATCAATGAAGTGCTGGCGATGAAGCCTGGCATCAAAGATGCTGAGCAGGTGAACGATAACGATACGCAGCGCGGCTACGTCGAGTTCGAGAATGTGACCTTCAACTATGCTGGCGCGGAAGAACCCGCCCTTGCCAATGTCTCGTTTCGCGCGCAACCCGGCCAGGTTACGGCTATCATCGGCGGCACCGGCTCCGGTAAATCGACGTTAATCAGCCTGATTCCGCGCTTCTACGACGTGCAGAGCGGCAGAGTGCTGGTGGACGGCGTGGATGTGCGCGAGATGTCGCAGGATCATCTGCGCTCGAAAATCGGCCTTGTGCCACAGAAGGCGGTGCTCTTCTCAGGAACGATAGCGGAAAATATCCGCTACGGCAAAGAAGATGCCACGGACGAAGAAGTGAGGCACGCGGCTGATGTCGCGCAGGCCACCGAATTTATCATGAAGATGCAGGATGGCTTTGACTCCGTGATTGCGCAGGGAGGTACCAACGTCTCTGGCGGCCAGAAGCAGCGCATCTCCATCGCACGCGCCCTGGTGAGAAGGCCGGAGATCTACCTGTTCGACGATAGTTTCTCGGCGCTCGATTTTAAGACCGATGCCAGGTTACGGGCGGCGCTCAGAAAGGAAACCCGGGATGCGACTGTCATCATCGTCGCGCAGAGAGTCAGCACCGTCATGGACGCGGACCAGATTATCGTTCTGGACGATGGGCATGTCGCGGGCATCGGCAGCCATCACGAACTGATGCAGACCTGCGAGGTCTATCGCGAGATCGTCTCCTCGCAGCTTTCATTGGAGGAAATTGCATGAGTGTAGTGCAGAGAACGGGGCAGGGGCAGCAGCAACAGCGTGGCATGGGGCCGTGGGGACGAGGCGGTATGGGCATGCCCGTGGAAAAAGCTAAGGACTTTAAGGGCACATTCAGGCGCCTGGTTGGCTACTTCATGCCGCAGAAATACGCCCTGCTGGCCGTGCTGGTGACGGCCATTCTGGGCACCGCGTTCAACATCGTCGGCCCGAAAATCCTGGGCCTGGCGACGACGAAGCTCTTTGAGGGCGTCGTGCTCAAGCTCAGGGGCGTGCCCGGCGCCAGCATCGACTTCGGGTATATCGCGCGCGTGCTGCTCATTCTGGGCGGGCTATATATCATCAGTTCCATATTCATGTATATACAGCAGTATATTATGGCGGGTGTGGCGCAAAAAATGGTCTATGTCCTGCGCCGCCAGGTGGAAGAGAAGCTTGCGCGTTTGCCGTTGAAGTACTTTGACTCGCGCACGCATGGCGAGATCCTCAGCCGCGCGGTCAACGACATGGATAATATCAGCACCACCTTGCAGCAAAGCCTGACGCAATTGATCACCTCGGCGGTCACACTTGTCGGCGTCATCGTACTGATGCTGCTCATCAGCCCGCTGCTCTCCCTGGTGGTGGTGATTACCCTGCCGCTCAGCCTGCTGGTTACGACGGTGATCGCGAAACGCTCGCAAAAATTCTACGCGCAGCAGCAGCGTGCGCTGGGCGAACTGAACGGCCATGTGGAAGAAATGTATACGGGGCATATCATCGTCAAAGCGTTTGGACGTGAACAGCAATCCATGATAGCTTTCGATGAGATGAATGAGAAGTACTACAACGCCGGATGGCGAGCGCAGTTCATCTCCGGCACTATTATGCCTTTGATGCGCTCTATTGGCAACCTCGGCTACGTCTTCGTGGCCGTTGCTGGCGGCATCATGGTCACGCGCGGCGCCATTGCTATCGGCGACGTGCAGGCGTTCATTCAATACGCCCAGCAGTTCACGCAGCCGATCACGTCCCTGGCGAACATCACCAATATTATCCAGTTGACGATTGCCTCGGCTGAGCGCATCTTTGAACTGCTCGATGAGGAGGAAGAGGTACCGGAGGCCGCCGATGCCAAGATCATTACAGCGCCGCAGGGCGCGGTCCAGTTCGATCATGTCTCTTTCCGCTATAAAGAGGACGTGCCGCTGATCGATGACATGAACATCGATGTCAAACCGGGGCAGACCATCGCCATTGTTGGCCCGACGGGCGCGGGTAAAACGACGCTGGTCAACCTGTTGATGCGTTTCTACGAACTCAACAGTGGCAGAATCCTGATCGATGGCGTGGATATCACACATCTGAGGCGTGGGAACCTGCGCCGCACCTTCGGCATGGTATTGCAAGATACCTGGCTCTTCAATGGCACGATCCGCGATAATATCGCCTATGGCCGCGAGGGAGCCACCGAGGAAGAGATTGTGCAGGCGGCGAAAGCTGCATACGCCGATCACTTCATCAGAACGCTGCCGGACGGCTATAATACCGTGCTCAATCAAGACGCGACGAATCTCTCACAGGGGCAGAAGCAGTTGTTGACGATTGCGCGGGCCGTGCTGGCCGACCCGGAGATCCTCATCCTGGATGAGGCGACCAGCAGCGTCGATACGCGAACGGAGATGGCTATTCAGAAGGCGATGGGCGAGTTGATGAAGGGCCGGACCAGCTTCGTCATCGCGCACCGGCTCTCGACCATCCGCGATGCCGACCTGATTCTGGTGATGAACCACGGCAGGATCATCGAAAAGGGCACACACAAGGAACTGCTGGCAAAAGGCGGCTTCTATGCCGACCTCTACAACAGCCAGTTTACCGGGCGCACTCTGGAAGAAGTGGGGTAGGATTAAGGCAGGAGGACCGGCGGTCCTCCTGCCCTCTATCTTTTGAGAACGGCGGGTGGCTGAGGCGCGGCAGCCATGAAACGCAGTGTGACGGTTGTCCCTACGCCCGGCGTACTCTCAACCATGATCCTCCCACCCTGCGCCTCTATCAATTCCCTGGCAATCGCCAGTCCCAGACCATTACCATCCACGCGCTGCGATTGACGGCTGCGCGCGGGATCGACGCGGTAGAAGCGATCAAAAATGTGTGGCAGAGCCTCAGAGGGGATACCCCGGCCACTATCGCGTACCGCGATACGCACGCCTGACCGCCCCTCGCCGCGTGCGCTAAGTTCAACGCGGCCGCCGGCGGGCGTGAACTTCAGCGCATTCTCGACGATGTTGAGCAAGACCTGCTGGAGCTTGTCGGCATCGGCACGGATCGCCGGAAGCGGCGCGGCAATCTCACGGCGGATCTCCTGGCCCTGCGACAGTTGCAGCGCCTGCTCGTAGACCTTCTCCACCACAGCGCCCACATCGACCTCATCCTCGCGCAGCACGATCCTGCCTTCGTCGATGCGCGCCAGTTCCAGCAGATCGGCCACCAGCCGCTGCATACGTTTCAATTCCGCGTACATTCCCCGCGCCAGCCGGCGCGATGTCTCCATGTCACCCCTGTCGGCGCCGAGCAACAGCATCTCCAGGCTGCCACTGAGCGCGGTCAGCGGCGTCCGCAGCTCATGCGAAACGTCGGAGACAAACTGCTTCTGTCGCGCCAGCGCCGTCTCCAACTGCGCAACCATGCGGTTGAACGAGCGCGCCAGGCGTCCGATCTCGTCACTGGTCGCGGGAACGTCCAGGCGCTCCGAAAGCGCCCCCTCCGCAATGCGCCGGCTGGTGCGCTCCATCACCACCAGGGGATGCAGCGCGGCCCTGATGAGCGGGAGCATCAGGGCAGCAGCGATACACAGTGTGCCGATAATGCTGGTTATCAGGATAAGACTGAAGTTTCTGATAAAATGGTCGATCTGCGCGGTTGGCGTGCTCAGTTGCAGGATGGCAACGGTCTGGGCGTTATAGACAAGCGGCACCAGGATGACGATCTGGCGCTGCTGCTGCCTATCGCGGGCCAGCAGGTAACTGTTATTCTGCCGGGCCTGCGCCAGTAGCTCCTGCCGCACCTCCTGCGGGGATAGCACGACGGAGGGAGGTGTCATGAAGAAGCTATCGCCGGACACGATTATCTTGCCATGCGCGGAGAGAATAGCGGCATGGGCGTCGGGACTGGCGAGTCGCTCGACCAGGGCTTCCGCATGGGGCAGGAAACCGGGAGGCAGCGGGCCTGGCGGCGGCCCCGGAGATCTGCCCGGTATAAAATAATGACCCTTCATCTTGATCGTAGCCAGCCGCGCCTCGCTCTGTAAAGCGGAGGCTTCGTTGGTGAGGAGATCCCTCTCCGCCGTCCACAGGATCACTTCACCCAGTGCGCTCAACAGCAGGACGAGCAGTCCCAGCACCACCAGTGCCAGGCGCCAGCGGATCGGAATGGCAGCCAGTTTTTTCCCCACTGCCTGGAGCATACTTACCCTCGCAGTACGTAACCGACGCCACGCACGGTCTGAAGCAGGAGCGGCGGGTTGTCGCCCAGCTTCTCGCGCAGGTGGCGCACATAGACCTCGATAATATTATCGTCGCCATTATAGTCGTAGCCCCAGACACGCGCCAGAATGCTATCACGGGTAAGCACCTGGCGCGGGTGCATGAGGAATAATTCCAGCAAATCAAATTCGCGTGGCGTCAGTTCAATGGGGTGCTCATCGCGCGTAACAATGCGCGTCACCCGGTCAAGGGTGATGCCGTGAAACGAGAGTACATCGCCATAATTTTTCCCATGCCGGCGCAACACGGCGCGCACGCGCGCCATCAATTCTTTGAACGCGAACGGCTTGGTCACGTAGTCATCGGCGCCCAGGTCGAGGCCAGCTACCCGATCATCGACCTCCTCGCGCGCCGTAAGCATGATGATAGCGGTATCCCTCAGCGGGCGCAATTGCCGCGTGACCTCCATGCCACTGAAACCCGGCAACATAATATCGAGAATGATAATGTCAAACCTCTGCGTGGTCGCGGCCCGCAGCGCCTCGGGTCCGCTGGTGGCAACCGCGACGTTGAAGCCTTCGTATTCAAAGCCCAGTTGCAAGAAATCTACAATTTGCGGCTCGTCATCCACGATCAGAGCGGTGGGCCTGTTATCCGTCGTATTTCCTTCACTCTGCATGATTATCTACACTTCTTCTTGTTTCGTCCCCTCTGATAAGCATTCGCACGGCTCTGCCACACAAAGGAGGTATAGTGTGATGTGAAAAGGCGCGCTGCGCCTTTTCACATCACACTATACCTGAGGTGAGTACCACAGGCGCGAGCCAGCAAGGCGGCTCTGACCAGATCTTAGCACGGCTTCGCTGCACAAGGGATGTACGGTGTCGTGAGGAAAAATGCGCTGCGCGCATTTTTCCTCACGACACCCATCTCCGGCGAGCGCCGCAGGCGCGAGCCGTGCAGGTGTCGAGAATCAGATTTACTTCTAAGAAAATATAACACAAATCGCTGAAGGCTTGATGCACTTTGCTGAAAAAATGCTGAATTTCCGCTATAAACCTTCCTGAAGTCTCTTCTTCTCGCTGGCATTCAGCATTCTTTCAGCAACGCTACGCCTATTTTTCAGAGAGGTATGGCATGCTATTGGGCAAGTCCGTAAAGTATGTTTCCTTGCCTCAAAAGGTGAAAAATTGAACACAAATCAAGCTACGAAGGAATCCTATCAGCCGATGACTCCAGGATCTTTATACCGGCACCTGGCACAATGGGCGGCCACGCAGCCTGACAAACCCTGCATTATCGAAGCGGAGACGGGCCGCAAGCTCTCATACATTCAGTATCTCACGGTAATCCATGCGCTGCGCGACTTCCTCGGCGACGAGCCGCGCAGCATTGTTCTGGCGCTCCCGGGCGGAATTGCCAGCGCGCTGCTCTGGCTGAGCGCACTGAGCGGCGGCCATGTGCTCATCCCGCTGGCCCCCGACGCCGGTGAGGCTGAGAAAGCGCGTGTGACCGCCAGGTACAGGCCAGACGTAATCGTCGTGGAGCGCACGGAGGACGCGCAGGGATTTGATAGCGCTCATGCCAGCGTCATCACGCGCAGTATGTTCGAACTGCTGCTTGAGCGAGCGCTGCGCCACGAGCAGGAGCCGCGACCCCCGATTGAGGGCCGCGTCTGCCTGACGACATCGGGCAGCACCGGCGAACCTAAAGGTGTGATCCTGACGGAGCGGCAGATCGCCTGGACGGCGGAGCAGATCCACGTCGGCCACCGGCTCACACCACAGGATCGCGGACTGACCGTGCTCCCTTTCTTTCATGTGAACGCACCCGTCGTGAGCCTGTGCGCATCGCTGATGGCAGGCAGCACCGTCGTTATCGCGCGGCGCTTCAGCCGCAGGCGCTTCTGGTCGTGGATCGAGCAGTATGGGATCACCTGGGCGAGTATCGTACCAACCATCCTGGCTATATTGCTGGAGACCGAGAAGCCGGCCTTCCTGCCTGGTACACTGCGCTTCGTGCGGACCGCCTCGGCCCCCCTGCCCGCCGCCGACCTGCTGGCTTTTGAAGCCCGCTTCGGCATCCCGGTCATCGAGACCTACGGTTTATCGGAGGCCGCCAGCCAGATCGTCGCTAACCCCGTGCCGCCAGGCCGACACAAGCCGGGTTCGGCGGGCCTGCCCGCCGGCGTGGCGCTGCGCGTCTGCTATGTTCACAGTGGCGACGGAGAGCGCAGGCTGCGCGACGTGGCTCCTGGCGAGATTGGCGAGATCTGCGTCTCCGGCCCCAGCATCATCCAGGCATATGAGGATGGAGCTTCGCAGGAGTCGTTTCAGGACGGATGGTTCCGTACCGGCGATCTCGGCTACCAGGATGAGGAGGGCTACGTGTTTCTCACGGGCCGCCTGCGCGATGTGATCAAACGCGGGGGCGAGACCATCCCACCGCGCGAGATCGAGGAGGCGCTGCTGACGCATCCCGCCGTGCGCGAGGCCGCCGTCGTTGGCCGCCCCGACGCGCTCTATGGTGAACAGGTGGTGGCTTACCTGGTGATCCAGGGCGAGTGGAACGCGGAACTGGCGGAACACCTTCGCCAGCACGCTGCCCAGAACCTCAGCCCGCACAAAGTGCCGGTTGACTTTATCGCGGTGGATGCGCTGCCAAAAAATCCTACCGGCAAGGTCGCACGCCACATTTTGCGAGCGCGCGAGCAGGCAGAGCACGGCAGGCAGCAGAGACCGGTCCCGGTCTCCTGACCACGCAGCGCCGCAGGCGCCCACAAACAGGCACATCGGGTGAATACCAAAAGAAGTGGGGAAGAAAAGGTGGCTAGCAATTCTCGACCACGGAGACCATACGTTACCGAATTAGATCCGCTGCGCATCGTAACGGCGCTCTGCGTCGTCGCTGTGCACGTATTATCTTTTACTCTCTTTCTCAATCACAGCGACCTGGGGACGCAGATCCAGAACGCTTTTGTCGTCTCGATGCATTTTACCAGGGAGATGTTCATGTTCGTGACGGGCTTCGCGCTTGCCTATGTTTATTATGGGAAGCCCTTCGCGTTCAAGCACTTCTGGAAGAGGCGCAGCATAGGCGTGATTATGCCCTACGTGATCTGGAGCTTCCTCTATGTACTGGTGAATAAGCCAGCATCTTCGCCGCTGCATTTCATCGAGGTAGCAACCATCGCTACCCTCACCGGCACAGCATCCTATCAACTCTATTATATTCTGATGACCATCCAGTTCTATATTCTGCTGCCGGTCTTTTTACTCTTCCTGAAATACGCCGAGCATCGTCCCTGGAAAGTGCTGGGCGTCAGCTTCGCGCTTGAGGTCGTGATGCTCTATCTCGACTACCATCTCCTGCAAAGGGGTACGCTGGCATCTTCAGGCATCTTACAGGTGATAGCGCAATATCAGGCCAGTTTTGTGCTGACCTATCAATTCTTCTTTGTGCTTGGCGGGCTGACGGCCCTCTACTTTCAGCAGGTGCGAGCTTTCCTGCTGCGCCACGGAACGTGGGTTGCCGGCGCATCTCTCCTTGCCATCGCGGCGTTATGGATACACTACTTTCTCCAGATATACTACTACCATGAGCCGATGGATCTCGTGCTCTCCGTTTTGCAGCCAATCATGGTATTCTATAGCCTGGGTGTGATTGCCCTCCTCCTCTGGCTCACCTGCCGCTGGGTCAGCCGCGCACGCCCCGGCGAGCGTCCGTGGGGCTTCCCTTTCTGGCACTCGCTCTCCGATGCCTCCTTCGGCATCTATCTCGTACATGCCATGATCCTGACGGTAGTACTGCGCCAGGTGATTCCGGTCATGCCGGAAACGTGGCCCGTCGCTATCCGCGTTTTCCTCACCTGGTTCCTCGTCGGAGGCGGCGCGACTGCCATCACCGTGATTATGCTGCGCATCCCGCTGCTGAGCCGCCTGGTCGGGCGCGAAGGTCCGACACGCCGGCGCGAACCAGCGCCATCGCCGGTCAACGCACCCGCGCCCGATTACGCGCCCGCTGCCCGGCACCGGGAGGTACAGCAAACTCGGTGATGCACATTCACAAAATAGTCTGGGAATGATAATGTGGATGTGGCAGTTGCGCGGTGCTCTCTGGCCGGGTGTTTGCGCGGCTGAGTCGCGGGCGTGAGCAAGCTAAAGAGCCGGTAATCAGACACTCTCTAATGAAAGGTACATTTGTAGTGCAGAAACAAAAGAGGAGCAGGCTATTCCGGCCGCGCGTAATCGTCATGCTCACACTGGCTCTCGTCTTAGTTACAGCCGGCACGCTGATGCGTGGCAGAATAATACATGGCGCAGTGCGGCGCCTGTCGGCCATTCGCAGCGTAATAACCGGTCAGGGTACCTTTACCACGCATGTATTCACTGATGCCCAGGGCCGCCAGATGACCTATTACCTCTACGTGCCAGCGTACTATAACTCGCAGCAAAAATATCCGCTCGTCCTGCTGCTGCACGGCGGAGGCGAGCGGGGGAAAACACAGAGCACGGCGGATCAGAACAGACAACTCTTGCTCAGCCAGCCCTACGTGCAGATATGGGAGCAGCCGATCATCCAGGATCACTGGCCGAGCTTCATCGTCGTTCCACAGATTATCGGGGGCACACAGCGCTGGGTGAACGTGCCCGCGCAGCATGGCTCCTACAAGCTGCAAGCGGAACCTACGACGCCGCTGCTGATGGCGAAAGAGATTGTGGATGCACTGCAAAAACAGTACAGCGTTGACGCTAACCGGCTCTATATTACTGGCATCTCGATGGGCGCCTATGGTGTGTGGGATGCCATCGAGCGCTGGCCGCATTATTTCGCCGCCGCCGCCCCCGTCGCCGGGGCGGGCGATCCGTCTAAAGCTGCTGTGCTCAAGCAGCTCCCCATCTGGGATTTTCACGGCACAAAGGATACAACTGTGCCGATATCAGGCTCGCGTCAGATGATCTCGGCCATCGAAGCCGCCGGCGGGCATCCACACTATACCGAATTTCCCGGAGCCACGCACGTAATCTGGACCAACGCCTACTCTATGCCTGCATTTCTGCAATGGTTCTTCTCGCAGAAACGGTAATTCGACTCCGGGGTTTGCCCGCGCCCGTGGCGCTCGCCTGAGGGAGTGTGAGGTGTGGCGCAGCCGCAAAGCGGCTGCGCCACACCTCACACTCCCTCTCAGGCACGGCAAAGCCGCGCGAAGGACCGGCCAGAGCAAGTGAAGGCTCCGAGCTTCAGACACATTCTAAGGCCGGTGCCTGCATTCTTACCTTCTCTCGCCTGTTGCTCATGCGGATCCGCCGCGCAATGGTATCGCAATTCTCTTGACAGGAAAGCTTGATCGTCAATATAATTACATATGAAACTAATTGCTGGTGAATATAAAGGGAATGAGCTATGACAACTGATCGTCTGGTGGAGGATGTGCTGGCGCTCTATCATCTCATACGCCGGGCCTCTCATCCTATCCACCAGAAAGAAATGACGCCTGAGCAGTACTGGCTGCTGCGCATACTTCGCCGTCATGGCGCTCTGAGCATTGGCGAACTGGCCCGGATTCTGGGCGTGACGGGCAGCTCTGCGACGACGGCCTGTAAGCGACTGGAAAAGGAGGGCCTGGTCACGCGCGAGCGCCAGAGCGACGACGAGCGCATGGTACGCGTGGCGCTGACGGAGCAGGGGCACGAGAAGGTCGAGGCATGGAGCCAGCGCCGGCGCGCCCTCCTGGTGGAACTGCTCGCGCCGCTCGACCAGGAGGAACAGGAAGACCTGCAACGGCTGCTCGAACGTCTCTTGCAGGGCGCGGATCAGCGAGCCGGGGTAGTAACTACGAAAGGGGAAGTATGGAACACCCAGAGACGATGATCGAAGTGAACGAACTGGTCAAGCGCTTCGGCGAGCATACCGCCGTTGATCGCGTAACGTTTTCCGTGGAACAGGGCGAGGTATTCGGCCTGCTCGGTCCCAATGGCGCCGGCAAGAGCACCATCATCAAGATGCTCACTACGCTCCTGCCGCCAACCGCCGGGCGCGCCTTCGTGGTCGGCTTCGATGTCACCTCGCAGCCGATGTATGTGCGCCAGCGCATCGGCTATGTTCCGCAGGCGCTCTCCGCCGATGGCACGCTCACCGGCTACGAGAACCTGCAAGTCTTCGCCTCCCTCTACGATCTGCCGCGCTCCATACGCGACACAAGGGTACGCGAGGCCCTGGCATTCATGGGATTGCAGGATGCCGCGGATAAACTTGTGCGCACGTATTCAGGGGGTATGATCCGCCGCCTGGAGGTCGCACAGGCAATGCTGCACCAGCCGCAGGTGCTCTTTCTCGATGAGCCGACGGTGGGACTCGACCCGGTAGCGCGTAAGGCCGTGTGGGAACACCTGGGACAACTTCGCGTCCAGAGCGGCATGACTATCTTCTTGACGACGCATTATATGGAAGAGGCCGATAGCCTGTGTGATCGCGTCGCGATCATGCACCTGGGCAAAGTGATGGCCCTCGGCGCACCCTCCGATCTGAAGGCGAGCATCGGTAACGCGGGCGCCACGCTTGACGACGTTTTTGCTCATTATACAGGCAATACCCTGGAATCAGGAGGATCGTATCGTGAAACAGCACGTTCCCGCCGTACCGCGCGACGACTTGGCTGATGCAGTTACTACCAGTCACGGCCCATCATATACACAGGATAATCCCATCAGAGCGGTCAGCCGCTTTATCGCGAAGACGCTCACCATCGTTGGCATCGAAGCGCGCAAGATCCGCCACGATCCGACGGACCTGGTGACACGCGCGGTGCAGCCTGCCCTCTGGCTGCTGATCTTCGGGGAAGTCTTCACGCGCCTGCGCTCGATCCCGACGGGAGGCCGCCCCTACCTGGATTTCATGGCCCCGGGCATCCTCGCGCAGAGCGTGCTTTTCATCGCCATTTTCTCCGGCATCGCCATCATCTGGGAACGCGATCTGGGGATCATCCATAAGTTCCTTGCCAGTCCGACGCCGCGCTCGGCTCTGGTGCTGGGCAAGGCACTGGCGGCGGGCGTGCGCGGTCTGGCTCAGGCGATCATTATCTACGTGCTGGCGCTGCTGCTCGGCGTGCGCATGAACTGGAATCCCCTGGCTCTGCTGGGCGTGATCGTCATTGTTATTCTCGGCGCGGCCAGCTTCTCAACGTTTTCGCTGATTATCGCCTGCCTGGTAAGGACACGCGAGCGCTTCATGGGCATCGGCCAGGTCCTGACGATGCCGCTCTTTTTCGCCAGCAACGCTATCTACCCGGTAGCGATCATGCCGTCATGGCTCCAGGTCATCGCGCGCAGCAATCCACTCAGCTACGAGGTCGATGCCCTGCGCGCGATGATGCTGGCAGGCGGAACGAGCGCAACGGGGCTGGGCCTGGATTTCGCGGTGATGCTATTCGCAACGATTGCGCTTGTATTGATCGGCGCGCGGCTCTATCCCCGCGTGGCGCAATAAAGGGAGGATATCATGTATAGCGGACGCGGGTGGGGTGCGGGAATGGGCGTTATCCGGCAACAGCAGCGCACGCTGAGCTACCTGCAAGGCGGCACCCCCAACCTGCGGCGCACGCTGGCCGGCGTGGGCAGAACGCTCTTTCCCTATCGCTGGAAAGCGCTGGGGGGAACGGCGCTGATGCTCTGCTCGGTAGCACTGGGCCTGATCCCTCCCCTGCTGCTGCGGCAACTGATCGATGAAGCCATCCCGCGCGGCGATCTCCGGCAGGTCGCTCTGCTCGCGGGCTGTATGATCCTCTTCCCTGTGCTCGCAGCGCTGGCGGGCATGGCGCAGAACTACACCAGCGCCATTATCGCGCAGGGCATGATTGCCGACCTGCGCGAGCGGCTCTATCGCCATGTGCTGTCGCTGGGGCTGGACTTCTTTACCTGGACGCGCGCCGGCGAAATTCATTCTCGTTTTCTTAACGATGCGGCGGCCTTGCAGAACGTGCTGACGCAATCGTTCCTGGGCACCCTGGCGAACCTGATCACCGTGCTCTGCACCCTGGCCGTGATGGCAAGCATCAACTGGCAACTGGCGCTGGCAGCATCTCTCGCGCTCCCCGCCTTCGCTCTGCCCGTGCTGCATTTTGGCCGGCGCACTTATACGGCAACTACACGCTCGCAGCAGGCTCTGGATCGCCTTTCGACCCTGCTGGAAGAGACGCTGAGCCTTTCGGGGGCGCTGGTCATTAAAACCTTTGGCACCGCTGCGCGCGAGCAGAAACGGTTTCACATCGCTAACAGAGAGGTGCAGGCGACGCAGGTAGCGCAGGCGCTGCTTGGTCAATGGGCCTCCGTTGCTGTGCAGGGACTTGCCGCCCTGGGGCCGGCGCTTATTTATGGCTATGGCGCCTATCTGGTCATCAGACACGCTTTGCCTCTGGGCACCGTCGTCGCCTTCGCCGCCTATCTTGCCCAGCTGTATCGCCCGGCCTCCTCGCTGGCGGGTGCGAATGCCACCGTCCTGGGTGGGCTGGCTCTCTTTGACCGTATGTTTCAGATCCTCGATCTCTCGCCAACGCTGCGCGCGCCCGCACATCCTAAAGCGCTGCCGCCCGCGCCGGAGCAGGGAATCGCGTTTGAACATGTCTCCTTCCACTACCCCAAAGGCCCCGCAGTGCTGCATGATATCTCCTTCCGCGCTCCAGTTGGTCAGCTCACGGCGCTGGTTGGCCCCAGCGGCGCGGGCAAGTCTACTATGCTCTCGCTTGCCGCCAGGCTCTACGATCCAACGGAGGGTACCGTGCGGCTCGATGGTGTAGCCCTCAAGGACCTGGACGATTCTGACCTGCGGCGCCGCGTCGCGGTTGTCACTCAGGAGGTTTTTCTCTTCCATACAACGCTGCGCGAGAATCTGCTCTATGGCGCGCCCGAAGCGACGGAAGCCGACCTGCTGGCAGCGGTTGAGGCCGCGCAACTGCGCGAACTTATCGACCGGCTCCCCGATCAGCTCGAAACGATAGTGGGGGAGCGCGGCTACCGGCTCTCCGGCGGAGAAAAACAGCGCGTCGCCATTGCTCGCGCGCTTCTACGCCAGGCTCCTTACCTGCTGCTGGATGAAGCCACCAGCTCCCTTGATTCGCAGGCCGAGCGGCTGATCCAGCAGGCATTGGAGACGTTGATGCATGGCAGGACGGTGATCGCCATTGCCCACCGGCTCTCGACGATCCAGCGCGCGGAGCAAATCCTGGTAGTGGATGAGGGGCGCATCGTGGAACGCGGCACGCACGAAACCCTGCTTCAACGCTCGGGACGCTACCAGCGTCTCTACCAGGCCCAGTTCGGCGCATCACGAGAATTGGAGACAGGGGCAAGCCCTGTCTCTACATCCCGCAGGCATACCAGCACATCATAGGGCCAGTAGCGCTCCACGCTGTCAGTTCCATATGCACGGCGGCAAAACCAGCTCGCCAGCGGCCATACAGGCACACGAAACGCGACCAGAAATGCTTGACAGGAGGAACAGGGTTTGTTATACTCTTTCCAGGCACAGCGGTTTCTTACCGGAACCGCTGGCAATGCCAGGTACGGAGAGGTCGCATAGTGGCCTAGTGCGGCGGTTTGCTAAACCGCTGAGGGGGAAACCCCTCCGAGAGTTCGAATCTCTCCCTCTCCGCTTTCCCTTTCGGTTGCTATGACCTCTATTCCAGTCCGTAAACCCTGCCATTATCCGGCAAGCACACCGCGAAATACTCGACCCTTCCTATGCAGGTCCTTTCGCGGGTACTGTGCTTCCCTGGCGAGGTAGATACAGTGTTAAACGCGAAACATTCCCCGTTCTTCTCAATACCTGCTGTTTTGCGCTGCACGCGTATAAGATGGCATTCCTCTCCTCCACGCATGCATATACAGTGATATTTCGCACTATATATTATCTATATCATGAAGTCAAGCTAACGAACGTTTGTCTCTCATGAGAAAGATTGCCAGCGAGCTAACTGCGAACAAATAAGCATCGGCTCTCTCATAGCCTTGACAAATCTCATTCGCTCTGCTATCATCAAGGCGTTAACCAATAACTCATCATAGGGGCATAGCTCAATTGGTAGAGCAGCGCTCTCCAAAAGCGAAGGTTGCGGGTTCGAGTCCTGCTGCCCCTGTTGCATAAACCTCTGGATTTAAACGTCCAGAGGTTTGTTTCATGTTTAAGTTCCTTACGGGCAGCCGATACTTGTGTTGCCTCTAATATCTACATCACATTACCATCAATACCGACCTTCCGCTTTTCCGAATCCGTTGTGTATTAAGATCAGTAGAACGAGTTCGCTTATGAACTCCACAGTATCAAATTTTATCGAAAGAAGCTGAGATCGCCAAATGCGAGGTCCGCTGCGCCAACTGTCATCGCATCAAAACTGGTGAACAGAGGGGCTTCCGGGGCAACCTGCTTGATGTTTAAGCGACTCTCATCCTGTGGTATGGGGCCTAGCGCAGTGGCAGTTCGACGAAGAAAGTGCTGCCCTGGCCTGGCTCGGACTCGCACCAGATGCGGCCACGGTGGCGCTCGACAATATCCTTCGAGATCGCCAGGCCCAGGCCCAGGCCGCGTTTCGAGGATGCTTCCGCATCGGGAGTGCGATAGAACGATTCAAAAATATGCTCCTGCTGATCCTTGTCGATGCCGCTGCCATGATCGCGCACGCTTATGAGAGCATGCTCCCCATTCTGGCACACATGCACCTCCACCGGGCTGCCCTCCGGCGAATATTTCACCGCATTACCGATCAGGTTGACCATCACCTGAGCCAGCCGGTCGCTATCAACATGCGTCTCCACAGGTGTTGACGGGAGATCGAGTGTGATCGTGCGCCCGGTCAGCAGTTGTTGATCGTTTACAACCTCGCTGCACAGTTCGCGGAGGTCGCAGCGCCTCTTGCGCAGTTCCATCTTGCCGGTACGGATACTGCTCACATCAAGGAGTTCGTCTATCAACAGCGTCAGGCGCGTCGTCTGCTCGTTAATCCTTGCCAGAGTCGAGCGTATGCTCTCTAATTCCGGCGAGAGTTCTTTCTGCTTCGAGAGCCTGCGCAGGATCAGTTGCGCCTGCCCGCGAATCGTCGTAATGGGGGTTTTCAACTCGTGCGAGGCTATCGAGAGGAAACGGTCTTTCATCTGATTCGCGTCATCGAGCTTCTGATTACTTACCTCCAGCTCCTGCGCATACGATTCCAGAACATGCTCAGCCGCCAGCGCATTCAGCCGCGCCCGCTCGCGCTGCGCCGTAATGATAGCAATGGTGATGCCGGCAACAATGAACGGCAACAACTGGATAGCATCTTCCCAACTTTGCACCCAGAATTTGCCGGGAGTGGCAATGAAAAAGTAATCAAGTAGCAGCGTGCTCACCAGAACAGCGGAGAAGGCAGGGCCAACTCCCCAGAAAATAGCCAGGAACAGCACGGCCAGAAATTCGATAGAGCCGAAGACATAGAAGTGATGCAGCATATGCTCGACGGAGAGCGTGGTCATCAATGCCCGGACCACCAGAGGGATACAGAGAACGTAGCCAACGACGGGTTGACGCCACCGTGGTATATTGCGCACATATCGTTTGCGCAATTCAGCCCTCTGCTCGAAGCTCATGAGCTTGAGGGGATGACCTGTACGACTGCCGGGCCTCTGGCGCTGGCGATTAGCATCAATACTGGATTGGCGTGCTCTCATCGCCGCCTCATATCTCTCCTGTACGGCTTCTTCCATATCCGCAGTCTAACATAACCGGATGAGTTGGGCAACCCTTGTAGCTTTTTCGGATGCACTATGAAATAATCTTTGAAGACCTCAAAATTATTCTACCCCATGCATGTATACGAACGAGCGGGGACCTGTGTTGTGCTGTAATAAGAGGATATGTGATTCCGGCCCCCTGACTGCTCGCGTCTGCGACGCTCGCTAGAGATGTAATGGCGTGTAGAAGGTGCGCTTCGCGCACCTTCTACACGCCATTACATCTCTCGTATGGCTCCGTCACACGAGGAGGGGGGATCTATATGGGCGCTCTACACGCCATCACATCTCTCTCGTATGGCTTTGTCACACGAGGAGGTGGGGTCTATATGGGCGCTCTACACACCATTACATCTCCTCTCGTATGGCTTCGTCACACGAGGAGGTGGGGTCTATATGGGCGCTCTACACGCCATTACATCTCCTCTCGTATGGCTCCGTCACACGAGGAGGAGAGAGCGGTAGAGGCGCTATAATAGAGCAGTGTGTATAACATCGGTTCAGTCAGTAAGGAGCACTGCCATGACTATCGATTACAGCGCCGAACTGGCCCGTTTCTGTGCAACCCTGAGCGGAGATACATTGCCCGCACCAGTGCAGGAGCGTGTGCGCTATCTCCTGCTCGACCATCTCGCCGTCACCCTGCGCGGCTCCCTGCTGCCATCGAGCCAGGCGCTTTACCATGCGCTGCCGGCGCTTGCCGGTACAGCTCTATCCCACGGCGTTACCATCTTCGGGCGCGGCGAACGCGCTCCGGCGGCGTGGGCCGCGCTGGCGAACGGGGTCGCGGCCCACGGCCTTGAGATGGACGATGTTGAAAATCGCTCATCGCTGCATCCTGGCGTTGCTATTTTCCCGGCAGCGCTTGCGCTCGCCGAGCAACTGGGATCGACGCCCGGTGACTTCTCCGCCGCCGTCGTTGCAGGTTACGAGGTAACGCTGCTTACTGGCGCCGCGCTCAATCCCGCCACAGCCTACGAGCGTGGGTTTCATCCCACAGCCATCTGCGGAACGCCGGGCGCCGCGATAACGAGTGCGCGCCTGCTTGGCCTCTCTCCCGAACAGACCGCCATGGCCCTGGGTATCGCCGGCAGCATGGCGGCAGGCTCAATGGCCTATCTCCATGATGGCGCCTGGACGAAGCGGCTTCATCCAGGCTGGTCGGCACACGCAGGCATTACAGCAGCGTACCTGGCAGCGAGCGGATTTAGCGGGCCGGGCGCTATCCTCGAAGGTCGCTATGGCCTCCTGCGCGCTCATTCTGCCGCGAGCGATGCGCGTCAACTCGCGCACGGCGATCACTTCGCGATCATGGATGTCTCCATCAAACCCTACGCCTGCTGCCGCTACATGCACGGCCCCATCGACTGCCTGCTCGAAATCAGGCGCGCCCATCAACCCGATCCGCGAGAGATCGCCCGCGTATCCTGCGGCGTTCTGAGCGGCGGACGCGGACTCATCGCCGATCCCATCGAGCAGAAGCGCCAGGCAAATAACATCGTCGATGCCCAGTTCTCGATGCCTTTCGGCGCGGCCATCGCCCTGCTGACCGGGCAGGCCGGCATCTCCGTCTTTACGGAAGAATGGCTGCACCGGCCCGCAGTGCGCTCGCTCATGCAGCGCGTCGAGTGCTACAGTGCTCCGGAACTCGATGATTACTATCCTGCCGAGTGGCGGGCCTCGGCCAGCGTAGAGATGCGCGATGGGCGGCAGTTTAGCGCGGAGGTGCGATACGCGCTGGGCGACCCGCACAACCCGTTGAGCAGGGAACAACTCGAAGCTCGCTTCCACGAACTGGCCGCCCCGGTCATCACAGATCACGCCAGGCGCCAGCACATCATCGACAGCGTGCGCGACCTCGACATTGCGGCGCTATGTGCGGATATACCAGCCATATAAAGAGGGCAAGAATCAAATATTATGACGGCACGAATTCTATTATGACGGCACGAATTCTATTATGACGGCACGAATTCAATAAGACGGGGGCCAGCCCCGTCTCTACATGGAAGACGGGGGCCAGCCCCGTCTCTACATGGGTTATCTCCGCCTCATGTAGAGATGGGGCTGGCCCCCATCTTTACCTGGCCCCCATCTTTACCTGGCCCCCATCTTTACCTGGCCCCCATCTCTCCCAATCTCTATCCGGCGTTTACGCCCGCTGGATAACCTCCTGCGGCACAGGCACAATCTTCCCATCGCTCACCGTCAGCACCACCGTCTGACCGCTGGCGATCTCACCAGAGAGCAGAGCGTCGGCCAGCACGTCATCGACATAGGTCTGGATAGCGCGGCGCAGTGGTCGCGCGCCATATTCCTCGTCGAAGCCCTCTTGCAGCAGGAGGTCGCGCACCTCATCGCTGACTTCCAGCGTGATGCCCTGCTCGCCAAGCCGTGTACGCACCTGGTTCAGCAGCAGATCAACGATCTGATAGAGTTCCGTCCTGCCCAGGGCGTGGAAGACCACGATCTGGTCAATACGGTTGATGAACTCCGGGCGGAAGACCTGTTTCAGATGCTCCATCGCCTTCGAGCGCATCGCCTCGTGCTGCTCATCGCGGATATCTGTATCCTTCTTCGCCGAGAAGCCGATACGTACCGCGCGCTTGAGATCGCTCGTACCGGCATTGCTGGTCATAATCACCACGGTATTCTTGAAGTCCACCGTGCGGCCCTGACCATCGGTTAAGCGGCCATCATCCATAATCTGCAACAGTGCGTTGAAGACCTCTGGATGCGCCTTCTCAACCTCGTCGAGCAGGATCACGCTGTACGGGCGACGGCGCACCTGCTCCGTCAACTGGCCGCCCTCGTCGTAGCCAACATAGCCAGGAGGGCTACCGAACAGGCGCGCCACCGTATGCGGCTCCATGTACTCCGACATGTCGAGGCGGATCATGTTATCCTCGCCACCAAACAGTTCGGCGGCCAGCGCCTTCGCCAGTTCCGTCTTACCCACGCCTGTCGGCCCCAGGAAGAGGAACGAACCAATCGGGCGTTTCGGATCCTTCAGACCAGCACGCGAGCGGCGAATAGCGCGAGCGACAGCGCTAATAGCTTCATCCTGACCGACGACACGCTTGCGCAGGTCGGCTTCCAGGTTGCGCAGGTTCTGCCGCTCACCTTCGAGCATCTGGCTCACCGGCACACCGGTCCAGTTTTCAACGACATGCGCGATATGCTCAGGCGTGACGATCAGTGCAATGCCCTCGTTGGCCTGGGCACGCGCCTTCTCCAGTTTGGAGAGCGTTAACAGTTCCTGCTGGCGCATCAAAGCCGCCCGCTCGTAGTCCTCGGCGTTAGCTGCGGCCTCTTTCTTCGCCTGGATATCGGCCAGTTCCTTCTCCAGATCGGCAATCAAAGTCGGACTCACGATGCCCTTCTCCGTCGCCTCCAGGCGCAGAGATGAAGCAGCCTCGTCCATCACATCGATAGCCTTATCCGGCAGGAAGCGATCATTGATATAGCGATCAGAGAGCTTGACGGCGGCCTCTATGGCCTCGTCGGTAATGCTGACGCCGTGATGGCTCTCATAGTTGGGCCGCACGATGCGCAGCATCTCAACCGCCTCTTCCGCGCTCGGCTCATTGACAATGATCGGCTGGAAGCGGCGCTCTAAGGCGGCATCCTTCTCGATATGCTTGCGATATTCGTCCAGCGTTGTCGCGCCAATACAGCGCAATTCGCCGCGAGCCAGCGCTGGCTTAATCATGTCACCAGCTCCTACGGCTCCCTCGGCAGCGCCCGCACCGACAACGGTATGTAACTCATCGATGAAGACAATCACATCCGGCGATTGGCGCAGTTCCTCAAGAATGGACTTGATACGCTGCTCAAACTGTCCACGGAACATCGCGCCGGCAACCATGCCGCCAATATTGAGCGAGACGATGCGCTTCCCGCGCAGGCCAGGCGGGACATTGCCTTCATTGATGCGGCGAGCCAGCCCCTCGACAATTGCCGTCTTACCGACGCCCGGCTCACCGATCAGCACAGGGTTATTCTTCTGGCGGCGACCAAGCACGGTAATGAGACGGCGTAGTTCGCGCTCGCGGCCCGCTGCCGGGTCGAGTTTCCCCTCGGCAGCCTCCGCTGTCAGATCACGCCCATACTGATCGAGCGTCGGGGTTTTACTCCCATTCCTTGCCTGTCGCTCGGCAGTCGCTGTGTTCGTGCCGCCGGCGGCGTTCCTGTTGGCAAAGAATCCAAAGGGGAAACCACTCTCAGGCGCACCCTGCGGATCGAAGCCGCCCATCTGGCTCATCGCGCTCATCAGTTCTTCGGCACAGGACTGGCACAGAAAATGCTGGACGCGCTTTCCGTCAACGACCTCATCGACACGTACACGAGCGGGATTCTTTTGACAACGTTCACATTTCATATCTATTTTATGCTCCTCATCTAGCGATGCGGCGAATTGATCTCGTCGCTTTAGCAAACTAGCCGAGCGACTGCCAGATTCTATCACACATCACGATGATTGTCTAGCACTCTTATTCTTAGATTGCTAACCTTCATCATCTATAACAGAGAGGTGCGGGGGCTTATTCCCGGTTGGCGGGCTATCTGTTTAGCGCTCAAAAGCGGGGACGGAGGACCTGTTACCGGCGCCCGACGGCGGCGGCTTCGTCTCTCCGTTGCCGTGCCGGCCCTTCGTTATCGTGGATATCGTCAGGCCCAGATTGCGGAGGCAGATCAGAGCCGTTATCGTCATCACCACAGCAAAGAGCGGATGCGCGAAGAGAAACATAGCAGTGACGTGATCTCTGTTGAACCCCAGCAGGCTGCTAAAGACGATCCCGCCATAGAGTTCATTGCTGCCCACTCCTCCGGGTGGGGATGGCAGCACCGTAAACATGTTAAAGGTCGTGTAGCCGAAGAGGGCCGGGCCGAAGGTCATCTGCGTCAGGCCCGTCGTCCAGAACGAGAACAGCGCGAAGAGGCCATCGCAGCAGACCGCCAGACAGGTGAGGAGAATAGCCGGAATGAACGTTCTGGGATTGCTGGCCGCCGCCAGCAGCGAATCGACAAGGCCCATCGCGAAGCCTTCGACCTTGCTGCCAAATTTCCTGGGCAGGATACCCAGCAGCTTCTGGATCAGCTTTACAGCGGCGGCACGGTTCCAGGCCGTGAGGGCGACAACGGCGATCACACAGATCAGGATACCACCTACGGCGCCCAGAATGATCCAGAGCGTCATATCCATAGATATTCCTATAAGTGGAACCACTGCCATAATGACCAGCGCCGGCATCAGATCAAGCGACTTGTCCATAGCCACCGTAGGTAAAGACTGGCTGACCGGAATGCCTGTGACGCGCTTCAGCATCAAGCTTTTGGCTACCTCGCCGCCCTGCACGGGTAGAGCAAAATTAATAAAGACGCCGGTATAGAAAATCTGAATAGCCCTGGCGAGGCTGACCTTGCCGATGCGGCTGACGAACAGGCGCCAGCGGGCGCCGCGAATGGCGTAGGATGTGAGGCAGGCAATGGCCGCCAGGCAGGCATACAACACGCCATGAGGCGTGGTCAGGCTGGTCTCCAGGATCCCCATTGTTCTCGGAATATTGATGCTTCTAAAAACCAGAAAGAGCATCGCCAGGCCGACGAGGGCGCCAATGATAACTTTTACCGCCGGCTTGCCCAGAAACACCTGCCACGCCGGCTGCGGCTTCGCCGGGACCGCCGCGATTGTCCCGGTCACAGAATTCAGCACCAGCGTCTTGCCAAGCAACTCTTGCTCATAGAGCGAGGCCCTGGCTGCGCCCATCCCGCCCTGCGCGGCATGCTCATCTTGCAGCGGCATCGTGCGTATAGACTGCATGGCACTGCTAAATTGCATCAATTGCACAGTGCTCATACGGCTCAAATCGAGATCGCTGGTCAGTTCTTTATCCAGTTGCTCATATATGCGCGGCGGCGCATCGGGGGCCAG
>Ga0209061_1001501_pt1 | contig 38111 bp, 39 predicted proteins | sample Coa_R1_10_FD_187157 | JGI IMG/M metagenome (GOLD analysis project Ga0209061, IMG submission 187157) | Surface soil microbial communities from Centralia Pennsylvania, which are recovering from an underground coalmine fire - Coalmine... | ecosystem: Environmental > Terrestrial > Soil >... | reverse complement strand
AACATCCCCGCCTTCAGCCCATTCCTCTATCGATACCGGAACCTCGTCGAGCGGTTCTTTAATAAGATCAAACACTTCAGAGCCGTCGCCACACGCTTCGAGAAGCACGACGCCAACTACCTCGCCCTCGTCAAACTCGCCGCCGCCAAAGTCTGGATGCGGTTTATGAGTCGGTGACCTAATGGCCCTTCTCGATCCGTGAATAGATATCTTCGGTAAAGGTGTGAATCTGGCTTGCAATAAAGGGGGCGCCGATTGTCAGGGCAATGAAAACGGCGATAATTTTTGGAACGAATGTCAGCGTAGCTTCCTGCACCTGTGTTAGAGCCTGAAACAAAGCAATAATAAGCCCAACGAACATAGCCGCAGCTACCGCCGGTCCTGAGCCGATAATAATTGTCCAAATGGCCGCACGAAGCAGCTCCAGCGCGTCGGCTTCACTCATGATCCTGCAACCGAAACGCCAGGGCCAAGGTTCACAGTGCTTCCATTTTGGAGCGTGGCGGATGCGCCGCCGCCAGAGGGGGAGAGTTCTACAGAGACAACAGTCCCACTTGTGCTTCCATTAGCGGACGTCACGGTCTTACCGACCAGATTGGCGGCCTGTGCCGACAGCAAAGAATCGAGTGTCGAATTGGTTTGCACTTGCTGTTCGACCGAGGAAAATGAGGCAAGCTGGCTCATATATTGAGTTGGGTCGGTTGGGCTGGTCGGATCTTGATTCTGCAGCTCAGCGACAAGGAGCTGCAAAAACTCAGTATAATCGACTGTTGGCGCTGAAGCTGCATTCGAGGCGGAAGAACTTATAGAAGATGTTGCAGATGAAGCTGGTGTAATTCCGCTGACCGTCATAATGATATTTCCTTTCTTCAGGCAGCCTGATTTGGCGAAGAATCTGCGCTACCCGCCAATATCTCCGCCTCAACGGGAAACAGGGCACGGACCGCCTTAAGTGCTTCGAAGATCCGGTTTGCATCGACGAGCGTTTTGACAGCATGCAGCCCAGCAATGAGTATCTGATTTTCCGAAACTTCGATTGTCATCCGGACTGATTTGTTAAACATCTCACGGGCAGCAAACGAATCGGTCGGATTCATCAACATGATCTGAATGATAAAGTACAGCTGTCGCAACGGAGTTGACGCGTCCTCGACCTTCATGACATGATTTTCCAAAAGAAACGTAGCATCATTGAGAAGTTCGATCGAAACCTTTCTGTCGACGCGCAAAACGGCGCCATTAATATAAATTTTTTCCCCAGCACGAAGCGAAATATGCATCTCCCTGTCTCACTTCAGCCCATCGCGGATCATCGTGCAAACATCGATGATACCCCGGAAATTTAGCGACTGCCCTGACCGGATCAACGCCGATTCCTTGATAATCCAAAGCCCGATCGAGACAAGATCTGCGCGAAGTACGTCCGGCAAGTCGTTCTCTGGGTCGACAAGATCCTGGATAAAGGCATTCCAGAGCTTGCTAACAAAACCAAGTGCTTCCGCCGCCTGAAGAGATCCTGCACCGGCGGATTCCGCTTGCACTAGGAAACCGATCGCGCGGTCCAGCACAAGCCGTTCGCGGGCGCGGCAGTCCTTCAAATTGTCATCGAGGCATTCGGAATATGATAGCTTATACATAGCACACATTGCCATGCTGTTGCAGGGACTATAAATATTTAACAAGGCTGAGCTGCTGCAATTGTGCCGTTAAGGAATAGGATATCTCTATTTGCGTTTGAAGATCCGAGATCTGGGTTGAAACCTCATACGGATTTACACTCTCGAGATTGTTGACTTGTGTAGACAGTACATTCATTTGCAATGACATCTGATTTGTCGCGCTGCTAATGCTTGATTGAACAACGCCAACATTGGTTTGCAGATTGGTAAGGCTAGAAATTGCTGAGGTCAACAGACCTTGCGCTGTACTCGATACGGCCTGATAAGCCGAGCTACTAAGGTTTTGCGTTCCGAGATCAGCAAGCATGGTATAGGCTTGCGCAAGATTCTGGAAAGCGGCGTTGTTTGCGCTAACAGACGTGCTTACCGTCTCGGTTTCTGAAATTTGATTGGTCAGCGTCTGGTTGGAGGCGGAGGACCAATCAGCCATCCAGTTTGTTCCTTGAAACAAGGGCGCAAATTGATTATCTAGAAAACTCTGCATGCTGGCGCCGCTGATCGTTGATACTCCGGCGCTCGTTTGTGTCATGCCAAAAGCGGCGAGAAAAGCGTTGTCCACAGCAGACTTGTTCGGTGCCGGCGTTCCGTAATAATCGGTGATAGGTTGTTGGCCTGTATTCGTTCCACCGAAAATGTAATCGCCGTTCACGCTGGTGTTCAACGTCGAAATTAGGTTTTGTAAATCGCTCACCCCAGTCGCCTGGATGGCGTTCGCATTTGAGGTGACGCCATTGTTTTCGATGAGAGAGTTAAGAAGAGATTGTGCATTGGCCTGCAAACTCGCCAAAGCATTTTGAGTTGTGCTGAGGCGTGTAGAGACAATATTGTTCGTATTCGTCAAAGTTTGCAAATAGGATATCTGGTTTTGTAGAGATATATTTTCTCCCGCTTGAGCGCCAAGTGTCTGCCCAATGTCTGCGTAATTGCCCGTTGATAATTCATTTTCGGCGGAGGCAAGCTGAGACTGCATCTGTAAGATGGATTGACGCATCGCTGATGAAAGAGATTGAGTAGATATATAGGATATCATAACGGCATACTCTGGAAATCGGTCAATAGTGTGTTAAACATGCTGTCGATCGTAGAAATTAATTTCGCAGTAGCGGAATAAGAGTTTTCGAGATCGAGCATCTGAGACATTTGGTTGTCAAGGTTGACGCCAGTCGCATTGGATAGAGCAGTCGTCGCCGTGCTGACCAGGGTGCTTTGATATGTGCTCTGCGATGAGGCATTTGAACGCTGTGCTTCAAGCCAGCTCACTGACGCTGATGCATAACCGCCTAGTGTCATGTTCGTGCCAATTTCACCAGATGAGCTAAATGTTTGCGGCATCGAGAGATTAGCAATCAACTGAGAAAGACGGCCTTGGTAACTTGCGTCGCCAGCGGTATTGTAAACGTAGCTCGAATTACCTGAAATGCCGCCATCCCGCAGCAGGAGTGGATTGCCGCCATGTGATGGATCCACGCTAGCGTTCACTATGATTTGGCTTGCAAGTCCTGTGACGCTGCCCGGAAGTGATGTGGCACCAGACGTCGTAAACAGGCCAGGGAGATTGGGACCGGAGCCGCTTTGAGGACTTTCCGCGAAGGCACTGATCAGCCCGCCAGCCATCCCGTCCAGCTGAGCTTCATAGGTTACGCTTATGTTATCACGCAACGAAGCAAGGCCAGCGAGAGTCCCAGACGAGATCGGCATGGTTGCCGATGGCCCAATAATAGGGACACCATCGATATAGACGGCGTTACCCGTAACTGAAGCTGTATAAGTACTAGTTGGAGTGAACGTGACGGTCCTGGGTAAGCCGCCTTGGAATAAGGTCACGCCGCTATCGGTGTAGATAGACATGCCGCCGTTGGCATTTGTGACCGTGGTTATCCCAATCTGCTGCGCAAGTTGTGTAAGAATGTTATCACGCGTATCCTGCGCATCCGTGACATCCGCGCCGCTTGCAGTGCCTTGAATGATTTGTGTATTGACAGATTGGAACTGGGCGAGAAGAGAATTGATGGACTGAACTGACGTGGCTATGCCGGCGTCGGCCTGCTCACGTACTTGGTTAATCGTCGATGCCGCAGTGTTCAAGCCTTGTGCCAATGTCGAGGCAGCGGATACAGCCGCACTAGCAAGGCTTGCGTTGCTCGGGGAGGCTTCATAGGACTGGAGGGCGTTCGTGAAATTGCTGAGGAGAGTCGCGGGAGAAGTTGAGTTTGAGCCGCTCGCGCTGGAACTGCTGGAAGAGATGTTGCCAATGGTTTGATTTAGAGTCTCCAGCCCGCTAGAGAGGGCTGTTTGCGTTGCATTAGCAGAGGTGGCACTCAGCAGACTTGCGAAGACAGCCTGGTTTGTCGCTCTGGTGATGGAGGCGACCTGAGAACCATAGGGCGTTGAAATAACATTGGCGGTCTTGAGGGAATAGATCGAGCTATCGTTTGCTCCGGTAATATTACGCGACAAAACCGATGTTTGAGCCGTTATCGTGTTTAAACCAGATTGCGCTATAAGCGCCGCGCTGGAGAGACTCATGGGGATGGTCCCTTTTGATCATCCGTGTATCAAATTAGTCAGCTGGGCGAGGAGGTCGGATCCGGTCTGGAAGACTTTGCTATTAGCTCCATAGGCGTTTTGCGCAACAACCATATTGGTGAGTTGGGTTGCCAAATCGACCGTCGAGGTTTCTAGTTCGGAGGATTGAATTGTCCCCAAGCCGCCATTGCCAGCGTTTCCGATAACCAGGCTGCCAGATTGTGAATTCACCTGAAAGACGTTGCCCGTGATGTTGGTAAGGCTATCTGGACTGACGACGTTGCCAAGTGGAATTTTGTAGGCTGGTACGGTTTTACCATTCGCATAAACATAGGAGAGGGTGCCGTCCGTTGCGATGCTGACGCTTTGCAATTCACTGGGGGAATTCCCATCCATGGTGGCTGCCGAAACCGCGAATGGCGATGCCAATTGCGTCATTTTTGAAATATTTAATGTAACTGTATTTCCGCCTGGGACTGCAATAGATAAGGATTGCGGAGATGCTGCTGTGAGATTTCCGGTCGTTGGGTCAAAATTGATGGTTTGGGTAGTCAGTGCTGCGGCTGTTGGATTGGCATTATTATATACACTGACCTGCCACTGATTGCCGCCCATATTAGAAAAATTAAGATTTAGTGTGACAGGATTGCCAAGATCATCGTAGGCAGTGATCGAGGACTGGCTCGTGTAATTGGAAAATGAAGGTGCCCCCGTCAAAGTTACGGAATTGGAATCAAGATTGGCTGTGAAAGTACCAGATGTAGACGGAGTTGCAAGCAGTGCCACGCCATTGGCGTTAACAGGCTGCAAGGCAGCCAAGGTTCCAGTAACGCCAGGCGCTCCCGGAGCAATACTATAGCCCATAAGTGTGTAACCAGCGGCATTGACGAGATTGCCGGACGCGTTTTCGACAAAGGATCCAGCCCTTGTCAGAAACGTAGCTCCGTCTGAATTGTTGACGAGAAAAAAGCCATTGCCCTGGATCGCAAGATCGGTTGGCGACGTGGTGGCCGAGAGGGTGCCTTGCTGAGTGACGTCGTAGCTCACCGATGTGCTGACGCCGCCGGCGCTATAATCACCCGCGGCGCCAACCTGATCGACAATGTCTTGAAACGACGTGTTTGCTTGTTTGTAACCTGTTGTGTTTGAATTAGATATATTTTCAGAAATGGTCGCGAGGTAATTTGCCTGTGCAGCCATTCCAGACACGCTCGAAGTCATTGCGCTCAAGAGGCCCATAGCCGATTCTCCATGTTGGCAGCTGGAGTAAATCGGCACGAGCTTGCCTCAGGCTTACCCCGAGTTATCTCTTGCCGGTCCGCGGCGGCGGGATCTGCCTGCGGCAGCGGTATTTCAAAATGATCGAACCTCTTTCTGCTCCGTGAATCGGTGAGCGTTTCAGGTTGAAGCGGCGGCAAACTTTACTTATTTTGCACGATCCCATGAAGACAGGTTTCTGAGATCGTGACCCAGCAAGGTTTTTGAGAGATGGCGCAAGTTCGCTCCATCACGGCGGCGGTGCTCGTGATTGGCGATGAGATTCTTTCTGGCCGCACAAAGGATCAGAACATCGGCTATATTGCTGATTATTTGAGCAGGATTGGAATTGATCTGCGTGAAGCGCGCGTGGTTCCAGATGCCGCCGATGAGATTATTGCGGCCGTCGATGCGCTTCGTAAACGGTATGACTATCTTTTCACGACCGGCGGCATCGGCCCGACGCATGACGACATTACGGCCGACGCGGTTGCAGCGGCACTTGGCACCGGAATTTCAGAAGATCCGCGCGCGATTGAGCTTTTGCTGGAACGCGTGAGGCCAGAGGAGTTAAACGAAGCACGCCGCAGGATGGCGCGCATTCCGCATGGCGCGGCGCTCGTGAAGAACAAGATATCGGCGGCCCCAGGATTTTGGATCGGCAATGTCATCGTCCTTGCCGGAGTTCCCGCGATCATGCAATCCATGCTTGACGAAGTTGCACCGAAGCTTGTAACCAGCACTCCAATGATCGTTGAAGCAGTCGCGGCGAACGGTCTGCCAGAAGGCGCATATGCGGCTGAGCTTCGTGAACTCGCCGCAGCTAACCCTGGCCTTTCCATCGGCTCCTATCCTGCTTTTCGCGACGGCGGGTTTCATAATGAGATCGTTGTCCGCGGAAAGGACAAGGCCAAGGTTGCCTCCGCTGCGGCGGCCATCGCGGCAATGGTGGCAAGACTCGCCAACGCACGGAAGTGACCTCGAATGCCCAGCCTGTCCGCTCAAGGAAATCCAATGGCTGAAAAGGCCTTTCATGTTTCCTGGGATCAGTTTCACCGTGACGCAAGGGCTCTGGCCTGGCGGCTTTCCGCTGTCGGGCGGTTTTCCGGTATGGCTGCGATCACAAGGGGCGGCCTTGTGCCGGCCGCGATCGTCGCACGGGAGCTTGACATGCGCATTATCGATACATTTTGCGTTGCGAGCTATGCGAAAGAGAAAGTCCAAGGCGAAGTCAAGATCCTAAAAAGCGTGCTGCCCGAGACGGCGCGCCACGGTGGCGAAGGCCTTCTCGTGATCGATGATCTCGCCGATACGGGCGCGACGGTCAAACTCATTCGCGCCGTGCTGCCAAAAGCGCATGTCGCGACGGTTTATGCAAAGCCGCTCGGGCGCCCCCTTGTGGATACCTTTATTACTGAAGTCTCGCAGGATACCTGGATCTATTTTCCCTGGGATCTTGGTTTAAGCTTTCAGGCGCCGATTGCCGGATCTAGTCACGGTTGAGAAAGCTGGAGCGTATCCGCTGGTTGCAAGGTAAGCAGCTTACCTATCCGGATACAGGCGATCTGCGTGATGCGGTTCCAGAATTTTGAGGTATCCCGGAGTTGGGATTATCGCTCCAGACAGACAGCCCAGCCGCAACGGCACGCGAGAGGCTATTTGAAAGAGTATCGATTAGTCTAGCGTCAATTTTGAGATTTACCGGCGGTTTTGGAAGCCGGTCGGCGTGGCGGATAAAGGGCTCCGTCTGGTACAAAAGCCATATGGTCGCAACTGTGACATCCGCCGCGCTCGCCTCCGGGGGGAGGAATTTCCTGACAATCAAATTCGCGATTTCAAGCCATGGGAGGCGCTCGGTCTCGAGAACCTCTTGGAAAACGGTGGATCGCAACACATTCTCCCAGGCGAAGATTCTCAGATATTTCGCATAGCGGTGATGGTGAATGATCGTCGAAACTTGATGCCGGATAAGAAGGGAGAGAGCCTCGGGACCGTCCATTTCCGAGACCTTCTCTGGCGTTAGCTCGGCTGAATCTGCAAAGGCTGCGATGGCGAGCTTAAGTACTTCCTTGTAAAGGCCATTCTTGCCGCCAAAATGATAGGCGATGGCAGCCTGATTGGCTCCGGCCTGCCGCACGATTTCCCGGATTGATCCGCGGTCATAGCCAAACTCCGCGAAAACATTTGTGGCCGCGCCTAACAGCGCCTTGCGGGTATGGTCAGCCGCGCGGGTCACGGAAAACACCGATGAGCGATGTGCCCAAGGAGGTGACTGAGTTGACGAGAGCATCCCTGGCGGGAGAATTCCATGCGCTCAGTAGATCGAGCCACCGTCCGTCCCAAGGGCCTAGTACCTGATTTACGGCAGGAGGTGCTGCTGTTCCATTGTCAGAAGCCTCAACCGCTACGGGCGCTGGTGCCTGTGAAACGCTTGAGCGCAACTGAGAGTTGGCTAGCACTTTTTGCTGGGACGGAATCCGCGCCAAGACTGGTCTTGGTTTTGGACGCGGAGGTCTCGTCTCAGCCGCCAGGATGGGGAGAGAAGATGGCCCGGCTTCGATGAGCTGCAGCGTTCCAAGCCCTGAGGCGGGGATGAATTCAGGCATTGTGGCGGAGACAAAGGAGTAGGGATGCTCGGCCAACTGCGAAGGGATGACGGGGGCTGGCGCCATGGCCGCACCGCCTTTGTGTGAGAGATCAATCGCCTGAATGAGGAGCGTCGTGCAGAGTGTCGCAATGATCGAGACGGCGATTTGCGCGAGCGCCTTATGGGTGAATTTGGCTGTGTTCTTCAAAAACGTGGGCGCCATCGATGACATGGGCCGTTCTCCATCAACCAGCTGGTTGAAATTCAAACGCCCGTTTGAGACAAAATTGTGATGCCGGCTTCTGCGCCAGATTGCGGTGATCACGATAGTTAATGCGGGGAGACAGAAGGCGAGGGTGCCTAATTTCCGGTCTCGGCCTGCCGCCATCTGCATATGCCTATGCCACAGACAGGCGGGTCTTCATGGCTCAATAACTATGAATAATTGATATCAGTCAGTTGCGCCATCGATCCCCGCAGACTTAAATCGGTCAAGATCACCCGCGCTCGCTACTTGACTTGCTTTTCTTGGGAAGGATTTCCATGCCGGCCGAACGCGAGGAAAAAGCGATGTGTTCCGCGCACGCGGAGAACAAAAAGCTGCGAGCGCACCGCATCATTTATGAAAGCGTTTGAAATCTTTACAATGGCATAGGCAGAGGTTTTAGCAATTCCCGGCGCCAAATGTTCAACGCTCATCCGGAGCGGAGCCTGCCTTCGGCCGCCTGTTCCGCCTCGCGCACAACCGTGATGGTGCGCACCAAGCTTGACGGGTTAACGCTGATTGAATCAATACCGATACTTGTGAGGAATTGTGCAATCTCCGGATAGTTGGCGGGAGCCTCGCCGCAAATACCAACGTGCCGGCCATTGCGCTTCGCCCCGGTCACGGCGAGGCGCAGCATTTCCAGCATTCCTGGATCTCGCTCGTCGAAATCGAATGCGACGATTTCAGAATCGCGGTCGACACCGAGGGTGAGCTGTGTCAGATCGTTGGAGCCGATCGAGAATCCGTCAAACACCCGCGCGAAGGCGTCAACCTGGATGACATTGTTTGGAATCTCGCACATCACATAGATCTCAAGCCCATTCTTACCGCGTTCGAGGCCGTGCTGCGCCATGACCTTCAGCACGCTTTCGGCTTCGCTCACGCGGCGGCAGAATGGCACCATGATGCGGAGATTGGTCAGTCCCATTTCGTCACGGACACGGCGCAGCGCCGCACACTCAAGGGCAAAGCCATCGGCGTAAGCCGGATGGGCATAGCGCGACGCGCCCCGAAAGCCGAGCATCGGATTTGCCTCGCGCGGCTCAAACGCGGCACCGCCGAGCAGCTGGGCATATTCATTGGTCTTGAAATCCGAAAGACGGATGATGACGGGTTTTGGGTAGAATGCGGCTGCAATGGTGCCAGCGCCCTCGGCAAGCGTGCGGATGAAGAATTCACGCGGAGAGGCGAAGTTGCGGGTGAGAGCGGCGATTCGTTCGCGATCCTGCTCGTTGACTTTCTCTGGATGCACAAGCGCCATGGGATGAATGCCGATGTGCTCGCTGATGATGAATTCCATGCGGGCAAGGCCAACACCTGCATTCGGCATCATGGCGCTGCGGAATGCGAGATCGGGATTTCCCAAATTCACCATGATTTCCGTCTTTGGCAGCGCGAGGGCGCTGATGGGCAGGCGGGTGACCTCAAATGGAATCTCGCCCGCATAGACGGCGCCCGCCTCGCCGCCCGCACAGGAGACGGTGACGCGATCGCCATTGTGCAAAGTGCGCGTCGCGGTCTCCGAGCCCACCACTGCAGGCACACCGAGCTCACGCGCAACGATGGCGGCGTGACAGGTGCGGCCGCCGTGATCGGTGATGATGGCGCCGGCGGTCTTCATCACCGGCTCCCAGTCAGGAGTTGTTGAACTCGCAACGAGAACTTCGCCAGGCTTAAAGCTGCGCAAGTCCTCCATCCCATTGACGACCCGCACGATCCCCGTGCTTATCTTTTCGCCAATGGCCTTGCCGGAGAGAAGCAGCCTGCCGGTGCCGGTCAGCGTGTACGTCTCAAATTGGCTTGTCGAACGCTGTGATGCCACGGTCTCCGGCCGCGCCTGCACGATATAAAGACCGCCATCGTCCGCATCCTTTGCCCACTCGATGTCCATCGGTTCGGCATGGCCGGCGCGGCGCGAGTAGTGGTCCTCGATGCGAATGGCGTAGTCCGCGAGCTTCAACACCTCCTCATCTTCGAGGCAGTATCTTGCGCGTTCGGCTTCGCTGGTTTCAATGTTGCGTGTCGTTGACCCGGTGTGCTGGCCGTCCGCGTAAATGAGGCGCAGCTGCTTTTGCCCGAGCGAGCGGCGAAGCACGGCGCGATAGCCTTGCTTGAAGGTCGGCTTGTGCACGCGGAACTCGTCGGGATCCACCTTGCCTTGAACGATGTTTTCTCCGAGCCCGTAGATGCCGGTGATGAATACGACGTCGCGAAAGCCCGATTCGGTATCGAGCGTGAACATGACGCCACTGCTTGCCTGATCCGAGCGTACCATCTTCATCACGCCGACCGAGAGGGCGACCTTGAAATGATCAAATCCGTTGTTCACGCGGTAGACGATGGCGCGGTCGGTGAACAGTGAGGCAAAGCAAAGACGGCAGGCCTCGAAGAGCTCATCGATCCCGCGAATATTGAGATAACTTTCGTGCTGGCCGGCGAAGCTCGCCGTCGGCAGATCCTCGGCTGTCGCCGAGCTGCGCACTGCGACGGGCACACCTGCGCCATATTGTGCCTCAAGCTGGCGGTAGGCTGCCTCAATGTCTGCGCGTAGCGCGGCGTTCTTGCCCATTGCCTCATAGACGATTTGACGTGCCTTCGCGGCTCGTGCCGCAAGAAGACTCACATCGGTTATATCGAGGCCGTCCAAAAGTTCATGGAGGCCGTCCCATGCCCTTGCGGAGGAGAGCGAGTCGGCATAGGCTGCAACGGTCAAAGCAAAGCCGTTGGGAACCTTGACACCCGCTTCAGCGAGCGCGTGGCAGAGCTCGCCAAGCGAGGCATTCTTGCCTCCGACCAGGGAAACATCTTCCAGCCGGATGGTTTCAAACCAGCGGACATTCGGAGACGATGCTTTCATTTGACGTTTCCTTTGACGTTTCTTGGCTATGCCGGCAAATCGGCAGCGTGCTGGCGGAGCCAATAAAAACCCTCAAGCGCTATGCAACGGGCTGATGGGCTCCCGAAGCAACCGTTGCTGTCAGCGTCTCCATCCAACAGCCTGTTTTGTATCGAGCGCGGCCCCTCGAACAGGAACCGCGCTTCATGAAGGCCGGCTAGGAGGCCTTGATGGCGATTGTCTTCTCGGCCTTCTGGGCTTCCGCGGTCTTCGGAAGCTTCAGGGTCAGCACGCCCTTTGAAAAGTTTGCCTCGATCTTGGCGGTGTCAACGCCGTCAGGCACCTGGAAAGAGCGGGTGAACGAGCCATAGCGCCGCTCCGAGAGATAATAGTCCTTTTGGCGCTCCTCTTTTTCTTCTTTCTTCTCACCCTTGATCGTTAGCGTGTTGTTCGAGAGCTTGACCTCGATATCCTTCTCGTCCATTCCCGGAAGCTCGGCGGTGATCTCATATTCTTTCTCTTTTTCCACGACATCGACTGCTGGTGCGATTGCCCACTCCGTCCCGCGCGGCCATGAGAGCTCCAGATCGAAGACGGGACGGCTGAAGGGAAGGCGCCATGCACTTTCATGGAAGGTGTCGAATAGCCGGTCGATTTCGCGGCGAAGAGTCTCAAATGGCGCAAACGCTCCCAATGGGGCAGGCGCGGCTCCCTTCTTCTCGGTCTTGATGGGAAGTTTCTGTGCTTCGGCCATGATTGTTCTCCTGTCGAACGGATGAATACACGGTCTTACGCAACCCTCCGCCTTGCAGCTTGGCAGCGCTTGGCAGGAGGATATGATCTGACTGTCAAAGCTGCTCGCCTGCCGGCTTATCGCGCGGCCGCGATATGGCACTTCTGTGACACATTCGGCCAGTTCGTTTGACAGTATTTGGATAGCAAACCATCTAGGTCGCGCCTTGACCTGAATCAAGAAGCCCCAAGCTCGACCCGAAGGGTAATACTGCGCTGGGTGCGGAGGGAAATTCCGTAGCCGTGCAGGTTGTGGAATTGAGGGATGGCGCCAAGCCCGGACGGGAACTGGATTTCCGCTCACAGAATCATAGATATCCCGGACTAGAGTTGGCCAATCGGAACGGCTCGACACGTCACCTGCTGATCTGCTCACGCGGCCGAGCCAATGGGCGGGCCCGTGTCTGAATGCGCGCCGTCCCTTGACCTTATGAAATCTTGCCTTTGAGATTTGCCGCGGCAACGCAAAGTTGTTCGTATGCGGCTGGCAGCGATTTTCCGGATTTTCTTCTTTCCAGCAAGAAGAAAAAGATTACTGTATTTTCCTATGTGCCTGGAAAACGGTATCATTAAAAACCTGGGGGCGGCAAACTTGGAATGATGCACGTCCATCCTTTTCTCGTCGGGCAGATCCTCCTGCTGTTGGCGTTGGCAAATGGGACCCCGCTCATCGCCAAACGGGTGCTAGGAAATAATCTTGCGCGGCCTCTTGATGGGGGACTTATCCTAGCGGATGGACAGCCTTTATTTGGTCACTCGAAGACCATTCGCGGCATCGTGCTCTCGATGATCGTGACGGCTTTAGGGGCGCCTTTTATAGGGCTAGCCTGGCCCGTTGGTCTTTTGGTGTCGGCGGGCGCAATGCTGGGCGATCTTTTTTCAAGTTTCACTAAGCGCCGGATGAAACTTCCTTCCGGCAGTATGGCGCTTGGTCTCGATCAGGGTCCGGAGTCCTTCTTGCCAGCCATCCTATGCCGGTGGGTTTTGCCGGTCACTCTCGCAGATATTCTTTTGGTGACAGTGCTTTTCTTTGCCGGCGAACTTATTGCATCACGCGCGCTCTACACGCTGAAAATCCGGGATCATCCTTATTAAATTCGCGCTTTGGCTGAGCGCAGGACGTGGAGCGTGATCTCCGGCGGACAGTTGAAGCGGACCGGAACCACCGACGAACCGGCGCCAACCGATGTGTAGCCAGACATTCCCTTATACTTCCAGCAACCCGATCCGAAGGCTCGAGGCAGACTGGAATCAAGCGTGATGGGGATTCCTCCAGGCAGGCAGATCTGCCCTCCATGAGTATGCCCGCTCAACAGCACATCGAATCCTGAATGTGCAGCCTGCCGGTATATCTCCGGCGTGTGGGAAAGAAGAATGGAGAAGTCCTCGTGCGGAATCGCGTCCGCGGCTTTCTCGATATTGTCCACTCTGTAAAAATGCGCGTCGTCGATCCCCGCCAAATGAATCTGCTGGCCGCCGCGTTCGATGGCGGCGCATTCGTTGAGCAGCATTCTTATCCCCATGCCTTCAAGGCCAGGGACCATCCGGACCGTGTCGTGGTTGCCCAAGACGCCATAAACCGGCCCTTTCAGGGCCGCCCGCAGCCTCGCCATTCCGGCAAGGCAAGGTTCGAAAGCGCCGAAAGTCTGCCCCCGGTAGTCGCCGGTGAGGACGCAAAGGTCATATTCGAGGGACGGCAAAAGACCGAGCAGCCGGCTCATCGCGGGGTCATTCATATCGACATGCAGATCACTGAGATGCAGGATACGGAAGCCATCGAAGCCAGGAGGAATACGGGGTGAGATGATCTCGTTTCGTCTAAGCCGAAGCCGCGCCGCGTTTTCCTGTCCCCGCCGGTAAAGCCCCGACAGACGCAGGACACCTTCGATAAGAAGGCTCGAAAATGACAGATTTTCAAAATGGAAGAAGTTCAAGCCTTGACCGAAGACTTGTGCTTCATGATCTGTCTCGATTCCCAGCCGCTGGCGGGCATGAAGGCGGCCAAGGCGCCTCTCAAGCTTCTCCCTGACATCGTCCGGATGGAGGAATGTTTCCGTGCCGGCTGGAGGATGCTTCATTCGGATTTCGGGGATAAAATTATTTAAGTTTGCCATGGGTTCTCAAGGATTTTAGTTTGCCAGATAAGAATAAACTTCTTGAGGCGTACGAGAAAGAGGCCAAGTTTGACTGCAAGAACTTTACGAGAATTGGACGGCGTAGTCCACGCGGCTACGGAATGGGTGGATGATCTTATGCAACGGCTCGGCTGGCACGATCGTGATAAGGTCTATTCGGCTCTGATTGCGGCATTGCATGCGCTGCGCGACTGGCTGCCCCGTGAGGAGGCCATCTATGTTGGTGCATCTTTGCCAGCCTTGTTGCGCGGCCTTTACTACGAGGGCTGGCATGCGGCCAGACATCCGCCATCCAAGAGCCGCCGCGCCTTTGTTGAGCGCATCCATGACGGTGTGCATCGCGAACCGGGAATTGATGCAGAGCAGGTCGCCAAGGCGGTGCTGGCCCTTCTTGCGGCGCGGCTGCCTCCCGCCGAACTCGAGAATGCCAAAGCCGCAACGCCGGAAGAATTGCACGGCCTATGGCCAAGCTGAAGCAGGCCGGATGGTTGAGAATATGTGTTCGGCTACTCAAACAACCTCTGGTGCAGGCCGGATTATCCGGATGTTTCTCTGCGGAGACGTAATGACCGGCCGCGGCATTGACCAGATCATGCAACATCCTTGCGGCCCTCGCCTTTACGAGGAATGGGTGCAATCGGCGAGCGACTATGTCCGCCTAGCCGAGCGGATAAATGGACCGATTCCAACCCATGTGGCCCCATCCTACATTTGGGGCGCGGCTCTCAGCGAGTTGAATGAGGCTCAGCCTGATGTCCGCATTATCAATCTCGAAACCAGTATTACACGCAATGAAGGCTGTTTTCCGAAGGGCATCAATTATAGAATGAGCCCTGAAAACGCTGGCTGCCTGCTCGCAGCGGGCATTGATTGCTGTGTCCTTGCCAACAATCATGTCCTCGATTGGGAGATGGCTGGACTCTTCGAGACGCTAAGCACCCTCGACCGGCTGGGAATCAAAATCGCCGGAGCGGGGCGCAACCGGGCCCAGGCAAGTGCGCCCGCAATCATCGAGCTTCAAGGCAAGGGGCGGGTGATTGTCTATTCCTTCGCTTCGGCGACAAGCGGCGTACCGCGCAGCTGGGCGGCAACTCCGGAAGCTGGCGGCGTCAATCTGTTGCCAGGCCTTACCAATAAAACCGCCGGGTCAGTTGCTGATCAAGTCGCTGAGGTGCAGCGGCCCAGGGATGTGATTGTTGCATCCATCCACTGGGGTCCGAATTGGGGATATGAGATCCCGGAAGAACAACGCAGCTTCGCACATGCGCTCATCGACAGGGCGAATGTTTCGGTTGTGCATGGACATTCTTCCCACCACGTGAAAGGCTTTGAGGTCTACAAGAACCGGCTCATCCTCTATGGGTGCGGCGATTTCCTGAATGATTACGAAGGCATTCGCGGTTACGAGGAATTCCGGGGCGATCTCGCTTTGATGTATTTTGCAGACTTCGATTGCCTGACGGGTGATCTCGCCAGCCTTGAGCTGGTGCCGCTCCAGATCCGGCGCTTTCAGCTTGCTCCGGTATCCGATGCGGATATCGCGTGGCTGCAGGAAACGCTCGATCGCGAAAGCGGAGTGTTTGGGGTGCACGTCAAGCGCGCGCCCAGCCGGAAGCTGCTTGCGTCTTGGCCTCAAGCGGTCTGCTGAACAGGGCCATACGCTCATTAGTGAAGGTCGTGGAGTTTCCTTCTGAGGAGAAATGCCATGAGCCAGTGTGCAAACAATCAGGGCAGCGGGCCCAAGAAGGAAAGGCACCACGCCTACGACGAAAGCGTGGACGAGACAGCAAAGCAGATTGAGTCCGAGCCGGTAGAGGTCGAGGCGGAGGTCCCGGCGGAGGAAAACGAACCGGTTGAGAACACTCAAGAAAAAGAGAAGCCGCCGCCCCTCTTCGAGGACGAAGAATAAGAGGAAGGGGGCGGCGAGGGGGAATGAAAAGCTTGTTGATTCATGCGTCCGCTATTGCGCGGGACGCGGCGCTTTCTCTGTTCTATGAACAGGGAAGCGCGCCAAAATATCGATGACCTCTTCGTCGCTCGTCTGCCGGAAATCGTCATAAAAATAACCGATTGCGCCAAAGATCTCATGATCTTCAAGGCAGATCACTTCGTCGGCCTCGCCCTGCATCTCGGCGAGCGTATCCGTCGGCGCAACTGGAACGGCGAGGATGAGTTTTTTGGGCTCTCTCATCCGGGTGGCGCGCAGGGCAGCGCGGGTCGTCGCGCCGGTGGCTATTCCATCGTCGATGACGATCGCGACATGATTTTTCACGACGGCTCTTTCCCGGCCGCCAAGATAGCGATGCCGCCGGCGCTCGATTTCCGCGAGTTCCTGTCGGCACACCTTTTGGAACTCGGCCTCATCGACCCCGGCGAGCCTAATGACGTCTTCGTTGCGAATGACGATCGGAGATTCGCCGTCAACGACGGCACCCATCGCTAATTCTGGCTGGGAAGGAACCCCGATTTTGCGGACGATGACAAGGTCGATTGGCGCTTCGAGCGCGGCCGCGACTTCAGAGGCAACGGGAACGCCGCCGCGCGGCAAAGCAAGAATCACCGGATGCTGGTCCTTGTATTTTTTCAGGCGCATAGCTAGCTTACGCCCTGCATCGGACCGGTTTCTAAAACTCATTGCGGCCTCCTTGCTGCGACCTCCGCGGTCCTTTCCAGAGAATCTCCGGCTACGCCAAAGGCATTTTTGGCGCGGAAAGAAATTCCATCCTCGCCGGTCGCTGCATTGAACTCGAATATAACATTCTTCCTTTGCATATATGATTTTTCTCAAAGGAAACTTCCGGCAGGCGGCCTTGACCGCAGTAGAGTTTACTTGCTTGATTTACCTCATGGCTTGCCAGGCGGAGTTCTGGCTAATCATGTCACAGGGACCGTGGTGACAAATGTGAGTGCATTGATATCCAGTAATTTCTTATCGAGGTGAAATATATGCAGAAAAAATCAGACCAGACCCGGCCAACAGAGAATGAAATCGAACCGGCGCTTACGATCGCGCCCAAGAAGGTTTGCTTCATCATCATCAAGGCGAGAGAATTTGACGCAAAGGACGAAGTGACCGAGGATGATCCCGGATCAAATCCATCCGACGACATGGACGCGGCTGTTCTGGAAGATCATGGGGACGATCCCGTCCTTGAGGAGCTCACATCTCTGATCAATTCCTCGTCGGTGGATGAGCAAATCGACCTTGTCGCCCTCGCATGGCTGGGACGCGATGACTATACCATCAGCGATTGGCCAGCTGTGTGGGAGGAAGCTGCCCGTGCCCATAATGAACGCACGGCCGAATACCTCCTTGGTATTCCGCTTCTTGCTGATTTCTTGGAGGAGGGCCTCTCCATTCTTGGCTATTCGTGTGAGGAGTTCGAAATCGGGCGGCTCTGACTGAGCCAATGGCGGGGGAGAAGAGGGGGTACGCACGGCCGCCGCGCGCGGAATGGGCCGCGTTCATCGCTCATAAACGCCGACAAGGACGGCCTCCGAAATGAGATGCTTGCGCGCCTCCCGCTCCGCGTCCCGGCAGGATGAGCCCTTTCGAAGCGGTAATTGCTCGACCGAGAGCGCGAGCAGCCGGAAATGATAGCGATGCGGGCCATGGCGATGCGGGGGGCATGGGCCGCCATATCCTGGACGGCCGAAATCATTGATGGCCTGCTGTGGCCCTCCCTCGCCGCCAGGACGTCCTGCGCCCTCAGGGAGTGAATTGTAACTGGCAGGAATGTCATAGATTGCCCAATGGTGCCAAGTTCCTGATGGTGCATCTGGATCATCACAGAGAACCGCAAAACTGTGCGTTCCCGGAGGTACATCATTCCACCGGAGCGATGGGGAGAGATCTTCGCCATCGCAGGTGAAGCGCTGTGGAATTGGCCCGCCATTGCGAAAACTATTTGAGGTAAGCTCCATGAATTGTCTCCGCGATAATATGACAATCAAAATAGGATAGATTCGTATCGGGAATGGTTGACTTTCTCCGATCGGTCACGCAGCCGGCGCTGGTTGGCCCACTTGGTGCGCAGATTAAGCTGACCGCGGCGGCTTGAGGTAGCGCTTGAACCAGCTTGCGGCATGGCGCATCACGGCCTCGAGCGCTCCCGGCTCGGGGAAGAGGTGTGTGGCGCCCGGTATGATTTCCAGCGCCTTTGGTCCGCGCAGGCGGGCGAACGCCTTCTCGTTGAGCTCTATAACGGGCACATCATCTCCGCCGACGATCAGAAGCGTCGGCGTGCGAATGTAGTCGAGCACGGCGCCAGCAAGATCGGGGCGCCCGCCTCGGGAGACGACGGCCCCGATGCGCTCTTCAAGTTGTGCCGCGGCGACGAGCGCTGCTGCTGCCCCCGTGCTGGCGCCAAAGAGACCGATCCGGAGAGGCTGCGTGAGCGGCTCGGCGCTGGCCCACTCGACGGCGTCAGCAACACGTTCGGCCAGGAGCGGGATGTCAAAGACATTGGCCCTGTCATTTTCTTCTTCGGACGTGAGAAGATCGAACAGGAGCGTCGCCATTCCTTGTTCATTAAGAGCTTCCGCAACCGCCATATTCCGCCGGCTCAACCGGCTGGAGCCACTCCCATGCGCGAACACAACAAGCGCTGTGGCTCCTTGTGGAATACACAGGGTCCCGGCAAGTCCAATGGGGGGGATATGGACGGCCCGCGTTCCGGCCTTGGGCTGCGGTCTGCCAGGCCGGCGCTCCGGGCGGGCGGTGTCTTCCGTGAACGGCGCTCTCATTGGGGAGAAACGGTGTTTCATGGTCGTCGCCTCCAGTGAGAGACAGAAATAGTCCTCATATGCCCGGGCGAACAGGCATTCCTGGGCCATTGCCATTTCAAGCGTTGATTTGTCTCGGATCAACGTAAGGTGAGCGCATCCTGCACTCCTTTGCCTTGCCAGCTCTGCTGCAAATTGCCACCATTGCTGCAAAGGCTTGATTCAAGCGATAAGAGTTGCAGCCGCTTTCGGTTCCAGCGCGGCCGCTACCGCTTCATCGACCCATTCCAGCCAGACGAACTCAAGCTCGCGGCGAACGTCTTCGGGAATTTCCTCGAAATCCTTGCGGTTCCGTGCTGGCAGCAGCACACGCTTGATGCCTGCCCGGTGAGCGGCGATGACCTTTTCCTTGATCCCGCCGACCGGCAGCACAAGACCGCGCAGGCTGATCTCGCCGGTCATGGCGGTATCATTGCGCACATTGCGTTCCGTCATCAGGGAGACGAGCGCCATGAACATCGCAACGCCCGCGCTTGGCCCGTCCTTGGGAGTAGCTCCTGCCGGCACGTGAATGTGGATGTCGGTTTTTTCGAAATTTCCCGGCTCAATTCCGAAGGAGACGGCGCGATTTTTGACAATGCTGAGTGCAGCCTGAGCGCTTTCCCGCATGACCTCACCAAGCTGGCCGGTGAGAATCAGCCTGCCGCTGCCGGGCGTACGGGTTGCTTCGATGAAGAGGATGTCGCCCCCGACAGGCGTCCAGGCAAGTCCCGTGGCGACGCCGGGCACGCTTGTGCGCATTGCGAGCTCGCTTTCGAAGGGTGGTGCGCCAAGGATGGCGGGAAGATTGCCTTTTGCGATATGAATTGGTCCAGGCTGCCCTTCCGCAATGCGCACGGCTGCATGGCGCAGCGCCTTGCCAATTTCACGTTCCAGGTTCCGAACACCCGCCTCGCGCGTGTAATGCTCGATGATCTCACGCAGGGCTTCATCTGAAATCTCAACCTGTCCGGGCTCAATTCCATTCGCATTCATCTGGCGTGATACCAAATAGCGGCGGGCGATTTGGAATTTTTCTTCTGCTGTGTACCCGGCAAGGCTGATGACTTCCATGCGATCGCGCAGCGGCCCAGGAATCGTATCAAGCACATTGGCTGTCGCAATGAATACAACACGGCTCAGATCGAAGGGAACGCCGAGATAATTATCCCGGAACGTATTGTTCTGTTCTGGATCGAGCACTTCGAGCAGCGCGGCTCCCGGATCCCCATGGACACCAGCGCCGACCTTATCGATCTCGTCGAGCATCATCACGCAGTTGCGTGAGCCTGCCTTGCGGATTGCCTGGATGATATTGCCGGGCAGGGCTCCGATATAGGTACGGCGATGACCGCGGATCTCCGCCTCATCGTGTACGCCGCCGAGGCTCACGCGCACAAACTTCCGGCCCATCGCGCGCGCGATGGATTGGCCGAGTGATGTTTTGCCGACACCGGGGGCGCCAACGAAACATAGGATTGGCGCTTTGCCATGCGGAGCGAGCTTGCGGACGGCAAGATATTCAATGATGCGCTGTTTGATTTTTTCCAGCCCGAAGTGATCTTCGTCAAGAATCCGGCGCGCCGCGGTGATGTCAATTGGGGCTTCATCCTCAATGCTCCAGGGTAACTCAACTAGCCAGTCGAGATAGGTGCGCGCCATGCCATATTCGGCTGCCCCTTCGGGCATTCGCTGGAGCCGCCGCAATTCCTTGCGTGCGTGCTCATCGACCTCCTTAGGCATATGCGCCTTGGTGATTGCCTCGCTCAGCTCGGCAATCTCTTCGGCCTTGGCGCCCTCACCTTCGCCGAGCTGGCGCTGGATCGCTGCCATTTGCTCCCGCAGCAGAACTTCGCGCTGGCGCTCGTCGAGGGCTGCCTTGGTCTGCTTGCTGATTTCTTGGGACAGCCGGAGAATCTCGATGCGCTGCGCAAGCATGCGCGTAACCTTTTCCATCCGGGCGCTAAGATCGATGGTCTCGAGGATTTCCTGTTTTTCTTCGGGCTTGAGGTCCATATAGGCGGTCGCGAGATCCGCCAATGCGCCGGGCGATGAGACGGCCTGGATGGCGGCCAGTAAATCCTCGGGAGCCTGCGGCAGCAGCTGCAGGGCCTCTGTGGCCTGGGCCTTGAGATGAAGGAAGCGCGCCTCGATCTCGGGTGAGCGCGTATCTGGCTCGGGAATCCGCAAAACGCGCGCGACAAAGTATGGCCAGCCGGTGAGGAATTCAAGGATCTGAATTCGCTGCTCGCCCTGGCAGATGAGATGATTGGCGCCATCGGGACCGGTTACGTAGCGAACGATATTGGCAACCGTGCCAAGCCGGTGCATGTCCGCTGGCCCCGGCTCTGCAAGCTCAGGATTGCGCTGCATCACGATGCCGATCTGGCGTTGATCACGCAAAGCCTGCTGGGCGGCGGCAATCGATCCGGGGCGGCCGATTGTTATCGGCACAACATGTCCCGGAAAGAGGACGAGATTGCGAACCGGAATGACGATAAGCCCATCGGGCGGCAGAGCAGGCGCTGGCGGGCCCGAGCCAGCAGCGCTCGCATGTGCTGTGCTGGGAAGGTCCATCTCAACCACCTATTTTCTCGATCGTGATCAGAAAGCAGCCTTCAACGGCAGAGCAGTGAATCTTGCTATAGGTCCCCGGCGGAAGCCGCACACGGCGTTCGAAGCGGCCCTGCGGCAGTTCGAGCCGGTGAATAACCGCAGTTTGCAGTTCGGCGGGTAGCGTGCGGGTCCCTGTGAAGACCAGATCATCCCCTTCGACGGCGATCTCGACCCGGTCGGCACTGACCCCTGGCAGGGCGGCATGGACCAGCACCGCGCTTTCCGTTTCCAGAACGTCGACGGGCGGCTCCCAGGCCGGCGGCCGTGTGGCCGTGGAGAGAACCGGGCTGAAAAACTCGCGATGCAGCCGTTCCGCTCGGGCCAGCATCTCGCATGCCTCCGACCACATCCAGTTGTGCGCAAGGTTGCGGTTCATGAATTTGCCTGCAGGTTTGATTTTGAAACTATCGGGTTTGACGGGCCGGCTTTGTGCCTCATGTTTTGGAGTCCGGCGCCATTAGGAAATCGGTGAGATCATAAAGCTGCGTATCATGGAGCGAAGCAAGGACAGGATACCGTGCATTTCCGCAGGCCTCAACTCATGGTTTAAGCCTCTATCCCGCCTGCTGGATCCATATGCCTGCAACGGCTTGGGCGCGGCCCTGCGGTGGATCTATGATACGGCGGATCTATGATTTGGTGTGAACAGCTGTGCAGAACTTTCCCAAAGGCCAGACGGTCAAACGCCCCCCAGAGGTGAGACAGGGAAACTGTCCGCAACGCCCTGGAATTAATTTGCCGCAGAGGGGCTGGAGCCGATTGACTGAGATCGGAGGCACATATGAGTTATCGCAAGCGATTTCTCGTCGAACCGGACCAAAAGTTCCGGCTTGGCTCTGTTGATCCGTCTTTCAAGGATCGCCATGAATCGCATCTTACGGCAGCGGGTGATCTTGAGCACTACCATCAAAAACTTGGCCAATTGCAGACATTGCTCTACGCGGAAAGGAAGCATGCTGTTTTGATCATTCTGCAGGCCCTGGATGCCGGCGGCAAGGATGGAACAATTAACCATGTGTTCGCCGCCTTCAATGTGCAAGGCGCCTCCGTGACCAGCTTCAAGCAGCCGACGCCCTTGGAGCTTGCGCACGACTTCCTCTGGCGTGTGCATCCGCATGTGCCGCCGAAGGGATGGATATCAATCTTCAACCGGTCTCACTACGAGGACGTTCTTGTCACACGGGTTCATAAACTGATCGGCAAGGCGGCTTGGATGAGACGTTATGAGTTGATCCGCGGCTTCGAAACCTCTCTCTCCGAGAGTGGAACCGCCATTCTGAAGTTCTTCCTCCACATCAGCAAGGAGGAACAGCTTGCGCGCTTCGAGAAGCGGCTCGATGATCCCGCGCGTAACTGGAAGATCAGCGAATCCGATTATTCCGAACATGAGCTTTGGAATGACTATATAGAAGCTTACGAGGATGCCCTGAGCGCAACCAGTATGCCGCATGCGCCCTGGTATGTGATCCCGTCAAACCACAAGTGGTTTCGAAATCTCGCTGTGTCGCAGATTGTCGCGGAGACGATGGAAGGTCTTGGCATGTCGATGCCAGAACCAACAGTCGATCTTGCCGATATCCGGCGCAAATATCACGCGGCTATATCGGAAGAGATTGCCGAAGAACAGAAAAAAAAGTGAACGCGGCCTTGGCAGCCCGCAGAGCCGGGCAATCCAGCGTAATCTGCAAAGAGAAGGGCACGGGGTACGCAGCCCTCAAGCGGCGCGAACCATCCCGGGGAGGGCTGCAGCTTCACCCGCCGAGCGGGCGGAAAAAGTCCCAGATCAGCCTTGCGCTGTTGACTTCGCTGTAGATGAGGCCTTGCTCGGAACCCGTTGCGGCCTGGCCCGGAATGGCCGGGGTCAAATGACTGCCGCCCTCTATCCTAATTAATTCGACCGGTACCTTGCAATTAATAAGTTTGTCGAGGAAAGCGCGGGTTCCATCGCGGGCTTCCTTCTCGGTGAGGACTGAAGTGGCCGTGCCCTCACCGCATCCGGCGGCCTTCCCGAAGAGACCAAGAGCCGTCTCGACCGGGGCAACCGCCACCTTGCCATGCGGCAAATTGGCTTGGCCGCCCTGAAAGGGAACCGCCGGATCCGCTGTCCCGGCAATCATCAAGAGAGGGATTGGCCGTGCGGGCTTACAGGAGTCCACAAGATCAGACGGCAGGCTGGCTCCGAGAATGGCAAGACCTGAAAAGTTGTTTTTTGGATCGCAGGCAAGACGGAAGGCCATCATCCCCCCCGTTGCCGTGCCGGCGAGGAAAACCTTGCTGGGGTTAGTAATCCCTTCGGCCACAAGCTTCGCGACGAGGTCATGGATAAAGGCTGAGTCGCGGTTTGCCTCGGGACCCGGCGCGTCGGCCCAATGGCCAGAGAGAGGTTCAGGATAAACAAAGACTGCGCCGGATGAGCGCGCCCATTCCTCAAGGCCGATCATTCGCCGGGGGCGAAGGCCTTTGACCCTGCCGCCGCGCAATATGATGATGGTCGGGCGCCGGCCCTGCTTCAAACGGCGGTGCTGGACGAGGATCGCCGTCCTGGAGATGCCTTCCGACATCACGGTGACGCGGCCGGCCGCGGCGAAAGCGGCCGAGGGGAGCTCTGCCAGCCCAAGCAGGAGCCAGCAGGCCGCGAACAAGGCCGCAACAATCGCAATCCTGACAACTTCGCAGCCCCGCATGAGCATGCCGTTCACCAATCCTGATTGCCCCACGGCCTTTGCTTTTGCCGCCCGGCGATGACATTTGCAAGAGAAGCCCAGATGCCCGGCGAAGGTGGGCCGTCCTGGCCAGCCCCGGTTGGCATAGGAGACTGGCTGCATCTTCGGCGGTAGTGATTGAGCAGCTTCTGCCCATTGTTCCGGAGGAGCTTTGCGAATGTGTTTTGAGCTCATGAAGATGGGAGCCTATTCCCCCCGCCGAGGAAGATTTCGAATTTTTCCAATCTTCACATTGCCCGGACGGGTCAATTGCATTAGTGGAGTTTCCGTCAATTTTCGATGAGCGGGGTGGAAATATGTCCCAAGTGGAGTCTTCCGGCAGCGGCCTGGAACAGCGCCGGCCGCTTTCTCCGCATCTCCAGATCTATCGTCCGATGCTGACGATGATGATGTCGATCACGCACCGGATCACCGGAATCATGCTTTATTTTGGCACGCTGCTGCTGGCATGGCTCTTGATCGCCGCATCGATGGGCGCCGATGCTTATGCTACGGCAGTGTCGTTCGTTAATTCGATTCCCGGGAAACTGATTCTTCTTGGGTTCACCTGGGCTCTTTTTCACCATCTCCTTGGCGGAATACGCCACGCGATCTGGGATTCGGGACACGGTTTTGGCCACCCTCAGCGGGAATGGCTGGCGCAAGCCACCTTGATCGGGGGCATCTTGCTGACGGCGGGTGCCTGGGGGATTGCTTATTTCATTTCGTAAATCGTCCGAAGAGAGGGGCAGGGCAGGGCTGCCAGCATAGGCGGAAAGGTTGAGGAAAAGAGGATCATGGCAAAAAGTTCCGCGTCAATTCGCACAGCGATGGGTAAGGTGCGCTTTCTCGGCTCCGCCAAATCAGGCACCGCAGATGCTTGGAACATGCGTTTGACTTCCCTCGCGCTCATACCCTTGTCATTGGCCTTTGTTGCGATTGTTCTGCAGCTCTGCGGCAAGGATTATGCGGCGGCGCGCGCTGAGCTTGGCCATCCGGTTCCGGCGATTATCATGCTCCTTTTCGTTTTGGCCGGCATTTTTCATATGAAGATCGGAATGCAATCAATTATCGATGATTACGTGCACGATGCTCTTTTGAAGGAGTGGTCGCTCATTGCCAATCTGTTCTTCTCGGTTTGCATCGGGTTGGCTTGCATTTATGCAGTCTTGAAACTTAGCTTTGCCTGACACCTAGAGAAGGGTCTGTGAGGCAAGATCAAACTGCACGTGAAGGCCGTGTAACCTTGCAACGATAATTTGAAAGACGATGGCATGACCTCCAACAAAACATTCAATGGCGACGCCGCTCCGGCACGCATTGGGGCGGCCTATCCGGTTACCGATCATACATTCGACGTCGTTGTTGTCGGGGCCGGCGGAGCAGGGCTGCGGGCGACGGTCGGTTGTTCCCAAGCGGGACTGCGCACAGCCTGCATCAGCAAAGTGTTTCCCACCCGCTCGCATACCGTTGCGGCGCAAGGCGGTGTCGCGGCATCGCTCGGCAACATGGGGCCGGATAATTGGAAGTGGCATATGTACGACACCGTCAAGGGGTCGGACTGGCTTGGCGATCAGGATGCCATTGAATATCTCTGCCGCAATGCGCCGGATGCCGTCTATGAGCTGGAGCATTGGGGTGTTCCATTCTCCCGGACCGAGGACGGACGCATTTATCAGCGCCCCTTTGGCGGCATGACGACCGACTTCGGCAAAGGGCCGCCAGCACAGCGCACCTGCGCAGCCGCCGACCGCACCGGCCACGCGATGCTGCATACGCTTTATGGCCAGGCGCTGCGGCATGAGACTGAATTCTTCATTGAATTTTTTGCGATTGATCTCATCATGGAGAATGGCCGCTGCCGCGGCGTTGTCTGCCTCAAGCTGGACGACGGGACAATTCACCGTTTCCGATCGCAGCTCGTGATTCTTGCGACCGGAGGCTATGGGCGCGCTTATTTCTCGGCGACCTCGGCGCATACCTGCACGGGCGACGGCAATGCCATGGTGCTGCGCGCCGGCCTTCCATTGCAGGACATGGAATTCGTTCAGTTTCATCCAACCGGGATTTATGGTGCTGGCTGCCTCATCACCGAAGGCTCGCGCGGCGAGGGCGGCTACCTGACCAATTCCGAAGGGGAGCGCTTCATGGAGCGCTATGCGCCCTCGGTAAAAGATCTTGCGCCGCGTGATATGGTGTCGCGCGCAATGACCCTTGAGATCCGCGAGGGCCGCGGCGTCGGCAAGCACAAAGACCACATTTATTTGCATCTCGAGCATCTCGATCCGAAAATCCTGCACGAACGCTTGCCCGGAATCTCAGAGAGCGCGAGAATTTTCGCTGGCGTGGACGTGACCAGGGAGCCGATACCCGTGCTGCCCACCGTCCACTACAACATGGGCGGGATTCCGACGAATTTTCACGGCGAGGTCATCATCAAGAAGGGCCGTGATCCCGATGTTGTCGTGCCCGGCCTGATGGCCATCGGGGAAGCAGCTTGCGTTTCCGTGCATGGCGCCAACCGGCTTGGCTCGAATTCACTCATTGATCTTATCGTCTTCGGCCGCGCCGCCGGATTGCGGGCGGCGGAGCTCGTGGCGCCAGGGGCGAAGCAAGCCGAGCTTCCGGCAGACTCGGCCGATCTCGCCCTCTCGAGACTCGACCGGTTCCGTCATGCCAAGGGCGATATCCCAACCGCTGAACTGCGCCTCCGGATGCAGAAGGTCATGCAGAGCCATTGCTCGGTCTATCGCACCGGGCCGACATTGGAGGAGGGCTCGCAGCTGATTCATAAGGTCTGGGAGGCCCGCGACCAGGTTTCAGTTACCGACCGTTCGCTGATTTGGAATTCGGATCTCGTCGAAACCATGGAATTCGACAATCTCATCATCCAGGCGGTCGTCACCATGGATGGCGCTTTGCGCCGTACCGAATCCCGCGGGGCCCATGCGCGTGAGGATTATCCCGCCCGCGACGACAAGAACTGGATGAAACACACCCTTACCTCGATTGATCCTATCGCGCGCAAGGTCATGATCGACTACCGCCCCGTGCACAGCTTCACGCTGACCAATGACATGCAATATATCGAGCCGAAAGCGCGCGTATATTGATCAAAAGGCTAAGAGAACCAGATGGTCCAATTCTCACTCCCCGCCAACTCACGTATCGGCACCGGAAAGATCTGGCCGAAGCAGGGCGATCCCAAGCGTCAGACTGAATTCCGCATTTACCGTTGGAACCCTGACGATGGTCAAAATCCGCGCGTCGATACATATTTCGTCGATCGTAGTGATTGCGGCCCCATGGTCCTCGATGCGCTGATCTGGATAAAATCAAAGATCGATCCCGGGCTCACCTTCCGGCGCTCTTGCCGGGAAGGCATCTGCGGTTCTTGCGCGATGAATATCGATGGCACGAACACACTCGCCTGCACCAAAGCCATGGACGACATCAAGGGGCCTGTTAAGATCTATCCGCTGCCCCATATGCCGGTCGTCAAGGATCTGATCCCGGACCTCACTGGCTTTTACACCCAGCATGCCTCGATCGAGCCATGGCTGCAAACGGCGACGCCGCAGCCGGAAAAGGAATGGCTCCAAACCCCGGAGGACCGCGCCAAGCTCGACGGTCTTTATGAATGTATCCTTTGTGCCTGCTGCTCGACGTCCTGCCCAAGCTATTGGTGGAACGGTGACCGCTATCTCGGTCCGGCGGCTCTGTTGCAGGCCTATCGCTGGCTCATCGATTCGCGTGACGAGGCAGCGGGAGAACGGCTGGACAATGTCGAGGACCCCTTCCGCCTCTATCGCTGCCACACGATCATGAATTGCGCAAAGGCTTGCCCTAAGGGCCTCAATCCGGCGAAAGCAATCGCTGAAATCAAGAACTTGCTGATCGAGCGCCAGGCTTGATTGTCAGCAAGTTTTTTCTGATTGGCGGCAAGTGCTGAAACTGTTGCTTTTGCACCACAGGCCTCCTCTGATCATCGTCTAAGGCGCGGCGTGCCTTTCTGTAGCCTCATTCGCCGTTCATCTCGCGCAGAGGGAGGCTTTGCCTATGCTGCGCATTCCGCTGAGCGCCGCCGCTGCGCTATTTATCATTCCCTCCGCCTTTGCCGATCCAAAGGAAAGGCCAACAGCATTCGACGAATTCATTGCCCAGAAAGCCAAGGCGCATGGGGTGCCGGAGTCTCTGGTCCATCGCACCGTGATGCGCGAGAGCCGCTACAATCCGGGCCTTGTCCATAATCATTGCTTTGGTCTGATGCAGATCAAATACAAGACCGCACGCAGCATGGGGTATGAAGGTGCCGCGCGCGGTCTTCTCGATCCGCAAGTCAATTTGACTTACGCCATTCCTTATCTAGCCAACGCCTATATGCTTGCTGACGGAGATGAGGATCGCGCTACGGCGCTCTATCGCGGCGGCTACTACTATGAGGCTAAGCGCAGAAAAATGCTGGGGCTGCTGCGGACGGCATCCTCACCGGCGGTGGCTCCGGAACCAGCGCCGCCTCCGGCGCCGGAGACGCCCCCCAATGCGCTGGCAGGGCTTTTCTCTTCCCTCGTCCCGCCGGCGCAAGCGGCCGAACCCCCCGGCCCTCCGCCAGAGAGTAAGCAGTAACGCAGGCTGAGGCCGCCTTGATTGCGCGTCCTTAAGGGTTCAAGTCCAGAATCTTAGAGTGCAGCTGGCCCCGGACTGCGATTTTAGAAGCGCCTGGGCTGCTTCTCCGGGTCTTTCTTCTTTTTTTCTTTTTGGTTTTATTTTTCTTTGAAAGACGTTTTGGGACAGGATAAAATTCTATGTGGCATGCGGACGAAGTTCGCAATGCCTGGGCGGGCGTAGTTCAATGGCAGAACGGCAGCTTCCCAAGCTGCATACGAGGGTTCGATTCCCTTCGCCCGCTCCAGTGCTTTGCCCTTTACCGTGGACCAGGCATATGGCTCTCTTGTCCACGATCAAATCGTTGCTAGCCTAAACCTTCTTATCACTCCGTAAGCCAGACGCTTAGCGGAGCAACTGACATCGTGCCCAAACATTCCTCATCAGAGAGGACGGGGACCTCATGCAGACAAACCGGACCACCCATCTTGCCGGACTCGATCTGATAAGGTTAACAGCGGCGATGTTTGTGGTTTTCGATCACTTCACGTCGAGCGGGAGAAACCAGTGGGTGATTAACGCCATAGGCGGGGGGATGCCGTCTTATCCGGCCTTGTCGCCGGTCACGGACGCTGGGTCGGTTGGTGTCGATATTTTTTTTGTTATTTCGGGTCTAGTGATTGCCTATTCGGCCAATGGCAACTCGCCGCGCCGGTTCGCGGAAAGCCGGTTTTTCCGCTTGATGCCTTCAGTCTGGGTTGCATCGACCATTTCGGCCCTTGTTTTGATGTTCGCTTCAAATGTGCAATGGCGCTGGCTGCTCCCGGCTTACATGCGCTCTCTCATTCTTATGCCGGTTGGTCCATGGGTAGAGGGATCATACTGGACGCTGGCCGTTGAAATTGTTTTTTACACCGTCATCTTTGTAATTCTTTGCAAAAACAAATTTGGCGAAGTCGACAAAATCTTGGGATTTGGCGGCATCGCGGTGTCTCTGCTGGCCGTTGCCAGATTTATGCTCGCATCAAGTTATCCACATTTTGAATTGGCTCTGGCGTCTTGGCCAGCGAAGCTCCTTCTCTTGAATAATGGCTCGGAATTCGTCTTCGGTGTTTTTCTTTACCTGACCCTTTTCATAGGCATGACGCCCTTCCGGCTCGGCGTTCTTGCACTATGCTTTGTTGGATCATGCATGCAAATTTCACATGCAAGTTTTGCTGTAATTCATTCCAGGAACGCAGCCGGAAACGAAAGTATTTTTGGCAGCATTGAGATGTGGCTTCCCTTGAGCCTTTGGGTGGCTGCGGTCCTCGCCATGATTCTGTCGATTCGATTGAATGCCGTGATCACAAACCGCTTCCGGTCCATGATGCCAGCCGTCAGGCAACTGGGACTTTTGACCTATCCCCTCTATCTAATTCATTCGCCCTTGGGCTTGCTGGTCATGCAGCGGGTTTATTGGACGGCACATTCGCCGGCGCTCGCACTTTTCGCCGCCATCATCGTGGTGCTGCTCGCCGCAGCCGGCATCCTTTTGGCGGAACCGGCGGTCCGGACCATGGTTAGGCCGTCAGTTTGCCGGGGCTTAGACGTCATGCAAGGATGGGTTTTTAGCGCGCGCCTCGCGCAGCCAACAAATCGGCTTGAATAAACCCGCTGCCATGCAGAGCTGGAGTTCATATCCCATGAGCGGCCCCCGGAAAGCTATTGGTGTCAGCCTTCTCTTAACGTTGATGGCTGCGCTGCCATTATCACAGGCTCCAGCCGCTGCGACACTCGACCTTTGCGGACTGAAGCCGGCCTTCACCGAGGACTTTCATGACCTCAAAGTCTCATCCTGGAAAATGAATGGCAACCGCTGGATCGCCCACACGCCCTGGGCGGGAGATTTCGGGGATGCGGCCTTTTCAGATCCGCAGCCGGGTTTTCCATTTACCTTGAAAGATGGTGTGTTGCGCATCGAAGCGCGCAAGGACGCAGCCGGTAAATGGCGCTCTGGGCTCCTTGCTTCCGCCGATCCATGGGGCACTGGTTTCACCCAGATGTATGGCTATTTCGAAACCCGGATGAAAATACCCAAGGGGCCAGGGACATGGCCCGCATTTTGGCTTTCCGAAAGCTGGCCCAAGGGGTCGCCGCCGGGAGTGAGCGTCGAAGTTGATTCGATCGAGTACTATGGGCAGTTTCCCGATACTTTCCACTCAGGCTGGGCAGTCTGGGACGGGATTCATCATACGCACATGGGAGACGGTCATGTGGAGCAGATCCCGCGCGGCGCGCTGGAAGATGATTTTCACACCTTTGGAGTCGAAGTCGAAAGGGATTTCACGACATTCTATTATGATCGTAACCAAATATGGCAGGTGCCAACACCCAAGGAGCATCAGCATCCCTTCCTAGTCCTCGTAGATTTGGCCCTTGGAAGTGGCTGGCCGATCGATCAAACGCCAAATCCGTCATTTCTGGACGTTGCTTATATTCATGTTTTTGAGCGCGATTCTTCAGCTTGCACCAAGTAACACCCTGGCGCGTGCGGTGCTTCATAAGGCCACCATTGCAGCCAGGCCGTTCCATTACCGGAAGCTCAATAGCGCACCCGCACATATTCACCTGGCGCATCACAGATTGGGGGTAGGCCGCCTTCACCTGGCACCCGCGCCGGTACAGTCTTGCGCGATTGGCGCTTGATCCATTTGATCCAATCGGTCCACCAGCTTCCCTTGTGTTCGATGGCGTTTTCGAGCCAGTCTTCGAACTCTCCGGCTGGTGCCTTGCCAAGCCAATATTGATATTTTGGCTTACCAGCGGGATTGATGACTCCTGCTATGTGGCCGGATCCCGCGAGCACAAAGCGCACCTTGCCGCCGAGAAGTTTGGCGCCCAGGAAAACTGATTTTGCCGGGGCGATGTGATCCTCGCGAGTGGCAAGATGATAAACGGGGATGGTGATTTTGGCGAGATTGAGGGTCTTCCCGCCCATTTTCGCCTTGCCTCTGGCGAGCCGGTTTTCAAGATAGCAATGGCGCAGATAAGCAAGGTGATTGGCTGCGGTCATTCTTGTTGAGTCCGCGTTCCATGCCAGAAGGTCGAAAGCAAGCGGCGGCTTGCCTTTCATGTAATTATTGACAACAAAGGACCAGATGAGATCCTCGGGCCGCAGCATGTTGAAAGCGGAAGCCATTTCCGATGCTTCAAGATAGCCGGTTGCCGCCATTTTTTTCTTGAGCAGCTGCAGCCGCTCTTCGTCAACAAATACCCGCAGATCACCAGCCTGGCTGAAATCGGTCTGGGTCGTGAAAAATGAGGCGCTTACAATTCGCCTGTCGCCTGTCTGCGCCATATAGGCGAGGGTCATGGCAAGCAGCGTGCCGCCAATGCAATAACCAATCGCGCTGACTTCGGATTCACCCGTTGCCTTTTCGATCGCATCGAGCGCAGCAAAGATTCCCTCTCTCATATAGGATTCGAAATCCTTGTTGCGGTGACGCGAGTCGGGATTGACCCATGAGATGATAAAGACGGTGAGGCCTTGTTCCACTGCGAAACGGATGAAACTCTTCTCGGGGTTAAGATCAAGAATGTAGTATTTGTTGATCCAGGGCGGAATGATCAGCAAGGGCCGCTTGAGAACCGTCTCGGTGGCTGGTGCATATTGGATGAGCTCCATGAGGTCATTGCGGAAGATGACCTTCCCCGGGCTCGTGGCAATATTGACACCGAGCTCGAATTTGGAGCTATCGCATTGGCTGATTTTGAGCGTACCTTGGCCCGCCTCCATGTCCCTTGCCAAAAGCGCGGCGCCACGGGCGAGATTCTCTCCGCTGGTCATCCAGGTTTCTTTGATGAGCTCCGGATTAGTGAACAGAAAGTTCGATGGCGAGAGCGCACTCGTGATCTGCCGCAAATAGAACCTGGCCTTGTCGCGGGTGTGTTGATCAATGTCGTCCGAACGCTCAATGAGATCCCCTGCCCAGGCGGAGACAATGGCATGGGCTTGCCGCAGGGAATCGAAGAAGGGACTCTCCCGCCACTCGGGAGCGGAGAATCGCTTGTCTGAAGCCTCGTAGGGTACGAATGGATTTTCTTGCCCGCCCGACATCCGGCGCAAGCTGTGAGCCCAAAGACCAAGAAATTTCATGGTCAGCGAGGACTGTGCTTGGAGAGACCGGGCCGGATCACTCAACCAGAATTCGGCGACGCGGCTAATCGAGCGGATGGCATCAATCAGTTCAGGTGAAACGCCATCCGTTTTCCCGGTGCCCTCCGGGGATTTGAAATAGGCAGCGAGCACCCGGCCGCCCTGTTCGATAATGCGCGCCAGATTGACGGATAAGCGTTCGAAGTCAGGTCCGGCCGCACCTTTCTTCTCGGGCGAGTCATCTGCCGCTGGGCGGTGATCTTTAGCCGTAGCCGTGCTACGATCCTGAGCTATGCTGGGGGAATTCGCGGCGGCAGCGGCGGGTTTAACGCGTTTTGTTGCCGCGGCCTGCGGCGGTCTTCGTGTCTTGGCTCGTGTCTTGAGCGCAGCCTTTACCGGTGCGGCTTCATGCTCCGCGATCCGTGCCTCTGAGTCCGGATTCTCTATTGCACTCATTGGATTATCTGCGCCTTCATATGCGGATCAGAGCGGTGAGAAGTGGCAGCCAGTATCGACTCTGCCTCTACGAATCTCATCATAATGTAAGGCTGCGTCTGGAAATGCAAAACTTCATCCAGACGCCATCCGTCGCGGTTCCGACACAATAAGCTTCAATGGTAGGGCGGAGCAACCAAGCAAACTTCGGATACTTCACGTTTAAGATGAAAAGAAATCCGCTTCGAAACCTTAATGCCCGGCTTGCGGCAGCCGCGGTGGCTTGTCTTGCGCTTTGCCCCTCTGCTCAAGCGCAGCAAGCAAAGCCGGGCGGCTCACCTCTCGATACCATAATGAGCACGAGGCTCTGGGCCGACGTTCCGGAGGCGAAGGACTTCGTGCGCGAGTCGCGGCCGCCGCCGGACAGTCTCGAGTATCAGCCGGTGACCGGAACCGATCCCGAACGGCCCAAACCAAAGAATAAGGCAGAGCTCAAGGCATTGGAAGAGGAGCTTGAGAGCGCGATCGGGCAAAATGAAGCGGTGGCCAGAAAACGCCTCGGCGTTAAGATTCCACCTTCTTCGGCATCACGCACAGCGGGGCGGCAGTAAAAAACTGCCCCTTCAGCTAATCAGCTCCGCCAAGTGCCGGAAAACCGCGGCGTTGCTCGCCCCAGCCATATGACGCCTCAGGCAAAGAACCGGAGCCTTCGCGAAATTGGCGAGCGTTGCCAAGGTTTCCTCCAGAGGCACTGAGGAACGCTCCGTCTCGCTGACGACGATCGCGCGAAGGTCAAGGGCACGCCTCAAGATCACCTCCTGCGCACAGAAGATATGGCTCAGTGCCCCAAGATAGCTCCCCGTAACAAGGATTGCGGGAAAACCAAGCCTTGCCATCAGGTCGAGCACCGTGTGGCTCCGATCGAGCGGGACCATGACGCCGCCAATTCCTTCGATTAACAGAGTGCCAGCCGTTTTTTCGGCCGCCACCCGGCAAAAAGTGACGGCCTCTTCGAAGTCAATCGCTCTGTCCTCGGCGCGCGCAGCCATGTCCGGCGAAAGCGGCGCGCGAAAATGCCAAGGCGAGATGGCTTGAAGTGCCTCCGGTTCGATGCCGCGGCCGAGAGCATCGAGAAGAATGGCTGGATCGCTGCCTGAAGGCGCCGCAAGATCAAAGCCGCTCACCAGCGGCTTCAAAGCGTCGATGGGCTGCCCGAGCGCACGAAAGCAGCGGATAAGGCCTGCGGTAACAAAGGTTTTGCCAACGTCGGTCCCCGTGCCGGTTATGAAAGCTGCGGACATTAGGCCTCTTGCATAATCTTCCATTAACCACGGTTTGATTCGCCGCCGCCGGGGAGGCGGCGATGAGATTTGAATCCGTCAAGGAGCCGAAGAGCGAAGCATTCCGGCGGCTTGCGGGAGTCACATGGAACAGTTTTGAGGTGATGGTGGCGCTGCTTGTTGCTGAAAAACGCAAGCAAAAAGCGGCTGGAGGCGAGCCGGATACGCTCTGCATCGAAGACGAGCTCCCGATGATGATCGAATACCGGGCCTATTTTCATATTGGGCAAGCTTATAACCTCAGCGAAAGCGCGGCCTACCGTAACATCAAATGGTGCGAAGACACACTGGTGAAGGGCAGAGCCTTCCGCTTGCCTGGCTGCAAGTCCATTGCTGCAGGCGAACGGGTGTTTGATGCCGTGCTGACCGGCGCAGCGGAAACACCCGCCGGACGGCCAAAAACAAGGGCGCTATTATTCGGGTAAGAAGAAGCGGCGCACGGGGAAAACTCAGCCCGCCGCCGGGAAACTGGCAGGCCGGGTCCCGTGACTTGTGCATGGCAAGGGACGGCGGCATGACTTCAGGCTGCTCAGGGCATCGAACTGCCTGCCCGGGCAATCATACGCCTAGGCATCCTGGCGATCCTCTTTGCGGGTTGGGGTGGCGCAATGCGGACCGGCAGAACTGCCGCTCCGCTACGCCCCATCATCTCGAAAATTTCTTATATTTCAGCCGGTGCGGGATCACGCTGTCGATGCCGAGACGGCGCTTTTTGTCTTCTTCGTAATCCGCAAAATTGCCCTCGAACCATTCGACATGGCTGTCGCCCTCGAAGGCAAGCATATGGGTCGCGATACGGTCCAAGAAGAAACGGTCGTGCGAAATGATCACCGCACAGCCCGCGAAATCGGTTAAAGCTTCTTCGAGCACGCGGAGCGTATCGACATCGAGATCGTTCGTGGGCTCGTCGAGCAGAAGAACATTGGCGCCCGATTTCAGCATCTTGGCAAGATGCACGCGGTTGCGCTCACCGCCAGAAAGTTGGCCGACTTTCTTCTGCTGATCGGTGCCTTTGAAATTGAAGGCCGATGTATAGGCGCGCGAATTGATCTCGCGCTTGCCGAGATAAATTACCTCATTGCCGCCGGAAATCTCTTCCCAAACGGTCTTCTTGGCGTCGAGCGTATCGCGCGACTGATCGACATAGCCAAGATGCACGGATTCGCCGATTTCGATCGTGCCGGAGTCCGGCTTCTCCTGGCCGATGATCATGCGGAAGAGCGTGGTTTTGCCCGCGCCATTGGGGCCAATCACGCCGACAATGCCGCCGGGCGGCAGCTTGAAGGAGAGATCGTCGATCAGCAGCCGGTCGCCAAAGCCCTTCGAGAGATGCGAGAAGTTGATGACATTGTTGCCAAGCCGCTCGGCGACCGGAATGATGATCTGCGCGGTTGTGGGCGCCTTCTCATTCTGCTTGGCGACGAGTTCCTCATAGCGCTGGATGCGGGCCTTGGATTTGGCCTGGCGCGCCTTCGGGCTCGATGCGATCCATTCGGATTCGGCTTCGAGCTGGCGCTGGCGGGCCTCCTCCTCGCGGCCCTCCTGGGCGAGGCGCTTCTGTTTTTGCTTCAGCCAGGCGGAATAATTGCCCTCATAGGGAATCCCGCGCCCGCGATCGAGCTCGAGGATCCAGCCTGTGACATTGTCGAGGAAATAGCGGTCGTGGGTAACAATCAGGATCGCGCCGGGATAGGCGCGCAGATGGCCTTCCAGCCAGTTGACGGTTTCCGCGTCGAGATGGTTGGTCGGCTCGTCGAGCAGCAAAAGATCGGGTTTCTCCAGAAGCAGGCGGCAGAGCGCCACTCTGCGGCGCTCGCCGCCGGAGAGCTTGTCAACCGCCGCATCGTCAGGCGGGCAGCCGAGCGCATCCATCGCCTGATCGACCTGCGCATCGAGATCCCAAAGGCCCTTGGCCTCGATCTCGTCCTGCAGCCTGGTCATCTCATCGGCGGTCTCGTCGGAATAATTCATCGCGAGATCATTGTAGCGGTCGAGGATCGCCTTCTTTTCAGCGACGCCCTGCATCACATTGCCCCGCACGTCGAAGCCCGGGTCGAGCACCGGCTCCTGCGGGAGGAAGCCGACGCGGGCGCCTTCGGCGACAAATCCTTCTCCAGTGAACTCCTTATCGATCCCAGCCATGATCCGCAGAAGCGTCGATTTGCCCGCGCCGTTGATGCCGAGCACGCCGATCTTGGCGTCGGGGTAAAAGGAAAGATTGATGTTCTCCAGAACCTTTTTTCCGCCTGGGTAGGTCTTGGTGAGACCCTGCATGTGATAGATAAATTGCCGCGCCATGAAATCTTGTCTTTCCGCGAGAAACGTAAGGTGGGAAGGGTTTAGCCGTGCGTGGCGGGACGGTCCAGGGCCGCTCATCGAAACGTGCCATCGCAAGGACAAAAAAGTTTTATGAATGTGAGAAGCCGCGCAGGAGCCTGCCAGGGGACGCATATAAGAAAATTAAAATTAAAGAAAATCAGCTCTTCGAGCGGCTGCTGGGTGGAGGTCCCGGCCGGTCAGGCGGGAACTTTGAGAAAGGAACTGGAGTGTGGCTGACAGAGGTTTGCGCGATCTTGGCATGATTGTCCCGGGCAACAACCGCCTAAGGGAGCCGGAAGCCCCGCCTCTTCCAGCCGTGCTGCCAGCAACCCAGAAGATAGAATCCACGGAGACTCCATCCTCTGCATCCATCTTTGCCGCCGACCTGCCCGATGGAGCAGATGCGCTGGGGATCGAACCTTCTCTTGGACTTCTTGCCGAGCTTGCCGCCCACAAGCGCACCGAGACCCCGCTCACAATTGGCCTCTTTGGCCCCCCCGGGTCGGGCAAAAGCTTTGCTTTGACGAAGCTTACCGGTGCGATTGAGAAGTTAAGCTGCGCAGCAGCCAAAACTGAGGCGTCGCCCTATATTGGTGAAATCCTCACGCTTCGGGTCGGCGCGACGGATATTGCAGGCAATCCCGCGTCTGCTTTGGCCGGGGCGTTGCACGCCTGTCTCGCCAAAAAATATCCCGCCCTCGCGGCTGAGGCTGCACAGGCGGCGCGCGATCCGTATGCCGCCGCGAGAGAAGCGCTAGAGCGGCTTGATGCGGCCCGCCGGAAGCTTGAGGCCGAGAAGCGTGCCCGCGACGACACCAGCGTCCGCCGCGCCCGCCTTACTGAAATGATCCTTTACGAAACCGCCGGTTCGCAGGTTGATGCCTATGCAAACGCCAACCGGTCCAGGATCAAGGCGTTATTCGCTCGGCTCGGTATTCCGGGTGATCCGGTCCAGGCGTTCAAGGAGATGGGCGGGAGCATCACCAGCGCGGAAGGCGGCTTGCAGCGCGCCGGCTTCATTTTGCGGGCGTTTTTTGGCTACAAGGGGCAAATAAAACTGATCGTGATGGCGGTCCTTTTATTCCTCGCCAGCGCCGGTCTTCGCATCGCCG
>Ga0209061_1001499_pt1 | contig 38124 bp, 35 predicted proteins | sample Coa_R1_10_FD_187157 | JGI IMG/M metagenome (GOLD analysis project Ga0209061, IMG submission 187157) | Surface soil microbial communities from Centralia Pennsylvania, which are recovering from an underground coalmine fire - Coalmine... | ecosystem: Environmental > Terrestrial > Soil >... | reverse complement strand
ACCTGGTCGGGCAGCGCGACCCGGTAGTCGAAGCGGCCGCTCCGCCTCGTGCGCCGGCGCAGGACGCCCTTGCGCTCGCGCTCCTTGATCTCGCCGCTGATCGTCAGCTCCCTGCCGACCAGCTCGACGTCGACGTCGCCGGGCTTCGCGCCGGGCAGATCGGCCTCGACGATGTACGCGTCGTCGGTCTCCTCGACGTCGACGAGCGGCGACCAGCCCAGTCCAGACCAGCCCGGCCCAGCCCAGCCCGGCCCGGCGAGCGGCGGCGTCGCAAGCGTGCCCGCGAACGTCTCGTCGAGCAGCCGCCGCATGCGCTCGCTCACCTCGTCCAGCTCGCGGAAGGGATCCCACCGCTCGGGCGCGGACGGTGCGCGGCGCACCTCCGGAAGCAATGCCATCCTCCTCACCTCCTTCTCGTACCGTCGCGACTCGCTTCCCTCCTCGACGTAGCGCTCCGGCGCCGGCGCTCAAGCGGGCGGCCGCCCTGCTTGAACGGGACGGCTCGGGCCCTACGAGAACGACGAGCGCGCCGGTCGGCGCGGGGAAGGCGGGATGGCGATGCACACGACGACGAACCCGGAAGCGCAGGCGACCCTCGCAGAGGTGCGCGAGCTGTTCTGCGGCGAGTGCGGCTACGGGATCGTCGTCCGCCGCGAGCCACCGGCCTGCCCGATGTGCCGCGCCAGTGAGTGGCGCGAGCGGCCGCGCGCGGCGCGCTGGAACTGAGGGTCTCGCCGCGAGCGCCGCGGGACGTTGTCTGGCAGCATCGAGAGCGAGATGCGCGACGAGCTCGCCGAGCGCCTGGAGCGGCGCGACGATGCTGCCCTCGGCGACCTCCTCGCGCGGGCCGGCGAACGCCAGGAGGACGCGGAGGCGGCCTGCGCGGACACGGAGGCGCCCGACCTCGTCCGTCGCGCCCAGGCCGGCGACCCCGCTGCCCGCGAGCAGCTGATCGGCCGCCTGCTGCCGCTGGTCAGCTCGCTCGCTCGTCGCTTCCGCACGGAGGGCCTCGACCAGACCGACCTGATCCAGGAGGGGGTCGTCGGCCTGCTGCGCGCGCTCGAGCGCTACGACCCCGCCCGCGGCGTCCCCTTCCCCGCCTACGCGACCTGGTGGATCCGGCAGGCGCTGCAGGAGGCCCGCAGCGACTTCATCCGCCCCTTCCGCCTGCCGCCGAAGGCGCTGCGGCAGCTCTCGCAGCTCAAGTCGGAGCAGCAGCGGATCTACCAGGCGGAGCGCCGCTCGGCCGGGCTGGGCGAGCTGGCGGAGCGGACGAGCCTCGACCTCGAGCACGCCCGCGCGCTCGTCGCGGCCGACGCGCGGGTGCGCAGCCTCGACGAGCCGATCGAGGCCGGCGACGGCGAGGTCGGGCCGCTCGGCGACCTGCTCGAGGATCCCCTCTCGGCCGAGGCCTACGAGCAGGTGGTCGAGAGCGTGGCAGGCAGCCAGCTGCACGCCCTGCTGTCGCGACTCACCGACCGCGAGCGCGACGTCGTGCGGGCCCGGTTCGGCTTCGGGACGCCGCCGAAGCGCCTGGCCGAGATCGGCGAGCAACTCGGGGTCAGCGCCGAGCGCGTGCGACAGATCGAGGAGCGCGCCCTCGCCAAGCTGCGCCAGGCCGCCTGAGTCGCGCAGGAGCCGCGACGCCTTGCGCGCTGCTGCACGGGACGTACTACGCGTGGCGGCTTCCGTCCAGCGAGTCTGCGAAAGGAGGTGACGTGGAGATGTCGGTTGCCCTGCTCGTGCTGCGCGTGATCGTCGGCGCGCTCTTCGCCGGCCACGGCAGCCAGAAGCTGTTCGGCTGGTTCAAGGGTCACGGCCTCGCCGCGACTGGCTCGTTCTTCGAGAGCGTCGGCCTCGCGCCTGGCGTCCCGCTCGCCTTCCTCGCGGGCCTCGCGGAGCTGGCCGGCGGGCTGCTGCTCGGCTTCGGCCTCGTCCTGCCGCTGGCCTGCCTGTTGCTGGCGGCGGTGATGACGACGGCGATCGCGACCGTGCACTGGCGGCACGGCCTCTGGTCGGCGGACGGCGGCTTCGAGTTCCCGCTCGTGATGGGAGCGGTAGCCTTCGCGGTCACCGCGATCGGCCCGGGCTCGATCTCGCTCGACAACGCGCTGGGGATCGACTGGGCCTCCCTCGCCTGGGCCGTCGGGGCGACGGCGGCCGGGGCGGTGGCCGGGCTCGGGGTCGTGGCGCTCGCGCGGCTCGTGCACCGCACGCACGGCGCCCAGCCGCACGCCGCCTGAACGGCCAGCGGGTTGCGGCAGCCCGGGCGTCCCGCGCGAGGGGCGCCCGGGGCTTGCGCGGCGGCTGCAGCGGCCTACGACGAGAGGCACGAGGATCACTTGGAGGTGGTGCTCGGAAGCGATCTGCGGACAAGCCAGGAGCTCGGGCGAGCCGCAGGCGGCTCGGAGCGCTCGCCGCCCGCGAGCGAGGAGGGTTGTCAGCGCGGGCCGGGGTCGCTCAGACTCCGGCCCGCTCGCGTTGCGGCCCGTCCGCGCGACTTGGCCCTGCCACGCCCGCGAGCCGCAGGAGGACCGTCAGCGAGCGCTCGGGCCCAGGCCACAGCTCGCGCAGCAGGGGTGCCCCGCCCGCCCGCACCAGGTGGCGCAGGACGAGCGCCACCACGACCGCGTCGTCGAGCTGGCCGACGACGGGAACGACGTCGGGCACGAGATCGACCGGCGACGCGACGTAGCCGGCCAGGCCGAGCAGGAGGAGCTTGCGCCGCCGCGGCACGCGTGGGTCGCGCGCGAGCCGCGTCACGAGCACCAGGCAGTCCGGCACGAAGGTCGCGATCACCCTCGCCTCGGCGCGGCGACCGAGCGCGACCAGCGAGGCGAGGAATCCAAGCCAGACGGCGAGCAGACCGCCGAGGCCGAGGGCAAGCCAGCCCCACCAGCTCATGCGGCCAGCCGGCGCGACGCCTCCGAGGCGACCCGCGTCCGGCCCCGCCCGGGCGGCTTCACTGCGCCTCCTCGTCGCCGCTGGGCTGGTGGTCGTAGAAGCGGATCGAGAGCACGGCGTAGCCGCGCCAGCCGTTGCCGTAGCTGTAGCGCCCGGCCAGGGTCCGCTCGATCGCCTCCTCGAGATGGCGGGTTCCGAGGTAGGTGCCGCGCCGGTAGGGCTGGACGGCGATCTCGCCCTCGTAGCGCAGCTCGGCGACCGGGTCGTCCATCAGCCCTTCACCACCCCCAGCGGCTCGAGCCGGGCCACCGGCCGTGCCAGGCCGGCCCGCTGGACAACCTCGACCACGCGGTCGACGTCCTTGTAGGCGAAGGGCGCCTCCTCGGCGAGCCCGCTGGTCGAAGGCGACCGCACGGTGATGCCGCGCGCTTCGAGCTCGCGCCGCAGCTCGCCGCCCTCGATCCGCTTCCGGGCGCCGGTACGCGACAGGGTGCGGCCGGCGCCGTGGCAGGTGCTGCCGAACGCCCGCTCGAGGGAGCCGGGCTCGCCCGCCAGCACCCAGCTCGCCGTGCCCATGCTGCCGGGGATGAACACCGGCTGTCCGACCTGGCGGTAGGGCTCGGGCACGTCGGCCGAGCCGGCCGGGAACGCTCGGGTCGCGCCCTTGCGGTGGACGAGGAGGTCGCGGCCGCCGTAGCGCTCGACCTTGGCCACGTTGTGGGCCACGTCGTACACCTGGCGGGTGGCGCGCGCGACGCTCTCGCCCAGGACGCGGGCGACGGCGAGCCGCACCGCGTCGGCGATCGCCTGCCGGTTCGCCCAGGCGAAGTTGGCCGCCGCGGCCATGGCCGCCAGGTACGCCTCGCCTTCCGGCGACGAGGCCGGGGCGCAGGCGAGCTGCCGGTCGGGCAGCTCGATCCGGTAGCGGCGCATCGCGTTCTCCATCCGCTTGACGTAGTCGCTGCAGACCTGGTGGCCGAGCCCGCGCGAGCCGGAGTGGATCAGGACGGTGAGCTGATCCTCGGCCAGCCCGTACGCCCGAGCCGCCTCGGCGTCGTCGATCCGCGCGACGCGCTGCAGCTCGACGAAGTGGTTGCCCGAGCCCATCGTCCCGAGCTGTCCCGCTCCCCGCGCCTTGGCCCGCTCGGAGACCGCTGCCGGGTCGGCGCCGGGGAGGCGACCCTGCGACTCGGTGCGCTCGAGGTCGTCGGCCTCGGCCCAGACCCGCGGGCCGTCGCGGAGCACCGCGTCGAGGTCGGCCGAGGCCCGCGTCCTCGCCTCCTTCCCCGGGCCCGCCGGGATCGCCCGCGCGAGCTCGTGCACGAGCGGCTCCTTACGCCCGGCGAGCTCGGCGGCGCTCAGCGGCAGGGCGAGCAGCCGCACGCCGCAGTTGATGTCGTAGCCGACGCCCCCGGGCGAGACGACGCCGTCGGGGAGCTCCATGGCCGCGACGCCGCCGACCGGGAAGCCGTAACCCTGGTGGGCATCGGGCATGGCGAGCGCCGCGTCGACCACGCCCGGCAGCGTGGCCACGTTCTCGAGCTGGGCGAGCGAGCCGTCCCGTTCGATCGCCTCGAACAGCGCCTCGTCGGCGAACACGCGCGCGGGCACGCGCATGTCGGCACGCGCCGAGGCGGGAACCTCCCAGACGACCTCGCCGATCCGCTGCGCCCTAGACATCGAGCACCACCCTCGCCCGCCAGCCATCGTCCGCCCGCTCGAAGGCGAGCCGGTGCCGCGTCACGGCCTTGACCAGTGGTCGCGGCTCGCCTGGTCGCCCGCGCACGGCCGCCCGCAGGCGGTCGCCGTCGAGCTGGAGGTCGACCAACCGCTCGGGGACGAACCGTTCGGCGTCGGCGAGGTAGACGAGCTCCTCCAGCCAGGCGGCGAGCAGGCTCGCTCGCTCCGCAGCCTGCAGCTCGATCGTGCGCTGCTCGGCGTCGGAGGCCTGCCCGTCGGCGACCAGCTCGCAGAAGGCGGCGAAGGCGTCGCGGAAGACCGCCGGCTCGGTCGGCGCCTCCAGCTCCAGCTCGAGCTCGCCCACGTGCTCCCCCCACCGGTACACGCCGCTGCGAACGCTACTCCGCGCGAGGCCCTGGCCGCGGCGAGACGGCAGCCCCCTCGTCGCGCCGCCTCATCCATCGTAACATTCATTTCGATAACATGATGGCATGCAGCGGACGCAGATTCAGCTCACCGACGAGCAGGCGCGTGCCCTGCGGCGAGAGGCGAGCCGGCGAGGCGTGTCGATGGCGGCGCTCGTGCGCGAGCTGGTCGACCAGGCGCTCGCAGGGCCAGGAACGGCGCGGCGCGCCCGGGCCCGCGCGGCGGTTGGCCGCTTCTCGTCGGGGGTCGCGACGGTGAGCCGCGAGCACGATCGGGAGCTCGACGAGGTCTTCTCCGGCTGAGCCGCCGGGTGGCCGTCTTCGTCGACACCTCGGCGCTCTACGCCGTGCTCGACCGGGACGACCACTGCCACCCTGCGGCGGCAGAGACGTTCGCCGCGCTGCTCGACGATGCGGAGCTGGTCACGCACACCTACGTCGTCGTCGAGACGACGGCGCTCGTGCAGCGGCGGCTGGGGATGGATGCGGTACGCGCCCTGACCGACGACGTCCTGCCCGCCCTCGAGCTCGTGGCCGTCGACGAGTCGCTCCACGCAACGGCGGTCTCGGCGCTACTCGCCGCCGGCTCGCGCGAGATCTCCCTCGTCGACTGGACGAGCTTCGAGCTCATGCGACGGCTCTCGATCTCCGAGGCGTTCGCCTTCGACGCGGACTTCCGCGACCAGGGGTTCGCCCTCCTGCCGAGCTGACGGGCCCCGTGCCGACGCGACGGTCGGAAACCGCGGACCGCATGTCGCCGCTCGTGCCGGACGCCGAGGCTCAAGCATTCGGCGCGGCCTGCCGATCCACTGAGGGTCAGGGGGTCGGAGTCTCCTCGGACGCTGATCGCGCGTCGCCGCAGACGCGGGGGCGTCAGGATTCTCCCTTGGCCCCCTGACTAGCACGGACCGATCCGGCGCGCGCGGCGGCGGCGACCCGGCGCTCGCGGGCCGGCGCCGACACGCGACGGCCAGCAGAGCCCAGGCCCGAGCGACAGGACGCCGGCCCGGGCTGCCCGCGGCCCGGATTGCGGCCGCCATCGCGACGACAGCTGAGAAACGGCTCGGAGCGGCCTGCGAATCGGTTAGGTGCCGGTGCGCGCCGGCGGCTGCGCGTCCCGCAGCGGAAGGGAGACGACGAAGGTCGCGCCGCCGCCGGGGGTCGGTCGGGTCTCCGCCCGGCCGCCGTGCGCCTGGGCGACCGCGGCGACGATCGCGAGGCCGAGCCCGACGCCGCCGCTCGCCCGCGCCCGCGAGGCGTCGGCGCGGTAGAAGCGCTCGAACACCCGCTGGGCCTCGTCCTCGCCCAGGCCGGGTCCGTGGTCGGCCACCTCGAGGACGGCTTCGTTTCCCTCCCGCCGCACGTGCACCCGTACGCGCGTCCCGGCCGGCGTGTGCGCCCGGGCGTTGGCGAGCAGGTTGTCGACGACCTGCCGCAGCCGGCCGGCGTCGCCCTCGACCACGGCCGGTTCGAGGGCGAGCTCGTAGGGGCGCTCCGGGTCGACGACCCGGGCCGCGTCGACCGCCTCGGCGACGAGGGTGTCGAGCGCGACGGGAGCCCGCTCCAGCGGCCGGCCTTCGTCGAGGCGGGCGAGGAGCAGCAGGTCGTCCACCAAGACGCTCATCCGCTCCGCCTCGCGCCTGATGCCGCTCATCGCCCGCTCGAGGTCGGCGGGCCGAGCGGCGGCGCCGCGCCCGAACAGCTCGGCGTAGGCGCGAACCGACGCGAGCGGGGTGCGCAGCTCGTGGGAGGCGTCCGCGACGAAGCGCCGCAGGCGGCGATCCGAGGCCTCGAGATGGTCGAGCATCGTGTTCAGGGCACTGCCCACCCGCCCGACCTCCGTCTGCGGCTCGAGACGCTCGACCCGCTGGGAGAGGTCGCCGGCCGTGATCGCGGCCGCCGTGCGCTCGATCTCGCGCAGGGGGCGCAGCCCGAGCCGCACGACCCAGAAGCCGAGGCCGAGGATGCCCGCGAGCGCCGCCAGGGTCGCGAGCGCCTCGACCGCCACGAGCCGGTGCAGGGTGTCGACGACGTCCCCCAGCGACGCGGCGACGACGAGCAGGCGGTGCGGATGGTCGTGCTCGATGGCGACGCGGAGCCGGTACTCGGGAGTGCCGCCGCGGGAGGGGACGGTGAGGAACACGGTGCGTTCCCCGTCTGGTCCCGACGCGCGCCGGGGGACGACGATCCGGGCCGGCAGCTTCGGGGGCGAGCCGCCGCCGACGAGGAAGCCGCTGCGCACCACGCGGCCGTCGAAGCGCTGGATCGCGAACCAGTCGATGCCGGCGGCGGGTGGGCCGAACTCCGGCGGCTCCCGTCCCCCCTCCCCCGACTCTCGCTGGCCAGCGGGCGGTCCAGCGGCGAAGGCGCGTTGCTCGACGGCGGTGTGCCCGGCGGTGAGCGAGGCGTCGACCCGCCCGATGAGGAACGAGCGCAGCGCGCTGTAGGTGGCCAGATCGGCGGCGCCGAGGCCCGCCGCGGCGAGCACGAGGACGCCGAGCAGGAGCCGGCTGCGCAGCGACAGCCGCCGCAGCGACGGCCGGCGCAGCAACTACCGTGACTCCGCGTCGAGCATGTAGCCGGCCTGCCGGATCGTCCGGATCAGCGGCGGCCCGAGCGGGTCGAGCTTCTTGCGCAGGTAGCTCACGTAGGTCTCGACGACGTTCGCGTTGCCGCCGAAGTCGTAGCGCCAGACGTGCTGCAGGATCTGTCGCTTGGAGAGGACGCGGCGCGGGTGGAGCAGGAAGAAGCGGAGCAGTGCGAACTCGGTCGCGGTCAGGTTCAGCTTCGTCTCGCCGCGGAAGACCTCGTGGCGCGCCTCGTCGAGGACGAGGTCGGCGAAGCGGAGCACCTCCCCGCCGGCCTGGCCGCTGCTGCGGCGGAGGATCGCGTGCACGCGTGCGACGACCTCGGCGAGGCTGAACGGCTTCGTCACGTAGTCGTCGCCGCCCGATCGCAGGGCGTCCACCTTGTCCTGCACGTCGTCCTTTGCCGTCAGGAACAGGATCGCGGTCTCGAAGCCGCGCTCCCGCAGGCGTCGCCCGACCTCGATCCCCTCGAGGTCCGGCAGCATCCAGTCGAGGATCACGAGGTCGGGCTCGAGCTCGGCGACGGCGGCGAGGGCCTGTCGGCCCGTGGCCGCCTCGCGCACGTCGAAGCCCTCGTAGCGGAGGGCCGTGGCGACCGCGTCGACGATCGACGGCTCGTCGTCGACGACGACGATGCGCCCGGCGCTGGAGCCGTTGCCGGGGCTGCTCACCGGCCGAGATCCTATGCGGCCAGGTCGTCGGGCAGCGGCGTCGTGAACGCGTACACGGAGGCCGAGCGCTGCTGCCGCCGCCGGTCGAGAGTGAACGGGAGGGCCATGATCGCGGCCACCGCAAGCACGACCCCCACGTCGAGCAGAGCGTTGAGGATGATGACGGTCGTGAGGGACATCGGTTGCTCCTTTCGGTCGGAAGGTGACCCGACCAGGGTTCCCCAGCCGCCTGAGCCGCTTCTGGGCCGCGCCTGAGAGGTCGCTGTGAGCGCGGCGGCCGCTCAGCGAGCCGGCGTTCCGGTCACGAACGCCCGCGCCACCCGCTCGAGCGCGTCGTCGAGCTCGGCGTCGGCTGCCGGCCCGCCGGCGAGCAGCTCGCCGAGCTCGTCGCGCGTCGCGGCCACGAGCCGAGCGAGCACCGTTCGTCCCTCGGCGGAGACGGCGAGCGGGGCCTCCGGCCCGCCGCCGTCCCGGGTCACGTAGCCGCGCCGCTCGAGACTGCCGGCGAGCGCGGCCAGCCGGTCGGGGTCGACCCCGAGCTCACGCCCGAGCACGCTCAGCGAGCTCGACTGGCGCACGGCGACCTGCGCGAGCAGCCAGCTCTCGTCCGGCGGCAACACGAGCCCGGAGCGCTTCACCAGCCGCTCGTAGAAGCGGCTTCGCCCCTCGCGCCGGGCGAGGGAGGCGACGATGCGCTCGAGCTCGCGCTGGGAGTCGTCGTCGCGGGGTGGCGGGATGCCCTCGGCGAGCGCCTCGGCGGCGGCGGTTTGCCGCAGCGGGATCTCCCGCAGGAGCCAGGTGAGGACGAAGGCGAGGAAGGAGATGCCGGCGGCGGCCAGGAAGACCGGCCGCAGCGAGGCGGCGAAGCTCGCGACGTAGGGGGCGTGGATCGCGGGCGGCAGATGCTCGACCACCGCCGGGTTGGCCGCGGTGGGCACGTGCACGCCTGCCGGCAGCCGGCTGGCGAGCTGGTGGCGAAGCTCGTTGGCGAAGATCGCCCCGAAGACCGCGACGCCGATCGAGCCGCCGATCTGGCGGAAGAGGGTCGAGCCGGAGGTGGCCACGCCCAGGAAGCGGTAGTCGACCGCGTTCTGCACCGCGAGCACGAGCACCTGCATCACCATCCCCAGCCCGAGCCCGAGGATCAGCATGAACAGGGCCGCCTCCCACGTGGGCGTGGTCACCCCGAGCCGCGACAGGAGGTAGACGGCGACGGTCATCACGGCCGTCCCGGCAACCGGGAACGGCTTGTAGCGCCCGAAACGCGAGATGAGGTTGCCGCTCGCGATCGAGGTGACGAGCACACCGGCCATCATCGGCGTGAGCTGCAGGCCGGAGGCGGTCGGGCTGTGACCCTTGACGATCTGCAGGTAGAGGGGCAGGTACGTGACCGAGCCGAAGAGGGCGAGGCCCACGATGAAGCCGACGGCGCTCGTCGTGTCGAAGATCCGGTTGCGGAACAGCCCGAGCGGCAGGATCGGCTCCGCGGCCCGCCGCTCCACGAACGGGAACGCGATGAGCAGCGCAACGCCGACGGCGATCATGGCGACGATCGGCCCGGAGCCCCAGGCGTAGGTGGTTCCGCCCAGGCTCGTGAAGAGGACGATCGCCGAGAGCGAGCCGGCGAGGACGGCGGCGCCCAGGTAGTCGACCTGGTGGCGGACCTTCTCGGGCCGGGCGTGGAACACGGCCGCGATCACGAGCAGGGCGAGCGCTCCGATCGGCAGGTTGACGTAGAAGATCCAGCGCCAGGACAGGTTGTCGACGAGGAAGCCGCCGAGCAGGGGCCCGACCACGGTGGAGATCCCGAACACACCGCCGAAGTAGCCCTGGTAGCGGCCGCGCTCCCGCGGCGCGATGATGTCCCCGACGATCGCGATCGTCGTCACCATCAGCCCGCCGGCGCCGAGCCCCTGCAGCGCGCGGAAGACGATCAGCTCGATCATGCTCTGGCTCGTCCCGCAGAGGGCCGAGCCGGCGAGGAAGATGACGATCGCCGTCTGGAGGACGATCTTGCGCCCGTACAGGTCGCCCAGCTTCCCGTACAGCGGGCCGACGACGGTGGAGGCGAGCAGGTAGGCGGTCACGACCCAGGAGAGGTGCTGGATGCCGCCCAGGTCGCCGACGATCGTCGGCAGGGCCGTGGAGACGATCGTCTGGTCGAGCGAGGCGAGGAGGAGGACGAGCATGAGGGCGGCGAAGATCAGCCGCACGCGCTGCGTCTGACGCTCCTTCGCTCCTGCGTCGGCGATGCCCATTCCGCGCCGAGACGCTAGCTGCCGAGCGGCCGGCTGCGATGAGTTTCCGCCCCGGCGCCGGTCGTACACTCGACACCCGACCCGGGGAGGCCCACGATGCCAGCCCGCACAGCGGCTATCAGCAAGATCGGACGCGTCTGCGTGACCGTCTCCGACACCGAGCGCGCCCTCGCCTTCTACGCCGGCGCCCTCGGCTTCGAGAAGGTCGTCGACGTGCCGATGGGCGAGGGCCAGCGCTGGGTCGAGCTGGCGATCCCGACCGGGCACGGGAACGAGGAGACGACGATCGCGCTCGCACCGCCCCCGCCGGGCCGCCCGGCCGGCGGCAGCCAGACCGGCATTTGTCTCGACACGGACGACGCCCACGCCGCCCGCGCCGCCCTCGAAGCCGCCGGCGCCGACGTCGACGTCGAGGTCAGCCTCATGGGCGAGCCGGTGCCGCCGATGTTCTGGGTCCGCGACCCGGACGGCAACTCCCTGATCGTCGTCCAGGTGACCGGCTGAGGGGCTCCGGCCAGAGCCGGCCTGCCGCGGTCAGCGAGCGGCCGGCAGCCGGTGGGTACCAGGCCGGCAGCAGCGACCTGAGCCAGACCGTCTCGGGAAGCTACACGAGGTTCTCGGCCACTGGCGCTCCCGCCGGCCCGAGATCGATCGGCCGGGCCCGCCGCTCGCGCCTTGCCAGGGCGTCGAAGCAGACATTCGTCGCGATCCGGTAGACCCACGACCTGAGCGCCGAGCGGCCCTCGAAGCGCTCGAGGGAGCGCCACGCCCGGAGCAGCGTCTCCTGCACCGCATCCTCGGCCTCGAAGGCGGAGCCGAGCATCCGGTAGCAGTAGCCGGTGAGCTCGCGCCGATGCTGCTCGAGCTCCGCGACGAGCGCCTCGCCGGTGACGGGCACACGGCCATGCTACGCGACGCCGCTGTCCGCACTGGCCATGGCCCGGGGTCTGACCCCGCGGTCCGAAGCGGCCATCGGCCCGGGGTCTGACCCCGCTACCGGCGTCCGTTGCAGGCATCAGCCCTCAGGCCGACCACCGTCCGCGTTGGCCATCGGCTTGGGGTCTGACCCCGTTCGGGCGCGCCCGCCGCGGCGCGGCCGGCGGGCGTTTGCGGGAGCGCTGGTGGCGGGAATGGAGACCTCGACCGTGAGTCGGGCGTCTGATTCGCGCGGGGGCGCGCTGGGGGTACGGCCTGGTCCTGGCTGGAGCGCTGCGAACACGGCTGCGCTCCTGCGCTCCCCGGCCGCGCGCGAACGGCTCCTCGCCTGCGCCGCGGTCGCCGCCGTCAGCCTCGCGGCGGCCGAGTCGATCGCCGCGATGGGGACGCACGTCCCCAAGCCGCTTCTCGCCCTGCTCGTGCTCGCAGGCGCCGCGATCCTGCTCTTCGTCGACACGGCCCAGCTCTTCCTCGGCTGGCTGTTCCTCGCCCCCATCTTCCAGGAGTCAGCCTCGAAGAGCCACGTCGGCCACGCCCTCTCGCTCGCGCTGTACACGGCGCCGCCGCTGGTCCTGCTCGTCAAGCACGTCGCCGCCCGAGGCAGCCGTCCCCGGCCGGCGTGGTTCGACGCGCTGCCCGTCGTCTACCTCGTCTTCCTCGCGATCTCGCTCGCGGCCAGCTGGGGAACGGAGACCCAGACCACCGGCGCCGTCGGGACGCTGCGCGCGCTCTACCAGAACGTCGCGATCGGGATCGTCGTCTACTACGTCGTCGCCTTCTGGCGGGGTCGCGGGCCGTCCGCCGTGACGATCGTGCAGGTCCTGCTCGTAGTCGCCGCCCTGCAGGCCGCGATGGCCGTCGTGGAGTGGCCGACCCACTGGAACCTGTGGCACGACACGAGCTGGCAGCGGCCCGGCGACTACCGCTCGATCGCCACCCTCGGCAACCCGGCCGTCACCGGCGCCGTGATCGGGATCGGGATCGTGCTGGCGCTGTCGGTGCTGAGCTGGCGCGGCCCCCGGCAGCTGCGCCGGCTTGCGATCGCCATGCTCGTCCTCGGCGGCCCTGCGCTCTACGCCACGAAGACGCGAGGACCGATCCTGGCCACCCTCGTCGCCGCGCTCCTCGTCGTCGCCCTCAGCAGGCGGTCGCGGCTCGCTGGCGCCGGCGCGGTCGCGCTCGCCGCCCTGCTGCTCGTCGTCTTCTGGCCGCAGATCCAGGGCTCGTCCTTCTACCAGACCCGCCTGAGCGAGAAGCAGAACGTCGAGGCTCGGCTCGTGCTGCAACAGATCTCGTTCAAGCTGATCGAGCGGCGACCGCTCCTCGGCTGGGGCTACGACTCCTTCGACCGCGTCAAGTACGACGTCACCGTCCCCTCCGGCGCGCTGCCGCTCTCGCAGGCTCTGCAGTCCACCAGCCACGACACGTACCTGACGATGCTCGTGGAGTACGGCGTGGTCGGCTTCGGACTGTTCGTCCTGCCGTGGGTCGCGATCGTGGTGCGCAGCCTGGCGCGCCTGCGGGCGTCCGCTCGAGAGCGCTGGCTCGTGGTAGGGATGCTGGCCAGCATCCTCGTCCTCGCGATCAACGGCGCGACCCTCGACTACCGCTTCTACTCCTTCACCCCCATGCTGGCGTGGCTGTCGTTGGCGATCCTGCGGCGCCGGCTTGCCGCGCCCGCTGGCGTCTGAGCAGGGCCGGAGGTGCGCGTCGCGCTCGTCGGCCCCTACCCGGCCAGCGCCGACCAGCCGGCCGGCGGCGTCGAGTCGTCGTTTCTCAACCTCGTTGCCGGCCTCGCCTCGCTCGACGGCCTGGAGCTCGAGGTGGTCACGTTCAGACGCGGCGACGCCACGACGGCCAGCGGCTCCGGCGTCCGTGTGCACCGGCTGGAGGCCCCGCAGCGGCTCAACAACCTGACCGGCTACCGGGCGGCCCGCCGCCTGCTCGCTCGCGCCTTGCAGGAGCTGCAGCCGGATCTCGTCCACGCCCAGGACGCGCTCGCCTACGGCTACGTCTGCCTGAGGACGGCCCGCGTTCCGGTGGTGGTCTCCGTCCACGGCATCGTGCGCGAGACGCGGCGGCTGCTCGTCCGGCGCCGCGACCGGCTCCAGGCGACCCTCGCCGGCGTGAGAGTCGAGCGCTACTGCGTCCGGCGTGCGCCCTACCTGCTGCAGCCCACCCCCTACCCGCAGGAGTACTTCGGGCGTGAGATCGGCGGGCGGATCGTCGACGTGGGAAACCCGGTGGCAGCCTCCCTCTTCGCGCTCCAGCCGGCGCCCGAGCCGGGGCGCGTCCTGTTCGTGGGCGGGATCGTCCCGGGCAAGCGCGTGCTCGACGCCGTCGAGGCGGTGGCCCGCGTGCCCGGGGCTGCGCTTCGCCTGGCGGGCGCTGCCCCCGACCCCGCCTACGCCGAGGCGGTCGCGGCGCGGGCCCGCCGGCTCGGAGCGGCCGGCCGGGTCGAGCTCCTCGGCCCGCTCGGTACGGCGCAGCTACTGGAGGAGTACCGCCGCGCCTCCCTGCTGGTGCTGCCTTCGGCCCAGGAGACGAGCCCGATGGCGATCGCGGAGGCGATGGCCAGCGCCGTCCCTGCCGTCGCCACGCGGGTCGGAGGGATACCGCACCTCGTCGAGGACGGCCGGACGGGCCTGCTGGTCCCGGCCGGCGACGTCGACGGCCTCGCCGCCGGGATCCGCGGGCTGCTCGAGGACGAGCGCGGCCGGACCGCGCTGGCGCGGGCCGCCCGGGAGCGCGCCGAGCGGTTCCGGCCCGCGGCCGTCGCGGCGCGAGTGCGCGCCGTGTACGAGGAGGCGCTGCGCTGAGCCGTCGGATCCTCGTCCTCTGCTCCACTCTCGGCGTCGGCGGCCGTGAGCGCCAGCTCGCCCTGCTGGCGGCGGGGCTGCGCGAGCGCGGCTTCGAGCCCCACGTGGCCACGCTCCGCTTCCGGGGCCAGCACTTCGAGGAGCTCGCTCGCCAGGGGGTGGAGACGAGCTTCGCCGGGCTTCGCTCGCGCGCCGACCTCGCCGGCATCGTCCGCGCCTACCGGCTCTGGCGGCTGCGGCCGGGGATCGTCCTCAGCTCGAGCGTCGACGCCCAGGTGATCGGACAGCTCGTCGCGCTGCGGGCGGGAGCGCCCCACGTGACGACCGAGCACGGGGGGGCGGGGTTGCCGCGGGCGTCCCATCGCCGCCTGCTCGTGCGAGCCGTGGCCCCGGGGGTCGAGCGAGTCGTGGCGGTGAGCGCGACGCAGGTCGGCGAGCTGCGGCGGCTCGGCTACCGGCCCGAGCGGATCGTCGTGATCCCGAACGGGATCCCGGAGCCCAGGCCCCGGCGAGCGCGGGAGGCGGTGCGGCAAGAGCTCGGAGTCGGCGCCGACGAGGTGCTCGTCCTGCTCGTCGCGACCCTGCGGCCCGAGAAACGCGCCGGCCTGTTCGTGGAGATCGTCCGCCGCGCCCACGCGCAGGAGCCGAGGCTGCGGGGCGTGGTCGCCGGCGGCGGTCCCCAGCTCGCGCACGTGCGCTCGCTCGCGGCGGCCAGCGGCGGCGTCGTCTCGGCGCTCGGCGAGCGCGACGACGTCGCCGACCTGATGCTGGCCGCCGACGTCGTCTGCCTGACGAGCGCCGTCGAGGGGCTCCCGGTCGTCGTGCTCGAGGCGATGGCCCTCTGCCGCCCGCTCGTGGCCAGCCGGGTCGGCGGCGTCCCCGACGCGGTGGCCGACGGGAGCACGGGCACCCTCGTCGCGCCCGGAGACGCCCGTGGGTTCGCCGACGCGCTCGTAGCCCTGGCAAGGGCGCCGGAGCGTCGGCGCGCGATGGGTGAGGCCGCGCGACGCGCCTACCTCGAGCGCTACACGCTGGCCGCGATGCTCGACCGCTACGCCGACCTGCTGGCGCCCCTGACCGAACGCAGTCCGAGGCGGCGGCCGTTGCGCGTGCCCGCGGCCGGGGGAACAGCCGTCGAGGTCGTGCCCGCGCTGCGCCCGATACGCCCCGCCCAGCTCGTGGCCGCAGCGCTCTCCCGGGGGCCGGGCTACGAGCCCCAGCCCTGCGGGACGCGCTTCGATGCCGCGTCCGTACGCGGCTACTACCTCGACCTGAGCGCGAAGACGACCTCTGCGACCGCCGAGGCGCCCGAGCGGCTCCCGCCGGCGGGGCTCGCCCAGCTCGCGCTCGGCTGGTGGGAGCGCAGCCTCGCCGGGGACGGCCGCGCCCTCGAGCGCTTCGACGCCGTCTGCGAGCTGCTCCTCCGCCGCGCCGAGCCGCGGGACGGCGCGTTGCTCTGGCCGTACGCGATGCCGGTGCCGAAGTACGGACTGCGACCGCCGTGGTTCTCGGCGATGGCGCAGGGGCAGGCGGCCTCGGTCTTCGTCCGCGCGGCCGAGCGCGACGAGCGGGCCGCCGACCTGGCGCTGCGCGCGCTGCGTCCGCTGCTCGAGCGGGCGGCGCCCTTCGTCGTCGGCCTGGCCGCCGGCCCCGTGTTGGAGGAGGCGCCGAGCGAGCCGCCGAGCTGCGTCCTCAACGGCTGGATCTACGCCCTCTGGGGGCTGTGGGACGCGGCCGTCGGGCTCGGCTCGGCCGAGGCGCGCGAGCTGTTCGGCGCGAGCTTTCAGGCCCTGCTGGCCATGCTCGCCGACTACGACACCGGCTGGTGGAGCCGCTACAGCCTCTGGGCCGGCGGGCGCGACCTGGCGAAGCCCTTCTACCACCGGCTCCACGTCGTCCAGCTCGAGGCGCTCCACCGGCTGACCGGCGAGCCGGACCTGGCCGCCACCGCAGCCCGCTGGCGCGGCTACGACAGCGGCGCGGCCGCCGTCCGGGCCGTGCTCGCGAAGGGACGGGAGCTGCTGCCGCGATGAGGGTGCTCGTCCTGACGAACATGTACCCGACGGCGACCGAGCCCTGGTTCGGCTCGTTCGTCCGCGACCAGGTGGAGGATCTGCGGGCGCTGGGCCTCGACGTCGAGGTGCTCGCCTTCGACGGGCGGCGCCACGCCGCCGAGTACGCGCGGGCCGCTCGCCGCCTGCGGCGCCTCGTCGGCCGGGGCGGCTTCGACCTGGTGCACGCCCATTACGGCCTCAGCGGGGCGGTCGCCCTGAGCCAGAGGTCGCTGCCGGTCGTGACCACGTTCCACGGCAGCGACACTGGCCACGTGCGCTGGCAGCGACTTGTCTCTGCGGTCGTCGCGCGCCGTGCGGTGCCGATCTTCGTCAGCCGGGCGGGCGCCCGGCTGCTGCGCTGCCGCAGCGGCTACGTGATCCCGGCCGGGGTCGACACCGACCTCTTCCAGCCGGCCGAGCGCGAGCCGCTGCGCCGGGCGCTCGGCTGGCGGAGCGACCGCCGCTACCTCCTCTTCCCCGGCAGCCGGGGCAACCAGGTGAAGCGGCCCGACCTGTTCGCCGCAGCCGTCGAAGCGCTGCGCGCCGGCGGCGAGCCGGTCGAGCCGGTCTACCTCGAGCGCCTCTCGCGCCCCGAGGCGGCCCGGGTGGTCGCCGCCGCTGATGCCACCCTCGTCACCTCCGACTGGGAAGGCTCGCCCGTCACGGTGCGGGAGTCGCTCGCCTGTCAGACGCCCGTCGTCTCGGTGCCGGTCGGCGACCTGGAGGAGACGCTCGCCGGCCTGCCGGGCTGCGAGATCGTCCCGCGCGAGCCGGCGGCGCTCGCTGCGGCCGTGCGGCGCGCGTTCGCGGCGGAACGCTCGGTCGCGCTGCGGGAGCGGGCGCTCGCCACCTCGCGACCGCGCACGGCGGAGCGCGTCGCGGCCGTCTACCGGGCAGTGCTCGCGCGATGAGCGGAGCGATCTGCATGCTCGTGCACGGGCCGTTCCCGGTAGCCGAGCCGCGGGTGACGCGCGAGGCGCGCGCCGCCCTCGCCGCCGGCTACGAGGTCGACGTCGTCTGCCTGCGCCGGCCGCGTGAACCGCGCCGCGAGCGCCTCGAGGGCATCGACATCTACCGGCTGCCGCTCGAGCACGTCCGCGGCCGGGGCTTCTGGGCGGCGGCCCGTGAATACCTCGGCTTCACCGCCCTCGCCGCCGCCGAGCTGGCAGCGCTTGCGCGCCGCCGCCGCTACCTCGTCGTCCAGGTGCACAACCCGCCCGACTTCCTCCTGCTCGCGGCGCTGCCGGCGAAGCTTCTCGTCGGCTCGCGGCTCCTGTTCGACGTGCACGACCTGGCGCCGGACCTGTTCGCCGAGCGGTTCGGCGCCGGCCCTGCAGGGCTGGCGGCCCTCATCCTCGCCGCCTGCGAGCGGCTAGCCCTGCGGCTTTCCGACGCGGTGGTCACCGTACACGAGCCGTACGCGCGCGAGCTGCGCGCCCGCGGTGCGCGCCGGGTCGCGGTGGTCATGAACAGCGTCGACCCCCAGCTGCTGCCGCCGCCCGCCGCTGCGCCGGCGCCCGGGTTCCGCGTCGTCTACCACGGCACGGTCACCCCCTGGTACGGCCTCGACCTCCTGCTGGAGGCGGCTGCCAGGATCGTGCCCGAGCTGCCCGAGCTCAGCGTCGACGTCTACGGCGACGGGGACGCCCTCCCCGCCCTGCGCGAGCAGGCGAGCCGCTTCGGGCTCGACGGCACGGTGCGCTTCCACCCGGGCTGGCTGCCGCAGCGGGAGGTGCTGGAGCTCGTGCGCTCCGCGTCGGCCGGCGTGATCCCGAATCGCCCGTCGCGGCTCAACCGCTACGCCCTCTCGTCGAAGCTGCTCGAGTACGTGGAGCTCGGCGTCCCGGTCGCGGCCGCCGGACTGCCGACGCTGCGGGAGCACTTCGACGACGACGAGGTCCTCTTCTTCCGCCCCGGCGACGCCGGCGCCCTGGCCGACGCCTTGCTCGCGATCGCGCGCGACCCCGAGGCAGCACGGCGGCGGGCGGACGCCGCGCGGCGGCGGGCGCGCACCTACGCCTGGGGCGAGAGCGCAGCACGCTACGTCCGGCTCCTCGACGAGCTCGCCGCCCGCCCGGCAGGTCCGAGTAAGGAGCGGCCGCAGCGGGTACGTGCACGTCGGTTGTGGGCATCTCGACGCAGCGACACCCGGCGCAGGTCGGGCCAGTGAGCGCGCCGGCGGGGAAGGCCGAGCCGCGGCCGGTCGCGGTTCCGTTCGTCGACCTTCGACCCTGCACCGAGGCGATCCGCGCCGGACTCCTGACCGATCTCGCGGAGCTGCTCGACAGCGGCGCGTTCGTCAACGGCCCGGCCGTGGAGGCGTTCGAACGGGAGTTCGCCGAGGCCTGCGGCCGCCGCTTCGCCGTCGGCACCGCGAGCGGGCTCGACGCCCTCACGATCGGGCTGCGCGCGCTCGGTCTCGAGGCGCAGGACGAGGTGGTCGTGCCTGCCCTGACCTTCGTCGCGACCTTCGAGGCGGTGGTGCACGCCGGGGGTCGCGTCGTCGTCGCCGACGTGCGCGACGACGACGCCTGCCTCGACCCGGCCGCCGCGGCCGCCGTCGCCGGCCCGCGGACGCGCTTCCTGCTTCCCGTCCATCTCTACGGGCAGATGGCCGACATGCGCACGCTGGGCGAGCTCGCGGCCCGCCACGGGCTGCAGGTGCTCGAGGACGCCTGCCAGGCCCACGGCGCCGAACGCGACGGCCTCGTCGCCGGCGGCGCCGGCGCCGCGGCGGCCTTCAGCTTCTACCCGGCCAAGAACCTCGGCGCGATGGGCGACGCCGGCGCGCTCGTGCTCGACGACGAGGAGGTCGCGGCGACCGCCCGGGCGCTGCGCGAGCACGGTCAGACGAGCACCTACCACTCGGAGCACGTCGGGCTGACCTCGCGCCTCGACACCTTCCAGGCGCTCGTGCTCCGCCGCAAGCTGCCGCTGCTCGGGCGCTGGAACGACGAGCGCGCGGCGGCCGCCGCCTTCTACGGCGAGGCGCTCCGCGAGGTCGGCGACCTGCGGCTGCCGGCCGCAGCCTCCGGCGCACTCCACGTCTGGCACCTCTACACGGTCCGGACGGCCGACCCTACCGGCCTCGCCGCCTTCCTCGCGGCCCGCGGGATCGGGACGAAACGCCACTACCCCGAGCCGCCCCACCTCGCGCCTGCCTTCGCCCACCTCGGCCACCGCCCCGGCTCGTTCCCGGTTGCCGAGGCGATCGCGCGCGAGACCCTGTCGCTGCCGCTCTTCCCCGGGATCAGCGAGCAGCAGCTGCAGGCGGTCGTCGACGGCGTACGGGAGTTCTTCTCCCGTGGCTGAGCGTCCCGTCAACGACGCCCCCTACCGCCTGCTCGAGGACGTCGAGTTCGGCGACGACGTCGTCGTGCACGCCTTCGCCAACCTCTACGGCTGCCGGATCGGCGCCGGCTCGCAGATCGGCCCCTTCGTCGAGATCCAGCGGGGAGCGGTTGTCGGAGCCCGCTGCAAGATCTCGAGCCACTCGTTCGTCTGCAGCGGCGTCGAGCTGGAGGACGAGGTGTTCGTCGGGCACGCGGTCGTGTTCACGAACGACCGCTATCCGCGCGCCGTCACGCCCGAGCGAGCGTTGCAGCGCGACGGCGACTGGACGCTCGAGCGGACGGTCGTCCGGCGGCGAGCCTCGATCGGGTCGGGAGCGGTGATCCTGTGCGGCCTCGAGATCGGCGAGGAGGCGATCGTGGGGGCCGGCGCGGTCGTCACCCGCGACGTGCCCCGGGGCGCGGTCGTCGCCGGCAACCCGGCTCGCGCCCTGCGGGCAGCCGCCGGGCAGCCGGCAGCCCTGCGGCCCGTCCGCCGCTAGCCGGGCGCCCGCTGCGGCACCGTGCGCCCCACGGTCAAGGCGTCGTGTCCACCGCAGCCTGCCGCAGGTCGCCGGCCAGGTCCGCGTCCGCCCTGCAGGGGACGCCGCCCTGCTCGAGCGAGCGCTCGATCGCCTCGATCGAGCGCACGACCTCGTAGCCGATCGTCGACGACGACCTGGGCACGCCGCCGTCCAGGATGGCGCGGCAGAAGTCCTCGATCTCGAGTGCGAGCGGCTCCAGCGCGTCGATCTTCGGCGAGAGGATGTCGCCGGTCCGGTACGTGAGGCGGAACTCGCCGAAGCTCTCCGGCGCCGGCAGCTCCGCCCCGGCGTCGAAGATGCGGATCGGCTCGTTGCTCGTGTCGTCGTAGACGACCATCTTCTGCGAGCCGACGATCGAGGTGCGCCTGAGCTTGACCGGGGAGAGCCACGAGAGCTCGAGGTGGGCGATCGTCCCGCTCTCGAAGCGGAGGTTGACGAAGGCGACGTCTGGCGTGCCGGGCAGGACGCAGCTGCGGGTGAGCGCGGAGACCTCCTGCGGCATCCCGCCGAGCCAGAAGCTGAGGATCGACAGGTCGTGCGGCGCGAGGTCCCAGACGACGCTGACGTCGGGCTGGTGCAGGCCGAGGTTGACCCGGCTGAACGAGACGAAGTAGATCTCGCCGAGCTCGCCCGCGTCGAGCAGCTCCTTGACCTTGACCACGGACGGGCTGTAGAGGAACGTGTGGCCCGGCATGAGGACGAGCGAGCGCTCCTCGGCGAGCGCGATCAGGTCGGCCGCCTGCGCCGAGGAGGCGGCGAGCGGCTTCTCGACCAGCACGTGCTTGCCGGCCTCGAGCGCCGCCGTGGCGAGCTCGTAGTGGGTCGAGACCGGCGTCGCGATCGCCACCGCGTCGAGCTCCGGGTCGCGGAGCAGCTCCTCGTACGAGTCGCTGGTGCGCGCGTGCGGATGCCGGGCGCTGGCCGCGGCCAGCGCCGGCTGGGAGCGGTCGCAGAGCCAGGCGAGCTCGGCGCGCCGGTTGGCCGCGACGTTGCGCGCGATGTTGGGTCCCCAGTAGCCGAGCCCGACGACGCCGATGCGGGCGATCCGCTCGCTCACGTGGTCGACCCTCCGCGCAGGAGCGCGAGCGGCGTGCGCGCGAGGAGCCAGAGGTCGAGCCCAAGCGACCAGCTTCGGGCGTAGGCGGCGTCGAGGTCGAGCGCCTCCTTCAGCGTCACGCGCGCGCGGGCGGTCACCTGCCACAGCCCGGTCATGCCGGCGGGGACGAGGAAGCGGTCGAAGTGGTGCGGCTCGTAGAGCTCCGTCTCGTAGGCGAGGCAGGGCCTCGGCCCGACGAGCGACATCTCGCCGCGCAGGACGTTGACGAGCTGGGGCAGCTCGTCGAGGCTCGTCCGCCGCAGCCAGGCGCCGAAGGGGGTCACGTCCGCACGGCGGTCGAGCTTGTACAGGCCGTTGCCGTTGGGCGACGCGCTCGGATGCATGATCTGGCGCACGTACTCCCGGTGCGGGGCCTCGCCGGCGCTGACGGCCATCGTGCGGAACTTGAGCAGCGTGAAGGGCCGCTGGCCTTCGCCCAGGCGGACCTGGCGGAAGAAGACGGGCCCCGGGGAGTCGCGCGTGATCCGCCAGGCGATCCAGGCGAACAGGGGCGCCGTCAGCACGAGCAGCAGCGCCGCGCCGACGAGGTCGAGCGCCCGCTTCGCCGCCCGAGCGGGCCCGCTCTGGTCGGCCCGCAGGAGGCTGACCAGCGGCAGACCCTCGATCTGCGTCACGTCGCCGCGCGGCCCGATCGCATCGAACAGCCGAGGCACGAGGTCGACGTGCACGCCGAGGCCCCGGGCGACGCGCACCGTCTGGGCGAGCGCGTCGTGGCTCTCCTGGGAGAACGCCACGATGACGCGCTCGACGCGGTGGCCGGAGAGGAGGTCGCCGAGCTGGTGCGGGGTCCCGAGCACGGGCACCCCGGCCAGCTCGCGGCGGATCGGCCGGGGGCGGGCGTCGACGAAGCCCACGAGGCGCAGGCCCCATTCGGGGTGCTGCAGGAGCTTCCGCGCCACGAGCTGGCCGACCTCGCCCGCGCCGACGATCAGGGTGCGCTGGGGGCCGCAGCGCCGCCGCAGCCCGCTGCGGGCGGTCGCTCGCAGCGCGGGTACGAGGGCGAGCGAGGCGGCCCAGAAGACCGCGGCGCCGGCGGTCGGGGTCTGCCGGGTCAGGGCCCAGCGGAGAAGCAGGCCGCACCAGACGCCCGCGGTCAGGAGCTGCGCGAGGGGCACGAGCTCGTCGACGGTGGAATGACCGGCCCGGCGGTCGTCGCGGTCGTAGAGACCGGCGACGGCGGCCGCGACCACCCAGCAGGGAAGCGCGAGCGCGAACGGGATCAGGCTCGTCCGCGCCCGCAGGTCCGGCTCCCAGGCGGAGGCCACGGCGTAGGCCGTCGCCAGCGCCGCCAGATCCGCCGCCGCCAGGACGCGCCGCAGCAGCCGCGTCCGCTCGCCCTCTGGGCCGGTCGCGGACCAGCGGCGGCCGCGCGGCAGCGCGACGGCCCCGACCGGGCCGGAGGCGTCGACGGACGCGCCGCCGACCACGGCGCTCGTTCCCCCTTCTCCCCGCACTTCCTCCCACGATGCCCATTTCGCCGAGCTTCAATCGTCCCCGGAAGACACGGCGAGGCGGCGCCTCTCTCGCCTGCCGCGACGGGCGGCGTCGTCAGTGCCCGCTGGCCTCCCGCAGCTCGCGCTCGAAGGCCGCGACCTCCGGGCTGCGCGGGTAGAGGGCGCGGGCGCGAGCCACGGCCCGGCGCCTGGCGGGGCCGTCGACGGTCGCAGCGAGGTCGAGCCACGGCTGCCAGTCGCTCGGGTCGAGCGCGACGGCTGCGCGGAACGCCGCCCGCGCGGCTGCCACGTCGCCCAGACCGAGACGCGCGATGCCGAGCGCCTCGAGCGGCTGCGGCGACCACGGCATCCAGCGACGCGCCCGGCTCGCGGCGGCCACCGCGTCGCGGTAGCGCTCGGCCCGGTTCGCCGCCTGGGCGCGAGCCAGGGCGCTGTTTCCGACCAGCCCGACGAAGGCGAAGGCTGCCGCGGCGAGGCCGGCAGCCCCGAGGGCGAGCCGCGGACGGGCGCCGAGAGCGCGCTCGCCTCCCTCCCGACGGGCGACGAGCAGCAGGCAGCCGACGAACAACCCGGTCAGCGCCACGCCCGAGAGCTCCCAGTCCCAGTCGACCGCGAGGTGCACCAGGAAGGCGGTGTAGGCGCCGGCCAAGGCGGGCACGCAGAAGACCGTCCGCCGGCGCAGGCCCGCGGCGAGCGGCACAGCGAGGACGGCCAGCAGCAGGGCGAGGCCGACGAGGCCGAGCTCCGACACGGTCTCGACGTACAGGCCGTGGGCGTCGCGAACGACCTCGTCCGCACGCCTGCTGCGCTCCCAGATCCGCTCGAAGCTGCCCGCCCCCGAGCCGATCGCCCACCGTCCGGCGTGCAGCGAATCGATGGCGACCGCCCACATCCTGGCCCGGCCGTTGCCGTTCAGGCTGGTCAGGCGGCTCGTGAGGTCGCCGTGGTCGCGCGGCGGGCGCGGGTCGGCAAACGCGTGGTAGGCGCGGCTGGCGAGAGCGACGGGGCCGCCCTCGTGGGCGAGAACGGCCGCGAGCGCGACGGCCGCAGCCGCGAGAACGGCGACGCCGACGAGTCGCCGGCCGGCGGCACCGACGCGCAGCCGGCCCTCGAGCCGCCGCACGAGCGGGACAACGAGCGCGGAGGCGACGACGATGCCGAGCAGCTCGGCTCCGAGACGATGGCCGGCGTGGCTCGCCGCGGCAAGCGTCGCATCCGCGTGGGTCAGGGGTCCGGCACGCCAGGCGAGCACGAGAGCGGCGGTCGGGGCGAGCGCGTACAGCGCCCCCTCGCCCGCCAGCCGCAGCCGTTGCGGCGAGACGGCGAGCAGCGCGACGAGCCCGAGCGCGAGCGCCAGCCACGCGCCGCGGCTGAAGGTGAAGAACAGGGTCACCGGCAGGACGACGAGCGAGACCGCGCCGAGCAGGCGCCAGCCCAGGCGCGCGGCCGGCTCGGTGGCCAGCCCGAGCGCGAGCAGGATGCCGAGGACGGCGAAGAGGCCGAGCGCGTTCCAGTAGCCGACCGGGGCGAAGAGGCGGTAGCGCGATACGGGGTCGTGGGGGTCGAAGCTGCCGGCCGAGGGCGCGAGACGCGTCCAGAGCGAGTAGGCGCAGATCCCGGTGATCGCGCCGAGCAGCGCGGGCACGAGCGTCTCGAGGCCCCGGCGCCGGGCCAGCACGAGCAACGCCGCACAGCCGCTCAGCGGCACGAGCCCTCGCTCGAGCTCGAGCACCGACTGCGCGGGGTCGACCGACCAGGCGATCGAGAGCCCGACCCAGGCGGTGAGCGCGAGCAGCGCGAGCAGGAACGCGGCGTCGTGGCGACCGGCGTCGGTCCGGCCGCTGGCGACGAGCCAGGTCACGACCACGCCGGCCAGGGTCAGCGCGCTCCACCCCCAGGAGGGCGGGAAGTAGCCGCCTCCGTCCCTGACCACGAGGACGACGGTCGCGGCGGCGACGGCAGCCGGTACGACCCGCTCGCGCAGCGTCTCCGCCCGCGTCTGCACGACGGCCGCTAGGCGGGGGTGCGGCGCGACGGGAGCGAGGCGTCCTGCGTGCCGTTTCGCGACCGGGCGAAATAGGTCGCGTGCTGCAGGTACTGCGCGTAGCCGTCGAGGGCCGGGAGCGTGACGCCGGCGGCGACGACGCCGAGCGCGGGCGCAGCAGCGCCGGCGAGCTGCCGCTGCAGGTCGCGCAGGGCCGAGCGGCTCGCCAGCCCCAGCCGCTCGACCGCCACCACGGCGTCCACCCGCTCCGAGAGCCGCAGCGCGTCACCGACGGCGCAGACGGGCGGGGAGTCGAGCAGGACGAAGTCGGCCCGCCCGCGGAGCGGCGCGAGCACACGGCTGCCGAGGGCGGCCGAGGCGACGAACTCGCCCGGGCTCGCCGGGCGCGGCCCGGCGGGCAGGAGGTGGAGCGAGCCCCGCTGCAGCGCCTCGGGCCGCCTCGTCGCCTCGTCCGCCTCGAGGCTCGGCAGCTCGATCGGGACGAGCGCCGTCTCGAGCGGCTGGCGGCCGACGGCGACGTCGGTGAGGCCGGTGAGGCGGTAGAGGCCGAAGAACGAGGCCAGGGCCGGCCGGCGCAGGTCGAGATCGACGAGGACGACCCGGTTGCCGACTGCGGCGAGCGCGACGGCGAGATTGGCGAGGGTCGTCGACTTCCCCTCCTGCTGGAGCGCACTCGTGAACAACAGCACCCGCGGCCGGTCGGGGTTGGCGAACACGATCGTCGTCGCGAGCCGCCGGATCGCTTCGGCGTAGGGGCTGCTCGGATCGTCGAGCATGGCGACGCCGCCGTCCCGCTGGCGGCGCGGCAGGGGCGGGATCCGGCCGAGCAGCGGCAGGCCGAGCTCCTCCTCGATCTCGTCCGCGCTCCGCACCCGCCGGTCGAGCGCCTCGGCCACGAACGCGAGCGCCAACCCGATCAGGATCCCGAAGCCGACGCCGAGCAACGCGTCGCGGGTCGGCGTCGGCTTGATCTGGACGCCGGTGCGGGGCTGGGAGAGGACGGTGTCCTGCGATTGCAGGAGCTGCATGGTGTGGAGCTGCTGCGCGCTGTTCGCCAGCCGCTGGTAGGCCGGGCTGTTGCGGAAGCCGAGCGCCGCCAGCCGGGCGAGCTGGCGCACGATCTGCTGCCGCGCCCGCGCCAGCGCGTTCGTCTGCAGCTGCTGCTCGTAGGTGACGAAGGCGGCCGTGTAGGCGTTGACCAGGCGGGCCGCCGCTGTCGGGTCGCGGTCCTGGACGCTGAAGTCGAGGACGTCGGCGGTCGCGTCGGGCGTGACGCTCGACGCGGCCAGCAAGCCGGCGGGGGTGCGGCCGCGGATGCCGGCGCGGGCGATCGCCAGGCGGGCGACGGCGCCGCTGCGGGCGATCGCCGCCTGCGTCTGGGCGTAGCGGGCCGGGTCCTCCGCGAGGGCCGGGTCGGGCGTCCCGGTGATCGCCGCAGCGATGTCCTGCCGGCTGAGCAGGACCTGCGACTGCGCCTGGTAGACCTTGTGCTCGCGCAGCGAGAACGCGACCGCGAGCCCCGTGACGAGGATCGTGGTGCCGATCACGTACCACTTGCGTCGGCGCAGGATCCGCAGGTAGTCGGCGAGCCCACGCTGCTGCTCGGCTCCGGCCACGCCGGCGGAGTCGCTCACGGGCTCGCCGAGCGCGGACGCCCGGGCATGGTTATTTTCGAAGGCAGCGGGTACGCTCGCGCTTGTGCCCGGCCCGGTCGAGTTTGAATCCTCGCGGCCTTCGCGTACGGCGCGCTCCATGGTCTCTGTGCGGCTGCTCGCGCTAGCGGCGGCGGGCGCGCTCGCGGCGCTCGGCGTGCTGGCCGCCCAGGCCTCCGCCGCCGGCTCGAAGGCCGGCTCGCCCACGGCGGCCCAGGACCAGTACTCGACCCCGACGGTGGTCACCCCGACCACGCCGAGCTCGCCGCTGAAGCCGCCGTCGCACCAGGCGAGCGCGCCGGTCGGTAAGCCCACGGGCGCGCCGAAGCCGACCCTGCCCTTCACCGGGCTCTCGCTGCTGAAGGTGGTCCTGGTCGGAGCCGCGCTGCTCGTGCTGGGCCTGCTCCTCCGGCGCGGCCTGCCGCGCCGCGGCCCCTGACCCGAGCGGGCCTCAGGCTCCCGGCCCCGTCCGCCGGTCGTGCGGCTGGCGCGCGTCGCGGATCGCGCGCGGGATGCGCCGCAGCTTGACGCCCCAGCCCTCGCCGGGAGCCGGGAGGAGGTCCGTCCGGAGCGCAGCCGCGGTCTCGGCCACGGCCCGCCCGGGCGGATACCCCCAGAAGGGGTGCAGCACCGCCTGCAGATGGCTCTCGAAGACGGTCCGTTCCCGCACCGCCGGCAGGTGGCGCGCCCAGACCCGCAACGCCGCGGGGCGAGGGCCTCCGTAGAAGAGCGCGTCGATCGCGCGCCGGGTCGTTCTCCAGACCCGGCGCAGCCCCCAGGCGCTCGCAAGGCGCTCGAGCTCGGCGGCCGGCTCCGCCTCGGCGAGCAGGGCCACGTCGAGCAGGTCGCGCAGCGTCTCCAGGGGCTCGTGCCTCCAGGCGTGAGCGGCGAGCAACAGCGCATGGTGCTGCCGCGCCGGCGCCAAGAGGCCGTCCAGACCGACGACGGACGGCACCGCCGCCTCCAGGATCTCGGCGAGCGGCGGCGCCGGGATCCCGGGCGGCCAGTTGGGCGAGGCGTGCACCTCGACGTCGAGGGCGACCGCCGGCCAGCGCAGCGGGGTCAGATGGTGGTGCTCGCTGCGGTCGATCTCGTCGACCTCGCGGAAGCCGTGCTCGAGCAGCGAACGGTGCAGCCTGGCGGCCTGCGGCGCGAGCACGTCGACGTCGCCGAACCGGCGGCCGTTGCGGGGATAGAGGGCCGCCACCTCCGGCCCCTTGAGCACGACGATGGGCCCCTCGCCGAGCTCGCGGATCCGCTGCAGGAGCGCGTGCGCGCTCAGGCTGGCGAAGGAGGCCGCTCGCTCCTCGGCCGCGAGCGGCTCCGGCAGCGGCGCACCGGCCGCCCGTAGGCGGGCGGCCGCGAGGGGGCCGAGCTTGTGCGCGAGCACGCCCTCCAGCGGCGCCGCGTCGATCAGGGCGCCGACACCGGCCCAGAGCTCGCTCGTTGCGGCCATCGGTGAGTAATTCCCACGGAAGTGGGCAAGGTACGCCTCGACCGGACGCCAACTGCTGCTTGGAGGGACTCGTATGGGCAAAGGGGGCCTGCGGGTGAATACCCCGCATGTGATCCACGAGACGATCGACGGCGAGGTGATCGTTATCAACCTCGCGTCGGGCAACTACTACAGCATGCGCGGAGCGGGCCTGGACGTCTGGGAGGTCGTCCAGTCGTCGCCGGGCGCCGACCCGACCGCCATCGCCGCCACGGTCGCCCGGCGGTTCGACGCTCCCAGCGACGTCGTCGAGCGCGAGGTGACGGCCTTCCTCGAGGAGCTGCGGCGCGAAGAGCTCGTCGCCCCGGCCGAGGACGGGGTCGGCCCGCTCGCCGCCGACGGCGAGGCGGCCGGGGAGGGAGCGGCGCGGGCGTTCGAGCCGCCCTCGCTCGAGAAGTACACCGACCTGCAGGACCTCGTTCTCCTCGACCCAGTGCACGAGGTGGACGCCACCGGCTGGCCGCACCGCAAGCCCGACGTCGCGCAGGCGTGACGGCCGCCTCCCCCGTCGTCTCGGCCGAGCCGGGCTTCGGCCGCCTCGAGCCGCTGGCCGCGAGCTTCGACGACGCCGTCCGCGCCGCCACGGGCGTCGAGGAGCGGGACTTCCGCCTCGCCGGCGCGGTGGTGCGGCTGCGTTCCCCGAATGCCGCGATGCTGGGGCGGCTCTGCCGCGCCTTCGCCCACCTCGCGCTGGCCGAGCCCGCGCCCCAGCCGGCGCTCGTCGTCAACCTCTGGGACGCCGCCTCCGGCGCGGCGCCGCCGCCCCTGCCGCACACGACGGGCGAGGAGCCGCCGGGCGCGTTCTTCTACTGCAGCAACGACGAGCTGCGGGCGGCGTTCCGGCTCGGCACGAGCGGCGACCCGCGGCTGCTCGCGATCTACCCCGATGCCCCGACCCCCGCCCTCAGCGTGCTCGAGCACGGCTCTCGGCAGGGCTGGTACTGGGTCGCCGACGCGGGCCGGATCCCCTACTGGGAGCAGTCGACGCCGCTCCTCTACCTGCTCGACTGGTGGCTGCGCGAGCGTGACATGCAGCTCCTGCACGCGGCGGCGGTCGGCACCCCTGCGGGCGGGGCGCTCCTCGTCGGCAAGGGCGGCTCCGGCAAGTCGACGGTCGCGCTCTCGGTGCTCGGCGCCACAGCCGACGGGGCCGGCAGCGAGCTGCTCTACGCCTCCGACGACTACGTCGGCGTCTCGGCAGCAGGCGCACCGGAGGTGCACTCGCTCTACAGCTCCGGCAAGCTGATGCAGGATCATGTCGGGCGGCTGCCCTTCCTCGGCAAGGCGCTGGCGAACGCCGACCGGCTGGCCTTCGAGAAGGCGGTCGTCTACGTGCACGAGCACTGGCCGGCGAAGGTGACGGCGGGCTTTCCGCTGCGGGCGATCGTGCTTCCCCGCGTCACCCCGGGCCTGGGTACGGCGCGGGTTCACCGCGCCTCCGCGGCCGAAGCGTTCCGGGCCCTCGTGCCGAGCACGGTCTTCCAGATGCACACGAGGGGGCAGGACTCGCTGGTACGGGCCCGCCGGCTGCTCGAGCAGGTGCCGAGCTACCGGCTCGAGCTCGGCTCCGACCTGGAGTCGATCCCGCACGCCGTCGCCGACCTGCTGGCGACGCTCGAGGGCAGGTGAGGCGGTGGGCGACCGGCCGCTCGTCAGCGCGATCATGCCGGCCTTCCAGGCCGAGGCGTTCCTCGAGGAGGCGATCGCCAGCCTGCTCGCCCAGGACTACCGGCCGTTCGAGGTCGTCGTCTGCGACGACGGCTCGACCGACCGGACGCCGCAGATCCTCGCCGCCCACCCCGAGCTGCACACCATCCGCCAGGCCAACGCCGGCCCGGCGGCGGCGAGCAACGCAGCGGTCGCCGCCTCCCGCGGCGAGCTGCTCGCCCTGTTCGACGCCGACGACCGCTGGCCGCCCACGCGGCTGACCGTCCAAGCCGGCTACCTCGCCTCTCACCCCGAGGTGGCTTGCGTGCTGGGCCGGCAGGAGTGGATCGATCCGCCGCCCTGGCTGACCCGCGACCGAGTCTACGGCGACCTCGACGGGATCCCGCTGGTCTCGGCGATGATCCGGCGCTCCGCCTTCGAGGCGGTCGGCGGCTTCGACGAGTCGTTCAGCCACGGCGAGGACATGGACCTCCTGGTTCGCCTGCGCGAGCACGGCTTCCGGATCGAAATCATCCCCGAGATCCTCGTCTACCGCCGCTTCCACGGCGGCAACCTGATCGCCTCGCAGCCCGACACGAGCCCACTGCTGCGCTCGGTGCGGCAGAAGCTCGCCCGGGAGCGGGCGGCGCGGGGCACGGGGTCGTGAAGCGGCCGCTGATCAGCGTCCTGATCGGCGTCTACAACGCCGAGCGCTACCTGTCCGAGGCGATCGAGAGCGTGCTCGGCCAGCGCTACCGGCCGCTCGAGCTGATCGTCGTCGACGACGGCTCCGACGACGGCTCCGGCGAGGTCGCGCGCCGCTACGGCGACGCGCTGACCTACGTCCGCCAGGAGAACGCCGGCAACGGAGCGGCGCGCAACCACGCCGTCCGCCTGGCGCGCGGCGAGCTCTACGCCTTCCTGGACGCCGACGACCGCTTCGTGCCGGGCAAGCTCGAGCTGCAGTACGCGGCGCTCGCGGCCAGCCCGCAGCTCGACATGGTCTTCGGCCACGTGCGCGAGTTCGTCAGCCCGGAGCTGACGCCCGCGCAGCGGGCCGGGATCCGCCCGCCCGCGCCGCAGCCGCTGCCGTGGCCGGCGCCGAACCTGATGCTGATCAGGCGCGAGTCGTTCGAGCGGGTGGGGCCGTTCGCCGAGGAGGTCAGGGTCGGCGTCACGGTCGACTGGTACGCGCGGGCGACCGAGGCCGGCCTGCGGGGGGCGATGCTGCCGGAGGTCGTGCTCGAGCGGCGGCTGCACCTGGCGAACAACGGGCTGCGCGAGCGGGATTCGCGCCAGCAGTACCTGCACGTGCTGAAGGCCGCGCTCGACCGCCGCCGCGCGCGGGCGGCGCAGGACGTCTCCGAGGCGGCGCGGGCGGCCGGGGGTGAGCCGCGGCCGTGAGGCCGGCGCGCCGCGGCGCAGCGGCTCGCGCGGCCGCGCTCGGGGCGTCAGCGGAAGCGCTCCGCGTCGTCGAGCGGCTCGTAGCCGAGCGCGGAGGCCGCCTCCTCGAGGCTCCAGATGCGCCACGTGTTCGCCGAGACTCCGTAGAAGACGCCGAAGCGAAGCTCGGCCGGCGCCTGCAGGCAGCAGCGCACGAGCTGGACGAGGTCGCGGTGGCTGAGCAGCGTCGCGTACTCGCGGGCGGCGCGCGGGCGGTCCGCCGCGTTGACGGTGCCGATGCGCAGGCAGAGCACCGAGAGCCCGTGCTGCTCGGCGTAGAAGCGCCCCGCCGCCTCGGCGGCGCACTTGCCGACGGCGTAGAAGCCGTCCGGCCTGAGCGGCCAGTCGACGCCGATGCGAGGCAGGGTCGCAGGGTCCAGCCCCTCGTAGCGTCCAGCCAGCACCGACGCGTACGGCTCGTCTCGCTCGTACAGGCCGGTGACGTGGTTCGAGCTGGCGAGCACGACCCGGCCGACTCCTGCTCGGCGCGCGGCCTCCAGGGTGGCCACCGTCGCGGCGAGGTTGTTCTCGCGCACCTCGTCCCACGGCGTGTCGGGGCGCGGGTCGGCCGCGAGCTCGACGACGGCGGCCGCGCCGGCGAGGGCCGGCTCGAGCAGGTCGAGCCGGCGCACGTCCGCGACGAGCTCGATCCCGGCGCCGGCGCGCCGGTCGATCGTCCGCAGCGTGTACGCGTCGCGGAGCCCCTCGCGCAGGACGCGGCCGATCGTCCCTCCGGCGCCGGTGACGACGATCCCCGGCCGCTCGCCGGCGAGCGGCTCGAGCCGGCGCCGGCGCCGTGCGAGACCGATCTCCACACGCTCGGCCGCCGCGCGCCGGGCGCCGGCGAGCGCCGAGCGCACGAAGCCTGGCGCCGGCCGTCCTCCCATCCGACGGGCGATGATACGCGGAGGCCGGCAGCCGGCCGCACGCCGTCCGGCCCGCCGGCAGGGCTCGCCGGCGAAGCCCGACGGCGCAGGTGAGGCGGCGTGCTGCGGCGCCGGACAGAGGACGAGGGACTCGACCGCCTGCCGGAGGAGCGGAAGGCGCTCGCCATCCGCTACACGCTCGAGCCAGGCGACGCGACGCCGAACGGGCGGACGCCGCCGGCGAGCGGCGAGCCCGAGCCGTCCGCCGCAGCCGCCGTGGACAGCCCGCGCGCCGCGGAGCGGGAGCCGGCAGCCGCCGGCGCGCCCGCCCCGGCCGGGCGCCAGGCCGCAGCCGCCGACGCGCCCGCCCCCGCCGGGACGACCGCCGAAGGCGGCTCCGAGAGCATGGCCCCAGCCGTCCTCAGCGGCCTGGGCTGGAAGATCGTGACGGTCATCGTGTCCGACCTGACGCGCGTGCTCGTCGCCATCGTCCTCGCCCGCCTGCTCACTCGCACCGACTACGGCCTCGCGGGAATGGCGTTCGTCTTCTCCGGTCTCGCCAGCCTCTTCTCGGACCTCGCGCTCGGTGGGGCGCTCGTCCAGCGCCGGGACATCACGGACGAGGACAGCTCCACGGTGTTCTGGGCTTCCCTCGTCTTCAGCTTCCTGATCGCGGGGGGCTGCATCGCGCTCGCCCCCTTCGTGGCCGCGTTCTTCGGCCAGCACGAGGTGGAGAAGCTCGTGATCGTGCTCAGCGCCTCGATCCCCCTCTCCGCCCTGACGACGACGCAGGTCTCGCTGCTCCTGCGGCGACTCGCCTACCGAGCGCTCGAGATCCGCCAGATGGCCGGAGTCGTCGCCGGCGGGGTCACCGCCCTCGCGCTCGGCGCAGCCGGCTTCGGCCCCTGGGCGATCGTCGCGAACTCGCTCACGGCCTCCGCGGTCTCGACGATCCTCGTCTGGCGCTTCTCCTCCTGGCGGCCGCAGCTCGTCTTCTCGTTCGCTCGCCTGCGCGACCTGAGCGGCTTCGGTCTGCGGCTGTTCGGCATCCGCCTCATGAACTACGCGAACCTCAACGCCGACAACCTGCTGATCGGCCGCTTCGCGGGGGCGTCGGCGCTCGGCGTCTACTCGCTCTCCTTCAACGTCATGTACACCCCGCTCCTGCGGATCGCGAACCCGATCTGGGGGGTCGTCTACCCGGCGCTGGCCCGCATGCAGGACGACCTGCCGCGGATGCGCCGGGCCTGGCTGCGCAGCAAGCGGCTCTCGGGCTCGCTGCTCGCGCCCGCCTTCCTGCTGATCCTCGTCAGCGCGCCGGACGCCGTCCACGTCCTCTTCGGCGGCAAGTGGCACGCAGCGGTGCCCGTGATCGAGCTGCTCGCGGTCGCGGGCGTCGCGCACTCGCTCGTCACCCTCAACTGGACGGTCCTCTACGCGACGGGCCGAATGCGCGTCGCGCTCCGCCTCGGCATGCTCGTCAGCGCGCTGACGGTCGGCTCCTTCGTGGTCGGCGTCCGCTGGGGAGCCGTCGGCGTCGCCGCCTCGTACGCGGCGATCAAGCTGCCGCTCGTGCTGATCGACACGTATGTGACGACGCGAGCCGTAGGCTTCGGCTTCCGGCCGGCGCTGCTCGCCGGCGGCAGCATCCTGCCGCTCGCGGGCGCCGCCGCAGCGGCCGGCTGGGCCGTGCGGCTCGTCCTCGTGCACGCCGGCGCTCCGGCCGCGCTGCGCCTCGTGCTCGTCGTCGCCCTGATCTGCATCCTCTACGGCGCGCTCCTCGTGCTGGCGGCGCCGGGGTACGTCGCGGACGCGCGCGCGGTGCTCGCCGCCCGCCTGCCGTGGTTCGCCCGGCCGCTGCCCGGACCGCTCGAGCGTCGCCTCGCCCCTGCCGGAGGGGGCCGCCCCGGCCCCGGGCCCCGTCGCTCGCGCGACTATCGCCCCTCCCCGCAGCAGCGAGTGTTGCTGCAGGCCGCCCTCGACGACCCCGAGAGCGCAGCCGAGGCCTGGGCCTCGCTGCCGGCCGGCTTCTCGCTCGACGACCTCGAGCCGGGCTCGTTCGAGCTCCTGCCGCTCGTGTACCGCAACCTCGCCCGCACGAGCGCCGCCGACCCGCTCCTGCCCCGGCTGAAGGGCATCTACCGGAAGTCATGGGTGAAGAACACCCTCCTGCTCGGAGCCACGAGCGAGGTGGCCGGACGGCTGGCCGGCGCCGGGATTCCGGCGCTCTTCCTGGAGGGCCCGCTCTACGGGCTCCGCTTCTACGGTGACCTGGGGCTGCGCCCGAGCTCCGCGGTGCACGTCCTGGTGCCGCCGGCGCAGGCGCGAGCGGCCTCTGCGGCGCTCGAGGGCGACGGCTGGACGCCCCGCCCGGGAAGCGATGCCTACCCAGGCTGGCGCGTCCTCTTCGGTGCGGACGAGAGCATCTGCGTGCTGCGCTCCGCGCTCGCCTTCGACTACCTGCCGCGTGGCGGGGAGGGGAGCGAGGAGCCGCTCTGGCAGGCCGCCGAGCCGCAGCGCGCCCGGGAGCGGGAGGTGCTCGTGCCGTCCGCGTCGGACGCCCTGCTCGCGACCCTCGTCGCCGGCGCCCGGTACGGGCCGCTGCCCCCCACGCAGTGGCTCGTGGACGCCGTGCTGATCCTGCGCACGACGGCGATCGACTGGGACCGCCTGCTCGAGCTCGCCGTCACCCACGGGCAGCACCTCCGCCTGGCGGCAGCCCTCGACTGCCTGCTCGACCTGCCGGTCGCCGTCCCCTCCCGCGTGACCGATGCGCGCGCCTGGCTGGCAGGCTGGCCGGCGACCTCCCGCGACCGGCTCGCCTTCCAGCTCTCCTCGGGCCGGCTCGGCCGTCGGGGCGGGCTGACGGACTCGCTTGCCGAGCTCGTCGCCTCGTCGGCGGGCGAGTCGCTCGCCCGCACGGCGGCGAGGCTGCCCCGGCACCTGTGCGCACGCTGGAACGTCGCGCACGGCTGGCAGCTCCCGCTCGCCGCCGGCCGCCGCGTGCTCGCGGCGACCCGGAGAGCGTGAGTGCCGGCCTCCGCGTCGCTCGCCGCCGGGCGATCGCCCTGGCAGTGGTTGCGCTCGCCGCTGCTGCTGCCGCCGTCGCCTACCTCGTTCTGACCCGGCCGCCCGCGGGAGTTCGTCCCCGCTCGCAGCCGGCGCTGCCCCGGCCCGCGCAACCGGTGCCGGGGATCGGCGTGCTCCGCCCGACGGCGGAGAGCTGGCGCGCCGCCTCCGGCTACCACGCCTACGCCTACCTGATCGTCGGCCTCGCGCTTGCGCGCCGAGCGGCACGCGAGCCGGGCCGCTCGCTCGTCTACGTCTCGGGCACCGACGTCAACCGCAACTGGGACACTGGCGTGCCCTACGCGCAGGCTGCCCGCCACGGCTGGTTGCTGCGTGACCGAAGCGGCCGCCTGCTCGTCAACCGCAGCTACCCGACGAACGCCGTCGGCGACGTCGGTAATCCCGCCTACCAGCGAGCCTGGCTCGGCAACGTCCTGCGGCTGCTGCGGCGGAACGGCGACAGCGGCGTGTTCATCGACGACACGATCGCCGACCTCGCGCCCCTGGCGGGCACGGAGGCGCCGAAGTACCCGACCCAGGGCGCCTGGGCCTCCGCGCAGCTCTCCTTCGTCCGCGCGGTGGGCCCGGCGCTGCGGGCACGCGGCTACTACGTGCTCGTCAACGCCTCCGCCTACGTGCCGGGCAACCCGGCGAGCAACGACGGGACGACCACGGTCGCCTGGTGGCGACAGCTCGCCCCCTACGTCAGCGGCCTGGCCGACGAGCACTACCAGGAGACGTCGGACGGCCGTGACACGCTCCGCACCGACGGCCCGGCCTGGGACGAGGGCTGGAGCGGCTGGCAACGACTCGTGGCGACCGCCCAGTCGCTCGGCCGCGACTTCGTCGGGATCGCGTACGGGCCAGCCGGCGACCCGGGCCGCATGAGCTACGGGCGGGCCTCGTTCCTTCTCGACTGGAACGGCCGCGGCGGCGCCTTCGTCTACCAGCCGACGAGCCAGACGTCCGACCCCTGGAACGGCGCCTGGACGCTCGACGTCGGGCGGCCGCTCGCAGCGAAGCAGCGGGTGGGGGTCGCCTGGCTTCGCCGCTACAGCCGCGGCGTTGCGCTCGTCGATCCGGACCCTGCGCGCGCGCAGCGCGTCGACCTGGGGGGGCGCTACCTCGCGCCGGGGGGCGGCGTCGTCAGCGAGGTGACGCTGCCACCGGCGACGGGGCTCGTCCTGCCGCGCGCCAGGCTCGGCGGCTGACGGCCCCGACCCGGCAGGCACCGCTCCCGAGCCTCTGCTGCCGACGGATCCCCCATCCGGGGGTCTCGCGCCGACCCCCCGGGCTCCGACCGAGAACACGTGCGCAAGCAGACGACGCTCGTCCTCGTCCTCCTGCTCGCCTTCGCCGGCGGAGCCTCGGCGGCCGCCGTCGCCCACGCCTTCTCGCCCGCCCGGCAGGCGGCCAGCGCGATCAGGCTGGAGAAGCGCCTCGGCCCCAAGCCGACGCCGCGCTGGTACTGGCGCTGGGCCGAGTGGCGGCTCGGCGAGGGTTACGCGAAGGGGCGCGCGCTCGAGGCGAGCCTGCGGCCGAAGCAGGCGCCGCACCGGATCCCGGGCTGGGCGTGGCGCAGGCTGCACTTCTTCCTGCTCGCACGCTGGGAGCGCCGGCTCTCCGACCAGGCGGCTCAGAGGGGCCGCGGCCGGCACGGCACGACGACCACCACGACCGGCACGACCACCACGACCAGCACGACCACCACGGCCGGCACGACGACCACCACGGCGGCGTCCTCCGGCGGCGGCGCGGGAATCGGCCTGCTCAGCTACGGCGGCCACCTCTCGTCGTTCAGCGACCTCTCCCAGTACCGCCTCGTCGTCGGCGACGCCTGGGACAGCGACGCAGCGGTCCTCGCCTCGGTTCCCGGCCTCGGCCTCGCCTACTTCTCCGGCACCGACGTGAACACGAGCTTCTCGACCGGCGTCCCCTACGCGCAGGCGCTCGCCAACGGCTGGCTGCTCACGGACGCCTCCGGCAACCTGCTCGTGAACAGGACGTACCCGTCGAACTACGTCGGGGACATCGGTTCGGCCGCCTACCAGCAAGCCTGGATCGCCAACGTCGAGCAGTATCTCGCCGCCCACCCGGGCATCGACGGCGTCTTCATCGACGACGTCCTCTACGACCCCAAGGCGCTTTGCGGCACCTACCCGGCCAAGTACCCGACCACCTCGGCCTGGGCGGCCGCGGAGGTGTCCTTCGTCAAGGCGGTCTACGCGGCGTTGCACGCCAAGGGGTACTACGTCGCCCTGAACGCCGGCGCCTACGTCTCCGGCGACCCGACCTACGACGACGGCAGCTCGACCATCAGCTGGTGGAAGCAGGTCGGCCCCTACGCGGACGGGCTGATGGACGAGTACTACGCCGAGACCTCGAACGGCACGAACCAGCTGCGCGCGTCGGGGAGCGCCTGGTACCAGCAGTGGGACGGCTGGCAGCGCCTGATCGGGGTCGCCCAGTCGATGGGCGACGACTTCCTCGGGCTGGAGTACAACGGGGCCACCAACACGGCGGCGATGACCTACGGCAAGGCCTCGTTCCTGCTGGAGTGGAACGGGGGCGGCAGCGTCTTCCTGTACAACGCCGGCGCCAGCGACCCGGCGAACGGCGCCTGGACGACCGATATCGGGACGCCGGCCGGCCCGAAGCAGCAGGTCGGGGTCGGCTGGGAGCGCCCGTACACCGCCGGAACCGTCCTCGTCAACCCGTCCCCCACCGCGTCCCAGACGTTCACCGTCGGCGGCACGACCTACACGCTGGGGCCGACGAGCGCCCGCATCCTGCCTAGCTCCTGACCCGAGCGCGGGGCGACCCCGGAGCGCCCCCTGCCCGAGCACGCACGCACGCGAGCGGCGTCCGCGCCACGCCGCGTTGCACTCTCGTCACGATGGCTGCCACCGGTCGGAGGCGTCGGCACGGCCGGGCGGGACGGCCGGGCGTTTCAGCGCCCGCGCCAGGCAGCAAGAATCCACCGATGCGTCGCCTCGCTCGCACCGCCGGCCTGGTCCTCGCCGTGGCCGGCGCCCTGACACTGGCCTGGGCGGTCGTCGTCTGGCGCTGGCAGGACCCGTTCACCGCCCTGTACACGACCTGGCAGCAGCACCGCCTCCAGGCCCAGCTCGAGCACGAGTTCCAGCTCTACGCCCCGCACCGCAGCG
>Ga0209061_1001497_pt1 | contig 38129 bp, 33 predicted proteins | sample Coa_R1_10_FD_187157 | JGI IMG/M metagenome (GOLD analysis project Ga0209061, IMG submission 187157) | Surface soil microbial communities from Centralia Pennsylvania, which are recovering from an underground coalmine fire - Coalmine... | ecosystem: Environmental > Terrestrial > Soil >... | reverse complement strand
TGGAGTCGTTGTACCCGGCGAGCGCCTCGTCGACGGCGTTGTCCACGACCTCGTAGACCAGGTGATGCAGGCCGCGCTCGCCGGTCGAGCCGATGTACATTCCGGGGCGCTTGCGGACGGCTTCGAGGCCTTCCAGGACCGTGATCGAGCGTGCATCGTAGGACAAACTGAACTCCATCCTGCATCAGAAGTGCGCAGCCACGCTCCCCACGTGCTCGCCGTCCATGCGCTATACAATTTTACCTGCGGATTACGCGTGCCGGGCCGTTGCCCCGCGTGTCGCCGCGCCTGCCCGCTAGCCGTAGGTGTCCCCGGGGCCCCTGCTCCCAGGGACGCGCCAGCCGCCGCGGCGCCGGGGCGGTGCCGGGCCGCGGACCTTGACCCGGCCGACCGTGCCGTCGCCGAGCTCGGCGTTCAGCCGCCGGACCAGCGCCGGCGCCAGCAGCCGGACCTGGGTCGCCCAGGCCGTGGAGTCGGCCAGCACCACAAGCTCCCCGTCGGCGAAGCTGTCCGGCCTGGTGTGCGCCGCCAGGTCCGCGCCGACGATCTCCGCCCACCGCCCGAACACCGATCCGACCGCCGCCCGCTGCCGCCAGCCCCGGTCGTCGAGCAGGCCGCCGATCGCGCCGCCCAGCGGCTGCGGGTCCTCGGAGCGCGGCTGCCCGCGGCGCGAGCCGGGCTGCCCGGCGACTGTTTCGACCTGCTGTTCTATTATAACAGATCCACCTGGGGCATTATTCCGCCGCAGGCCGGCCGGGACGTCGCCGCGCGCCCGGGCGTCCGCCTTGGCCTGCGCCAGCGCCTCGGCGGCCAGCCGCGCCCGGTCCCGGCTCGCCTCAGCCCGCACGGACCACGCCGCCGCTCGTCACGTCGAACCGCGCGCCGCGCAGCACGCCGGGGACGTCGGCGGGCACCGCGGCGGTGATCAGGACCTGCTCGGCGCCGGCGACCATGGCGGCCAGCCTGTCCCGGCGGCCGGCGTCCAGCTCGGCGAACACGTCGTCGAGCATCAGCACCGGGTCCTCGCGTCCCTGCCTGAGCAGCTCGAAGCTGGCCAGCCGGAACGCCAGCGCGAGCGACCAGGACTCGCCGTGGCTGGCGTAGCCGCGGGCGGGCAGCCCGCCGACGGACAGCTCAAGCTCGTCACGGTGCGGGCCGACTAGGCACACGCCCCGGTCCAGCTCGCTGTCCCGCACGCCGGCCAGCGCCTTGAGCATGGCCGCCTCCAGGCCGGGCACCTCGTCGCCGGGCGCCGCCTCGCCCGCCGGGCCGGTCACGGCGCTGCGGTAGCACATCGCGGCCGCGCCGGGGCGGCCGAGGATCGCGTCGTAGGCGGCGGCCAGGTGGGGGCGCAGCGCGGCGACCAGGCGGATGCGGCCCGCGAGCAGCTGCGCGCCGGACCTGGCCAGCTGCGCGTCCCACGCGTCAAGCGTCGCGGTCACCGACTCCCGCGCCGCGCCGCGCAGGTGGCTCTTGGCGCCGGCCGACTTCAGCAGCACGGTGCGCTGCCGCAGCACTCGCTCGTAGTCGGCGCGGATGCCGGCGTAACGCGGCGCGGTGGCAACGAGCAGGTCGTCGAGGAAGCGGCGCCGCTCGGCGGGATCGCCCTTGACCAGGGCAAGGTCCTCAGGGGCGAACAGCACCGTGCGCAGCGTGCCCAGCATGTCCCGCGGCCGCGGGAGCGGCGTCCTGTTCAGCCTGGCCCGGTTGGCCCGGCCCGGGTTGAGCTCGATCTCGACGAGCGCGCTGCCCCGCGCCCCGGTCACCGCGGCCCTGACCACGGCGCGCTCCGCCCCCCGCCTGACCAGCGGCGCGTCGGTGGCGACCCGGTGGCTGCCCAACGTCGCCAGGTACCCGATCGCTTCCATCAGGTTGGTCTTGCCCTCGCCGTTCGGCCCGCTGAACGTGGTCACGCCCCGGCCCAGCTCGATGCTGAGCTCGGCATAGGACCTGAAGTCGGTCAGCGCGAGCCTGGTGAGGTGCACGGATACGAGCGTACGTGGCCGACCGGCGGCTAGCCGGCCGAGCGGATCGGCATCAGCACGTACCGGTAATCGGGCTCGCCCTCTGTCTTGCCGGTGATGACCGCCGGCTTGGCCGGCGAGGTGAACGAGATCCGCGCCGTGTCGGAGTCGATCCCGCTCACGCCGTCGAGCAGGTACTGCGGGTTGAACGCGATCCTCAGGTCGTCGCCGTCGAAGGCGGCCTCGAGGATCTCCGTCGCCTGCGCCTCCTCCGACGCCCCCGCCTCCAGGACGAGCTCGCCCTGGCTGAAGGCGAGGCGCACCGGCGTGTTGCGCTCGGCGACCAGCGCCACCCGCTTCACCGCATCGGCGAACGCGGCGGCCGGAAGCTCGGCGACCGCGCTGAACTCGCTGGGCAGCAGCGACTGGTACTTGGGGTACTCGCCGGACAGCAGCCGGGTCGTGGTCTGCCGCCCGGCGCCCGCGAAGCCGATCAGGCTCTCCCCGCCGAGCGAGATCGACACCTCGGCACCGGAGGTGAGGGCGCGCGCGGTGTCGCCGAGCACCCGGGCGGGGACGAGCACCGCGGTGCTCAGGTCCGGACGCGCCGGGTTCCAGCGCAGCTCGCGAACGGCCAGCCGGTACCTGTCGGTGGCGACGAGGGTGAGCATGTCGCCGTCGATCTCGATCCTGATGCCGGTCAGCGCGGGCAGCGTGTCATCCCGGCCCGCGGCGATCCCCACCTGGCCGATCGCGGAGGCGAGCGCGTCGCTGCCCACCGAGCCCGCCAGCGGCGGCATCTCCGGCAGCGTGGGGTACTCGTCTTCCGGCAGCAGGACCAGGGTGAAGGTGGCGCTGCCGCACTTGAGCGTGGCCCGGGTGCCGTCGGTGGCCAGCTCGACCGGCCGGGCGGGCAGCGACCTGACGATCTCGGCGAGCAGGCGGCCCGACACCAGGACGGTGCCCTGCTCGTCGATGGCCGCCGACACCGTGGCCTCGGCGGACACCTCGTAGTCGAACGTGGAGAGCGTGAGGTCCGCCGCTGCGTGCAGCAGCATCCCGGCCAGGACCGGGGCGGTCGGGCGAGCCGGCAACCCGCGCGCGGTCCAGGCCACGGCCTCGGCAAGTTGATCGCGCTCAACCTGGAGCTTCACGGGGATGCCTCCTTGGGTGGGTCAGCGGGAGCCGGCAGGGCAACCCGGTATGGCAAGTCTGCTCCCTGCAGCGCCCGCGCACAGGACCTGCGGGCCCGTGTCATGGTCAGTATCTTCATGACCGTCATAGTCGTAGCCGCGGTGGATCGTGGGGAGAACCTTATTTCCCGCTGCTCAGGCGGGCCGCCGCGGCCCACAGGGCCTGTGGCCGGGCCGGGGATGCGGCACGGCGCGCTGTCGACGGCTGCTGGCCCGGGCATGGCCGGCGCCGGTTGTCCCCCGGTTATCCGAAGCTCTTCCACAGCGTTGTCCACATACTGTGTGCACACCGTCGGCGCGCCGGTCAGCCGGGCGCCGGTCAGCCGGTCCGTGTCTGCTGCTTGATGCGGTTGGTCAGCTCGGTGACCTGGGTGTAGATCGACCGGCGCTCGGCCATCAGCGAGCGGATCTTCCTGTCCGCGTTGATGACCGTGGTATGGTCGCGGCCGCCGAACTGCTGGCCTATCTTCGGCAGCGACAGGTCGGTGAGCTCACGGCACAGGTACATGGCGATGTGCCGCGCGGTGACCAGCACCCGGGACCGTGACGTCCCGCACAGGTCCTCGATCGACAGCCCGAAATAGGAGGCGGTCTGGCCCATGATCGTCGCGATCGTGATCTGCGGGCCCTGCGCCTCGGGTATCAGGTCCTTGAGCACGATCTCGGCGAGCTGAAGGTCGACGGACTGGCGGTTCAGGCTGGCGAACGCGGTCACCCGGATCAGCGCGCCCTCGAGCTCCCTGATGTTGGTCGAGATGCGGCTCGCGATGTACTCGAGCACCTCGGGCGGGGCGTTGAGGCCCTCCTGGATCGCCTTGCGTCGCAGGATGGCAATGCGGGTTTCCAGCTCGGGCGGCTGGACATCGGTCAGCAGCCCCCACTCGAACCGGCTGCGCAGCCTGTCCTCCAGCGTCACCAGGCGCTTGGGGGCGCGGTCGCTGGAGATGACGATCTGCTTGCTCGCGTTGTGCAGGGTGTTGAACGTGTGGAAGAACTCTTCCTGTGTGCCTTCCTTGTTCTCCAGGAACTGGATGTCATCGACGAGGAGCACGTCCACGTCGCGGTACCGGCGCCGGAAGCCGTCCTGCTTGCCGTCCCTGATCATGTTGATGAAGTCGTTGGTGAACTCCTCCGAGCTCACGTACCTGACCTTGAGGTCGGGGTAGAGGGTCTGCGCGTAGTGCCCGATGGCGTGCAGCAGGTGGGTCTTGCCGAGGCCGGAGTCGCCGTAGACGAACAGCGGGTTATAGGCCTTGGCGGGCGCTTCGGCGACCGCGACCGCCGCGGCGTGCGCGAACCTGTTGCTCGACCCGATCACGAAACTCTCGAAGGTGTACTTGGGGTTGAGCCGGGTGCCGCCGGGCCGGGGCGGCTGGGCGATCGCGCCATGCGGGCGGCTCAGGGCGGGCTCGGCGGAGAACGCGGTACCGGTCTCGGCGGAAAAGGCAGGGCCTTGGCCGTCCGGCCGGTGCGCGGTGACCTCCTGGGCCGCGGGCTGGCCGACGCGCCCCGGCCCGCCCGGGACCCCGGGGCCTTCGAACGCCCGGGCGCCCTCGGCCGCCGGGCCGGGAGGCGCCGCGGGCTCCGGCGGCAGGTCGGCGGCCGGAGCGGTGCCCTGGGGCATCGGATCGACGGTCACCGCGATCTGGATGTCCCGGCCGAGCTGCTGTGACAGCGCCTGGGTGATCAGGGCGCGCAGCCGGGTCTCCAGCTGCTCCTTGACGAATTCGTTGGGCGTGGCGATCAGGGCGGTGTTCTCGACCAGGCCGAGCGGCCGGGTCAGCTTCAGCCAGGCCCGCTGGTGCGGCTGGATCTGCAGGTCGGCCAGCCCGTCGAGGGATCGCGCCCACACCTCTGCCAGGTCTGAATGTGCCACAGGTGCGCTCCCCTCGCATCGCCGTGCCGCAAGCCGGGGCTCACGATCCACAAAGCTGTGCACACGTTGTGCACGTGGCATCCTGGCTGCACGCGGTGACTGCGGCAGCCGAGGAGTCGTAACTTTCCACAGCCTAAGACGGCTTGGCGGAACACGCCCGGCAAACAGTCGTCTTCTAGATGGTAGCCTGTGGGAATCCCGGACGGCATGCCGCGGTGACGCGTGCCACGGGCGGCAGTCTGAAGATCATGACCTGGAGTTCCAGTGAGCAAGCGCACGTTCCAGCCGAACAACCGGCGTCGGGCGAGGACCCATGGCTTCCGGCTGCGCATGCGCACCCGGGCCGGGCGCGCCGTGATCGCCGCGCGCAGGCGCAAGGGCCGCGACCGGCTGAGTGCCTGATCCTGCCGCCTCAGTTCCGGATGCGCCGCAGCGCGGAGTTCGCGTTGACCGTGCGCACCGGGGCTCGCGTCGGCCGGCCGCGGCTGGTGGGCCATCTGCTGGTGCGGCCGGAGCCCGGCCATGACCGGGAACCGCCCAGGGTAGGATTTGTTGTCAGCCGGGCGGTTGGCCCGGCGGTCACCAGGAACCGCGTCAAGCGGCGGCTTCGCGCGCTGATGCGCGGGTACCTCCAGTCGCTTCCTGGCGGTAGCCTTCTTGTGGTGCGCGCGAACCCTGCGGCCGCGCACGCGAGCCAGACGGATCTCGCCGCGGATCTGGACCTGGTGATGAGCAAATTGCTGCGGCGACAGGTTGGGGCACGCGTCGGTCATGAAAGACAACGGTAGGGAGCAGGAGGCGCGGCGGCAGCCGCGGCCCGGGCCAGCGCCGGGATGGCCGGCCCGGCTGCTCATGCTCCCCATAGCCGGGTACCGGAGGCTGGTGAGCCCCCTGCTCGGGCCTCGGTGCCGGTTCGCGCCATCGTGCAGCGAGTACACGCTGCAAGCCATCGCGGAGCACGGCGCGCTGCGCGGGCTGTGGCTCGCGGCCGCCCGCATCGCCCGGTGCCATCCGTTCAACCCCGGCGGTTACGACCCGGTGCCGCCCGCCAAGCCCGCGAGGAGCTGACCAGTGGGAGGTATTACTTCTCTGCTGAACCCGCTGGCCGACCTGGTGGCATGGGTGATCATGCACCTGCACGCCGGGCTGGGCGCGATATTCGGCCCGGACAGCGGAGCGGCGTGGGGCCTGTCCATCGTCATCCTGGTGGTCATCATCAGGCTGCTGCTCGTGCCGCTGTTCATCAAGCAGGTGAACGCCCAGCGGAAGATGGCCCAGCACGCGCCGCAACTGCAGGAACTGCGGAAGAAGTACAAGAACGACAAGCAGCGTCTCAACGAAGAGACGATGAAGTATTACAAGGAGAACGGGGTCAACCCGCTGGCGGGCTGCCTGCCGCTGATCCCGCAGATGATCATCTTCTTCTCGCTGTTCTACGTGCTGCGCGCCATTGCCGACTGGAAGCCCGGCGTCAAGCCGTCGTACGGGCTGACCCCGGCGGTGCTGGAGAGCGCGCAGCGGGCGACGATCTTCGGCGTGCACCTGTACGACAAGCTGCTGTTCCCGCATACGCCGACGATGGGGCTCGGCGCCTCGATCGTGGCCGCGATCACCGTGGTGCTCAGCGCGACCACGACGTTCATGACCGTCCGGCAGAGCGCCAGGCGCGGCCTGATGCAGGCCGGCACCGTGGACCCGGACAACCCGATGGCCCAGTCGCAGAAGTACATGCAGTACATCGTGCCGTTCTTCTCGCTGACCGGGCTGTACTGGCAGTACGGGCTGGTGCTGTATTGGGTGACCACCAACGTGTGGACGCTTGGCCAGCAGTTCTTCATGTTCCGCAACTGGACCGTGGAGCCGGCGCAGCCCGGCGGCTCGACGGCTGGCGCCCCGGGCGCGGTGTCGGGGACGGGCGGCGGGGCGCGGGCCGCGCCCGGCGCGCGGGCCGGGTCCGGCGGCGCCCGGACGGGCACCGGCCGCCCGGCTGGCGGCGGCGCTCGCCCCGGGGCGGGCGCGGGCCGAACCGGCCGCGACGCGGCGGCGTCCCGTGCCGGCCCGCCCGCCGTGCCCGCGGCCGCGAACGGCCAGGACGGGACGGAAAGGCGCGGCCTGCTGCGACTGGGCCGGCCGAAGCAGGCGCCGCCACCCCAGCCCGAAGAGCCGGTAACCAGGGTGGTACGCCAGCAGCCGGTACGGCAGGCACGAAGCAAGCGGTCGGGCAAGCGATGACCCACGGTGCTTTCCGGACGGCGCGAGCAGCTGGAGGTACACGGTGAGCCAGCAGGACGTCGAGGCCGAGGTCACCGAGACGGAGGAGGGGCCGGACGAGGCCGCCGACGGCGCCGCGGGCTCCCCGCGCCTTGCCGACCTTGAACTCGAGGGCGACATCGCCGCCGATTACGTGGAGGGCCTGCTCGACATCGCCGACCTCGACGGCGACATCGACATGGACGTCGAGGGGGACCGCGCGGTCGTCTCGGTGATCGGCGCGACCCTGGACGAGCTTGTCGGCGAGGACGGGGAGGTGCTGGAGGCGCTGCAGGAACTCACCCGGCTCGCCGTGCACCGGCAGACCGGCACGCGGGCGCGGCTGATGCTCGACATCGGCGGGTACCGGGCGCGGCGGCGCGCGCAACTGACGGACTACGGCCGGAGCGTGGCCGAGGAGGTAGCACGGACGGGCCAGCCGAAGACGCTGACGGCCATGACGCCGTTCGAGCGGAAGATCGTGCACGACGCGGTGGCCGCGGCGGGCCAGCGCAGCGAGTCGGAGGGCGAGGAGCCCAACCGGCGGGTGGTGGTCTTCCCCGCCCGGTGACGCCCGGGATGCCGGCTGCCGGGGAGCGCCCGGCCGCGGCTCGGCCCGCGCCACCGCCGCCGTACGCCGCGGCGGTGTTCGGGCCTTGCCTGCCGGCCGCCCGGGCGTTCGCCGCCGTGCTCGCCACGCGTGGCGTGGCGCACGGGCTGATCGGGCCGCGCGAGGTGCCCAGGCTATGGGACCGGCACCTGCTCAACTGCGCGATGGTGGCCGACCTCGTCCCGCGCCGGTGCCGGACGCTGGTGGACATCGGCTCGGGCGCCGGGCTGCCCGGCATCGTTCTCGCCATGATGCTCCCGGGCGTGCAGGTGATCCTGCTCGAGCCGATGGAGCGCCGGTGCCGGTTCCTCGCCGACTGCGTGACCACGCTGCGCCTGCCGAACGCCGCGGTGCTGCGAGCCCGGGCCGAGGACGCCCCGGTGCGCGCGGACGTCGCGACGGCGCGGGCGGTGGCATCGCTGGACCGGCTGGCAGCGCTCGCCATCGCTGTGGTACGCCCGGGAGGGATGGTGCTCGCGATCAAGGGACGCACTGCCGAGCAGGAACTGAGGCGCGCCGGGCCGGCGCTGCGCCGACTTGGCGCGCGTAACGCCGAGGTTGTGCGCGCCCGGCGCGGTAAGGTCTTTCCTGCGACGACCGTCGTGCGGTTCTTCGCGGGTTGAGGGCAGGGCAGAGGTGGGGCGCAGCTATCGGCGGCAGGGCACGGGGCTGGGCTGGCCGGACGAGGCGCCGGCGGACCAGCGCGGCGGCGCGGCTGCGCCGGCCGGGGTCGTGCGGACCGGGGGACTGGGCTGGCCCGGTGCGGACCGCGACCCGAACGGAGACCGAGGATCGAGAGGCGTTCAGGTGAACGGTGCAGGACCTGGAATCGGGACCGTCGAGAGCGCCAGGAACGGCGGGCGGAGCCCGGATCCGCATGATTCACGTGAAACCAGGCCGGTTGTCATCCCGCAGGTATCGCGCGATCAGGCCGACACGCCGATAGGAAGGGCGGCGGAGGCGGCGGTGGGCGTGCGGGGCCTGGCCGTCCGCGAGCCGTGGCCGCGCCCGCCGCGCTGCCGGATCATGACGATCGCCAACCAGAAGGGCGGGGTCGGGAAGACGACCACCGCGGTCAACCTGGCCGCCAGCCTGGCGCAGCACGGCTCCCGGGTCCTGGTGATAGACCTCGATCCGCAGGGCAACGCGTCGACCGCGCTTGACGTAGAGCATCGCTCCGGCGTCCCCTCCGTCTACGACGTGCTCGTCGAGGAGCGCCCGCTGGCCGACATCGTGCGGCCCGCCGCGGAGATGCCGGGCCTGTTCTGCGCGCCGGCCACGATAGACCTGGCGGGGGCCGAGATCGAGCTGGTGCCCATGGTGGCCAGGGAGCTGCGCCTGGCCAAGGCGCTGCGCGCCTACGACACCTCGCAGCTTGACTACGTGTTCGTGGACTGCCCGCCGTCGCTGGGACTGCTGACCGTCAACGCGCTGGTCGCCGCGGAAGAGGTGCTGCTGCCCATCCAGTGCGAGTACTACGCGCTTGAGGGCGTCCAGCAACTGCTCAACACCGCCGAGCTGGTACGGGTCAACTTCAATCCCGGGCTGCATGTCTCGACCGTGCTGCTGACCATGTACGACGGCCGCACCCGACTGGCGGCCGACGTGGCCGAGGACGTGCGGGCACACTTCGGCGCCTCGGTGCTGCGCACCATCATCCCGCGCAGCGTCCGGGTGTCGGAGGCGCCGAGCCGGGGGCAGTCTGTGATCAGCTACGACCCGGGCTCCAGCGGCGCGATCGCCTACACGGAGGCCGCGTCCGAGCTGGCCGTGCAGTCGGCGGGGACCCGCCACGGAGCCTGGTCGGCGGCTGAATGACGCGAACCGCCGGGTAACAGGCAGGGTCAGATCGGGAGAGGCAGTGGCACAGCGCAGGCGTGGTCTAGGCAGAGGGCTCGGGGCGCTCATCCCGGACACCCCGCTGCTGGGTGACGGCGATTCGGCGGGGGGCGCTGCCTCCGGCCTGGCCCCGGCCCGGGAACCCGGCGCTGCCATGCCGCTCGGCGAGGTCGCCGGCGTCCGGTACCAGGAGATCGCGATCGGCGCGATCACCCCCAACCCGCGGCAGCCGCGGCGAAGCTTCGACGAAGACGCACTCGACGAGCTTGCCGAATCCATCAGGCAGGTCGGCCTGCTGCAGCCGGTCGTGGTCCGCGGCGCCGCGCCGGGCAGGTACGAGCTCATCATGGGCGAGCGCCGGTGGCGCGCCGCGCAGCGGGCCGGGCTGACCGAGATCGGCGCCATCGTCAAGCAAACCCACGACGATGACCTGCTCCGGAACGCGCTGATCGAGAACCTGCACCGCCAGCAGCTCGACCCGCTGGAGGAGGCCGCGGCCTACCAGCAGCTGCTCGACGACTTCGGCGCCACCCACGAGGAACTCGCCCGCAAGATAGGCCGGTCCCGCCCGCACATCACCAACACCCTCCGGCTGCTGAACCTGCCGCCGGCCGTGCAGAAGCGGGTGGCCGCGGGGGTGCTCAGCGCCGGCCACGCCCGGGCCCTGCTCAGCCTGGACGATCCCGAGGCGCAGGAGCGGCTCGCGGGCCGGATCGTGGCCGAGGGGCTGTCGGTTCGCGCGGTGGAGGAGATCGTCGCGGTCGGCCCGGACCAGTCGCCGCGGCGCAGTTCCGTGCGCACGGCGGCCAAGCCCACCGCCCCCGGTCTCCGTCACCTGGCCGACCGCCTGTCCGACCTGTTCGAGACCCGGGTCAAGGTGGAGATGGGCAGGCGCAAGGGCAAGATCGTCGTCGAGTTCGCGACCATCGAGGACCTGGAGCGCATCGTCAGGGCCATGAGCCCCGGCGCCGGCGCGCAGGCGCCTTCGGCGTAGCAGGACGTCGGCCTGCTGCTGACCCGCATCGCCCGGCCCTCTGCCGCCTGCACCGCGGCCATCCCTGTCGGCAATCCCGGCCGGGCGCGATGACCGCTGCCGCCGCGCCGGCTGCTGGCCGAACCCGCAGCCGCGCCCGATTGTCCCGTCACCGACGAACAACTCGTCTTCGTCCACGGATCACGGTGGAGCGTCATCCCCGCCACCGTGTCTGCCGAGGGCCGACTGGGTCATCGCCGGTGCCGGCTAATACGTGAATGGTCCCCAGTTGGGCGCGCGGCAGCGGACCCCGGCCGGTGATCGCTGGTCAGGGCCTGGCGGCGGGTGCTGGTCAGGCGGCCGTGTCCTGGAGGGTGACGCGGTGGCCGAGGGCCTCGAGCCTGGCGATGAGCCGGCGGGTTTCGCGGCTGGGGTCCAGGCGCCGGGTGAAGTAGTCGGCGCCGAGTTCGTGGTAGGGCTTCTCGGTGGCCAGGATGTGCCAGATGATGACGATCATCGCGTGGGCGACCACGACGATTGCCTTCTTCTTGGCGGTCTGGCTGCGGTAGCCGCCCCATTTCATCACGTGCCGGTGGTAGAGGGATTTGAGGTAGCCGTCGTGGCGGACCGCCGCCCAGGCGCACTCGACCAGGATGGACTGCAGGTGCTCGTTGCCCTTGCGCCGCCTGCCGGAGCGCCGCTTGCCGGCTGACTCGCAGTTGCCGGGGCACAGCCCGGTCCAGGAGGCCAGCCGGGCGTCGTCGGGGAAGAACTCGGTGATGGTGACGCCGATCTCGGAGATGACCGCGGCGGCGGACAGCGGGCCGATCCCGGGGATGGTGATCAGCAGGTCCCGCCAGCACTGAAAGGGGGCCATCATCGCCTCGATCTGGGCGTCCAGCCGGGCGAGCATCGCCTCCAGGTGATCGATGTGGTCCAGGTGCAGGCGGCACATCAGCGCGTGGTGGTCGCCGAACCGGCCTTCCAAGGCCATGGACAGGTCCGGGATCTTGGCCCGCATCTTGCCCCGGGCCAGCCCGGCCAGCACCGTCCCGCGGCGTTCCCCGTCGATCAGCGCCTCGATCATCGACCGCCCGGACTTGGCGGCGATCGAGGAGGCCACCGAGTCGATCTTGATCCCGGCGTCTTGCAGCACGCCGCCGAGCCGGGCGATCTCGCTGACCCGCTGCCGGGCCACCTTGGCCCGGTAGCGGATCACGTCCCGGGCCGCCTTGATCTCCGCCGGGGGGATGAAGCTGCATCGCCACGTGCGTGACGCCCAGCCCGGTCAGCCAGCGGGCCGCCTCGGCGAGAACCCCGTAGAACGTCTTGAACATCCGCTTGACCGTGGCCCGGCCGTCCGGGCCGTCGCCGGGCAGCCGGACCGCCACCGCGATCACGTCCTTGCCGACATCAACCGCGGCGCACCGCTGATACACCACCTGCATGCCTGCCTCCTCGGGCAAGAGACCATGACACGCGCGCCGCCCGCGGAGCCCGCAAGAAATCAAGGAGACTAATACTCGCGTTCGCAACGCAGCCGGGAACACCCGGAAGACACGGACTCCAGCGTCAATCTAGTGCACGGTCTCACGGAGCCAAGCCGTACCGACGTCGGCGGGCCACGCACGCACCGCCCATTCTCATCCCCGAGGGGGAGCCGCGCAGGGGGTCCCTTCATCTAGTGCCGCATCAGGTTGCGTTGCCTGTCAGCTGCCGCTTTGCCCCGGACGCGGCAGCGGCGCCAAGCCCGGGCCGCCCCTGCGGGAACTCCGTGATCACAGGCATCAGTCAGCTCAGGTATGCGGCTCAGCAGCCTGAAGATCGCGGAAGATCGAGCCTGCGCGGAAATAACGGGCAGCTATGGGGTACCGGATCTTCCGCGAAGGCCGGAACTTCCGCGATATTCCGGCCCGGCCGGGCGCGGCGGAACGAGGCAAAGGCAAGCGGCCACGGCAACTAGGTACGGTGCTCGACGGTGAGCGACGTGGCCGCGGCCGGGCCCGTGCCGCCTTGTATCTGCCAGTCGAGCTTGGAGTACAAGCCGGCGGGCAGCACGGACGGCAGCGGCAGCTTTATCTGGTACGTCACCGATCCGTGCGCCGGTATCGCCCGCACCGTGCTGCAGTTCAGGTAGTAGTACCTGGCCAGGTAGCTCTTCGCCGCGCCGGGACCGGTGAGCCCGCCCAGGGATTCCGCGTAGCTCGGGCAAGGGCGCAGCGGGAACGGCTTGGCGGCCGGATTGACCAGGGTGACAAGGTAGCTGAAGTCCGTTCCGGCCCGGGCCGTGGGACCGGCGACGATCCGCGCGGTCAGCGGTGACGGCGCCGGCCCCTGCGGCTGGTCGGCGGGTACTCCGAACGGGCTGACCGATACCCCGCAGATGGCGTCGAACCCGGTCCAGTAGACCCGCACGGTCCCGCCCCCGGGCAGCCCGACCAGCAGCTCCGGGTAGACCTGGTGCTCACCGCCGAGGGCGAGCGGGCAGTTATCTCCCCCGGAGATGTTGATGGCGGCTGTCTGGCCTGGTGCGACGTTCGCCGACGGACCCGGGCTGCCGGAGAAGCTGCCGTGCCGGGCGGGCAGCGGGGTGACCGTACCGTTCGCCGCTACCCCGGCGACGGTGGGATAACCGTCCAGCCAGCATGCCGTGGCGGAACGGCTGGTGAGGTAGACCTGCACGTTGGTGTTACCGGTCGCGTAGCCCAGCTGGCCGTGCGACACGCTGAGGTCGGCCGGCCGGCAGGGCCGGGCGCCGGTCGAGTACGGCGGGGACCGCAGGATAACCGGGACCTGGGCGGCCGGGTGGTCCACCCAGGCGACGACGCTGCGCGTCGGCCGCTGATGCGGCGTGGCCGCACCGGGCGCCCGGCCGCCGCACCCCGCGGAAATTCCGCCGCACAAGACGGTGACCGCGAGGACCGTAATCCTGACCATGTGTCACCCGCCGGGATCCAATTGCCGTACACCACGTACGACGATGCGACCGGGCGCGGGGTTGGGGGCTAACCGCACGAGCAGTCGGGACCTGGGTCGCCAGGACCGGTCGGCGGCCATGGTGTCCGTCTGGCCAACGTTTCACGGGAAACATCGGCCCGCAGCGGGCCCGCTACCGGGCGGCGGTCGAGCGGATGTCGGCGAGGAAGGCGTCCACGTCGGCCTCGGTGGTGTCGAAGGCGGTCATCCAGCGGACCACGGACTGGCGCTCGTCCCATACGTGGAAGAACCACTGCCGCCGCAGCGCGGCGACGTGCCGGGGGTGCAGGCGGGCGAAGACCGCGTTGGCCTGGACGGGGTGGACGATCTCCACGCCGTCCACCGAGGCCAGGCCGGCGGCGAGCCTGCGCGCCATGGCGTTGGCGTGCGCGGCGTTGCGCCGCCACAGGTCGTCGCGCAGCAGCGCCTCGAACTGGGCGGCCACGAAGCGCATCTTGGACATGAGCTGGGTCTGCTGCTTGCGCAGGTACGGGACGTCGGCGCCCAGGCCGGGCCGCATCACGATGAGCGCCTCCGCGCCGATCGCGCCGTTCTTCGTGCCGCCGAAGCTGAGCACGTCGGCGCACTCGGCGAGCTCGGCAAGCGTGCAGTCCAGGGACGCGGCCGCGTTGGCCAGCCGGGCACCGTCGAGGTAGACGCGCAGGTCGTTCAGGCGGCAGAACTCTGCCACCTTCCGCAGCTCGGCGAGCGTGTAGCAGGTGCCGAACTCGGTGGCCTGAGTGACGGCGACCACTCCCGGCTGGGCGAAGTGGTCGTCGTGACTGGGAATGCGCTCGGCGATCGACTCCGGGGTGAGCTTCCCGTCCCGGGCGGGCACGGTGAGCAGCTTGGTGCCGAGCAGGCGCTCGGCGGAGCCGCACTCGTCGGTGTCGATGTGCGCGGAGTCGGCGCAGATGACAGCCTCGTGCCGGCGCAGCAGCACGCCGAGGCCGAGGACGTTGGCGCCGCCGCCGTTCATCACCAGGAACGCGCTGTCGGCACCGAACGCCTCGCGCAGCGCCGCCGTCACCCGCTCGGTCCGCTCGTCGGCCCCGTACGCGACGGCATCGCCGACGTTGGCCTCCGTGATCGCGCGGAGGACCTCCGGATGGGCACCCGCATGGTTGTCGCTGCCGAAACTCTTGCGTCGCGTCATGCACCCGAGCCTAGCGGCCACGCGGCCACCCGCCGGTCGGGACCGTCGGCCCGGCGACGGCGAACGGTGACGGCTCGGTCCCGTCCTCCGCGGTCCCTCCGCGGCCGGCAGTACACCACCAACCGGCCAGGTACCCGGTATGGCGCGGGGCAGCTGACCCGGGCGGGGGCTGACGCGGTCCGGGCGGTCGCGCCGCGGGCCAGCCGGCCCTACCCGCCGCGGGCGGCGGCCAGCTCGAGCAGGGCGACGCAGGTGGCGCCGAACTGGTGGCCCGACGCCTCCAGCGCCAGCGGCAGCGTGCTGGTGTCGGTCATCCCCGGCGCGACGTTGACCTCGAGGAAGTGCACCGTGCCCGCCGGATCCACGATCAGGTCGGTCCGGGACACGTCGCGCAGGCCGAGCACGGTGTGCGCGGTCAGCGCCACCCGCGCCGCCTCGGCGGCGACCGGGCCAGGCAGCCGGGCCGGGACGTAGAACTCGGTCTTGCCCGGGGTGTACCTGGCCGAGTAGTCGTAGCCGCCGCTGGCGGGGACGATCTCGACCGCGGGCAGCGGCCGCGGTCCGCCGCCGAGGTCCACCACTCCCACGGCGACCTCGGTGCCGGAGACGAACCGCTCGATGAGGGCGGTGTCCCCGTAGCCGAAGCAGCTCAGCACCGCGGCGGGCAGCTCGGCCGCGGTGTGCACCGGCCCGGCGCCGAGCGCGGAGCCGCCGCGGGAGGGCTTCACGTACAGCGGCAGGCCGAGCTTCGCCACGATCAGGTCGATCACCGCACTGGCCCCGAGGTCGTGGAAGGTCTCCCTGGGCAGCGTGACCGAGGCGGGGGTCACCAGGCCGGCCGCCGCCGTGAGCGCCTTGGCCGTCGGCTTGTCGAACGCCATCTGGCAGGCGCTGGGGACCGAGCCGACGTACGGCACGCCGAGCAGGCCGAGCACCTCCCTGATCGCGCCGTCCTCCCCGCTGGCGCCGTGGATGGCGGGGAACACCGCGCTCGGCGGCGCGGCGCGCAGGTTGGACAGCAGCGCCGAGTCGGCCTCCGCGAGCACGGCGTCCACGCCCGCCTCCGCCAGGGCGTCGCGGACCCGCTCACCGGAGCGCAGCGACACCTCCCGCTCCGGGGACAGCCCGCCGGCCAGCACGACCACGCGGTCGAGATCGGTCACGGGAGGGAACCGGCGGCGGGGCCCAGGGGGCCGAAGTCGTCGCGCATCTCGATCTCGGTCTCGATCACCGCGGCGAGCCTGCGGACCCCCTCGGCGATCCGGTCCGGGTCGGGCAGCGAGTAGCACAGCCGGGCGTTGCCGCCGCCGGAGCCGTCCGCGTAGAAACCGGTCCCCGGCACGTAGGCGACCCGCGAGGACAGCGCCCGCGGCAGCATGACCTTGGCGTCGATCCCGTCGGGCAGGGTGAGCCACACGTAGAAGCCGCCGGCCGGGCGGGTCCAGCGGCAGCCCGGCGGCATCACCGCGGCCAGGGCGTCGAGCGTGGCGTCCCTGCGCTCGCGGTAAAGCTCGCGGAAGGTCTTGATCTGCTCGCGCCACGGCTGGGTCGCCAGGTACTCGCGCACGGTGAGCTGGGCGAAGCTGGAATGGCACAGCACCGCCGACTCGGCGGCCAGCACCAGCTTGTCCCTGATGGCCGCCGGGGCGGCCGCCCAGCCGACCCGGATCCCCGCCGCGAACGTCTTGGAGAACGTGCCGAGGTAGACGACCGCGTCGGCGTCGTCGGCGCGCAGCGCCCGCATCGGCTCGCCGTCGAAGCCGAGCAGGCCGTAGGGGTTGTCCTCGATCACCAGCAGGCCGGCCCGGCGGCAGCTGTCGAGGATCCGGTGACGGCGGCCGGGGGCGAGCGTGACGCCGGCCGGATTGTGGAAGTTCGGCACCGTGTACAGGAACTTCGCCCGGCGGCCGCGCGCGGCGGCCCGCGCGATGGCCTCGTCCAGCGCCTCGGGAATCAGCCCGTCGTCGTCCATGGCCACGTGCACCACGTGCGCCTGGTAGGCGGCGAACGCGCCCAGGGCGCCGACGTAGGACGGGGCCTCGGCCAGCACCACGTCCCCGGGGTTGACGAAGATCCTGGTGAGCAGGTCGAGTGCCTGCTGCGAGCCGACGGTGACCACGATCTCGTCCGGGTGCGCCCGGATCTGCTCCAGCGCCATGACCTCGCAGATCCGCTCGCGCAGGCCGGTGTCTCCCTGCGCGGTGCAGTACTGCAGCGCGGTAGCGCCGTGCTCGGCCACCAGCTTGCCGACCATGTCGCCCACCGCGTCCAGCGGAAGCGCGGCGACGTACGGCGAGCCGCCGGCCAGCGAGACGATCTCCGGCCGCGCGGCCACGGCGAACAGGGCCCGGATCTCGGAAGCCACCATGCCGACGGCGCGGTCGGCGTACTGGCCGACGTAGCGGTCGGTCCGCTGCGGCTGCGATATCGGTTCCTGTGCGGCGGTCACGGCCTCTCCCGTCATCTCCCGAGTATCATGCCAGGATACGGGGTGTCCCTCAGGAGCGCCCGTGGATTCAGCGCCCGTGGATTCCGCCGGGGAGCATGATGTCGCGCCGCATCGTCAACATGACGCTGGACAATCTCGGCGACCTGCCGCCGAAGTGCCGGGCGTGCGTCTTCTGGGAACTCGGGCCGCACGTCCGGCCGCGGGCCGCCGACCACGGCGACCCGGAGCTGGAGAAGGAGTCGTGGGTCTCCTCGGTGCTGCTCGAGTGGGGCAGCTGCGGCAAGATCGCCTACGTCGACGGCGTCCCGGCGGGCTACCTGATGTTCGCGCCGCCGCAGTACGTGCCGCGCTCGGCCGCCTTCCCCACCAGCCCGGTGAGCGCCGACGCGGTGCTGTTCATGACCGCGCACCTGCTCAGCGAGTTCGCCGGCGGCGGCATCGGGCGGATGCTGGTGCAGTCGATGGCCAAGGATCTCACCCGGCGCGGCGTGAAGGCGATCGAGGCGTTCGGCGACAGGCGCTGGGAATCGCCTGCCTGCATGCTGCCGGTGGACTACCTGCTCGCGGTGGGATTCAAGACCATCAGGCCGCACCACCACTATCCGCGGCTGCGGATGGAGCTGCGGACCGTCCTCACCTGGCGGGAGGACGTCGAGGTGGCGCTGGAGCGCCTGCTCGGCTCGATGACGCCCGCGGCCGCTCAGGGCGCCCTTCGCCCGGTATGAACCGAACGAAGGGCCGGGCGGCCTACTCCCCGATGAACTCGGACAGCTCGCGAAGCAGGGCCGACTTGGGCTTGGCACCGACGATCTGCTTGACCACCTCGCCGCCGCGGAACACGTTCATGGTCGGAATGGCCATGATCCCGTAGCGCTGCGAGGTGGCGGGATTCTCGTCGATGTTGAGCTTGACGACGTCGATCTTGTCCGCGTACTCGGTGGCGATCTCCTCCAGCACCGGGGCGACCATGCGGCAGGGGCCGCACCATTCGGCCCAGTAATCGACGATGACCGGCTTGTCGCTCTTCAAGACCTCCGTCTCGAAGGTTTCGTCGGTCACTACCTTGGTCGCGCCCACTGGCGATCACACCCCTGTCTTGGCGTACGTAGCTGATTCGGTCGGCTGGTGCTGCTTGCTCGCCAGCCAGCGCTCGGCGTCCAGGGCCGCCGCGCAGCCGGTCCCGGCCGCGGTGACGGCCTGCCGGTAGCTGCGGTCCACCACGTCGCCGCAGGCGAAGACGCCCTCGACCGCGGTGCGCGTCGACGGCTGGTCCACCAGCAGGTAGCCGTCGGGGTCGGTGGCGAGCTGCCCGGCGAACAGGCCCGAACGCGGGTCGTGGCCGATGGCCACGAAGACGCCGGTCACCGGCAGCACGTGCTCGGTGCCGTCCTTGGTGCTGCGGATGCGCAGCCCGGTCACCCGGTCGGTGCCGAGCACCTCGATGACCACGCTGTTCCACAGGAACCTGATGCCGGGGTTGGCGAACGCCCGCTCCTGCATGATCTTGGTGGCCCGCAGCGAGTCGCGGCGGTGCACCACCGTCACCGACTTGCCGAACCTGGTGAGGAACATGGCCTCCTCGAGCGCCGAGTCGCCGCCGCCGATGACCGCGATGTCGTGGCCGCGGAAGAAGAACCCGTCACAGGTGGCGCAGTAGGACACGCCGTGCCCGGCGAGTTCCCTCTCGCCCGGCACCCCGAGTTCCCGGTGCGCGGAGCCGGAGGCGATGATCACCGACCGGGCGAGATAGGCCGCGGTGTCGGTGCTGACCACCTTGGGATTGGCGGTCAGGTCCACCCCGGTCACGTCGTCGGGGACGAGCTCGGCGCCGAACCGCTCCGCCTGCTTGCGCATCAGGTCCATCAGCTCGGGGCCCATGATGCCGTCCGGGAACCCGGGGAAGTTCTCCACCTCGGTGGTCTGCATGAGCGCCCCGCCGGCGGTCACCGACCCCTCGAAGACCAGCGGCTTCAGCTGCGCGCGGGCCGCATACAGCGCCGCCGTGTAGCCGGCGGGCCCGGACCCGATGATGATGACGTTGCGGACGTCGCTTGCTTGTGCCAACGCTGATCAACCTTCTGCTCGTCGTGAGCCGACTGGCATGCCGGAAAACCGAGTCTAGAGCTCCGCTATTCCCTACGGCAGCGTCGCGTGGTAGACCACGCTGGCGCAGGCCGGGCCGGCCACCCACGCCTGGTAGCCGCCGCCGGCCCGCACGAAGATGACGGTGGCCGGCCGGCCCTGGTACCGGGCGGTCTCCACCCGGTACGGCACCACGCCGCCGGTCACCCGGCTCACGCACGCCCGCAGCTGAGCGGACGCGGGCCTGGCCCGGCCGGCCGGCGCGCGCGCGGACAGCGCGGCCCGCAGCTGAGCGACGGCGGTGGCGGGCCGGTAGTCGGTGCCGCTGGCGATGACCGGGAAGCCCGGCAGGGACCTGCGCAGCGTCGGGACGGGGGCCGCGTGCGGCCCCGCGACCGCCGGCGCCGCCACGGCCTTGCGCTGCGGGACGGGCGCGGACGAGGGAGCCGCCGCCGCGCGCGCCGCCGACGAGGGCGCCGTCATGCCGTGCTGCCCGCCCGCGAGCAGGCTGATGCCGTAGCCGGCGCCGCCGAGCACGGCGGCGGCGGCCGCCGCCGGAGCCAGCACGCGCACGGCGATGCCGCGGAAGCCGCGGCGGCCGCCGGGCCCGGGCTGCGCGCGGCGTTCCGGGACCGCGGCGGCACCGGCTCGTTCGGGATCACTCCTTCGTGCCGCCTCCGCGGCGAGCACCGAGTCCAGCCGCCTGGCCACGGCGTCGGGTACAGCCGGCACCGGGGCGGCGGCCAGCAGCGCCGAGACGTCGGCGAGCACGGCGGCGAGCGCGGCACAGCGCTCGCAGCGCGCCAGGTGCGCGGCGGTCCGGGCGCCGCGGCGCCCGGTGACCAGCCCGGCGCGGAACTCGGCCACCGCGGCCGCGTCCAGGTGGGCCGTCTGCCACCTCATGGATCTCCTCCCTGCGAGGGTGAGACGCTCTCGCTCGCCGATCGGTTCCCCCGCAGGTGCGCGACGTAGGGGATCAGCCGGGCGCGGGCGCGGGCGCAGCGGCTCTTCACCGTGCCCGGCGCGGTGCCGAGGATGACGGCGGCGTCGGCGACGGGGAAGCCGAGCATGTCGACCAGCACCAGCGCCGCCCGCTGCTGCGGCGGCAGGATCCGCAGCGCCGCGTCGACGTCCAGCCTGGCGTCCTGGGCGCTGGCCGGGTCGGCGCCCTGGGTGACCAGGGCCTCGAACGCCTGCTCGTCGCCGGTCACCGCGGGGCGGGCCGCCTTGTGCCGCAGCCGGTCCAGCGACGCGTTGACCACGATCCGGTGCAGCCAGGTGGTCACCGCGGAGTCGCCGCGGAAGTCGGCCGCCCGGCGGAACGCGGAGACCATCGCGTCCTGCAGCGCGTCGGCGGCCTCCTCCGGGTCGCAGACGGTGCGCAGCGCGACCGCCCACAGCCGGTCACGGTGCCTGCGGAACAGCTCACCGAACGCTTCCGCGTCTCCGGCCACGTGCCTGCGGAGCAGTTCGGTGTCCGAGGGCCGCTGCCCGTCGGCGCCGGGCATGCGGCATCAACCCGACTGGCTCGCCGCCGAGCCATGCACCACGACGTTGTAGATCTGCGCCTGGTACCTGTTGGCCGTGCCCGCCATCCGCGGCAGGTCGGTGATCCAGATCAGCACGTAGCGGCCGGTCGCGTCGCCGGTCGCGTCGAAGGTGGTGATTCCGGCCGCGTGCGCGGAGCTCGCCACCGTGGTGAAGCTGTTCAGCGCGGAGGGGACGGGGTTGTCGTCGTTGCCGATCTCGATCTGGACGTGGGCGCAGCAGATCGGGCCGAACTGCACCGTCACCTGGCTCAGCCTGACCTGCTTGCCCATGTCGAGGATCAGCCCGGTGCCCGGCTTGAGGTTCCCCAGCTTCGGGTAGTTGAGGTAGTAGTCGGTGTGCCAGAACTTGCCGCTGATCCCGGCGATCGCGAAGCGCGCGTCGGCGCCGTCCTCGTTCCCGCCGTCGTTGCCGTACACGTCGAAGCTGTTGGCGCTGGCCGGCTTGAGCGGCGTGAGCGCGGCGGCCGCGGACGGGGCGGACGAGTGGCCGCGGCCGGTCTGCGGCGGCGAGGGCGCGTGGTGCGCGCCGCGGCCGACCGACCACGCAACGATGCCGGCCGCCGCGAGGATCACGGCGATGACGGCGCCGACCAGGGCGGGAGCGGTGGCCCGGCGCCGCCGGGCGCTCCGGTAGGGCGTGGCGGCGCGCACCGGGCCGGCGGGCAGGTCCGGCCGGTAGCGGGCGGTTTCCGGCCCGGCGGGCCGGGCGGGCGGCGGCACCGGCGGCGGGGCCGCGCTCGCCAGCGCCTCGGCGAACATCGCCGGGGTGGACAGCGCCGGGCCGTGCCTGCTCGGCCGCTGGAACAGCGCCCGGCAGGTGATGTCGTCGACGACGGCAGGCACCGCCGCCGAGACCTGGCGCGGCGTGAACGGCGCCCGGTCGGCCTCCGGGGCCGGCGGCAGCAGCCCGTCCGCGTCCGCCGGGCCGCCGGCGCACGGCCAGTAGCCGGTCAGCGCGGCGTACAGCAGCCGGGCCAGGCCTCGGGTATCGGCCGCCGCCGGATCGCCGGCCTCGCCGCCGGCAGGCGGCGCCGTCCCGGCCAGCGCGGCCGAGACGCCGAGCCCGGTGATCTTGACCCCGCCGCCCGGCGTCCAGTGCAGGCAGGACGGATCCAGCCGCAGGTGCATCAGCCCGGCGGCATGCGCGGCGGCCAGCGCCTGCGCCGCCTCGGACACCAGCATGACCGCGCGGCCCGCCTCCAGCGGCCCGTCGGACAGCATGTCGAGCAGCGACTCGCCGGCCACCCACTCCAGCACCACGTAGGCCAGCTCGCCGGCGTCCTCCACGTCGAATACCTGCGAGAACCGGGGATCGCTGAGCCTGCTCGCCGCCCGCGCGGCGGCGACGGTCTCGGCGGTCCTGGGGAAGCCCGCCGCGAAGGTGAGCACGGTCACCGGGCGGGCGAGGGTCTCATCGGTGGCCTTCCAGTACGTCCAGCCGGCATCCGCGTGCACCTGGTCGATGAGGCGGTATCGCCCGGCCAGGCGGGTTCCCGGTTCCGACGTGTATGTGCTCATAGGTTGCCACCCATGCTAGTGCCGCCCGCCGCGACCGCCGAACCTCGCCGCCACGGTCCGCATCAGGAACCCGGCCTCGGCCACCCGCAGCGCCCGCGCGGTCAGCGCGTACAGCACGACAGCGCCGCCGCCGCCGACGATGGTGACCGCCAGGCCGTAGCCGCGGCCCGGGTTGTGCAGCACGTGCCCGGCCGCGAGCATGACCACCAGGGCGAAGATCAGGCCGGGGACCGTCGCCAGGTGCATCCTGGTCAGGCTGCGCGCCACGTTCCAGCCGTCCAGGCTGCCCACCCGGCGCAGCAGCAGCGCCCAGCCCGCCACCGCCCCGACCAGGTTCGCCACGCCGTAGGCGACGGCGATCCCGGCCACCACGTCGCCTGCCGGCAGCACCGACAGCGCCACGTAGTCGCCGGCGATGCCCACCGCCATGGTCAGCAGGCCGACGAGGGCGGCGGTCCGGCTGTCCTGGAACGAATAGAAGACGCGCAGCTGAAGCTGGGTGATCATGTACGGCACCAGGCCGAGGGAGAACAGGCCGAACACGACGCCGATGGTCGCGCCGCCGGAGATGCCGTTGCTGCCGTAGGAGAACACGAACTCGCCGATGGGCGCGCCGAGCACGGCGAGGTAGATCGCGGCCGGCACGACGATCACGCCCGACAGCCGGATGCCGGTGGAGAAGTCGTCTCGCACCAGCGAGTACCGTCGCATGGTGGCGTGCTCGCTCATCCTCGGCAGCAGCGCGGTGATCACCGAGATGCCGATGATCGCGTACGGCAGCTGGAACAGCTGCCAGGCGTAGGAGTACACCGAGAAGCCGTCCTGCTGCGCGTGGTTGGACGCGGCGTTCGCGACGTTCTGCACGACGAGGTTTGCGGCCCACTGGGTGGCGACGTAGCCCGCCATCCAGCCGGTCATCCGGCCCATCTCGGCCAGCTCGCCCGGCCGGAACCCGAGCGCGGGCCGCCAGCGGAACCCGGCGCCGCGCAGCGAGGGGAACAAGGCGACGGTCTGCGCGACGACGCCGAGCGTGGTGCCGATGCCGAGCAGCTGCACGCCGCCCGCCGAGATCGTCGACGGCGACCTGTGCAGGCCCACCGTGGCCACGTATAGGCCGCCGACCACGATCACGACCACGTTGTTGACGACCGGCGTCCACATCGGCGCCGCGAACCGGCCGCGGGTGTTCAGGATCGCGCCGATCAGCGAGCTCATCCCGTAGAAGAAGATCTGCGGGATGAAGAAGTAGGCCCACACCACCATCAGGTGGTGCTCGGTGCCCTTGATCGCCACCGCGTACAGGTCGACGAGGGGCCCGGCCGCCACCGTGGCCGCCAGCGTGACCAGGAACAGCGCGATCACGCCGAGGGTGAAGACGCGCTGCGCGTACGCCTCGCCGCGGTCGGGGTCGCGCCCGGCGGCCTTGACGAGCAGCGGCACAACCACGCTGGTGAATATGCCGCCGAGCATGAGGTAGTAGACCGTATTCGGCAGCGTGTTGGAGTTGTTGTAGGCGTTGGCCAGGCCCGCGCTGCCGAGCGCGGCCACGAACACGAACGTGCGTAGGAACCCGGTGACCCGCGAGACCAGCGTGCCGGCCGCCATCCCGGCGCCGGACCGCACCAGGCTGGCCCGCTGGCCTGCGGCCGGCGCCCTCGGCGCGGTCGGCGGCCGCCGGTACCCGGGAGGCGGGTACCTCGGCTGCAGGTCACCGCCCGGCGGGGCGGGCGGTCCGGCCGCCCGGCGCCAGCCGGGAGACGCCGCCGGCGGGACGCCCGGCGGCGCCGGTCCCGCCGGCACTGGCGGTGCCGCCGGTCCCGCCGGGCCGGGCAGGCCCGGCGGGGCGGGGCCGGGATATCCGGGAGCGCGGGCGGGCGGGGCGGGCGGGGCGAGCGGGGCGGGCCAGCGCAGCGCCAGCGGCAGCGTGGTCTCCGCCGGGCTCGGCCCGCCGCCGGGCATCGGCCCGTCCAGCGGCGGAAGCGGGTCCGCCCCGGCGGCCCTGCGCGGGCGGGACCGTGCCGGCTCGCCGTGCTGCGCGGCTTCCGGCGGCGCCGCCCTGCGCCGCGGCGGCCGCGGCTCAGGCGTCGTCGACCCAGCGTCGTGCCTCTGCCAGGTCATCCGGTGCCTCCGTCGCGTTCCGCGCGCCGCTGGTGCCTGTCACGACGCTACCCGGTGCGGCGGCGCCTCCGTGGCCACCGTGCCCGCCCGGCCGTGGCCGGGGCCCGCCGCCGGGGCCGTGGCCGAGCCACCGCCGCACCCCCCGGTACCCGGAGGTAAGCACGAGCACCCCGAGCGCCGCGCCGATGAGGAACAAGATCGCGCGGCCGTACCTGGTCGACTGCACGGTCAGCGACGCGCCGGCGACCGGCAGCGGCCTGCCGTCCGCGCTGGTCAGGCTGAGCTTGATGACCGTCGATCCGATCGGCGCCGAGCTGACCGGCAGCTTCACGGTGACCGGCTGCTGCGGCAGCACGGTGACCGTTTTCGGGAAGCGGCCGACGACCAGCTGCGCGGAGCTGCCGGGAACGCCGACCACCTGGGCGTTCAGGCTGACCCGGATGGCCTGGTACAGGCCGTTCTCGATCGACACGGGCACCGTACCCGACGAGCCGCCCATCGGCACCTGCGGCGAGGCGATGATCTTGACCTTGCTCTCCGCGTCGGCGAGGTAATCCGCAAGGCCATCGGCCAGCGCCAGGCCCTGCGCCCGCCCGCCGTCGCGCCATGCCGACGACTCGGTGGCGGCCAGCGCCTCGCCGAGCGCCGCCAGGTAGGACGCCGGGGCCCGGTAGAGCATGGACTTGTAGCTGCCGAGCATGGCGCCGACGCCGCCGACCGCGCTCAGGTAGCCGCGGCCGAGCTCGCCGGGGCTCGGCCCGGCCGCCGGGGGCGGCTGCCGGGCTATCGTGCTCGCGTCGTCGCGCGTGCCGGCCAGGCTGCCCAGCGCGGCCGGCTTCAGCCACGGCGCGGTCACGGTCTCGCCGAGCAGGTCGCCGGCCAGCGTCGCGGTCGGGCTCCAGTCGGCGGGCGGTGCCACCACCACCGTGCGCGCCGCGGCGGGGGCCTCGGCGGCGATCATCGCGGTCTCGGCGAGGAACCGCTGCCTGACCGCGAACTCGGCGCCCGGGGTCGGCGCTCCGGAGCCGGCGTCCCCGGCCGCCAGCACCTTGGTCAGCGTGTCGTCGGCGAGCAGCACGGTCATGGTCGTCCCGGCCGCGGTCCTGACCGAGGTGACCGCGTCGTCTTCGAAGACGGCGCTGGACAGCGGCGGCATCTCGCTGCTGCTCAGCACCACCGTGTCCACGTGCTCGGCGGCGGCCAGGTCGGTGAGCGTGCTGAGGTCGGCGGTCCCGCCCGCCGGGACCGCGATCGAGTGCCCGAACGTCCCGTGCAGCACGCCGTCGGCCACCGCGCCGCCCAGCCGGTACGCGGTGGCGAGGTCGGCGTTCAGCCCCTGGTGGACCAGCGCGGTCGCGTCCACGTCGGCGTACGGCGTGATCACGACCGGCTGGCGGGCGGCGACCCCCCTGAGCGCGGACAGCCACCCGGCGGCAGCCTTGCTCGCGGGCTCGGGACGCGTCCCGGCCACGCAGTTCGACGTGACCCCCACCCGGTACGGGCGGGTCATGGCGGCGACGTCGCCGAGCAGCGCCGGGTCGACGAGCCAGGTCAGGTCGGCGGCGGGGTGCTGCTGCCCCGCAGCCAGCAGTGCCGCTAGCCGCCCGCCGGGGCGCAGGCTCGCCGCCAGGCCGTTGTCGGTCAGCGCGGCGCACACCTGGCGGTGCGGCCGGTCGATCAGCGGCCAGATCCAGGCGATCGTCAGCGGGCTGGCCAGGCCGGCCGCCTGCCGTCCCGGCCACAGCGGCAGCAGCGTCTGGTCGGTCGCCAGCACGCCGCCGGTGAGGCCGTCGGCGAGCTGGGCGGCCAGCGGGTACACGCCGAACTGGGTCATCCCGGTGGCGGCGACGCTGAACGACGCGCGCCAGCCCGCGGTGGCGCCCGGCGGCAGGCTCGCCGCGATGACGAACGGGTTCCCGACGGGCTCCTCCGGGCTGCCGGTCCCGCCCTGGGCGAGGTAGGCGTCCATCTGGTCCCGGCTGGTGAACCGGGTCGGCGACGTGTACAGCTGCACCTGCAGGCCCGCCTGCGGCTGACCGGTGCCGTTGCTGACCGTGCCGGTCACGGTCACCGTGCCGTGGGGTGCCGCGACCTGCGGGCTCATCGAGTCGATCGTGACCGACACGGTGCCCGCCGCCCCCCGGTGCCCGGCGGCGGCCCGCGCCGGGGCGGCGCCGAGCGCGATCACCGCGGCGAGCAGCGCGGCGGCCGCCGACGCGGCGGCCGCGGCGTGGATCCGCCGCGGCCGCCCCGCCGGTAGCAAGCCGCACACACTGTGAATGCTACGGCCCTTCCCGCGGGACCGGTGCGAACCCGCCCGGTGTTCGCGCGCGCCCCCGCCAGTCGATACTCTCGATGCCCGTGCCGGTCAGCGAGGAGAAGCGGAGGGCGGCGGCCGCGCTGCTGCGCGGGCGGGTGCCCGCGGCGGCCGGGATCGGCCGCCTGTTCGCGCGGCACGGCCATGAGATCGCCCTGGTCGGCGGGCTGGTCAGGGACGTCTTTCTCGGGCGGCGGCCCGCCGGGGAGCTGGACCTGGCCACGGACGCGACGCCGGACCAGGTGCTGGCGATCGTGGACGGCTGGGCCGACAAGGTGTGGACGGTCGGGATCGCCTTCGGCACCGTCGGCGTGCGGAAGAACGACACCGTCTTCGAGATCACCACCTACCGCAGCGAGCAGTACCAGCGGAGCTCCCGCAAGCCCGAGGTGCGGTACGGCCGGTCGCTGGCCGACGACCTGGCCCGCCGGGACTTCACCGTCAACGCGATGGCGGCCCGGCTGCCCGGCTACGACTTCGTCGACCCGTTCGGCGGCCTGGACGCGCTGCGGGACAAGGTGCTGCGCACCCCGGGCCGGCCGGAGGACTCCTTCGGCGACGACCCGCTGCGCATGCTGCGCGCCGCCAGGTTCGCCGCCCAGCTGGGGTTCGCCGTCGCCGCCGACGTGCGCGCCGCGATGACGCAGATGGCGTCCCGGCTGGAGATCGTCTCCGCCGAGCGGATCGCCGCCGAACTGACCAAGCTGATGCTGGCCCCCGGCGCCGCGCTCGGCATCGACGTGCTGGTGCAGACCGGCGTCGCCGACCGGGTGCTGCCCGAGGTCTCCCGGCTGCGGATGGAGACCGACGAGCACCACCGGCACAAGGACGTGTACGAGCACAGCCTGACCGTGCTGCGGCAGGCCATCGAGCTCGAGCCGCGGTACGGCCTGGACGGCGACCTGGTGGTCCGGCTGGCCGCGCTGCTGCACGACATCGGCAAGCCGAAGACGCGGTCGCTGCTGCCGGACGGGCGGGTCGCGTTCCACCACCACGAGGTGGTCGGCGCGAAGATGGCCCGGCGCAGGCTGACGGCGCTGCGCTTCCCGCACGACGTGGTGCGGGACGTGTCCCGGCTGGTCGAGCTGCACCTGAGGTTCCACGGCTACGGCGAGGGCGAGTGGACCGATTCCGCGGTCCGCCGCTACGTCCGCGACGCGGGCCCGCTGCTGACCCGGCTGCACGCGCTGACCCGGGCCGACTGCACCACGCGCAACCGGGCGAAGGCGCAGCGGCTCGCCCGCGCGTACGACGGCCTGGAGCGGCGCATCGCCGAGCTGAGCCAGCGCGAGGAACTGGCGCGGCTGCGGCCGGAGCTCGACGGCAACCAGATCATGCGCATCCTCGGCATCCCGCCGGGCCCGCAGGTGGGCCGGGCCCGCGACTTCCTGCTCGAGCTGCGGATCAACTGCGGCGAGCTGGGCCGGGAGCGGGTGACTCAGGAGCTGCTGGACTGGGCGGCCGAGGAGGGAATACCCGTCCCGCCAGAACCCGGGCCGGAGCCAGGGCCGGACGACGGCGCGGCCGAGGGCTGACCGCGCACGGCGAACAGCCAGTAGGCGGCGGCGCAGATCGCGTACCCGGCGGCCACCGCGGCGACGATGGCCGGCGACCGGCCGTCGGCCGGGGTGAAGGCGGCGGCCAGCGCCGCCCCCGCGACGAAGGTGACGTTGAACATCATGTCGTAGAAGGCGAACACCCGGCCCCGGTAGGCGTCGTCCACCTGCTCCTGCAGGATCGTCGTCGCGCTGATCGCCACCCCCTGCCGGGTGAGGTACAGGCAGAACCCGACGGCCAGGTAGGCGACCTGGATGAAGGTCTCGCCCAGCGTGGCGGTCACCGCGGCGCTGGCGGCCAGCAGCACGGTGATCCAGGCGGGCTTGGACAGCCGCCTGGTCGCCGGCGGCGTGACCAGCGCCGCGCAGAAGTAGCCGATCCCGGAGGCGACCACGAGCGCGCCGAGGTGCCCCTCGGCCACGCCGGCGCTGGACCGGTAGAAGTAGTTCCGGTACAGCAGGAGCACCATCAGGAACAGCGGGCCGAACAGCAGGCTGAAGCCGCCGGTGGCGCCGAGCGCGGCCGCGGGGCCGCGCCGCCTGGCCACGTAGCGCGCGCCGGCGGCCAGGCCGACCGCGACCCTGGCGAGCTCGCTGGCCAGCCTGCCCGGGGGCGGCGCCCCCGGCTCGCGGACCGGGCCGAGCAGGTCGCGGCGCATGGTGGCCGCGACCGCGCTGGCCGCCACGTAGCAGCCGCCCCCGACCAGCACGGTGATCGCGGCGCCGCGCTCGGTGTTGCCGCTGGCCACGTTGAGCCCGAGGGCGACGATGCCGCCGAGGGTCGACATGACGCCGCCGATCGTGGGCGACACCGAGTTCGCCATCACCAGCTTGTCCTCGGGCACCGTGTGCGGCAGCGCCGCCGACAGCGCGGACAGGAAGAACCTGTTCACGCCGAGCACGAGCAGCACCGCCACGTACAGCGGCACCGAGCGGTTGCCCAGCGCCATCAGCGCCGCGGTCAGCACCACGAACGCGGACCGCACCAGGGCCGACCAGACCAGGATCTGGCGCCGGGACCAGCGGTCGATGAACACGCCGACGAACGGGCCCACCAGCGAATACGGCAGGTACAAGACGGTGAACGCCGCCGCGCCGGCCGCCGGGCTCGGGAACGTGGAGGCGTTGAAGAACACGTACGTGCCGACCCCGGCGGTGATGATGCCGTCGCCGGCCTGCGACACCAGCCTGGTGGCGAACAGCCGCCGGAAGCTCCGCTCGGCCAGGACGGCGCGCAGGTCACCGCGGAACGTCGATCGGCGCCTGTCCACCAGACCAGCTTAGGCGCCGCCGCTCAGCGGGCCACCTCGCCGCGGATGAACTTCTCCACCAGGTCGCGGCACACGTCGTCGCCGTATTGCTCGGGCGGTGACTTCATGAAGTACGAGCTCGGCGAGGTCACCGGCCCGCCGATGCCGCGGTCGAGGGCGATCTTGGCGGCGCGGACCGCGTCGATGATCACGCCCGCCGAGTTGGGCGAGTCCCAGACCTCCAGCTTGTACTCCAGGTTGAGCGGCACGTCGCCGAACGCGCGGCCCTCCAGCCGCACGTAGGCCATCTTGCGGTCGTCCAGCCACGGCACGTGGTCCGACGGGCCGATGTGCACCGCGGCCCGCTCCATCTCGTGCGGCACCTGCGAGGTGACCGCGCGGGTCTTGGAGATCTTCTTCGACTGGAGCCTGCTGCGCTCCAGCATGTTCATGAAGTCCATGTTGCCGCCGAAGTTGAGCTGGTAGGTGCGCAGCAGCTCGACGCCGCGGTCCTCGAAGAGCTTGGCGAGCACGCGGTGGGTGATGGTGGCGCCCACCTGGGACTTGATGTCGTCGCCGATGACCGGCACGCCGGCCTCGGCGAACTTCGCGGCCCAGGCCGGGTCGCAGGCGATGAACACCGGCAGCGCGTTCACGAAGGCGACGCGGGCGTCGATCGCGCACTGGGCGTAGTAGCGGTCGGCCTGCTCCGAGCCCACCGGCAGGTAGGAGACGAGCACGTCGGCGCCGGTCTCGCGCAGCACGCGCACCACGTCGGCGGGCGGCTCGTCGGACTCGGCGATGATCTCCCGGTAGTACTCGCCGAGGCCGTCAAGGGTGGGACCGCGCTGCACGGTCACCCCGGTGGGCGGCACCTCGGCGATCTTGATCGTGTTGTTCTCGCTGGCGAAGATCGCATCGGCAAGGTCGGTGCCGACCTTCTTCGCGTCCACGTCGAACGCGGCGACCACCTGCACATCGCTGATGTGGTAGGGGCCGAACCTGACGTGCATGAGGCCGGGCACCCGGGTGCCGTCCGCGGCGTCCTTGTAGTACTCCAGCCCCTGCACGAGGGAACTAGCGCAGTTACCCACCCCCACGATGGCGATGCGCACCTTGCCCATCAAGATGACTCCTTCTCGGAAATGTTGCCCTGTCCGCCGGCCTGTGGTTGCCGGTCGGCCTGCCGCTCCGATGCGATGAGTTCGTTCAGCCATCGGACTTCCCGCTCCACCGATTCCAGGCCATGCCTGTGTAGCTCCAGGGTGTAGCTGTCAACCCGCTCCCTGGTCCGGGTGAAGGCCGCCCGGATGGCCTCCATGCGCTCCTCCAGCCGGCTGCGGCGGCCCTCGAGGATCCGCAGCCGCACGTCGGCTCTGGTCTGCCCGAAGAAGGCGAAGTGAACGCCGAACCCGTCGTCTTCCCATGCCGCGGGACCGCCCTCGCGCAGCAGTTCCTGCAGCCGCTCCTTGCCGTCCGCGGTCAGCCGGTACACCCTTCGTGACCGGCGGCCCGTCCGGGACCGGGTGGTCCCCGCCGGGCCGTCCGGCCCGGGCTCCTCGTGCTCCTCGGCGATCAGGCCGTCGGCGAGAAGCTCGCCCAGGCACGGGTACAGGGAGCCATAGGAAAACGCGCGGAAGGCGCCGAGCACGGTGGACAGCCGCCTGCGCAGCTCATAGCCGTGCATGGGCGCCGTGTGCAACAGCCCGAGCACGGCAAGCTCGAGCACGGCAGAACGGTTGCGCCCCACGTTTCCCCCAGCGGCGGTCATGTTGTGTGGTGGTGCGTATCCCGGCGATACTTCGGCTTGTTAGATCGCCTTGATGTATCACAGCGATACATCCGCATGGTACCCGACGCGCCGTCGCCCCGCAAGCCGGGCGGGCCGGCCCGGCGGGCCGGGGGCGGGCCGGGGCGGGCCGGGCTTGCGGCGCACGGCCGGTTGCGACGTACGCTGGCGGACATGGCGTCAAGGCGCTCTGTCGTCGACTACGGGCTTGCCCGCCGGGCAACGCTCGCCTCGGTGTTCTCCGGGCACACCACGGTCGCCGACGTCTGCGACGCTCACCCCTACCTGCTGCGGGCGGCCAAGTTCCACGGCGAGCCCACCGACGACCGCTGCCCGATCTGCCGGAAGACCAGGCTGACCCATGTCACCTACGTGTACGGCGACGAGCTCGGCGCCTACGCCGGGCGGGTGAAGCAGACCCGCGAACTCGATGAGATGGCCGCGGAGTACGGCGAGTTCCGGGTCTACGTGGTGGAGGTCTGCCAGGGCTGCGCGTGGAACCACCTCGCGGTCTCCTACGTCCTCGGCACCGGCCAGCCCGCCGCCCGCCGCGGCCGCCGCGCGCGCAGCAGCCGGTGAGCGCGGCGCGGATGCCGGCGGGCTGCGCGAACCGGCCGGTAAACACCAGGGCAAACCGGTAACGTTTGAGTCTGGCGGGTTAAGGGTGTTACCGGGCCCGCTGTCCGGTATGAGGCCGCCCGGCCGCGGGTCGCCGCGGCCTCCGAGCCACCAGCGAGGACGCGTGAGCAGCAGAGCTGATGACTTTGGCGCCGTCGACTACGACCTGGGGTATGACGCCGGCGGATGGGACACCCAGGGCTTCCGCAGCCCCGAGGCGGTCTACCGCGACATCGAGGGAACCCGCCGGCGCGGCGGCGTGGGCACCGCGGCGCCGCCCGCCGCAGGCCGGGTCGGCGGCCACGCGCGCGCGCCGGGGGCGCACGAGGCCAGGCACCTGGCCGCGCCCGGCCGCGCGGCGCCCGCTCCGGGCCGCGGGGCGCCCGGCCGCGCGGCCCCGGGCCGGCGGGCGCGCGGCGGCCGGGTCAAGGTCAAGGGAAGCTGGTGGCGGCACTGGACGCTGCGCAAGGCGCTGGGCGTGACCTGCGGCGTGATCGGCGGCCTGATCGTGCTCGGCGCCATCGCGGTGGTGGTGGCCTACGAGCAGACGCCGGTCCCCACCGAGGCGATGGCGGCCACCGGCTTCCAGCAGTCGGTGGTCTACTCCAGCAACGGCACCCTCATCGGGCGGTTCGGCACCATGAACCGGCAGATGCTGACCTACAGCCAGCTCCAGCAGTCGAAGTGGCTCATCCCCGCCGTGCTCGCCGCCGAGGACCGCAGCTTCTGGACCGAGGGCGGCGTCTCACTCACCGGCATCGTCCGCGCCGCCTACGAGGACGTCAAGGGCAGCGGCGGGTCGCTGCAGGGCGGGTCGACCATCACCCAGCAGTTCGTCAGGAACTACTACGTCGGCATCGGCACCCAGCAGACGCTCAGCCGCAAGATCAAGGAGATCTTCGTGGCGCTGAAGGTCGCCAGGCAGAAGTCCAAGCAGTGGATCCTGACCAACTACCTGAACACCATCTACCTGGGGGAAGGCGCCTACGGAATCGGTGCGGCCGCGCAGACCTACTTCGGCGAGCCGGTGTCGAAGCTCACCGCGGCCCAGGCCGCGGTGCTTGCCGCCGTCATCCAGCAGCCGAGCAGCTACCCGCTGCCGCAGTACCGTCCCGAGCTCAAGGCGCGTTGGCGCTACGTGCTCGGCGGCATGGTGGCGATGGGAGACCTGACCGCCCGGCAGGCGGCGGCGATGAGGTTCCCGGCGTTCGGCGACCACGTGCCGCAGACCGTCGGCAGCGCCGTCTGGGACCCGTACGTGCTGGACGTGGTGCGCAACGAGCTCATGGACGTCTACCACTTCAGCGAGGCGCAGATCGACGACGGCGGTTACGTCATCAAGACGACCATCGACGACGCCAAGATGGCCGCGCTGTACCAGGCCGTGCAGCAGAACGAGGACCAGATGGCCGCGGACGGCGAGGGGCTGCAGCCCTACATGCACGTGGGCGCGGTGCTGGAGAACCCGGCCACCGGCGCGATCGAGGCGATGTACCCCGGCCCGGGGTACCCGGGCGCGAGGTACAACGGCGTCGGGCACCGGATCACGGCCAGGGAGTGCAAGATCATCGCCTGCGAAGTCAACATGGCCGTGTACAACAGGGAGCAGGTTGGCTCCTCGTTCAAGCCGTACATCCTCGCCACGGCCGTGAAGCAGGGCATGGACGTGCAGACCAGCACCCTGGACGGCTACGACCCGCTGTACATCCCGCCGGACACGCAGCCGAACACCTACGCGGTGAGCAGCCCGGCGGGTGCCGGGTACCAGTGGTACAAGGTCACAAACGACAGCCCGGCCGAGAACGGCCCGTACACGCCGCAGAACGCGATGGCGCAGTCCATCAACACCGCCTACGCCGACCTGTGGCACAAGGTGGGCGGCGCGAGCGTGCTGGACATGGCACAGGCGATGGGAGTCAACCTGGCCGCCTCCGGGCTGGACTCGATGGAGCACGAGGCCGGCGTGGCGCTCGGTCAGGGGTCGCTGACCGTGGCCGAGCAGGCCACGATGCTGGCGACCATCGACGACGGCGGCGTGTACCACGATGCCCACATGATCGCGTCGATCACCCAGCCGTCCAGCGGCACGCAGACGCCGATCAAGATCACCAGCTATCCGGTGTTCAGCAGCAATCCACAGCAGAACGCCGACGAGGCCACCCAGGTCCAGTACGCGATGTCCAAGACGACCGTCGACGGCACAGCCACGGTGGCCGCGATGAGCGACGGGCGGGAGATCATCGGCAAGACCGGCACGACCAACACCGCCCAGTCGGCGTTCTTCATCGGCGCCATCCCGCAGGAATCGCTCGCCATCGGCCTGTTCACCAGCGACCAGAACGGCACGGGCAGCCAGACGCTCAACGGCCTCGGCGGAACGTCACAGGGCGGGTTCGGCGGCACCTGGCCAGCGACGATCTGGCACACCTACGCGGAGAACGAGTTCCTGCAGCTTCCGATCGTCCTGTTCCCGGCGCCGGTCTTCTCCGGCCAGCCGTGGAACCTGGTGCCTCCGGGCCTGCGGCAGGCCCCGGCCAAGCAGCACAAGAAGCACCACGGGCCGGGACGCCCGAACCCCTTCCCGACGCCGCCCGTGCCGGGAAACCCGACCCCGTTCCCAAGCTACAGCTGTGACCCGCAGTCGGGGATCTGCGTCCCGGTCACCGGCGGACCGCCGGGCGGCTGACCCGGCCACCCCGGCGCGGCAGGCGGCCGGGCGCGGTTAGATGGGGGGGTGGACGACGCCCACGGCGGCGCAGTGCCGCCCGATGACCGCGACGAGGCGGCCTGGGCGTGGCGGCGGCGCCAGGCCCGCCCGGGCCCCGCCGCCCCGGCCGCCCCGGCGGGCCTGGCCGCCGCGCTCGGCAGTACCGGCGTGCTCGCCGCCGCGTCGGTGCTCGCCATGGTGCTCGCCTTCGCGGAGAAGCTGCCCTGCCGCTCCGGTGCCTGGTACTCCTACCCGGGCCAGTTCCAGGACGCCTGCTACACCGACATCTTCCCGCTGTACTACAGCGAGGGCCTCGCGCAGGGCAAGGTGCCGTATGCCGGGCACGCCGTGGAGTACCCGGTGCTGATCGGCGGCGCGATGCAGGCCGCGGCCTGGCTGGTCCGCAACGTCGGCGAGGCGGTCAGGGGCCGGGAGTTCTTCGACGTCACCGTGGTGCTGCTCGCGGCCTGCGGGGTGGCCGGCGTGCTCGCCACCGCCCGCGCGGCCGGCCCGCGGCGCGGCTGGCAGGCGCTGATGGTGGCGCTGTCCCCGGCGCTGATCCTGTGCGCGTTCATCAACTGGGACCTGATCGCGTTCGCGCTGACCGCGCTGGGCCTGGCGGCCTGGGCGGGACGGCGCAGCGTGTGGGCGGGCGTGCTGCTCGGCCTCGCGGTGGCGGCGAAGTTCTACCCGGTGATCGTCTTCGGGCCGCTGCTGCTGCTGTGCCTGCGCGCCGGCCGGCTGCGCGAGTTCGCCAGCACGTTCGGCGCCGCGGCGGCGGCCTGGCTGGCGGTGAACCTGCCGGTGATGATGGCGGCGCCGTCCGGCTGGGCCTACTTCTACTTGTTCAGCGAGGACCGCGGCGCCGACTGGGGCTCGGTCTGGTACCTGTTCGAGCACTTCAACCTGCCGCTGCTCGGTGACGCGCGGCTCAGCGTGCTGAACGAGCTTTCCACGGCCTGCACCGTGCTCGCGTTCGCGGCGGTGGCTGTGCTGGCGCTGGCCGCGCCGCGCCGGCCCCGGCTGCCGCAGCTGTGCTTCCTGGCGCTGGCCGCGTTCCTCATCACGAACAAGGTCTGGTCGCCGCAGTACGTGATCTGGCTGGTGCCGCTGGCGGTGCTGGCCCGGCCGCGGCTGTGGCCGTACGCGCTGTGGCAGCTGGCCGAGGTCGGCTACTTCTTCGGCATCTGGGGCTACCTGATCTTCGTCTACCGCAGCGCGGGGAACGCGGTCGCCGGCTACCAGGGCATCAGCACCGGCTGGTACTTCGCCGCGCTGCTGGCCAGGCTGCTCGCCGTCGCCCTGCTCGCCGCCTACGTGGTGCGGGACATCCTCGATCCCGAACGAGACGCGGTGCGTGCCGACGGGACCGACGATCCGGCCGGCGGCGTCCTCGACCACGCCGAGGACAGGTTCCGGATTGGGCTGGCCCGCCGCGTCAGGCGGGCAGGTGCCGCCTCAGCCAGCTGACGTCCGCGGCCAGGCCGCCGTCGGCGTCCGGGGTCTCGCAGATCACCGGCGCGGCCGCGGCGGTGACCACGCCGAGCAGCAGCGCCGGGTCGATCGTGCCCGCGGTGATGTTGGCGTGCCTGTCCCGGCCCGAGCCGAACCCGTCCCGCGAGTTGTTGCAGTGCACCAGGTCGATCCGGCCGGTGATCGCCTTGATCTTCTCGACCGCGTCGGCGAGGTCGATGCCGGCCGAGTTGGCGTGGCAGGTGTCCAGGCAGAACCCGACGTCCCCGCCGCCCGCGCCGTCCGCGGCCGCGCCGGCGGCCGCCTCCCACAGCCTGGCGATCGCATCCAGCGACCTGGCCATGGCCCCGTCGCCGCCGGCGGTGTTCTCGATCAGCATCGGCACCGGCCGCTCGACGCGCCGCACCGCCTTCCGCCAGTTCTCCAGGCCGTCGGCGGCGTCCGCGCCCGCGGCGACGTGCCCGCCGTGCACGATCAGTGCCTTGGCCCCGATCGACGCGGCCGCCCTGAGCTGCTGCTCGAGCAGCTTCCTGCTGGGAATCCTGATCCGGTTGTTGGTGGTCGCGACGTTGATGACGTACGGCGCGTGGATGTAGATATCCACCCCGGCCGCCGCGTAGGCGCCGCGGACGGCCGCCGGGTCCCCGCCGGGTATCACCGGCGCCTTCCAGCCCTGGGGATCGCCGAGGAAGAACTGGGCGGCGTCCGCGCCGCGCGCGACCGCGTCGGCCAGCGGGTCGGCCACGTGGAAGTGGGCCCCGATGCGCACCATGCACCGAGCCTAGCCCCGGGCGCGGTCAGGCGGTGAAGCCGCCGTGGGCGAGGCCGAGGGCCATGCCGACGAACCCGCCGATGATCCCGGTCACGATCAGCACCCGCTGCTCGCGAGTGGCCGAGACCATCTGCGCGTACAGCCCGATGAGGAACGCGGCCAGCCCGGCGGCGGTCGCGACGATCACCAGCACGGCGCCCGCCCCCGGAGTGTTCCGCACGACCATGCCGATCACGAACGACGCCACGCCGGCCACCAGCGTGAAGACAGTCAGGGCGTTCTCGACCGGGTGCGGGCGCCCGTCCGAGTTGAGGATGTTCGGGCGATGACCGGTCTGGCTGCGCGCCACGGAACCACCTCCTGCCGTCGCGATCCCAGGCTATATTTTCCCACTGCACAGTGTTCCCTGGCCTGCGCCCGGAACCCGGGCGGCCGCCGCCTGGCTACCGCCGCCGCCTGGTTACCGCCGCCGCGGCGATGCTGGTAAAGTTGTTGCGCTGCGGGCGGCCGGCGGGCCGCGCCCGCTTCCCCTCCTGCCACGGAAGGCCCGTGGCCGCATCAGTCCAGAGGAGGCTCGGGACGCTTATGCGCCGCTACGAGATCATGATCATCCTCGACCCCAACCTCGAGGAGCGCGCCGTCCAGCCGTCGCTCGACCAGTTCCTCAAGGTGGTGACCGGCGGCGGCGGCACGGTCGAGAAGGTGGACATCTGGGGCAAGCGCCGCCTCGCCTACCAGATCCAGAAGAAGTCCGAGGGCATCTACGCGGTCGTGGACCTGACCGCGGAGCCGGCCACCGTGCAGGAACTCGACCGGCAGCTCAACCTGAACGAAGCCGTGCTGCGCACCAAGGTCGTGCGGCCCGAGCATCACCACTGATATACCAGGCAGCCAATCCACAGCGACGCGGGAGTAACCCCGATGGCAGCAGGCGACACCCAGATCACGATAGCGGGGAACCTCGTCGACGATCCGGAGCTGCGGTTCACCCCGGCGGGGCAGCCGGTGGCGCGGTTCCGGGTGGCGTCGACGCCGCGGTACCGCGACAGCGCCACCGGCGAGTGGAAGGACGGCGACAGCCTGTTCCTGACCT